>Ga0307507_10000476_pt1 | contig 84367 bp, 53 predicted proteins | sample 7_EM_MG_FD_207223 | JGI IMG/M metagenome (GOLD analysis project Ga0307507, IMG submission 207223) | Populus trichocarpa ectomycorrhiza microbial communities from riparian zone in the Pacific Northwest, United States - 7_EM | ecosystem: Host-associated > Plants > Roots > Unclassified | place...
TTAATTATAAGGGCTTCTATTAACTTATTAGGGGGCTCCTCTTCTTCCTCTCCTTTATATTTTAAGATAAACTGGCTAATCCGTTTATTAAATCTCTTCTTAGACCTATTATGTTCTTCCTAGGTATGCCTTATAGACCAACATCCTTCCTTGCCACATATAAAGCATTTCTGGCTTGTTTATCTGCGGGGGTATACTTTCATATGGGAGTTGCTATAGGGGTTACGGGTAGGACTTAGTTAGTATAGGTGCTGCTGGCGGTAACGGTGGTCCGTAAAGTAGACGTCTGAGTCTGTCTGCGGATATTAAATATCCGTGGCGAAGGCTTGAGTACTACCCAGTGGGTTTAAGACTTCATACATTATAATAGAGGAGCGTAGGTTATTAATAAGGCCAGCTAAGGTGTCTATAGGCTTATAATAGGCGTACTTATAGGGCTCTACTTCCTGGCAAGCCGTAATAAGTTTATTATATAGGAAGTCGTCTGTTCGAAGCTTGGTGTTAAGGCCATACTATAGGTACCGGAGGTCTTTAATAAGGATTTGCAGACACTCTATAGTCGATTTTTCAGTGTTCTTATTAATTACGGTCCATAGCTTAATCGCATTCCATTAGGTAAGGATATTATGCCTATATTCCGGTTCTTTAAAGTAGTTGTGGGTAGCTTCGCATAGCTTATCAAAGGGGACACTAAGGGGGTTGCTCTTGAGGTTGGTATAGTAGTGGTCAAGTGCTAGGCCGCGCAGTATAGTAGAGTAGGCTTGGCTGAACTCTTATTTAGGAATGTCAGCCTTCTAGCAGAGGTCCGTAAAGATAGTCAGTTTAAAGTCAAAATTATCATTTTCACCGCTGTACTTAGATTTGTTGGTATAGAGCTTAGCTAGGTTAGCTAGCTCCTTGCCGTAGGTCTTTACTTAGGTAGGTTACGGATCTATAACTTGCGGATCTATAGCTTGCGGATCTGTAACTTGAATAGTAGGGGTAATTTGGTCCGTATTTTGGTTTATAGGGGTGTTGTGATCCGTAACTTAAGAGTAGGGTATATTTTAGCTAATAAGGTCAAGTCTAAAGCCGCTTGGGTTTATAGGACGAATTTGGTTAAGTAGGTTAGGTATAAGGCTAGCGATTACATTAAGTTTGGAAGAAATAAAGAGTTCCTTAGTTTCTTGGAACTAGTCTAGGATTTCCTCTTTAGTTTATTCCGTTTGGTCCTTCTTGTGTATTGTGTTGTATAAGGACTGTATAACAGTAACTCGTTTATTCCTTTTAACCCATACACCTTGGTTACGTAAAAGGGTTCATAGTTTACGGATAGTAACAGGGTTGCAGGCCTTAAAAATAGCTTCCATAAAGTCCGCAAAGTCTTCCTGGTATTGCTCCTATAGGTCGTTATTTATAAGCTTAAAGTGTTTGTATTCAAGGATTTTGAAACTAATATAGTCGTTAACGTCATTTATAGACGTAACGTCGACTCCTTGTCTCCACTTCTTTTAACCTTCGCTGACTTGCTTGCTAATGTCTGCCATACTATAGTATAGTGTGGTGCGTAGCGGGTGGTAGCAGCTTGTAACGGGTGGGGGAGGTCTTATAACAGTCCGTAAAATCGATTAACGGGTCCGTAATGGTTTATAGGAGGGTAGGGGGTTTCCGCAAAAGGTCCAAAGAGGTTTAAGGTTCGAGGGGGTTGATGATAGGGGTTCTGTATAGGTCTATATTCGCGTCTATAACTTCTAGTAAACCGTACTAAGACTTGAATAAGTATACAGAGTTAGAGATAAGTTTGTAATCCCTGACTTCCGACCTTCCAGCAGGTCGTACTAGGAGTCTAAACAGGTGGTCGCTGTCGTGTATATCGCTCGGGGGGAGGTATCAAGTGATTGCTAATCTGTGCGCGCTCACTAATCAGTGTTCGTACTAACTTAATAGCACGAGTGAGTCGTATCCACGGGCACGAAATACATGTAGTATCGTATACTTGTTTAGATGGTGACTGTTAATTGTATAAAGCAGACTACGTGGTCTATATACTGATGCACCTCCCCCCTAATTAGTCAGTGCTTCATAAGTGCACCAGACGCGTAAGCGAGTGGTTAGTGCACTGAACGCGTAAACGCGTACCTGGTGTACCGAACGCGTAAGCACGCGTTTGGTACAACAGGTGCTGTAATTATACAGGAATATTACTAGAGAAATCGGCCCTATATATAAAGTCTTAAAACGGTTCTACTAAACGTTCTAAGGGGGTGATTATTATTAAGTCTTATTATATGCGAATTAAAGCTCGACTACTAGAAGAGCTATAGCTAGAAATTACTAGAGCTATAGTATATTTAATTAATTAGACACCAAATGCCTAGCTTAGCTAGATAACACCTTTTAAGAAGCTTTAGTTAGCACTAGGGTTCTTGCCATTAAAGCTAAATATAGCTCACCTATAAATATACGGCTGTAGAGCTTACCTGCTTAAATATAATATCCTATATATATAAAAGCTTAAGCTAAGGGCTTATATTAGATACCTAGTTGGGTACCAGTTAACGAATATCTATAGGGTGTATATACCTAGCAAAAAAAAGGTAATTCAAATAAGAGACGTAATGTTTAATAAGCAACTGCTCTATAATAATAGTTAGCTAGATCTTGCGGGTCTGCTCCAAAAACGCGCTAATTAAATTTTGGACATAATTAACGTGTTAAATAGTAATAGGACGCTTTAGGAAGAGCTTAATAAGATATTAGATAAGATGTTAGATAAGGAGGATAAGGCGGACAGTAGTAAAAGTTAATAGGTAAATGCTAATAAAAATTAAGATTAAGCGACAGATTAAGGTAATAATGTAATTAGCCCTTAAGCCTTAAAGGACAACTTTATACCCGGTCTCCCTACCCTAGCTAAGATGCTAGAGCCTTAATTAAGTACTACTAATATAAAGCCGTTAAGTTCCTTAATTAATTAAAGACCCTAATTTAAACTTATTCCTAAAGAAGAAGCCCGTCCAAGATAGGAGATTATAGGCGATATAGGCGATGTTAATATAGTAGAAGGTAGAAGAACTAGGAAGCCCTTAATATGTTAAGCAGCTTACCTAATAGATATTAAGTAATTAGATACCCTTTCTACCCTCTATAGAGCTTTTACTACCGGAATTAAATATAACTAAAAGTAATTATACTATAACAAGCTTCTACCGCCACTATATAGTTAGAAGGAGCTTTAAGCTTACCTATATAAAGATAGCTTTACGGAAGCCGCTAATAAGGAATATAATAATCTTAAGCAGCAAGGGACATTTAAGTCCATTAAACAGATATTATTGCTTAAAGTTATACCCATTACCTAGGTGTTTACTTATAAGTTTAACACTAATGAATATCTTATTAAATTTAAAGCCTGTCTTTGTATATAAGGTAACTTATAATAACTTAGTAAAAAGGATATATATATAGCAACCCTTACAGCCAAAATATTTAGAGCCATAATGGCGATCGTCGCTGCATTTAATTTGGAGACTTGGCAGTATAACGCAGTTAACGCCTTCACCAACAGCCTTATCAATAAAACAGTCTATATCGAGTTTCTAGATGGCTTTTAACAGAAGGGTAGATGTTTGCTTCTTTAAAGAGCCTTATACGGCCTCCAACAATTACTACTGCTTTGGCTTAATAAGTTCTTAACTATACTAACGTCCCTAGGTCTAATGGTAGTTAATAGAGAATTGTGTCTATTTTATAATAACTAGCTGATTATATTCTTCTACATTAATAACATTGTAGTAGTCTACCGCACAGAAGACTTACCAAAGCTTTAACTCTTTAAGGAACAGCTAATAATAAAGTATAAGATTAAGAACCTAGGAGAACTAACCTAGTTTTTAGAAATTAGAGTCCTTTATAATTAACCTTAACAGAAGCTTTGGCTCTATTAGGATTCCTATATTAATAAGATCGCCAGTACCTTCTATCTAAAAGACTTTTATCCAGTATATATACTAATAAGTATGGAAGATCTCTTGCCTAATCTAAAATAGGCCTCTAAGTAGCAGGTCTATATATATTAAAGAAAGGTTGGATCACTACTTTACACCACTTACATTATATAACCTAACGCCACTTAAGCCTTAAGCAAGCTCTTAAAATTCCTTCGCAATCTATCACCTCTGCATAAAGCCGCAGTTAATCGAGCAATTGCGTACCTATATCAAAAGAAAACCCTTGCGATTAAATACTCAAGCAGGAATATTGGAAGTTAGATTATCGTCCAAGCAAGCAACACTGCATTTAGTAATAATCCTATCAGTCAAAAGAGCACCAAAGGCTTCATATTTTCACTATTTAGAGGAGCAGTTAACTAGCGCTCTACCAAGCAGAAGACTGTCACAACATCAAGCACTAAAGCTAAGCTCAAGGCTCTATCAAACGCAGCTATAGAATTAATTTAGTAGTAGCGCTTCTTTCAGGATCTGCGACTCCACACGGATAAGGAGTATATAATTAACTATAACAACCAGCAGACAATTTAACTACTCACCAAAAATGGACCTTAATTGAACACGAAGCTTCGTCACATAGATATCCACCAGCACTAGCTTCACCAAGAAGTTTAGAAAGGCTTAATTATAATCAAGTGGGTTCCTACTACTAACATAACGGCTGACGGTCTCATAAAGGCCCTATCAAGGCAGAAGCATAAAAGCTTTATTCAACAACTAAATCTAATTAATATCAAGACCCTATTATAGTTGGATTTAAGTATACTGTTTAACCTATTTACACGATTTCCTTATCAAGTTCTGTTTTTAAATAGTTTCTATTTAGTTCAACACCATAGATATTTCCTATTTAGGTATATCCAGCTGATTACCACCCAGTTAATCAGCTAGGGGGGTGTATCAACCTAAATCAGGTTATCTTACCCCGACTCAGCTACTTACTCATTGACTTGGTCACCGACTCGGTTATTGACTCGGTCATCGACTCAGTCATCGACTCGGTCACCTACCCCAGTTTCATTGACTCCCCTTACCCCCCTTATCTTCCCTTTCCTACACCTTTCCTACATGTATATATAGAGGTCTTAGAACCGCATTTCAATAGACAGAGTCCTTATTCAATTCCTATGATCGGTGCACGGATATTCGGTTGACAGTTTGACCCCTAGCTACCCCCATCTCTCTACTAATATTGTTGTTATCTGCATCTCTCATGTTTCTGGCTTGATAGACCCACTCATTTCCCCCCACTATCCTGTTCTTGTCGCGACCCAAGGTGCGTTCTTTTCTATTCTACCTCTACTACACAATTTTATTAATCTTATTCGTTCCGTCTCTGACAGTATCTATAAAGGAAGGCCTTATATGTATCGAAGATCTGTACATTATTTAGCTGTCGACCGAACCCTTCAAGGGCTGCACCTAATCTTTTTATTGCTGCGACTCTTCCTATCACAAGAACTTCTTATTGTAGATATCATACAATTACAGGCGAATTCATTGGTTAATTTTATAGCCTATTTGTCTGTAACACTGAAATTGCTTATAAATACTACCAAAACCGCGCTGTAAGCAGCTGAAGCAGCGAAGACCTCATTTCGACCAGCCTTTGTAATGAAAGGCATGACGCCTGCAAAAAGAACTGTGAAAGCAATAAGGACAATTACGGCATCTCGAAATGCAAATTTACTATGGGAAACATTTAGCCGGTACATAATAAAGATAGGGAGGACGAGGAGGAGGCAAAGAATAGGTAAAAGTATAATTCCGACAAAAGCCTCGATACGATACGGTGAGTAAAGTTTACTGTATGGATCGTCCGTTTTGCTTCGAAGCTCTGGTGTAGACAGGAAATACTATTAACAGTAAGTATACCCACTTAACACTCAAAAGTGAACCTACATTTATGAAAGAAATCCGTTCAAGGGTTGACAAAATGAGTCCATCAAAAGCAGTCCACTCTCTGCCCTGATAGATAGTGACAATATCTTCCTTACATTGGATTGAACGACTTTCCTCTGCCAGAACAAGAGGCTTCTGATTATAGAACCAATGCCTAACGTTGAGATACTCGCGCTTTGAGGGCTTTCTGAATCCAGCGAGATCCCTAGCCTTTATGAGGAGGTCATCTAAGACCAGGCGTTAGTAGAAGATTTGTTATAAACTAATTTAACGGACCATATTCTGCAAGTTTCTCTCGTATTTCAGATAGGACTTGTCTCCTAGATCTTGGATGACCCTCTTGGACTTGCTCCTTATTAAGATGAGTGATTCTTGTTCGAGATTCTAGGTCTTTTTTATTAAGATAAACATCTCTTGTTCGAGATTGCAAGACCATCTCATTGCCAGTCTGCATATCGGCGCTATCAATAGCATCAATTTCCTCTTCCAGGGAGGCAATTTCATCCTGTAGATCGAGCAGGACGCGACTATGCAGATAGCTGAATCCGCGATAAAGTGAAAAGTTGGGGAGACTTGATTGAAAAGCCGCGGCTTTGGGGTATCCAACCATATCATCAACTATAGAACATTAAGCAGCATATCCAACACCTTGCAAGATATTCCAACTCACTTTTCCGAGGATTCTTCGTAATGACTTCATGGTTCGCCGGCCCCTTATGTGCCTTAGGCGGCCCTGCAGGAATCCAAGACCCTATTTTGATTAGAATTGATAGAATTATATTTATGAGGGCTATGGTGCGGACTGTTTTTGGACTCTTGCGCTGGGCCTGTGGAAGAGGACCCCTGTTTCTCAACATCCTCCGCAGCCATCGATGGACAAGGACGTGGGTTGTCGTGCGAATAGCAAGGCAATATCTGATCATAAAGCTTAGCCACTCAAAATCTTGAAGCCTTGATTACTAGTACTACTATACGTTGAGGCTGTCAGAATAGAGAGATGAGCTTGAATTTGCCTGATAACTGCCTGGGCACCAGGTAGTGCGGGGCTGTCACGCGCACTACCTTGAACAACGCATCGTCTGAGCGATCGTCTAAAATAGGGCTTTAAACAAGCACAGGAAATTTCTTAAAAAAAGGCTTTATTCTTAGCGTTCTATCATTTGGTAAACCAACACTTTCCATATTCGGTGTATCAAAAGATCTGTTTCAACCCTCTGAGTGAAGGGTTTTATCACCCGAAATGTAGTTTCGATTCCTGAATCCATTCTCCAGCCTCCTTCCCATAATACTCCCACCTTTCATCACGCAACTGTGAGGCCTCTATAGTAAATATTTTCTTTATGAGTCTTCCATCCTTATTTTTCCACAGAAAGACTTTTTCGCCATCTTTGAACTGTTTGGGGTACTAGATAGTATATCAGGTTCTCTGAGAATGTCAGAGGGCTTGCGGTAGACTATACACGATTTGGGTCTGGATTTGGGTCGGTCTAATGGCGGTCAGGTAGTGATACTAATGAATTTTATTCTGCGGACACTTACGCCAGACATCTTTGTATAAGTATGCTTCTAGCTTAAGCAAATAAATCTTCGTCTGTACGTATATCTAGATCAAGTGGAAGGATTTAGATTATAGTTTCGATAATGAGTTTCAGCTGCTGAGGGGCTAACGTGGTATGCCATATAATTATACTAAACTTATTTAGGTATGGCAGACTTATCTCATAAATCCGACGCTCCGCAGAAAATTCGGGCGACACGGGTGATGCACGGACGCCGAAAAACTCCTGCAAACTCCTGGGCCAATTAGAATAGCGCACTAACTCCTGCCAAAAGTCAAGTCACCCAGTATGCCTCCACCACCCCCAGCGACGATACTATTGCGGCAGTAGTCGGCGCCATGGTAAAACACGAAACAGGAAGCTGGTGATAGAGGATCGGTGGTAGGTACGTTCTAGCTGAGTGGTGATCAATATGGGCAGAGGACGTCGCTAATTCTGAGCCTCATCTGAGGGCTTCTAGAGCACTCAACGGAACACTCGGCTTCATATCATATTAAGTACGACTACCAGATCAAGCGCCGCTAAATATCTACCAGTTGACGCTGGTGAAAGCACGGTGCAACCTCATATTGAAAAAACCGAACATTGCAACCGAACACGCCCTAACTCTGTATATATTAGTTGCCGAACTGAAAGGAGAGAAGCGATGCCCAACCAAACGAGCTTACCAGTCTGTCTGGAATTATGCATGGAGTCCAGTAAACGTCCTTTGACATACAAAAAAAATTCCAGAGGAAGTAGTGCGTACCAATGACTGAAATTTTTTTTTCACGCTTTCTTTTCCTACGGCAAACTCTTCGTATAATCGACTCTATGCTCATTTCGAGTTGCACCAGTTGTTTCCAACGTCCAATCAAAATTACGAGCAGCAGGGTTCGCTAAAAGGACAAGCGATCAACAACGACGATGCGACGATGCAATCCTGGCAGATGTTACTATAAATACAATTTTATCACACGCCTTGTAATTTCTCTGGCCTGAGAGAACCGGGAAGTTATTCAAGAGGCTTGCTGCTAAAAGCCAATTCAGCTTTCCAGTGTTATGAAGGTGTCACGCCGCCATGCCTACTGTGCCATTATCCCGATATCGCTCATGAAGAAGATTTCGTATCTTTTGATCGAATGCGAGGAACTGTTCTAGAGGACATCCTCGTGTTTCACGACTTCGTAACCGGCATAAAAGGATCAATTGGCTTGCGGCTCGGGAAGGCTATCGATTGCACATGATGCATAGTGGCGCTCGCAATCTGGTAAGGAAAATCCGGAGTGCGTGTCACGGGCGCTCGCATGGGAAGCTAATGAAAGACAGTCAGTCTCCTGAGCTGAATCAAGGTTCCACACGGGTAAGACTCCTATACGGTTAATTCATGAGTGGCAGGTGAAAAGTGAATTTATTTATATGTCTTAGAATGCTCCTTCTCTTTTAGTATCAACAATTGCGACTCTATATCCACAACACTCAACCCTTTTAATTCCTTTTCATTAACGACACAATGTCCAAGTTTATCAAAACTGCTCTTTTGACTGCTGCTTTATGCTTCAGGTATTGATTTTTTTTTTTAATTCTGACCACCTTTCCTACCATACAATACTGACCTTCTCTACAGCTCCATGTCTGTTGCCCATAAGGAGTGTCCTTGTTTTACAGCAACATCCTATGTCTCGAACGAAGACTGCCCTGCTTTTACCAAGGCTTGCGTCATACCCGAATGCATCATTGAAAGGTTCGTCTTCAATTAAGTAATCGTACCCACTCACTAATTCTCCATTAGCGTAACGACCATTCCTGGTCCAGCCAAGGCTTGCCCGACGACTCCTACCATAACATCCCTCTTACCATGCAAAACTGCCTGCCAGACGGGCTGTGCTGTTTTTACCACAACAGCGACCGCATCCGCCAGCTGTCTCTCTTCGAAAACCAGCTGCTACACTGAGACCCGTACGCTGAGCGATTACTGTCCTATCGCTACGCTGCAATGCGTGGAGCCTGCTTGTATTATGCTATCCACAAAAACCGTCCCACCAATCAATACCGCGTGCCCTACGACTCCCACAGTCACCTCGTACGTGCCGTGCCAGACAACGTGCAACGAAGCATGCAAGACAGCGTACACCACAGTCACCGCGGCAGCTTATAAGGCTTAAGGTTGCTTTGGTAAACTCGTCGAAGTTCATTTGCTCTTCGAATCAAGGACTCACGGGAATCTATGAAATGCACTCTTTGAGGTCTGCAGGAGTGTTAACAAGTATGTCCCTCTTGTAGGATTAAAATTCCGCCAGGATATAATGTTTCAATACAAAAAATGAGGCAATCTTTTCCCATTGGCTGGTTGTCCCTGATTTGTGGCTATTTCTTAATCTTAATTCTTCTGTTCAATGGGCTTACGCTTCAACTAGAAGTCTTTTCCTAGTGGTCACAACAGCGTTGGTATGTTCAGAACAACGGAATGCATCGTAAATGAAACAAGAGCCACATTTACGGCCAATACATAATCCATCACGGAATAAGTAATCCGATTCCAACACAAAATCCTCTGAACAGCTATCATTTGATATTTTAAGGCGTCTTATTTAATCCCGCAGAGTTGCTCCGAGACCTGCTGAGTAAACAGGAGTCTGCATTTGCTAAATGCAATGTCTAGCCCTACGGGCATAGGATCGGCCACGGTAGCCCACAATTAGGGCTCTCACAGCCCTTTTTGCTTGAAAAGGGTTATTAGAGCCATAATTAGAGGGTTGGGATTGGCTCTCTGCGGCCGATTTTATAGTGGTGGCTCTGATAGACCTTCTTCCTTTGGTCTATGCGGAGATTTACCCCTCTTTTCTACTAAAACTAGCGACTTTCCCGGTGCCGTGGTATATGGAAGCTATATACATCCTCTACCTCCATGCCTTCATGCCTCTCCCCCTCCCTCCCTCCCTCCCTCCCTCCCTCCCCCCCCTCTCTCTCTCCCTCCCTCTCCCTCTCTCCCTACTTACCTGTTTTTTAAGGATCTATAGCTGATATAGAAGTTCGATTGGTAAGTTATTGCTGCGCTCTTCATGGTTGCTGTTTGAAGGCGAGCTGTTGAAGCGCACTTGAACTCATTTCCGCACTGGAAGGCCGCTGTACTGGCTAACTGAGATGTTTCCGCGCTTAATATACCCTTACCGCCAGGTGAATTGGTAGTATTTATTCTCTGCGCTGGCTTGCTTGTCCTTCGTATGGAGGATGCTGATCTAAAACCTTCCCAGCTCTTTACCCCTGGCATATTAATAAGCTGTTTCGCTTTTCGTGGTTCCCGTATGAGATCGCGCCGATACCGAAGGCGTGGGCAGCGACGACGGAAGATCTACCGCCAGCATCAGAAGGTTAGCTTCTCTTTCTCTGTCACTTCCGCTGCACATTGATCTTCAACTAGTATTTACTGAAAGATATACTAAACAATATTCGTAGGGTGGCCATTTTGCTGCTATCGAGCAACCCGAGGTGCTCCGGGACGACGTGGTGGCGTTTGTTGACAGGTCTGGAAGACTGCTTAAGGAAGCTAATTAGGAATTGAGAGAAGAGAAAGTAAATTGAGTAACCTGTGCTTTCGGTGATTCGTTTCAAGAATTGGAATTGACGGCTAGGTAGCTTATAATAGTAAAAACGGAATCACTTTAGAAAAGATACATAATCCAATGGAAACAGTATGGTTATCATTATCCCATGCACCGGTTCTGGCGCATACCAGGTGTAGCCTCCATGTTATAACTTAGTAAAAACTTCAGGCACTTCAAAAAGTAAAATTATCAAGTTCTTCTTTCTAAGTAATTTTGAGGTCATTCAGACAATCGTCCAAAGCTTTTATAGCGCGGCAAGGACCCAACGAATGGCGCCTCGTGCGGTCATGTATGGATAGCTCTACAAAAGGCGTAGAGGACAGGGCTCTTAATATTACTGTACCATGCAGCAAGAAGCTGACAGTCGCCTGCATCTGCTTACTCGATTTAAGGGTGAAAATGGCATTGGCAGTCTTGGTAAAGCTTGCAGAGTCTGAAAGAACGAGTGGAATATATTCTGTCAGCCATCGGTCTAGAAGATGCAAGTTTCCGGGTGTAAGACCAAGAACACGCATGCAGAATGAGAAGAACTATAATATGAGCATGTCCGTAGAAAAAGGAACTAGGTTTGAGTGACCTGGTGTGCTGAATCCTCTCCGTACCACGCGATAAAAGACCCGTCAAACTGTTCGATTTTTCGGTTCCGACAGGTTCCTCCAAACACGTGGCCCAATGTAAAGCCAACTCATCACCTGGCAACCTCTCCTGGAGAAGATCCGATAAGACACGCTGCACCTCTCGAGTGGCGGTGAAGCTATCGTGCGGCTCTCGACTAGCCCGCAGGAATCATGCAAGCCAGCGAACAGCGACGCCCCACCCTCCTCCCCAGTCAAAAAATATATAAAAAATATAGGCTGATGGGAAAAATGTTTGAGAGAAAAAATTCGATGTAAATGCGGTACATACGACTACACTCTTTCGCGCCCGACTTTTTAGGAAAATATAACTCCGTACATAGCCCCAACAGATATCTTTCATGCAGCCGTCGGTAATCCAGAAACGCCACGCTGAATGCCCGCCAAGCAAGCTTGCCCGAACGCAAAACATCAATAAATCATTATAAATAGGAAAAACGTATATGGATATGTGCCAAGCCCATTATAACCACCACCCCGTATACCCCAAGAAATCATCCACCGCCACGATGAAGTCCCGCCCGGTCAGCGTCCCCGCGACCCGCTTCTTCCACAGCGGCTCGATGAGGCCCTGGAGACGCACGCGCGCAGCCTCACCCGCGGCGGCCTCACCATCGCACCGCATGACCGTGACCTCGCCGCCTGGGAACCGTTCGCTCAGGTCAATCCTAAAGGTGGCGTCACCGTCCGCGCAGGTATACACCTCCGCGTCGGCGGCGTGCCCGCCCGGTGGGACGGGCCGGAAGTCTTTGCTGCGCACGCTGAGCTGCAGCAGGCGCAGGTTACCCGCGTTGACGTCGCCGATGGACGAGATCCACGCCTTGAACGCGTCGTACATGAGCTTGAACTCCAGCTTGATGACCCACGTGTTGTAGCCGTAGAAGATGGCGAGGCTCTCGCTGCGGATCTGGCGGCACACCGAGGCCAGACAGTGCTGCTTGCGGCCCTTGAAGGTCGACAGGCAGTATATGAGTGGCCGTGAGGATATCAATGTGTCGGGCAGCTCGCGGTAGATCTGGTTCCTGATCTCGGGCGGCAGGTCGAGGAAGCCCGTGGGAGCGCGGACAGGTTCAGGAGGGGGCGGAGGGGGTGCTTCTACGGCTTCTATGGCCAGTTTGGCGATTTTGGTCGGCAGCCACTTGGGGTCCACGTCGTTGGGCGAGGGCAGCTGCGTTGCGTCCCGCTTGGGAGGCCGGCAGTCTGAGACTTGGATTGTCAGCATTGTTTGGCTAGATATGCACTTCGTCTGGGTATCTACACACCCAAGTCTGGAAATGTAGCGCTCTCACGCGGATTGCTCGGCGTTTGCACGGTAGGCTGGATTGCAGTGATTTTCGGGGACCGCATACCAACTATGGGCGGCGGGGCTCGGCCTCCATCCAGAATTGTATTGCCAGTGACCGAGTACCGCCGCTGAAGGGGCATTATGAGCATGAGGAAGTGTGATGGGGCTGAGGAGGGACCGGTCGGCGAGGAGGTGTGCTGGCGCCTCAGGCAGACGTGAGCTTCGGTGGGGTGAATGGGCGGGGTTGAGCAAGATGGTTCTGAGGAGTGAGCAGCAGGTGAAAAAAAAATTAAGGTAAAGGGCGAGTTCATCCGGAAGAAGAGGATGTCTCAGAGAGTGAAAAAGGGTTTGATTAGGATTATTGAAGGGGAAAAATTGCATCGGGATGACAGCGTTTCACCCAGCCAAGATGATTCACCCGCATGAGCCTTGACCGCGTCAAATAGCGTTGAGGCTTCGCTGTGGCTTAGAGAAAGAACGCCCAAGGCAGATAGCCTCCTTATCTTTCCTGGGAAGCCCTCCGAAGTCGCGGCCGACCATCTACAAGACCATCTCAACGCCATGCCAACACATGCCAACACCAACGACTTCAGCCTCTCCAATATCCACAATGATGATCCACAATCTACATGCACCCTGCCTGTCTGTCTGGGGAATCTCGAGACGACGACCAACAAGTCCCTGATTTTCGACCTACCTCACTAGCCTTGTCAGCAAAAGGTGCAAGGTTACCTCGTCGATACTTAGCCGTGCAGCTTCAACTACACCCCGCTCGAAAGATCCGCGCTTTAGTTTCCTCCTATCGCAAGAACACCATCTTCCTGGCCTCCTTAGTGGGAATGCGAATGAGCCAAATAGCGACATATGTTTCTTAAAGTGTATGATTCAACGAAAAATTAGCAATTTCATCCCGCCTCTGTCCTGCTTTTCCTCCGCGTTCTCTGTTGAAGAAATCCAACCCTGAATCCCAAGCATTTCAAATTCCGTTGCCAGCCATTTTTCCTGCTATGGGCAGTGTCTGTGAACACCACGAGCCCGTCACCTGTTGTCATGGTGTTCGACCCACACCCCATCTCTCATATCCCCTATCAACGCCTAATTGGGAGAAGGCTTCTAGGTCTGGCCCTTCTCGTTTTCCATTCTTACAGGCTCTCTCACCATAATGTCTAAATCCACGTCCTTTTCTGCTCGCTGCAGATGGACCTTCCGACGTTCCTCAAAACCGAGTTTCCTATAGATCGCCGGATTGATGGCATTACTGCTCTCCAAGTAGCATAGTTTGCCGTCACGATCGGCTTTCCTCGTCACGTGCTCGATGAGTTTCCGAGCATAGCCCCTTCCGCGGGAAGAGGGACGAGTGCCAATGTACACAAGGTACCAGGAATCATCGTCGTGCTCTCCAAGAACGGCATGCTTCGTGTCATGAAGCAATGGCAGAAATTCGGTGAAGAAGCGTTTCTTCCCTTCCGCAGACAGCCTGTAGTACAGCCGCCACATGCCGCTACGGAACATGGTGAGGTAATCGTCCATGGTTTTGCCTGGGGGCATCCTGTGACCAACCATACGATCAGAATAAACCTGAAGATGGGAATGAGAGGAAATATAGCTCCCTGGGAGAAAGCGAAGCCGAAATCGCCGGGAGTAATGTCAAGGTAAGAGACTTACCAAAGCGCAACAGCACCATAGTTTGGACCTACGGTTGTCACGAGCCCTTTCAAGCAATGAGCATAGGTTACATATTCCAGAATTTCTACATGTAGACTCCATCGGTCCTCCTCCGACCAGTGCTCACGATCGGGAACATCAATGAAGTAGCGAGCTACGTCGTCTTCGGCAAATGCCTCCGCTAAGCAAAGCGCTGCCTCCTTGTACTCCTCAATGGGGATGACGCGAATGCTGTCATTAGCTGAATTGACAGCATACTTCGGCTTTTGCTGCACAATCCTGAAACTTGTAGGAACCTCATTAACAAGGCTAGGGTTCATGGTTGATTTCGGCTCGACAATGGAAATTCCTGCTGAGGCAATCGTTTTATCCATGACTGCGGTTTGCTGTGACCGCTCCCTCTAAGATTGATGTGTGATCGGCCGCTTTTTTTATGAACTGGGGTTGTCGAATGCTGAGCCAGCGTGATTGATGGCTACGAGAAAGGCACAATCGCCGTCGAGATATGTCACTTGAACGAGATGGTGTTCACTCGAAGAAACCTTCAGTTCAAATAGCAATGCTCTGTTGAAATTAGTATTGGTGTTGAGGGGTAGAGTCGCTGGTAGCGTGCGATGAGCTAGCTTATAAGCCATGTTGTACCTTTGTCGAAAGTGATTAATCACTTAGTTTCCGCTGGTCTTATACTATCACCTGTATGAACTCTAGAGAGCTGAGATCTCGAGACAGATTCTACTCGAGAGGGAAAGCGTAACGAAGTGAGAGCTTGACGTATATCAACCGACATCAATAGCAGGAGCAAGTAAGCTGCCGCGAATGGCAAATAAAGGCTCGGAAAAGGCGATTGATGCGGCTCGTTCGGATGAGTGGACAAGCAAGAGGATAAACCTTTATTGAAGACGCAGCCTGGCAGGTGAGGCGAGCATACGGTGACCGCTGTTTGGCTGCATGTGAATGTACTCCTTGCTTTTTCCTTGATCACGGATCGTCACAAGACCTCAGCCGATAGTAGACTGTACAATGATGACTTGGCAAGGCTCTCTCTATGGTGAAGCGCAGCGGAGAGGATTCAATCGACCAAACCGGCTGCAGCGGGGTTCCCGTGCGTCGTGGGGGTGGAGAAGGCAGATGGCGATGATGTTCCGCACAGTGATACTGGCGCGTTTGCACAAAGATGGGGGACAAGAGCCATTGATATAGATTTCCACCCCGATCCTGGGAACACCCACGACGCCTCTCGCCAAAGGTGGAGGCCATGTCGACCTTCCCGCCGCGCCCTACCTAGGTCAGGGTTAGCCCTCGTGAAACCGACTCTCCCAGTGTAACGCAGTGCTGCTACTCAACTGCTGTACATGCCCGAGACACGGCGGCAGTTCGGCGGCACGGCAGCAATCGATAGCCCGGGTGTGAGTGGGCGGGCTTTGAAGACCTTGCATGCATAGCCGGCGACGTCCTGACGCCGACCAACAGCTATATGTCGCCGGGGCAAGCTGGTTTGTTGGTGATACTGGACGCCTTGCTGGTGAGCAAAATGTGGGGTGCGAATCGCCGTGAAGATGTGTCGCAAGGACCTGCTGCAATGAGGAAGCCAGGAATTGAAGCGGCCAGCCTGACTGACAGGGACCATGTTTGAACACCTGTTCTCCGACGCCAGGAATTCAGATCTTCGAGAACAATCCACAATCCTCACATCCTCGATGCCCGCAGTGCCGCAACCGGACAGCATTCCGCCGTTGCGCTGCTGGGCGAAAACTCAGCCTTGGGCCGCATCAAAGCCGCATCTGAAGTGCTGGTGACAAAGCTGGTTATGTGCTGCGGCGGCATCGCTGATCACCACCCACGCTGTTGGTCAAGGAAAGATATCGATAGCAGCGGTTCATGCATGATTAACTGATAAAAAAGGCCAAAGGCAATGCTATGGCTAGCAGCGCGTGGGACTGGCAAAACGCCTTGCAGATGCGATGTGCATTTTGACCATCTAATTGACCATCCCCTCGCCCCTCATCGACTATCTGGGAATGAAACTGTTCTTTTTGGTATCTAAGTCGAGAATGGGGTCTACCAATCTACCAATCCTGCGTCGGACACACGTTACTCCGAAATGCAATCCGTTTTCCGGAAATGAAATCCATCGATATCAACATAGCCTTGCGGAGTTTGAAACCCTGCAGGCTGTTCGCCTGTAATAGATCTGACTACCGCTGTAGTTCCGGGACCCGCCGCTGCCGCCATGCATGTATTTATCACTGGAATATGAAATCATTGTTGTAGTCAACCCGATTCCTACAACATGCGCCTAATCTCCTTCTCACCGGTATACTTCTCGATACCCGAATCGAGATGGTCCCACCACTCAAATAGCATGCTCTGGCATATGAGTTTGAACCATGGTGTGAACTTAAGGGATTTGTCTTCGAACATCGCTTTCAAGTCCGATTGGGAAACATATCGCGTGTCCTGGACTTCGTTGGGGTTGACTTTGAGGTCTACATCGGCACGGATGAATAGAATGTAATCAACTAAGACGGTCAATATCAGCTCTGACTTTTATAGAGTCCTCATAAGGAATGTCTTTGTTGTCGGGGACCACCAATTAGTGAGGTGGGAGCTGAACCTACTCTCATGCTCTCCCCACTTTCCATCACTGGCAGATTTGTAGTGTATCCGAGTCAGAAAGTCGAACTTGTCAAGAGGCACCTGCGATGCCTGGATACCCAATTCATGGTCTAGCTTGCGCTGTGCTGCACGGCGAACTCCTTGTACCGATGCATCCAAACCTACGCCAGTCTCTCCAGGGATACCTAGAGGATGCGAACAGCAGGTATTGGTCCACATGTCTGCATGGAGAAGCAGAACATTAGTCGCTTGTTTGACAATTATGCCTTTTTTACTGTGCAAACTAACCAGGGAATGTGATCTTCTCCGACGCACGCTGCTGAAGGAGCAGTCGGTTCTTGGAATCGAATAGGAAGACCGAGAAGGCGCGGTGGAGAAGCCCTTGATCGATGTTCTCCATCAGATGGCCTACATCACTTGTTAGCACAAGAGCCTTTTGGTTATGTAGATTTGTCCGTGGGCATGTGCTCGCATGTTAAATAATGTACCCACAGATCTTCTTGCTCGCACTGCCAATTGGCACGTCATTTTCATCCAGCACAATGCAAACCTCATCCATCAACCGGATCTGTTCTTCATCATAGCCTTCCAAGTCATTGTCGACGCTTGTAGTGTCCCGCGCGGCGCCAATCAAGGTTGTATTGACTTGGGGAAAAAGGCGCAAGATATTCTCGGCCGTGATTGTGCTGGTTTGGGTCGTAGTCATAGTGGAACTCATGATTGCGATTACGATTTCGATTGCGATTCTGCCCGTACCCGCTAAATGATTTCGGTGGAGATTGGAGTGTTGTTGAGATTTTATCGACAGATACGGAGTTTCAGCAGCCAGATGCGGAGTAGCTATGCAGAGGCCCGCACCGATTTTGGACAAACTCTGGACCCCGAATTTTCGGCGCCTTGCATTTACGCCACAAATTCTAGAACTTGCAAATGTGAATGCTTATAAAGATTACGGCTTGGGATAAAAGTAGACCAAAAGCCCCTTGAGGCGCTCATGGTTTTCTATTTAACAGTGACTTTCGCAGCCAGGTCCTCAGTTGATCGTGTGAGGTATCAAAGTAACGTAAACTTTTCCGTATCCCGGACTATGCAAATGCTAGAACCGAAGTCCGAAAATGGAACACAAAAGAAATCAGAGATATCGTTACAACAACCGGCAACTTAGCGCGCTACGCTACAGATTCAGTCCGAGTCTTCTTGGCTATCGGAACCTCTGCTTCAGCATCAACAGCCGCATCAAGCCCCCCTCTCCGGCTCAGCGACTAATTTGGCCTCTGCTTGGACAAACTTCTTTTTCTCCTCTGCTGTAAGACCTTCAAGATGGGGTCGTTCTTCGTCGTTGTGAACATTAAAGTGGAAAGCTCGAATAATTGAATCCGTATCAACAATTGCAATTTTTCTTACGTCTGCGAGCGCCTTGATCTTGGTGGTGACGGCCTTGTACCGAGCATCAGTCATCTTGAGCCTGTTCAAGTCAAAACCGTCAGTAAATTATTCACTCAAGAAAGCCATTTTCACCCTTATTTATACGAAATGCAACATACCCTAGCTGGTCACATCGACTCTTAATAGCATTCCATCCAGTCAACCTGCTAGTAAAGTGAACGTAACGAGACATTCCGAAGTCAGCAGGGTTGATGATCTCACAGGTTGACGGGTTATTCAGAACTACATTAGTCAGCCTCTGTACTATCATATACAAAGTCGTACGGATAGCAAACACACTGGCTTTAGCGTGAATCCCGGCCTTTGTTAATGTCAGCATGCATCTCCCTTGAACAAAGGGTACACTTCAAACATACAATACGCAGAAGCCAGTGATGTAGTTGTTAAAGGGAATATTGATTTCCACATAATCTGTTGATGAGGCGGGTTTAGTTAATTCTGTTATAGAATGGGAACCAAAGATGAAGGGCCACATGGAAGAACGGGCATTAAACTAACCGGCAACTAGGTCTTCAATCTCTTTGAGCTTCTTAAGGTTGTATTTGCCGAGCACGTAATCCCGATCTGCTGCCATCATACGGGCCATCAAACCACCAAGAGGTGTAATTCCGTTACGTTCTCCGATACCGAGCACAGAAGTATCAACCTACGATTATTGGCAAGAATTACCAGTAATACTGAATGATTACCACCTTACATGAGTTGCGCCGGTTTCTAGAGCACAATAAGCATTGGCTATAGCGCAACCTGTGTCATTGTGGAAGTGTGTTTCGATCTCTTCACAGCTGACGACCCCTCAGCGTACAAACAAGATCGTGGAGAGGCGCAGCCCATTGTATCGGCGATACCGACTCGGTTAACCCCAATCTTATCTACAGCACTGTAAATAGACAGCAAGTCGACAAGGTCGGATCGGAAGGAGTCTATACAATAATTAGAGGCAGAGCCATTTTGAAAGTGGAGGTTGTCTTAGCTACCCTCAGAAGAGCACCAGATTTCCTTCCCTTTACTCTTAACGAATTCAATGACTTCAATCGCAGCATTTCCAATGTATGTCACGTCCTTTCCTAGAAGTCACTATTAGGTATTTAGATAGCTAGAGTATTTCCGACGAGTAAATGTACCGTAAGAATACCCCATAAGGTAGCTTGATGTCCCAAGACTACATCCAGCTACATATATCACGTTAGCACTCATCAATAGCTAAATTGAGCAGAAAACTCACTCCATCTACACCCGTTTCGACAGCAATTTTAGCGTCTTCTAAGTGGCACCTGACGTGAGTCAGGATTTTAGCCTGGATATACTCGTCAGCACATCAAAATACCAATGCCCTATTATATTATGTCATGCGCTCCAAATTTGCTGTGTTGATTATTTTGACATAAAGAGGGCTGTACCTTCAAGCCCGGTTTGCAGATTGCTCTCCTTCTCGTAGTGTTGATTCGATAATTTTGAACCTAGAAACATTGTATAGAAAGTCGCCCACAGGCTGGTATGGGGACCTGTGGTGCGGATGTGGGTTGTGGCTGCTGCGAATCGATGTGAAGCCTTCGTGCGAATTGCCGTTTGTGTGGCCACATTAGCATGGCTGTTTTTGCTATTAGTAGGTGCTTCTTCTACTGGAGGACACATTATGAGAATCGCAGAGTTGTAGGAAGGAAAGAGAAGCGGAGGGAGTGAAAGGTTTTTGTAAGTGAGCCATGCCAATCCCACGATGATGCGAGGATGTAAGTTATGTATGGTGGAAAAAAAACAGGCTTAACCTGATATGCTCTAGCCTAATTATTGAATTTTCCTCTTCCAAGTTTTTCTTATTGTAGAACCAACTTGCTAGAAATGCAAAAACTCACCCCGACTTCATTACAGTTATCTGTGAGCTTTACCAAATGGCCTAGACTCCTTCACGAGAGCATAACTACAAAGGGTAGGGAAACTAGCTGGCAACAGTTAAACGATCAGACTTCATTCTACACTTTTCATCGACCTCGTGTAAAGACAATAAGATGGAATTTCAATTTCAATCTGAATGGCATTGATGGAGAGCCGAATCGACCATCTCCTTTCGCTCCGGACTTTCCCCGGGCACCTACGAACCCGCATGAGCCTTTCAAGCCCCCTTCTTAAAGTCAAATGGTTTCCCCGTAAAACTTTTTCCCTCAGTTCTATCTGTTAGCCACTTGTTGCCTGGCAAGTCATCAGTCACCCCTAGAATTGCATTCTCCATATAAATATGCTGTACTGCTGAACAAATCTCCCTCCCCAGTCCTCCAACCCTAGGAACATGGTGGCCATACTCGTCATCCCAGGCCGACGTTTCGTCGCGTTTTCCGCATAAAATCTCTTCGTCAATGACCCCGAGATTGATTTCCGTTTGCTCCGGCTCTCTGTCGTAGTTGAAAGTCAAAGAGCTTCCGCACGTGCTGCAAAAGCCACGATACGCGAACGACGAGGATTTGTATATCTTGTAGGCAGGATTCTCTTTGAGAGGGGGAGATATATTGGCGGTTGGGAACGCACAGTTCTGAGGCAATATGCTTCCTGTGTGCTTGCGGCACATTGTGCACTGACACGTACCATTCTAGAATATGTTAGGAGAGTGTTGAAGTTCATAACTTTGAATGGTCCTACAAGGCTGGGAGGCCACTCTGCGTCCTTAGGGAAGATGATAGTAAATCTGACAGCTCCACAAAGACATCCGCCCGTGATACTCCCTGGTCGAGATGAAGGAGCCATCCGTAGTTGAAATACGAGTTTTCAAGGTTGTTATTAGAGAAGGAGTCTGATAAGTATTTTCTTTGGCCGTTACTATGCGATATTTACTATGAGTAAGTCTCCCAGGACCTTCAAAAAGCGCTCACTAGACCAGTACCAATCTTTGGAGGGGGGGTTGTGAGGGGCAATATATCAATTCGCGAAGGGCGCGCCAAGGCGTTCATACGCAAACGACACGAGAACGTGTGACTGCTCCTGCACGGTTGACGTCGGTGACATGGTAATAGTATGTAAGTGGCTGAATTAGTCTAGGAAGGCATTGTGGAGGATTGGATGGCTATCATTCCCTCACAACTACTACAAATCTCCCTCATGAACGTCACTAGAAATGATACGGGTAGAGAAAGGCTAGATGTTTTGCAATGGTCTACATTAGAAGTGCAAGAACATATGTGTCCAAGATAAAAGACTTAATGTACATAAATGCAAATAGGGTGTCCCGTATAAACCGAAGTACCTATAGGATTGTTAAGATGCTGATATGCTTTAATAGAGAGAAATATTGTCGCGGTAGCTGGTGAATATTAAACAAATGTCCGTGAAGAGAACATTGCATAACCGGTTTTTCGGGCAGATACTAGTGAAGAGGTTAAAGCAAGCAAGTTCTAGAAAAGCGCGAGCCATTTAAACCAGTTCCGCCTTCGCAAATAGCTTCAGGCGATCTAACATAGCCGAGAACTATAATTTCAGTGCGGCCCAACAAAACCTTTAATTGCTAAAGAGAATTGCACAAATTCTTCTGCATGCCCAATGAAGTTCTTTAAATACTCGTGACCCCAACTGAACGGAGTCGTGCCCATGGTTATCTCATAAATCAGACCCCCGGGAAGAAATTGCGCCACGGCGTAGCGCTAAGGGCTAGTGCTGCGCTTGTGGAGTCCTGCAAACTCCTAAGCCAATAAGATCACCTTACCCTAGTCCTGTGGACTCCTGCAAACTCCTAGACCAATTAGATTATACTAAAAAGAATTTCTCCCTAAGGGTCTAAGAGCTTATGGGCGCCCTTTATATAAGAACTTATTGTTTCTTATTAGGCAACAACTCTTCTATTATAACGCTGTATCTTATACCCTAAATTAACTCCAAAATATTTGTAATCAGAATTAATTAAAAGCTATTTATTTACTCTATCTAATTAAGAAATAATAGACGTTGCCGGCCTAATATATATGCCCCTACCTAATAATTTGCAAAGTCCTTTATCCAGCACCCCTTTTAGCCCTCTTCTACCTCCTAATGAATACCCTAACAGATACCCAGATAAATATTCTAATAGTAATATGGACTACCTTAATGATGAGCTTAATAGCGACGCTATTAAGGCTCTTTAGCCTTCCTCTAATAAACCTTCTCCTACTTATAGTTAATATAATATAAGCTCTAGGGAACGGTAGTTTACATAATTTAAGCTATAATAGATGGCTAATATACTCCGCCGTGTTTAATAGAGTTTTCGAACCTTTATACTTGCTTAGGCTAGGGTAGAAAAGGGTAAAGCAGTTATAATTTAGCACTTTTAATATACCCAACTATAACAGCGATAGTGTGTACTAATGCATGCTATAGATAATCTACGCATAAGGGATATCTACTAGCGTCCTTTTCTAGCAGATTCTTTTGCTATAAAGCTTAATAATCTTATCCGTTAGCCCTACTTTAGTTAATTTAATTATACTATAGACCTAGAGACACTAAACTTTAAGCTAGCCTTTAAAATTATCTAAGAGGTTACTCTAATATGGTATGCTATTCTTTTAAAGCTTATAAGCAATTAGCACGCCTACTAAGCTAGTTATAACGCTACACCTTAGTCTGATGCGTTATCTAGGTAATTATTTGCTATTACTAGTATAGTATATTATTCTCGGGCCAAAAAGCGATCTAGCTTTCTCTCTTCAATACTAGATGTCTATTTAATAGGCTCTAGCATAAAGCGGTAAGTAATTAAGACTCTATTAGGGCTTGGAATATATTATAGTTATTATTAGGCTAGTTAGTTAATAGTTAAAGTTACTAAGGAGGTAGAGGTACTGTACCCAACTCCTATAAACTCCTGTAAACTCTTAGGCCAATTAGCTAACTTCCTTAGAGATAGCTCCAGCGTTAAGCGTTTAGTAAGTAGGCAGTAATTATCTACAACAACGTTAATTTTAAGGACAAAAAACATAATAAGGTTATGGGCCATACAGCTACAATATAGGTAATAACAATGGCGGCTATTATTCTTTGCCCTAAGCTACCACCTTTAGGTTTACGTTAAGGCATATACAATCCAATAATACCACTTAGGCTTAAAGATATACTAAATACCCCTAGTATATCTAGTGAAGATAACAGGATTAGGGTGAATATTACATAAAGCCTTATATTAGATGCACTTAAGAGAATTCATATAGATGGCGTTAATACTGTATTTAGAGATAGTGATCGCTATCCTAAAATGCTAAGTATGCATTGCCTTCCTATAAATAAGACTATATTCTGGCAATTTAGCGCTATATTTAAGGATAAGGGTACTATTAAAGGTATATATAGCGTCTATAAAAGTATATTTCTAGACTAGCTTAGTCTATATATACCAGAAGATCCTACTAAAGCTAGAGCTGTCTATAACAACTTCTGTAATTAACTCTAGCTTGTCTATAGAGACCAACTTATAGTAATCTATATTAGGGCTGTTAAAAATAAGTAAACCTAGGCTTGCTAACTATATAACTAATAGAATTGGCTTCTTGGTATACCTATATAGTTCTATATTCAGATAAACTTACTAAATACTATTGTCCGTATATATTGGGCACCTATTATTTTTAAAGAGGAGGCTTATTATTGCTTATAAGCTGATACTACTATATAGGGTCATAGTTAGTGTAGTTAGGAGAACGCTAAATATCACCTAATAGAACCAATTGTTGCGCAGGGCTTTATGGCACGTGTAGTTACATTATTCTATATAATAATGCGATATAAGGGCTACCTTATTGCCTCTAGTAGAGACTTCTTTAAGCAAATGGACCACATTACCAACGCTATTAGTTCTCTTACACTAGATCAATTTTTAGAACTTATTAAAGACATCTATCTAGCCGCCTTTGTATTAGATATATAAAATAGCAATAGCTCTAATAAGTAACCATATAATAATATTGAATTCCAGACAATGTGTTGTATGCTTTAAGAGGTTAAGCTATTTCTAACTATTTAGCATGCTGTTAAACATGCTAATATAGGTATACTAAGGCACTTTGTTGACCCTCTTATTGTCTACTTTTTTAGCGCGTCCTAGCTTAACTATAGCCACAAGATATTATTCTATTAATGGAATCTCTCCTTAGTAAACACTCCTAAATTATAGCATGTAATATTATCCTCTAGGCTTATTAACTAGCCTGGTAGGGTCACTATATACAAAGCAATTAACCTTGGGCTTAAGCATCTTAATAGTAGCTATAAGATTGAGATAAAGTATTACAAGAACTTAACCTATAATATAGATATTATATTTAATTAAGTATATCTATCTAATACTTAGGTTAGAGTGTTATATAAGAGAGTAGAGGCTATATTTGGCGAGCACATGCCCAAAACTTATACTACTGCTGCTGTACTACTAGATATGTTTTTACTCGCTTATACCCTCTTTACTTTAAATCTAGCTAAACCGCAGAGTGCTAAATAATTAGCTGGTAGGAAGTTTTTTAATTCTCACAATATCTTATAAGAAGGCATTAAGGTGCTAGTGGATAAAGTTAATTAGTTTAACCAGTAGCACGTCTAATAATTAGGTACGCTTAGGGGGTTATACCCTTCTAATACCCCAGATAATTTTAATAGATTTGCTAATATAGAAGATTATACTGACCAGGTTAGGGAGGGGTTGGATAGGGTTATTAATCCAACAATTAACCTTATAATAATTAACACAATCGATCTTATAGGAATTAGAGTAGCTGACTAATCCCTAGACTTCTATAAACTCCTATAAACTCCTGTAAACTCCTAGACCAATTAAATGCCTATATTTATTAATGCTTTAAACCAGCATACCCGCAATAACTCCCTTAGGTTAAATTTACCTAGTCCTTAAACTCCTATAAACTCCTACAAACTCCTAGGCCAATTAGATGCCTATATTTCTGTTTAACTAGGCTAACTAATCCACACAAACTTATGCACGAACCTATGCATGACCTTTTATATAACCTTTTATACGACCTTTTATACAACCTTTTGCATGAACTTTTATACAAACTTTTATATATAAGGCAACAACAGAACCCGGTAACTGTATTTAACCACTATCTACCTATACTACCTACTGGATAACTCCAGGGCTTCCATAACGCCTTATAGTTGGGCCTATACTAGACAGTGCCGTTGTCTAGGATTACCCCTTGGATTAATATAGCTGGATTAAAGCTTGCCTATAAAGGATGCCTTATAGTTTAGCCTATACCAGACAGTATTATTATCTAGGTTTTACCCCTTAAATTAACATAGCTGGATTAAAGCTTACCTATAAAGAACATGCTATAAAAGCCGCCACTTTAGCTTACTAGAGTGCTAGAAAGCAATGCTAACCCCTCTTCTCTCCCCTCCCCCTTACACCACAATACCACTACCACCAGGACCTGGTGGTGGACTACTAGACGGCTTATACGCCGCCAAAGACCTTAGCCTAGGAGGTGGGGGTAAGGGATCCTTAGGGTCCTTACGCTTCTGCTTTAAGAGGCTACACCCGCCAAAATAGGCCGCCACTTAGTAGTGAGCGTAGGTGTCCCTAGGCCTGCTTACCTGCTATATACCCTTTTTAGAGTATACCTAACACTCTTTACCCAAGGCTTAGTAGGTAGTGTATCACTTACTACCTACTAACTCCACCCCTAACTCCGTCTCCATTATCCAGCCAATATAGCCCCAGTCTCTCCGCTTATTCAGCCCTATAGCCACCAACCCCGCCGCCGACTACGACCACTATTTGCCTTAGGCAGTGGGGGCGTACACAGCAGTTACCTTGCCGTGGGGGGCCCAAGCCCATAGTAGGCGGACGGGGTTGGCGTACTAGGTAAGGGCAAACCCGGCAGTAGTAAGGGCTAGTAGCAGGAGGGCTAGTAATAGGGGGAGGGCTAGGGCGGGAGTAAGGGCTAGGGCGGGAGTAGGAGTAGAAGCGGGAGCTAGGGCCGGTAATAGTAATAGTAGTAGTGGTCTATAAACATATTTAAGCTAAGTATATACTATACAGTTATTAATACTTACGGCTCCTCTCCTAACTCCCCACCACTAAACCATTTATCCTCATCATTGTTGTTGTTATTATCGTCAGTGGCGGCGGCGGCAGGTAGCAGCGGCGGTGCTACTGTTGCTATTGCTGTTGCTGCTACTACTACTGTTGCTACTGCTGCTGCTGCTATTAAGAGGGGAGGGTGGTAGTGAGGGTAAGGGCGCCTATTAAAACCAGTTAGTTATATCTTATAGTTAATAGTTAGAGTTCTAATACTAACCATATCTTAACCTAGATTCTACTAGACCAAAGCTGGTAATAATAAAGGAGGGCTATAGCCCGTAGTATTCTCTCCTCATTAAGGAGGATGTTTAGGGGGTGTGTATACACCTAGAGAGTAGGAGGAGACATTTTAAAAGCTTTTTATTAAAAGCTTTTTATTAAAAGCTTTAATGGGAGACGGTTAATAGGTATAAGTGCAAAGAACAATTTTAAAGTGGTTAAAGATATTATTAAATGAAATTAGAATTTTAATTTATATTTACTTCAAACTACTATAAACTCCTAGGCCAATTAAACAACGTACTATCTCCTATGAACTCCTATAAACTCCTAGGCTAATAAAAATAATATACTATCTTCTATAAACTCCTATAAACTCCTAGACTAATTAAATATATTCTATATATTAATATGAAAGTTCTCTAAACCCTTTAAAGTTGCTTACCTTACACACCCTCTCTTTAAAATAGGTGTAAAGGTTAGTATTTTATTAGCATTTAAATCTCTCTCTGCTAATAGCAACCAACGTATTAATAGGGTCATTGGCTCTATATTTTCACGCCTCTACCTTTATCTTTTTTAACTAGGAGTAGTGCTTTTCTATATATCTGATATATTAATAACTAGCTACTGGATATTCAACTAGCTACTATTAGGGCTATACCTGGTAACATTTACTCCTAAAGTATAAGCTTGTTTAAGCTGTCTTATAGCACACTAAATACCTTTTGGTATACCATTAGGTGGGACAGGTACGGTTAGTAATAGTAATACTGGCGTACTAATAACTCCGTTAACCCATTCTTCTAGTTATAAGGTTAATGGCGGTGTACTAACTCTCGCTATATCTAATAATGTACGCTTATTTGCTCTGGCCGTCTTAATTGCGCGCAACTGTGCAGCCCTTAACACCTCTTGTCTTGCAACCTATGTGGCAAGAGTGTCGTCCCTTTTGCAAATGGTTGCGGCGTAATTGGATGCACTGGTATGAGATTCCTAACTATGCTGGCCCTATAGCTCCTATAGCTGCTATTATTACTTTCTTGTATATCTTATATCCTTTATCTTAGTATATAAATTGTTAACCTCCCTAATAAAGTATTAAAGTTGCTCTACTAATAGTTGCCCAGATTCCTCTCTATAAGGCTATATTTAAAGTAGAGGAGCTTTAGTATAGAGATAATTAAAGGTTAGCGTGTCCTAAAAGTCCGGTCCTAGTTTATATATATACGCAAGCTGCTAGCGGCATATTGTATCTATATACATAGATGGCGGCATAGGGATGCGCCTGTATATACTACTATATAATGCTTCTGCCTATATAGTTGCCTATTTATTAATAAGAGTTAGGGCAAGGTAAGCTTATATACCATTTCTTAGCTAAGTAATTAGTTGTAGGATATCTGGAGCCTAAGTAAGAGTTGGAAGTAGTGCCGGATTATAACGACTGCAATATTAATCTGGTGGTATGTGGGTAACTTAAACTTGTGGTAGTAACTGATCCTTGCCAAGGTAAATTAGAAAGGCCTTTTAATGGCATATACTATTAATTATTTCCATCTATATAGCTAATAGCCCAGCGCAATAAGATATCTCTGCCTTGCTCTAAAATCTAGTCATTATAGCTTTATTAATAGGAGTAGGAGCCTAGCTTAAAGCTAATATCTAAGAGGAAACACTTTCTATATCACTTGCGTTGCCAGGCGTATAGCCGTTGGCTAGTTAACTACGCGCTATTGCTTAATTAGCTAGTAGTTGATTCTAATATAGCCTGTAAGTGGTCTTCTAAGGTGCGTCTAGTTATAACTATGGCTGTTTAATTTCTAGTCTATTAACACCTTCTATATTAAAGGCCTAATATAGCAAAAATATATAACCTTTACTAGTCTGACCATAGCCCTATCTACTGTGACTAAGACGCTGCTAATGATCTATAAGACTCTTTATAATTGGAAACTTCTAAAGCGCTACCTGTTTAATATCTGGGATATTAATACCCATGCTAAGAGAGGTTGTTGCCACTATAATCCTTATAGATAATGAGGATTTCTTAAACTCTTTATATTAAGTAGTACAATTATACTTTTAAATATATGCAGTATATACCTGGACCATATTAGTAATATAACAAGCTTTACTATTAGCATTGGTAGTATACTGTTTATTAGGTGCAAAGGTTGAAGTTTTTACAAGGAGTGCTCTTTAGAAGTATGCTACTGCTTCCTAGACAAACTAACGACCGTCTATAAAGATAATCATCTTTAGTATTTGCTCTGGGACTATAGTATCTAAATCTATATACGCGTCTAATAGGAAGTATAGTATATCCTATAAATCCACCTTGCCTTTACTAAGTGGCAGTACATAGATTAAGACATTAGGGCGATTTATAGAAGTCCTAATAACCTTAGTCTGGTATATATAGTTACCTATAGAGTAAAAACCGGCGTTACTAAGAACTAGTTATTCTGCCTCCTTATTAAGTATAGTAGAATAACTAAACTAAACTATATCCTAACAAAGTATTGTCCGTAGCTCGTCTAATATTATAAATATTGGTTGGAATGATTCCTATTACTTTACTAGATAACACTTATTAATTATAATAAGTCTAATCCTAGCCTGTAGTTCTGGGCTCTTTAATATATCCTAGAAAGGCTTTAATAAGGCCTGCTTAGGACTAAGAAGTATATATATATACATACTATCCTTTACTTTTTTAATTAGGGCCTTGTTTAGGCTCCTACTTTTAGTAGTAATAAGACACGGATTAAAACCATTAAGCTTCCGGATATTATCCAACTGTTTATCGCTAAGCTTGCTTAATAGGACTATCTAGATAGTAATCTTACCTATTAAGATTAAAAAAGCATAAAAAATAAGACTCTTTCTAAAACCTATGCGTGTAATAAGAAGTGTATTACTAAAACTAAATATTAGACGTCTTAAGGTGCGTATCTGTTCGAAATAAAGGGTTTAAGGGCGGCCTCCTAGGTTTATATACTGGAGTATTTACTTAAGACATGCTTTTAGAACGGCTATTTATAATAGAACATTTTCCTTATGCTAAGCTTCCTTAATAATAGATAGTAATTCTTCTAGGTCTATTAAGCTAATTGCTATAATATGACCTAGTTGTAGTATTAGACGCAGATAAATCTCTACCCTACCTACCCTCATCTTCCACTAACCCTTATACTATTTCTTCCTATAATCGCGATTTTGTTTAGGCATCTAATTAGCCTAAGAGTTTATAGGAGTTTGCAGGAGTTTATAGGAGTTTATAGGAGTTAAAAAGAATACAAATTGGCTATGCTCTAATTAGTAATAGGTGGTATATATAGAGGAGTAATGCTAGATATGCCCTAGGGTCCTATATATAAGCGATCTAATTGGCCTAGGAGTTTATAGAAGTTTGTAGGAGTTTAAAGGAGGTTATAGGACTTGGCTAACAACAAAAGTAGATATAATATAGTTGTGGTATAGATAGTAGTGGGAGGAACGGTTTATAAGTGTTATAAACATTTAATTCCAAAATATGGTTAAGGTTTTGCACAATATATCTTATACCTTTAACTGCGTTATAATTAGCTTTTATATATATAGAATTAAAGACTATTACCTTAAGATTGAAATGCATTAAATAAAGCATTAATAACTGTTGGTGGGGCCTTTATAGAGCCAGTTGAAGTTAAAATGCGTAATCCAAAACATTTAAATCTTACCAAAGCGACGCCTATAAGCTCTTAGACGCTCTACTAAAGATTTTGTTGGGTGACAGGGGTGCGTAGGGGGCTGGAATTAGTGCGCTGTTCTAATTGGTCTAGGAGTTAGTAGGAGTTGGTAGGAGTTAGGGCGCTATTCTAATTGGCTCAGGAGTTTGCAGGCGTTTTAGAGGGTCTATGCGTTATCCCGTGTCACGGAACAAATCTTCTGCGGAGCGTCTGATTTATGAGATAAGCCCATGGCTCCGGGCTTGTAGCCGAGGCCGCCGAAGTTGCCGCAGCTAAATGACAAACTTCCATGTCAACTGCCCCTCAAACAGTCTGAGGACCGCCATATCGTGGTCGACATACACTGTCCATAAAGGACTGAATCATGTCTACGCTGAAGTTCTCATGATTGGCCGGCTGGTCCCATTCTCCAGATTCTATCGCCCCTGTTTAGGATATCGCTTCTGCTGCTATGGAGCACATCAAAGCCGCAGCCAATCTAGCTCAGAGAGCAGGATCCTTCGCTCTCTCTCTTCCTGAACACTTTGATAATCTTTTCGGGAAGTTGACAAGTGGCGGCAGTATCATCGCCGAACCTACATCTTCTAATATCGCGAATACTACCATCATAACCAGCTCCGGAACATTTGCCCAGGACTCACTCCCAGCTGGGGCGACCGCAGCATTTAGCAATCAAGACTCTGTCAGGAACATGTCTCCATTTCAGACCTTAAAGAATATTGGAGGATTTTTTAGTTATGTGACCTCGAAGTGGGCGATCGCAACCTTTACCACTGTGGGTACTTTCCCAGTTTTTACACCTGTACCTAGGCACTATAGTAGTATTGGAGAAGACGCTCCGCATTCATATTAGTTATCGCATTACCAAGAGTAGCTGGCTAACATTCATGGTTGCTTCGCAGGCCATTCTTCTCAACAGGACGCAATTCTACGCCTCTTCACGCATCCCTCTTTCGCTCAACCGATGGCACCTAAGACTGGTTCTCTACATCCTCCCAGCTATCATATTTTTATATCGTATACAGTGGTTGTTACAAGCTATTCGATGCCAAAGTTCGCCGGACTGGTCACAGCTACAATATGGGGCACTGGAGAAAGAATTGGATACAGACTTCGCCGGAGAAGGCGGGCTACTTTGGCGAATTAGTTCGACTCTTTTGTTCTGGGAAGATGAGCAGGCTTCTTGTGTGGCAGCCAATATGATGCCTCCGGAAAATGACGTGCTAAGACCTGCTGGTTCGCTGGCTATTCTATGGCCCCTGTTCATCTCATTGAGCTTCAGCCAGTTTATTGAGACCTTGGCTTGTGCCCTCGAGAGCCGCCAACCTATGCCTGAGACGGGCATGACCATATTCGAACATTCCTTGGCATTTGCTGAGGCAGAAGCAGTCGTGACCAAACCTCTTGGCCTTAATTCATCTACTCTTCTGAAATCTACGACATTAAACGCTGTTGATGGAACATCCCTAACCTTGAGCCACTCTGCAATCATACAAATTGCAAACGTGCCGCCTGAGGTCCTTGTAATTTCCTTGATATCAAGCTTGAGTCACCTCAGCAGCAACATTCTGGCAATAATTGGCCTGAGAGCAAGGCTCCGTCTGATTTCAACCGGTATCTGGGGCCTTACTTATATGTCAGCCTTTGTCTGGAGTTTTATCAGAGCTGCGAACATTGCCGAAAGTTCCGGTGCCCAGATCGGTATCCTGAGGTTTCCTACCGTGTGTATCGTTGGTTTCATACCGCATCTGCTCATTTTAGTTGGTATTATGGCTTGCGGTGCTATTTATGCCCTTGCTTTTGTTTTAACAGTATTATCACCACCGCCCGGGAGTCACGCCCCGTCATCTTTAACCGACAGGCTGAAATTTGCATACAGAAATCTTCAAGCCAATATCCACCTGTCGACTATAACACCAATTAGGATTAATTGGCAGGAGGACTTCTATACTTTCATTCTCAAATGCGGCTTTACCGTGCTCACAGCAGCGAGTGAGGCAGTGTACTTGAATGAAGGAACAAGGGTGACTGTCAGTCCCCTAACATGGTTGGAAGAAAAGAGGCTTCAGGAAGTGATCGCTCGTAGAGGGTTGCTGCAGCAGACCCTTAATCTTGTTCCAGCGGAACTCCGCGGTGATATTATTGCCGAAGGCGTTGGGCTAATCGATCAAGTAGATGATGGGCGAGCAGCCATCTATCAAGGGTCTGGATATACCCGCGAGAGAAAAACGCGTGGCGCAAATTCTGCTTTAGACGCATCAGGAGCAGTAGGAAGAGATAATGGCGTTGGCCTTCAACAACGGCGCGGAAGATGGGCATCGACATACCAGTTTCTGAAAGGTATTTTCTGGCTCGTAATAGCCTTATATTCCAAGGCCACCATAGCAATCCTACAAAGGCTTCGAATCACATATAGACCTGCTTGGTTGTTGAGGCTTGCTGGCACTAAAACGAGCCAAAAGCGAAAGGCACAAAACCCCGGCGGTGGAGACACCCACGACCCTAAAACACTGGATTTCTGGATGATATATGATGACGGCCAGTTGGGCCTTTCATCTGACACTAATGTGGACGTTGAAGCAGATGCAAGGCAAAGGCTGGAGGACGCAGGCTTCTATGAACAGGATCAAGAAGAAGCCGAGGAAGTCCTCGACTTCAATTTATACGCATGGTGGAAAACTGGAGGATGGTGGGGTGAACTCGATACGAGTGGTGATTACGAGGCTCTAAATCAAGACGACGATGCCACGAGCGTTGTGTCTATGGCAACTACCGAAGAACACGACTGGTCTAATATAGGCGATAACGGCAACGGTGACGGCCAACGAACACCAACACAAGAGTCTCACTCTTACAGCCGAGATACAACACCCTCAGACGAACTTATCTCCCATCTTTCTCGTCTCCTTGATCCACAAACTCGCGAGCAGCAAGAAGAAGCCCGGCTGCTTGCACGTCACCTTCAAAGCAAAGGTGTTTTAACCCGCTCAAAATATCGCAAGGCCGTCGAAAGAGATCAGAACCGCCTCTTAACCTCTTCCAGATGTCGACCAAACGGCATACGCGTCAACGCGCAATCAACACCAGAAGAAGAGGAACAATTGTTGGAGCAATTCATCCTTGAGCGTCGTAGCGATACTACTGATGCCTCTGCGAGCAGAAGTAATGCAACGTGGGATGCCGGAGCGGAAGGTATGGGATCTGAAGGCCCTCAATGCGTGGTCTGTCAGCTTAGTCCTCGCACGATTCTTGTTTGGCCTTGTGGATGCCTAAGTCTTTGCGACGATTGCCGCATCGGCCTTGCATCGAGGAACTACACCTCATGCGTTTGTTGTAGAACTAATGTTGTTGCTTATTCACGACTGTATGTTCCATAGGAGTCTATGAAGGATTGCATTATCGATTTGGCGTATTAATGGTTGGGTATGGCGCTGTTATTCACGGCTAGCTTGTTGCATGGAATGGCTTTACTGTACAGTACAAACAGCACCAGTGGTCAAAATCTCTGTACCGGAACATCTCGTTCAACTAATATCGATGGCGCCCCCTAACCTGATGAGGAGCTAACGGAACCGAAATCTGCGTCTCCAGCAGTGATTCCACGTGAAGCTTCCCAGCAGGCCGACTATGCTAGACTCAGAATACAAGCGAATTCAACGAGCGTCGTGAAAGTTACCAAACAGAGGAGATGCCAGTAATACTCCAAAACAAAGCAGATCTTTTTACTAATAATGAGCTGCTCTAGTTGACAGCATCTTCAGATATAGATACTATGAAATTTCATAAATATGTCCATTATATAGAAAACTTCACGCCATTCTCCATTTACGCCGCTCTGACCAACAAGGCATAATCAAGGGGGAGCGTTACTAAGCACCGATCAGTTTCTTAACGCAGAGAACGTCACTTCTTCAGTCATCAAACAACACCAAGCAACAACATCAGTAGCGAAACCGCTCACCATATACGACTGACCAGATACCCTGGCTCAGTCCTCCATAATATCACCTTAGTCTTCCCTAGATTTTTATGCAATCAGAGCTTCCTCAAGTAACTCAAAATACTTCCCCCAAAGAAACCCTTTCCCGGAACTTTTCAACTTCCTCCCAGCATGGACGCCGCTTTAATGATCAGCCGGCCTCGCCGCTCTCTCATGATGAGGAGCGGAGAGTGCCACAGCAAACACTGGACGAGGAAAATAATATCTCCTCACCTCTTACAGGACGCGTCGCGATTGACCCGAACGAAACCACGCGATTGAGCCAAACCTCACCATCGCCACGCAACCGAATCATAGAATATGAGAATGCTTTGACGCAACCAGGGAGAAAGAGATTGGATGGTCCTGTGTTTGAAATCATCAAGAAAAGTAAGAAATCGGATGACAGTTCGCCCATCGCAAGTCTTCCGAACGGTACGTAGGCATTTCCAAGATGTTCACCCTTCTGAGCCCTACCAAATGGGAATATCCGGATTGGTTATGCTGCTAAATACTGTCGCAACAGAAATCTTGACCCATGCCTTGTCACACTTGTCACCAAACGACCTTTCTGCCGTGTCTCTTGTTTCTCGTCAATTCAATAGCTTAGTGACAACCCCACATGCTTGGAGGGTTGCATTTGCACGGTATTTTCCTGGCCCTGGGTCTCTTCTGGAATTGTCGGCCGATCTGGCTCTGGAAGATGAAGGAGAAACTTTACGGTCTGAGAGGCGTTCATTCACAAGACTGACAGCCCTCGCGTCATGGAGAAGTGAATACATCCTACGAACTCGATTGTTGCGGTCATTAGCTAGGGGAAAGCCGGTCCAAACTCCTATGTCGCCTTCCGCGATACGATCCGGCTATACTCAGACAGTCAATCCAACCATCACGTACAACGCGCAGACGTTCACAACGGTCAACCATCTTCATGCTGCCTTCGGTACCAGCTTGAATAAGCGCCTGCCTCGCTTCATTCACGGCGCAGATGACATTGGTCATGCATCCAGTAGTGACCCAAATACAGGTAAAGTGGACAGTTGGGGTTTATCGGATCCCCAATTCTTCCTACAATTTTCAGAGCGCTTCCCTGGGGATGCTCAATGGGGTTTGGGTCCTGGTGAAGTAGTTGGCTGCCCCAATGTTATGGATGTTAGTCAACCGCATGGCATGGTCTATGGCGAAGGCTCTCCAGCTGGCTCACTCTATTATCGGCCTGTTGAAGAAATGCGTGGACGTTTCATAGCCATGCCTTCGGATATCTCAATACCAGAACTTGGAATTCCCAAACGCCCCTCTATCAACGGTGCTGTCTGCTCTGTATGGTTAGCTAAAACATCGACCATACCTTCCCTCACTGAAGGTCTCATCGGTATCTTGACTGGATCTTCTACTGGTATCATCACAGCTTGCAGCCTTGGTTCTGATGGTATGCGTAGCCATCGCCTTCAAAGGGGAGAGCTCACTGCCCGTTGGGTTTTGTGCCCTGGTGTGCCAATCATTGCAATAAGAGTTGATGAATCATATTCGTTTAAGCGTCGTGCTCAAAACCGTATATGGGCAGTGGCTTTAAACGCGCTTGGCGAAATATACTACCTCACTAAATTTCCGAATCGTGCTACAGTACCCAAGGATGCTATCGGGACAGAAGACGCTACCGAATGTGTTGCATGGTTAACAGGCCGAAGCGTTTATTGGAATCTGGTAGAGCCAAGCAGACGTGCAGCACGTGTAAATCCTTACAATGACTTAGACGTAGATGGAAGTTATTCTCCACGGTCTTCTTGGGATGGCATGTGTTTGAGCAGAGACCAAATTCAATCAGAAACAAAGGAAATAGAACAATTTCTCCGGAAACAGCCCAAGGATTTCCGAAAATCGTGCATGGGGTGGGATATGAGAAGAGAGCTTGAGGTAGATTTCGCAGGTGATGACGGTAATTACGCGGGAGAGGCCATGGTCGTCTTCGAATGCGGAATTGAAGAAGGCGATATCGCCGCTGTGAAGAGATTTACCCGGTGCAAGATTCAAGAGAAGGATAGATCTGGCCCCAGTTCGAGGCCCTCGGAACCCCAGGAACGAGCATCATTATTTGGTGGATCCGTGACGCCTGACCTCCCCTTCAATGGACGTTCAAGCGAACGTGCTCGCCGCTCATCCCAACTCTCGTCTGATACATCACCGGAGAGGGCAAGTTTTGTCGAAGAATGGCGCTCCTCACATTTTTCATTTGGTGGGCTCAAGTCAACCGAAATCACCGCAACCGCTCTTGACTCATCCACATTTACTACCCTTACTCTATCCGAAGATCCAGCACTTGGTTTCTCGATCGCATTAAACGCTTCTTCCCCTTACGCTTCCCCACAATCTACCACAAGCCAGCCTGCATCTCCATCGGACATCCCTGGGCAGCGAGCTCGCTTTCTTGCTGCCGGAACAAAGACGGGAAGCATCCTAGTATGGGACGTTCGTGCTCCAGTGTCCCGCCACTTAGAATTCGTCAATACCATTGACCCAATTCGTATCATCTATACTGAGTCACCGGAGATCTCTTGTTTGGCTCTCACAGCTCTCTATCTTGTTCATGGTGGCAATGACGGTCTTGTACAGGCTTGGGATCCATTAGCTTCGAGCATACAACCAATCCGGACCTTGAATTCACGGTTTTCGTCTCGTGCACGTCGCCGTCTTGTTCAAGCCCAGGCTTCTCCCCAAGGGGTTGGCATCAACCTTTTTGCTGCCGGTGCTATCTCTCTCGACCCGGATTCCACTGTCCTTCGAGGAATGGTCTCACTTGGTACTCAACTCCGCTATTGGAGCTACAGCTCATCTGCAGCAGACCAGTACAAGAGTCGCAAACGCAAGCTTCGACGTTCTGAGCGCGGAAGCAATAACGGTGGCGAACGCTTCTCTGGTTACGGGGGATCAAATCTCAAGGACTACATCGCCAATGAAAAGTTCGAGCTAGAGAAGGAAAAGGAACAACGACGTCGTCATGCTGATCGGCTCGCTGGACGTTTTGGTGTTGATTTGCTCGGTAGTGAGGAAGAAGCTCTGGCCTACGCTGCAATGCTATCTCAGGAAGCCTTAGAAAACGACGAAAAGAGGCAGCAGAGCGAAAATAACAAATCGTCCAGTACGTCGACAAGCGGCACCTTTAGCATCAACACCATTACTCCCGAAGGAAGTGTTCTAGACCAAGCTACATCTTCGCCACAGTTGAAGAATGATGATGAGCTTGATGCCGATATTGCTGAGGCTATCCGTCTGAGCTTGCAGGATGGCTTCGGTTCTAGCTTGTTTGGTTCCGGAAGCCCTGAACCGAGTAATAATACCTTTGACGTTCCGATTAGGTATATGAAGACTCGTAAATCGCCCACTTCGCGCTCGAGGACAAGTCCAAAGTTAGACGCAGGAGCAGGCTCTAGTACGCAGAAGGAGATGACCGACTTAGAATTTGCGTTGCAACTAAGCCTTGCGGAGCAGAGTTGAAAAGAGAATAGAGGTGACGGGGGGAGTTTTCTGCCTCAAGTCCTAGCCCTGGATCAAAAGGAAAAGGCGAAGGAGAAGGTAGGGTGTAGAGAGGAGGCTCGATAGCTATTAGTGTTCTTCAGGATTACGTTTCTCAACTTTAATTCTTACCTTTTCAAAGTTTATTCCCGTTTTGTCTTCGTCGTTCGTGTAGCTGTCGCAGTGGATGTTATAATAGTTTCGATGAGCTTTTATGTTGAGGCTTCGAGGTCAATAGCTTCGATATCATTTAACTTATCACTTCTGCTCCGCTTATTCAGATTTGACCCTTCATATTTTCCGCATTAATGAACGTTACCCACCGTTTCGCAAAACAGGTTAAGCTAAAGCTTTTATACCATCGCCAGTTTGAAACCATAAAGTAGCCATTACTTCCTTGCACCCAACAACCACCTTATACCCACCGCCAGCTCAGCCCCTGCCACTGCCGTCTGCTTAATTTGCGGAAACTGGACAAACGTATTCGGCAGTCCAGCATAGAAATCCGTCCTCGTTTGTACGCCCGCTTTTCGCAGCAGCCCCTCGTATAACCTACCCTCATCCCTAATTGGATCCAGCTCATTTATGGCCAAATATGCTAGAGGCAGTCCTTCCAGCGAGCCCCAAACAGGAAAATTCTCACCTTTACGTTTCTCGCTATCCGGCACCGCCAGCAGGTTCAGAGAGCGTTGCCAGGACGCCTCGTCCAGCACAGGAGCACTCCTATTCTCATCGTGTGAATTTATCCGCGCAGCCCACTCGGCCGGGATACCTTCAAGGTCCGGCCACGACAGGACCGTCGGCACGATGAGGGTCTGGCCGGTGAGCCTAACGCCGCGGAGACGGTTGCGAGCACGGATAGCGCAGATGGCGGCGAGCCGCGCGCCGCTCGTCGCCCCACCCGCAATGAAGCCTTTCGAGACGTCGCCGCCAAAGTCGGCCGCGTGTGCTGCGGTCCATTTCAGCGCGTTTTCGGGGGCGAGCCGGTATGAAAAAGAGATCAGCAGGATGGCGTTGCCGTGCGCGATTATGGCGCGGCAGCCTAGATCTTCGGAGTTGAGGTCGCCGGAAACCCAGTAGCCACCGTGGAAATAGAGAACTACAGGCAGTATTGAGTTAGAATGGAGGTTGGTGGGTGTGTAGATACGGATTGGTATTGGATGGAGGGATCAGAGAGAAAGTATACCATTGTATCTTTCGTGGCGACATTCCCGGCTAATTTTTCGAAGGTTGGTTCCTTGAGGTTTGCTTGATATCCTTCTCCTTGTTTTCACACTTCTTCACGGAGCTGAGCGATGTCTTTAATCTTCGGTATCTTGATCAGTGATCTTGTTGGATTGGCGGCAATTTGGCGTGGCGTGGCTGGATCTGGATTACATGGATGGTAGATCCACTGGATTAATTAAAAAATGGTTATTTAAGTTTAACTCAATCATTATCTAACCCATATTATGTTTATTTTGTATATAATATCTTGTATACGAAAAGTGCAAGAAACGGTTGCTACACAAAGGGATTATAGATTAGTAAACTCTTGGTTAAATACAGCACGCGCCAAACAGAGTCAGAGGCTCTGCCAGCTATACTACTTGCCTAATTGGGACAGCTAGCTGACAGCGTGACAAGTCAGCGGACAGCGAGCCATCCAATTAACGCAGTCAGTCAGCTATCAAGGCTGAAGCTCGCAGCTAGCTGGCTGTTGGACACAGCGCTCATTTGACAATTTTGATGAACTGAATGATATTAGTAGGAATGAATGTGAATATGGAATCTAACTATGACGAATATAGGCCTTAATATAGGCCTATATCGGTACGGAAACCGAAGTGACTGCTACGGAGACCGACCAAAAGCGGAACAAAGGAAATTTGCTTATCCCTTAACCCGTCAAGGCCCTTAGCGTAAGTGGTCCGTGCGGAACATTGTTCTCAAAACAACGCGTATAGCTATATAGAATTCAACTATTAATTACACCACTACCATGCCCTCTAATCGTACTAGAATTAATATAGATCTTATTTAGTCTACTTAATATAACGTTCCCCCGCATAAGATGGCGAAAATACCCCCCCTAAAGCCCTAGCTCTTGCCCAATTTTAAACCTCTCTATATTAACAATTTTAACAACCATAGCTCACTAAATCTTCCTCCTAAGGTTAATACGCATAATCCTTTTAAGTTATTTAGTTTATTCTTTATAGAAGATATTATAGATAAGCTTATAGAGTAGATAAATAAGTATATAGAGCTTTATCTACCAGATAAAGAAACAGAGCACCTACGCTTATAGCAGCTAATATACAGGCAAGAACTCTACGCGTATTTTAGTGTACTTATTTATATAGGAATTACTATAGAATTGTCCATTAAGGACTACTGGAAGGATTTAAATATATATAGTACTAAGTATATTATCAAAAAATATATAGAAGCTGTTTGATTTTAGTAGCTTAATTAATACTTTTAAGCCTTACTACTATAGCCACTATCTAATTAAGCACCTAAAACTATATTTACCTAAGTTAACAAGCTTACTAAGTATATTCGGCTTACTTATAGGAAGCTCTATAACCCTAAAACCCACCTTGCCATTAATAAAACAATTTAACGCTTTATAGGACGAGCTTATAAAATTATAAATATTCTATTAAAACCAATACTAGAAGGCTTTAAAATATGGGTATTAGGCAATAAGGGCTATATACTAGACTGGCTTTGGTACGCGAAAGGTAATAAAAAAGGGCCTATTAATCTAGATGTTACGGACAGCTTAAGTACGATGTTACGACTGCTTGGAGAAGAGTTGGAGGAAGCTAGTTAGTTAATATAGGCACGGTCTAGGATGGATCTGGTGGAACTATGTGACAAGGAATAGTAGCCGAGGTTACGTAATATAATCTATATAATCTATATAATCTGTGTAATCTATAATAGAGTAGACAAAGCACACGTACCTCACAGAGCAAAGGGATTTCTTAGGTATATAGTTGTGTATTTAAAGGACTATAGTTTCTACCCAGATAGTTCTCTCTTTATAGTAAATCTTAGAATATAATTAGAGTTAATCTGTTAGGCAACTACTCCACCAGTTATTATTATACTGTTAATACTGTTCTTACCTATATACCCAGCCTAATAATAGGACCTACTATAGTTCCTACTACAAGGTTCCGTTACACATTCACTACTAAGGTTATGGTATTAAACAAGGTCAAATAACATGCCACCCAAAGCACCAGTCATAACGACGTCAACGGCAGCCACGACCTTAGGGTTAGGAGATACCAATATAGCAGACATAGATTCTTAAGTGGTTACGCGAGGTCAGTTATAGGAAATGGTTAATCGCTTATAGGATAATAGCAGGCTACTTAAAGAACGCATTAATAGAATTAGAGTAGTAAAGGTCAAGTTACCTTTAATTAAACGGTTCTTAGGAGAGAAGTTAAAGCTTAAAGGGTTTCTTACGCAGATGCATTTTAAGGTTATACAGGAAGGAGCGAAGTTAGTAATACCTACAGACCAGGTAGCATACGCAGGACTATTCTTATTAGGAAGAGCTCTAGAGTGGTTTAAGCCTTACCTTACAGAGATATAAGTAAACGGTATAACAACTACTAACCCGGACGTACGGTATGTGTTTGCAAGTTAGAACGGATTCGCAGAACGGTTAACGCAAATATTTAGAGACCCTAAAGCAACCACAATAGCGGAACGGAAACTTTAGAACTTAGTACAACACACTTTAGTAATTAAGTATATAACGCAGTTTTAAACACTAGCTATATAGGTTGAGTGGAATAACAGGGCGCTTATGGCACAGTATAAGCAAGGACTTAAGGCTAAAGTCTAGGACGTAATTATCCTAATAGAAGATGCGGATACTCTAAGGGAACTAATAGACTAGTTAATAAAGATTAATAATAGAATCTATTAAAGAGAACAGGCTAAGAAGGGTTAGGATAGAGTTCTACAGTTATATAAGGCGTAGAGTACGCAATAATAGACACAGAGTTAAAAACTATAGAATGGCGCAGAGCTAATAGACCTAAGTAGTACTAAAGAAACCTAAAGGTGGGAAAAAAAACTATAGAAACCCAGAGGTTAAGGATTTAGTAATTAAAGGACCTAGAAGCAAAGACAAACCAGGGATCTTAGCAGTAAAAGACGTTTAGGCGGACTCCATAACAAAAAAAATAGTTTAAAGATAGGTGTATAATTACAGCACCTGTTGTACCAACTACTTGTATGCTGACTAATCAAGGGGGAGGCGCGTCAGTATATAGACTACGTAGTCTACCTTAATAGAATCGACAGTCACCACCATCCCAAAGAGCATACGATACTATACGTATTTCGTGCCCCGGGATATGACTTACTTATATTATTAAGTTAATACAAACACTGATTAGTGAGTGCGCATAGATTAGCAATCACTCGACACCTCCTACCGAGCGATATACAACAGCGACCACCCGTTTAGACTCCTAGTACGACCTGCTAGAAGGTCAGAAGTTGGGGATTACGGACCTATTACTAACTCTGTATACTTATTCAAGTCTTAGTACGGTTTACCGGAAGTTTATAGACGCGAATATAGACCTTTACGGAACCCCCTACCCTCCTACAAACCACTACGGACCCGTTAATCGATTTTACGGACCGTTACAAGACCTCCTCTACCCGCTACAAGCTACTACCACCTACTATAGCTTATACAGACATACCACGCTATATAATATGGCAGATATAACTAAGCAAATTAGTAAGGGTTAAAAGAAGTGGAGTTAGGGAGTTAACCTTACGTCTACAGACGGCGTTAACGACTATATTAATTTCAAAATCCTTAAATACGGACACTATAAGCTCCTAAACAACAACCTATAGGAGCAATATAAGGAAGACTTTACGGACTTTACAGAAGCTATTCTTAAGGCTTGTAACCCTACTGCTATCTGTAACCTATGAACCCTTTTATGTTACTAAGGTGTATGGGTTAAAAAGGATAAACAAGTCACTGTTACACGGTCCTTATATAACACAATATAGGAGGAGGACCAAACGGAATGGACTAAAGAGGAGATCCTAGACCAGGTTAAAGCCACTAATAAACTCTTTACTTCTCCCAAACTTAATAGCATCGCTAGCCTTATACCTGACCTACTTAACTAAACTCGTCCTATAAACCTAAGCGATTTTGGAATTAATTTTACGGGCCAAAGTACACCCAGTACTTAAGTTACGGACTGTAATACCCCTATAACCTAAATTACGGACCGCAATACCCCTAAAAATTAAATTACGGACCAAACCCCTTCCGTTGTTCAAGTCACAGATCCGCAAACTACCTAAGTAAAGACCTATAGCAAGGAGCTAGCTAACCTAGCTAAGCTCTACACCAACAAATCCAAGTATAGCGGTGAAAACGATAACTTTAACTTTAAACTGACCATCTTTACGGACCTCTGTTAGAAGGCTGATATTTCTAAATAGGAGTTTAGCCAAGCCTACTCTACCATACTGCGCGGCCTAGCCCTTAACCACTACTATACCAACCTTAAAAGCAACCCCCTTGGTGTTCCCTTTGATAAGCTATATAAAGCTACACGTAACTACTTTAAAGGGCCAGAATACAAGCGTAATATCCTTACACAATGGAATACGATTAGGTTACGGACCGTAATTAATAAGAACACCGAAAAATCGACTATAGAGTACCTGCAAATTCTTATTAAAGACCTTTGGCACCTATAACACGGCCTTAATACTAAGCTTTAAATAGACGACTTCCTATATAACAAACTTATTACAGCCTGCCAGGAAGTGGAACCCTGTAAATACGCCTATTACAAGCCTGCAGACACCTTAACTGGCCTTATTAATAATTTACGGTCCTCTATTATAACGTACGAAGTTTTAAACCCTCTAGGTAGTACTTAAGCCTTTATTACGGACCTATAAAACCTGTAAACTAACTTAGATGCCTACTTTACGGACCGCCGTTACCGCTAGCAGTACCTGTACCGACCAAGTCCCACCTGTAACCCCCGCAGCAACTCCTGTATAAAAGCATACCCCCGTAGACAAACCAGCCAGAAGTGCTTTGTGTGCGGTAAGGAAGGATATTGGTCTACAAGGTATACCTAGGAAGAATATAACAAGTCTAAGAAGAGATTTAATAGCCAGATTAACCAGTTTATTTTGGACTACAAAGGAGAGGAAGAAGAGGAGGTTCTTAATAAGTTAATAAAAGCCCTTATAATTAACTTTAACTTAGATACCTAGGAACAGGAGACCTTAGAAACATTCCTAACTACTTTCGGACCTTTTACGGACAGCTAAGCCTTTAATATTACAACCGTATTAGCCAACCGCTCCTTTGTACACTTAATTGCACCCGAAAACCAGCCCGTAAGTATACCCATTGGACCCGTTATGGACGTTACGGACCGCGAATAGGACCCATTTGCATATATTACCACAGAACGCTATACCCCTAAAGAATTCTATGGCGTTATAATCGATATAGGTGCCTCTAAGAAGTCTACTATAGGTTACGGACAATACCTTACATATAAGACCACTACAAGTAATAATATGGATATTAATACTATGTAAACTGGGGCCGTAAATGTCTAATTTGGTATTAGCTTAACCACATTAATTAGATTAGTTAAAGTTAAGACTCCAATTAGCCTAGTTGATTTTTACGTAGTAAAAGCGGACACCCCTTTTCTACTTTGCCTTGCGGACATAGACAGGCTATAGGTTTACTATAACAATGTTATAGACACCCTAATTGGCCCCGCAACTACCCTAGGAAGCAAGCATGTTACCCTACCAATTATATAACGATTCGGACACCCGTTTCTTATATAGGGAGAGACTTTACGGACCTACATTTAGGAATCTTTTGACTATAACCCGTACTACCTTACTAGTACTGAGATCCACTGCCTGTACCGCTATTTTAGCCACCCGTCAGCTGAAAAACTATATAAAGTCCTTAAACGCTCTGGACATAATAACGTTAATAGGAAGGCAATCGACCACCTAACTAAATACTGCTCTTTTTACCAGAAATACGGACATTCCCTAGGCTGATTTAAGTTCACCCTTTGCGAGGACCTTAACTTTAACCACTCAGTATACATAGACATTATGTATATTAACGGCAGTCTAGTATTATATATAATTAATAAGGCAACCCGCTATTAAGCCACCCGTTAGTTGCAAAATATATCTATAAAATATACTTAGGATATTTTACGGACCTACTAGATTAATACATACCTTAGACCTCCTAAGTATATTACCCACGACGCCGGCAGGAACTTCATTAGTAAGGAATTCCAATAGTACGCTATAGCCATGGCTATTTCAACAAAAGCCGTTCCAGTTAAGGCGCACTAGTCTGTTAGGCTTGTTAAGCGAGCTTACCTAGCTCTATAGAGAGTTTACCAGATTATTATAGATAAGTATAAGAATATCTAAAAGGAACTAGCTTTACAAATAGCTGTAAAAGCTATAAATAATACCGCTAGCCCTAATAGACTGGTACCTACCCTCTTGGTTTACGGAGCCTACCTAAGGATAAGCAAACTGGACCCTCCTGCCCCGTCCGTTACGGATCGAGCAGCTGCAATACGGAAGGTAATGGCTAAAATAGTCAAATTATGGGCTAAATAAACTGTCAATAACGCTATGTACCACCGTAACGGACCTAATACGACCTTAGTATATAACCTCCCGCTTAATTCTAAAGTCCTTATATAGCGTGAAAGCGGTAATTGGACTAGACCTTACTGTCTACTAGCCGTAAAAGACGAGACCTGCTGTGTATAGCTCCCTAGTGGACCAACAAGCTTTAAAAGCATGTCCATAAAACCCTATTTTCGGTCTAAAAACACCCATGATGTTAAGCTAGACGAACTAGAAGCACCCGCTAAATTAGGTAAACTAGAAATACCCGCCGAATTAAATAAACTAGAAGCACCCTTGCCTACCCTAAAGGTCCCCTAGAAACCTACTGAACCTACTAAACCTGCTGTAAAGCGTGGCCGAGGACGCCCCTATAAGAACTCCGTAACAGATAATTACCTAACCTCCGCAGGTATATCTACAAGGCAATCTCCGCCTGCGGATATATTAGTTCTAGTATAGGAAACCCCTTTTACGGACTTATAACGCAAAGAGATTAACGGACTACTTAAAAAGGGCGTCTTTGCGGTTATAATGGAGAGAGACATTCTGTAAGGCGTCCGTATATTTAACTCGCGCTTTGTTAACGAAATTAAGCACCCTAGTACTAATAAAGCCTTTAAAAAGTCAAGGCTTATTATATAAGCTTATAATAACTAGGGAAAGGACTTAGTCCTTATACAATCGCCTATAATCTAACAAGTTAGCTAACGGATTATACTTGCACTTATACCTAGCCTACAGCAAAGTAAACCTGTAGCTCTTTACCTACGGGATATCTCACAAGCCTATATACAATCTAATACCTACCTAAGTAGGGACATCTTTATACGACCACCGCTGGAGCTTAATTTACAACCAGGAACAATTTTACAGGTTATAAAACCACTCTACGGAGTGCCAGAAGCTGGAAACCATTAGTTTAAGACATACCACTAGCACTACGTCCGTAAACTTAAGATGGAGCAGTTGACCTATAACCCTTGCCTCCTATACACCCTATCAAATGGCCTTGGTATTGTTGGACTCTAAATAGATAATACCCTCTTTTTAGCAGATTAGATATTTGCGGACGCTAAAGAGACTAAACTGTAAGAAGCTAAGTTCCTGGCAAAGCCGTAAGAGCAGTTAACTAAGCAGACTCCAATTAAGTTTAATGGAGGCTTAATTATATAAAAGGGCAACTTAATCTAGCTAACCTAGGAACGCCAAGCTCAAAACTTAAAGCTTGTTATAGCAAAGCCTACGGACCTCACTAGTTCCCGCGGAGAGACCCATAAGACCGTAAATATGAAGGACTAATATGCTGTATAGCGTGCAAGAGGCGCCTATATTGCCATAGTCTACCAACCTGAATCTGCCTATGACTTATCCTTTGCGGCCCAGACAGTAGATCTGCAAGAAGAAAATATTAAGCAGCTTAATAAGCGCATTTAATGGCAGATTAATAATGCGATAAGAGGATTTACTTTTATACCGCTAGACCTAAATTCTATTAGCGTAATGGTATTTACGAATGCCTCTTTCGTTAATAATAGGGACCTATCATCGCAAATCGGCTTTGTAATTGTACTTACGGACTATAATTAGGATGCAAATATACTCTACTGGTCTTTAATTAAATGCAAGCGAGTAACCCGCAGTGTACTAGCTTCTGAACTATATGCACTATCCTATGGCTTTGATATAGCAGCCGTAATCAAATTAATGATCCAGAAGATCCTATAATTGGAGCAGCTACCCCTAGTTTTATGCACTGATTTAAAGTCCCTCTACGACTGCCTAGTTAAACTAGGCATAACACAGGAGAAGAGGCTTATGGTTAACCTAATGTGCTTATGTTAGGCCTACGAACGACGCGAGATTATAAAGGTCAAATAGATCAGCAGCGGAGACAACCCAGCAGACGCTATAACTAAGGCAAAGCCGTGTCAAGCTCTTAAAACCCTAATTAATATGAACAAGCTCAACCTAAAGGTTACAGAATGGGTAGAGCGAGACTGACGGAGCATTTACAGTTCAGTTACGGCCCGTCGGAAGGCCGTATGGTACATTTACGGCCCGTTAAAAGGCCGTACAGTTCATTTTACGGACCGTAAGCAGGACTTACGGCTAGATTAGAGCACCATTTAGAAGGCAACCTAGAAGGCACCTCAGGTGTAAGGGCGCGAAGAGGCTTTGGGGAAGATTTAAAGGAATAATATAAATTCTATCTAAATCTAAGGGTATATAGCTTTTCAAGAGAACAAGACATTGCGTAAAGAAGAGAAAGGAATAACGAGAGAATCTTGCAATTAAACAGTTTAGGGGTCTTGGTCGATGCGTGCGCACGTACATACGTGGACGGACTTTGGTAGTATTCGATTGATCTGGCAGAACTTAGCAGAAGTTAATTAAGCTAGTAGAATTCGGTAGAATTTGGTTAAAGCTTTAAGTTTTATCTATTAAGTGTTTTACCGAGATATTCCTACTGTAACTAGGCTAGTCCCGTTATAGTACCCCCCCTTTGGCCGAAGGTCCAAAATAATACAATTTTATTATGTCGTATTTTACGTTAGGTGGTAGTGTAGAGTTTTGCCGGTTCTAATCGTTAAATAGACCAATCAGGATTTTCTATCCCCAGAATAAAAAATCGCTATTAGTTTAGTAAAGGCGGTAAGCCAAACTAACATCTTTATAGTAGGTATTGGCAAGGCAAATCTAACCAATTAGACAACTTTGACCGCTGGTTAAAGTTCCTTAATATCTTACGCGTTATATAACCGTGTTATAAGCGTTATAGTATTCTTGTTGGTATCACTTTGATAGACGCAATATGTGTATTCTTGGATACAAGTGGTAAGTCTATTTGGTGGTGGTTAAGGTTCTAAGCTACAGGATACGCGTGCTAATATACATAATGGTTGGTTACGTGGCCTAAGCTACGCGACCGCGTGGCTGGAGTGAATTGGTATTCCTATACTGGGGGCACTCTAAGGTGCCGTAAATCAGTTGAATACTCCCTGTAACTTAGTACCTTAGCTTCCCTCCTATTGTATCCTACCCTCCTATCCTTCCTTTGCTCGTTTAACCCATTTAACGGTCTATAAATGAATATAATTCGTATTAATTAACTGCCTCAGGGCCGTAGACGCCTTGCTCTTAGTTATAGCGTTAGTAGGGTTGCTGTTGCCGTTAATTTATTTAACTTCCGTGATCTCTCTTTGTTTATACAACTGACGGAGGCATATAACGTCTATTATAAGGCGTTTCTCTTGTATTGTGCCTAGTTTGACAAGGCAATTATACAGTAATTTTAAATTGGTGCAGATAACGAGTGGTAGGGTTATCTAGAGCAACTTTTTAATTGTAGACTTAAGTGCAGCCCCAATATCAAACCTATAAGCCATAGCGTATAGTTCTAAGGCTAGTACGCTTCTAGTAACTCTCTTACACTTAATTAAGGACCAGTGTATGATATTAGCCTTGTTTATTAAGTTGGCTAGTACTATAACAAAGCCTATTTAGGATGATAGGTCTTTGTTATTGGCGAATAAGGAGTCTATAAATACTAAGAGTTGTAAGGTATCTTTGTTAAGTTTAACGAACTTAAGGCCTCTTAATTAATTATCTATTTGCCATTGTAGGCGTTTGTTAAGGGCCTTAACGCTATTCTTATTAGGTTTTGTTGTCTGGGCCGCAAATAATAGGTTAAAAGCGGCTTCCGGTTGGCATATAGATGCAATATACGCTCCTCTGGCTCGTTAAGCAACGTATTGCTCCTTAGGTATCAGTGTCTGGCGGACAACACCTCTAGAGCTTATAGTTAAGGCTAGCTCCTTAACTTAAACCGTGGCTAAGCTCTTATATTAGTTCTCTTAAGTTAAGGTAATATCTCCGTTTGGTAGGAGCGTAATTAGGCCTCTGTTAAACTTAATTAGTTGTTTAACTGTAAGTAGTTCACGTTCCTTTAACGCGAACTACGCCTTTTTAAGCTTATCCTGCTCCATAGCTGCGAATTTAGCGTTGGCTAGGATTAATATATCATCGGTCTAAAGGCCAACAATACCAAAGGAGGAGTAGTTATTGCTATATAACAGGCAAGGGTTGTAGGTTAATTGATCCATACTTAGTTCTTTAGTGTAATAGGTATAGTACGTAGCAAACCAGTGATTGCCTACTTCTGGCACTCCATATAGGGGCTTAACTACCTTTAATATACCGCCCTTTGCTATACCAAGTTCTGTGCTAAGCTTAGGAGGGGGCCGAATATAGAAATTATGGTTCAGTTTTGATTTTGATTGGACGTAGGCTTAGGTAATATCCCGTAAATATAAGTATGTTCGGTCGTTCTAAAGTATAGCTATAATGCTAAGAATAAGGCGTTGACTAACTTGTTAAATAGTAGGTAACTAAGTTAGCACAAAATCCTTATTAAGGTCATTGTAGGCTTATATAACTAATCTTAACTTTTTAAAAGCTTTACTAGTGCCTATATTCTTGACTTCATTAATAAACTATAAGTTAAAGATTTGGTCTCCTTAAGGCACTTCCTAGAGGTTAATAATCTCAAAAACGCCTTTTTTAAGTAGTCCGGTAATCTCCTTCTAACATAAAGCCGTGAATTAGCTATTGCGGTTATTATCTTCTTAAATAGATATTAAAATATTAGCGGTATTAACCTAAGCGGGGTATTTGCGTGGTCTACCTTAGCTACGTTTAACAGGTTCAGGTTAAGGGCTATTTAGAGGCAGTCTTTTAGAGAATAGCTTAGGCTATTTTTTGGGCTCCAGTTCCGGGTTTATTAGCTCATCCTCTAAATCCATAAGGTATAGTTTAACTATAGTGCTGCGGAAGTCAGTGGGTCCGTAAGGTAGCTTTACTATACAGGTTTCACCATTAATATTAAGGAGGGGATATAGGCCTGACTAGAATCTAGCTTAACCTATATTGCCTTCTCTTCATACTAATATAGGCGAATTGAGGGGCAGGTTATAGATTGCGGTCGTATTAGGGCTATTATAAGTGCTTAAAGCGTCCACAACTTGACGTTTAGCTCATATTTTCTTAATTTCTTCCATTGCCTTCTTTAAGGCGTTGGCTCTCTGACTAACCGTAGGTAAAAATGCGTCAGTGTTAACAAGTCATAGGTAGGCTCCAAAAACTAGGAGAGTAGGAACGAGGCCATTAGGGCCAGCGGAGTCGTTAAGGGCTTTAAATGCCATTTATAGGGCTATGTCTTTATCAATTCTAGGGATTTCGGCTATAACGATCTGGTAGACACGCCGTAAGGGTCCATAGTAGCGTTTAACTATACTAACTAAGTTATGGGCTTCGACTAGTACGCCTTTTATAGTTATTCCTATATTTGCGGTATATTGTTTAAATTCTTTACTAACAAAGTTCTTTCTGGTATCTGTGGTAATAAGGTCTAGGGGGCCTAAGTAAGTGTTAATCTAGCATACTCGCAGTATATCCTATATATGTTTTGCGCTAATGTTCTATAGCCATCTACCAGCCTAAAAGCGGGTAGCTTCATCAATAATATATAGAAGTGGCATTAAGTTAATATACATCACGTTAACTATAATGTAATAGTTAAAGTTAACGTTGTCTTATAGGGTGAACTTGAATCTGCCTAGTGACTTGCTATGTTTCTAGTAAAATAAGTAATAGTGGGTAAGATATTCAAGGGCTTAGTTATCAACATTATGGCCTAAACACTTAAGTACGCGTTTAAGGCGTTTAACAGAGGGATAGCCAAAACAATAGTAAAGTCGGTGTAGTTCTGTGTAAGTTAGGTAACATAGGTTTTAGTTAAAAGACTCTATTAGGTAGTTTTCTAATAAAGTGTTCTAAAGTAGGAAAGGATACCCGAAACGTCTTATAGTTAGTATATCCCTACTAGGGGCAACTAGTAGGTTCTTAAGGTTGTTAAAGTACACCTATAGTCGGTTTATGTCTGCCAAACACAGTAAAAACGGGGTATTAACTTAAATAATATGGAACTCAACTGTGCCAATAGGTGTAATTATCTTAATTAAGCTAATTAAGGAGGTTAAACCTATTCCAAACTATACATTGACTTTGCCTTATGTAGAGGTGTTTAGGTGTATACTAGTAAACTTCTAGAATGCTAGAAATTGGCTATATCTAGCTATAAAGCGTTTTAAGGCTCCTATGTTAATTATTATACCTAAAAACTTATTTAATGTATACCGAGTGGTTATATTATAGGCGAAGGGGTCTTAGTCAAAAGAGGATAAATTAGTTATATTATCTACTGCTATAATTAAATGTATAAAGGCTTTATTGGCTAGTTTAGCGGTTATAAAGGCTGCTTTATTCTAGGTAGTCTGGCTAAAGGAGGTAAAGTACTGGCAAATATCCTATTCAATATCCTAGTTAGTTGTATTGCCGTTGGAGCTAATATTAATAGTAACTACTTAAAAGGCTTCTTTAAGTTTGTCTCCTAAACTATCCTCTCCTTTGTAATCAACGATGTACTACTTTAAATATTTATTAAAGCGGCGATCGAACTTGCGGAACGTATCCTTATGTTAAGTCTTAAATCTAGCCTTAGACTCGTTACGTTCCTCTTTAGTATATTTCCATAAACGGCAACCTTCTTTATTACACATAAAGCAGCGTAGTTTGCCTCTCAGTGGTAGGCCAGAACAGTTATTGCGGTTATATTGGTTGCGGTTAAAGTATTTGCGGTTTACAAAATAGGCCTAAGTCTGCTCTGTCTGTATAGCATTTTCCTTTTTATACACCGTAATAGATGACTAAAGCTTGTTAATAAGAGGACTGAGTTTGTCTAGTGGGTCCGATACAGCGTATCTATAGGCTAGAACTCCCTAGCAAGCCATAATAAGTTTATTAAGAAGGAACGGTACTATCCATAGTTCGGCGGTAAGTCTATATTGTAGCTAGGAGAGCTTATTAACTAGTATCTAAAGGCAATTACTAGTTAACTTTCCTACGTTCTTACTCATAATCTCCGTTAGTAAGACTTTATTTTATTTACTAAGGGTTCGGCGTTCTGATCTGGGACCTTTAAAGAAACCGCGAAGTTGCTAATAAGCTTCGTCAAACGTCAGAATAGCTAGTTTACCGTTATAATAGTGGTTCAGAGCTAGACCTATTAGCATAAGAGGGAGGGCCTTAAGGTAGGCACTGGGTGGAACGTCTGCTCTATTACAGATATCGTAGAAAATTGTTAACTTGAAGTTAAAGTTTCCGCTAATACTACTATATTTCTGGTTGTCTGTGTACAACTTAGCCGTATTCGCTAGTTCCTTTCCGTATCCTAGTGTAGAAGCGGGTGCTGTGGCAACAGGTATAGTAGTAGCGGGTATTATGGCCTGTAGAGGTAGGAATAGTAGACTTAGAAGCGGAGTCGGTTAAGATATTAGTAAAGTCGTTGTAGCTATACTTTCGGGTATTAATTGAGGTATAAGGTTTTATAAAGTCTTATGCTTCAAGCCGTGTATAAATACATTAGTAAGTACATTAGACTTAAAGGTGCCATTAGATTACTCTTTATAGGCTTCATTAAATTCTTCTTGGCTCCATTTATGTTGAGTTTCTTTAAGTAGTACGTCAGCTAAGACTTATGCAAGCTTAGTACATTTGTCGTTCTTGCGTATATACACTCCTCCCTTGCAAAGGAGGAGGAAAAGGTTCTTAAGGGTTCTAGTGCTAGCTTAAGAGAATATATCCATAATAAACTTTTCGAAGTCTTCTTAAAAGAAATCTCATAAAGCACTATTAATAGAGTTGTTATTATTGTATTCCTATATCTTAAACTAAATATAGTCTGTGACGTTATTATCGGTTGTAGTTTGTACGTTAATTCTATTCTTCTATCGTTTTGCTTCTTTACTCCAATTCTTAGGGGTAGAAGCCATCTTGTCTGGTTATAAAGAGGGTATTAATAGAGGGTATCGGTATTCGTAGAGAAAGAGAGGAGGGGTGTCGGTGTTCGTAAGGAGGGAGAGAGGGTAGTTAATATAAGTTATCAAAAACTTAACTTTCAATAAGGTGGGAAGCAATATCCTTCCAAATCTAGAGTGTTATTGTTTGATTCTTAGCAGTAATAGGGGTCTATAGGCAACGGCGAGCTATTAAGCTTCCAGATTGTCCCTAGTACTCTCTTTAACTAAAATAAGGCCGTTGTAAGGTGGAGCGTTAGACGTCTTCTAAACTAATGCGTATTTCCTAATCTGTGCGCGCTCACTAATCAGTGTTGGTATCACTTTAATAGACGCAATACGTGTATTCTTGGATACAAGTGGTAAGTCTATTCGGTGGTGGTTAAGGTTCTAAGCTACAGGATACGCGTGCTAATATACATAATGGTTGGTCACGTGGCCTAAGCTACGCGACCGCGTGGCTGGAGTGAATTGGTATTCCTATAATTCTTTAAGCTCTTTTTAATTTTGAGTTTCCTGCTATCGTGTTTTGTGTATTTGTGTTAGGTGGTAGTTATTTGCCTTTATATTATATCCATCCAGCTAGAGTAGGCCGCGAAGGATAGTCCTTATAGAATTCTTTTACTAGGGAAGGCGTATTGGTCTTAACTTGTTTATAGAGCTTCTAGGTTCGTATTTTATATCCTTCCCATTTAACAAGAAGTTTAAATTGTTTAGATTGTGTTTTCTATCGCATATCGTCAATCGAGTTAATAAAATAAGAACCGTTACCGTTGTCAATAATTATAGGAGGTGGCAGCAGCACTTCGCGAGTTATAGGTTTGTCTTTTAAGGGTTATAGCAAGCTTATGTAAAATATTAGATATATTTTTATCTCAGTTAGCAGTTCGAGCTTATAAGTATACAGGCTTAATTTCTTCTTAATTCGGTATAGGCCCGTAAACTTCCAATTAAGTTTCTTTGAGAGCCGTTAAGTCTTTAGGTTTTGCGTATTTAGGTAAACCATGTCACCTTCCTTAAAGTCCCATGCGGGGGCTCGTCCTTTGTTTGCATGCCATTCCTATACCGTTTAAGCGTACGTTAATTTACTTCGTAATAGTTCCGTTAACTACTTTATTTAATTAGTGAAATTGTGCGCGTTAATTAACTGAATCCGTTTAATTATGGGTCCTATTATGTCGATTTCGGGTTGTGGTTTAAATCTAAGTTAGGGGTCTTGTCCGTAGGTTGCATAGAACGGCGTTATGCCTGTTAATACGTTTATTATATTGTTCGCAGTAAACTTAGCTAAAGGCAGCCATTTTTCCCAGTTATCTTGCAGGTAGGAGCAGTATATTTATAGGTATTGTTCCATAATCGCGTTTGCAATTTTGGTTTAACCATCTATCTCTAAATAAAATCAGTGTAGGCGAAAATAATCCGACGGTCAATATTATTGGCTAATATTTGGTATTGGCCAATATCGCTAAATTACCCAATATCGGCCAATATCGGCCAATAATTCTTGGCATTCCCCACAACTCTAAATTTCTTTTACAATATTTATTATATATACAATAAAATGGCTTCTAATAATGAAATATTAAATTCTACACCATCTGCTAGTACGGAAAGATTAAAAGATAAAAGGAACCCCGAAATCTGGTACCATATACAAAATCCATATAACAACGAGCTAAAAAAATACCGGGATAAGCAATATATTTTATATTGTAAATACTATACGGAAGAACTATATGGCGCAAAGTGTATTACAAATTTCCGGAATTATCTTATAAAGAAGCATAAGATTACTGTTTCTAAAACCCCGGGTGTTGTTTATTAAGGTGCTGAAGAAAAGCTTTAAGATCTATATATGTAGCTTCGTACAAAACATAATTATACAGAGGTTGATTCTCTTGCACTTAAAAACGCTCTTAATAAGGAGGCTATTATGGCTGCCCTTATTTCCCTTATTACCGTACGAAATCTTCCACTTCGACTTGTTAAGTGGCTAGAGTTCTATATATTCTACCAGGTCCTTAATCCAGAGGTAGAGGGTTTTATTATAATAACTTATACATAAGTAAGGAAGAGGATTGAAGAATTATAGAAATTAATAAAAGACATTATATAAAAGAAGCTTTAGTTAGTAATATTAAGTATTTATCTTTTAGTTAATATTTAGACCTTTCCTAATCGGCATCTTCTCCTTAGAGTCTGCGCCCACTTTATTAAGTAAAACTTAAAAGGACTCTCTAGAGCTCTCCTTGCTCTTCATACGGTACAATCTTATAGTAGAGATGATTAGTTCTTAACTCTGCTTCCTATACTAAAGGACTACGGGATTATATAAAAGCTTAGTGCAGTTGTTTCAGATAATACAGGAACGAATAATACTCTTTATTATACGATTGAAAAGTATATGAAAGAGGAGGAAGCTATTATATAGAAATCTTTATATAAATAAATCCGTTGCAATGGCTATATTATTAATCTTGCTGTCTAAGCCTTTTTTTTTAAGGCTGAAGTTGAGCAGATTAATTCATACAAAGCTAAAGATAAAGATGAAAATTTTTAAGATATAGGCGCCCTTGGAAAGCTCCACAATATTATTATACATATATAAAGCTCTCCTGGCCGTATAAGGGCTATTAAAAAGCTAGTAGGAAGACGAATTCCACTTAATAATTATACAAGATGGAACAGCTGGTGTAAGATATTACAGGTTGCTATTTAATATGAGCCTATAATAGATTAATACACGAAGAAGTATGGCTTAGATAATAATTTTCTAAATCCTGTAGACTAGAAATAGCTTTATACAATAATAGGCTTTCTTCTTATCTTTAAGAAAGCAACTCTTATAACTTAAGGGCATAATGCAATAATCTTAAATATACTTTTTTAAATGGACCTCCTTGTGCACCACTTTAAAAACAGCTTAGTAAGGCATATATATTTAGAGGGAGTATATATAGGCTAATATTGTATAATAGGAAGATTATAAAGAAGACAAATTCTTCTGTAAGCGGATTAAGGCTAGTTAGGAGGTATTTGATAAATACTACCTAAAGTCTAATAAGTCTCCGCTATATGCTGCAGCAATTATTCTTTATCTATAATATTGTACGGAGTATATCAAAGCAAATTGGAGTAAGAAGTGGCGAAAGCTAGCGCTTAATGCAGTAGAGCAACTTTAGAATGAGTACCGAAGTTAGTATTAAGGCCCCCAGCCTTTACCATAAGCATTAAGTACTGTATTGTACGAGAAGGCCTTATCTAAAGAAGATCTTAATCTATATAAGCAGTTTATTAAGAACCTTAATAAGTTTAATCGCCTAAAGAGCCAAGATAAGTATAAGAACTATATCGCCGAGAACCTACTTTGTATTAAGGTTTCTCCTCTTAAATAGTAGTGTTAAGACGAGCAATGTAAGCGTTAGCTACAACTCTTATTAATAGCTATTGATATTCTATTAATTCTAGCTATAAGTAATAACCCAAAGCGGGTATTTTTAGGAGCACGTTATACGGTTTTATGGGAGCAAGTAAAGCTTGGGGTTGATACAATTAAGATACTTAAATGCTTAAAAAATTGGAAGCAGAATTAAATGGCAATAGAAGAGTTCTAATGGAGAAGAGTTAATTGTACAGATAAGAAAGGAAAAAAAGAATACTTTAAGCTAGATGCAGAATAGAATAGAATATATATACGTATTTCTTTGTATAATACGTAATTGTGCGCTCCTTCTTTATATAGTACTTTACCTTATTTAACCTCTCTTCTTCCTTTATCTTTAACCCAGCTACTATTTACCACCACAACCAGTTCTAGCTTATTAGCTACTATTAAAACGTAAGTGTCCTAGCTTTATATAAGCATTACCTAAGCCTCTAGTCTTGCTAATATACTCTTAACTACCTGCCTTATATAAGTGTTAAGCACTAATGAGTGAAGCAGTAACAGCAGCACTACTACTATAACCACCACCACTACTACCACTACTACCACTACCAGTTTATTAACTACTAACATGTAAGTATTCTTACTTTATACAAGTATTGCTTAAGCCTCGCCCTTTACTAATCTACCCTGGTTGCTTGCTTCGTACGAATACTAACATATATATAGGGCCCTTGTTCTCTGGGATGCCGCCACCGCCACCTAAGCCCTTGCTACCGCCGCCCAGAACCCCCAAGCCCCCATTCTCTTTATAGGACAGCAGCAGTTGGCCCTATATATACATAGTCTACAGGGCTGAGCACTTCTAGCCCTTCCTAGGCAGGATATGGTGTTTGTGTGTGGGAGTATTTACCCATATTAGATAGGAATACATCAGCCCTTATATGTTAACGCTATCCTCATATAATCTTATGGAAGGGTAGTGGATTAACCTTGCTAGCGGTGCCGCGGCGCTGTGCTAGGCCCATGATCCTTCCCGTTATGCTATTAGGCTAACGGTCACTTCGGCAGTTACTACACCAATTATAAATGGCCTGACTATGCTAGTTAGTGCACCGTACAAGACGGGGGTGATGATGCACCTGTGCCAGCCAACCGTGGCTTGCCCCTAGCAGGGGGAGGGGGGTCTGGGACGGCAACAGATCCTCTCTTAATAGAGGATAATAAGCCTGGGGCTACGGCCCAAAATGCAATTGTTTTAGCTTAGGTACGTATGAATTTTCTCTCTTATATACATTAGCATATAGCTAACTATTGGGATTATTGGCAGCAACCTATATATACCTAGCTGGTTAGGGGTGTCTCTAGCACCTAGATCTGATTTGTACCTCTACATGGTATCTAGGATAAGTAGCTATATAGCGAAACCAAACAGATCACTATGTACACAGTTATATCAGTTTAATTTATTTTAATGTTGCGGAAATATAATTTTCCGGTCCATATTGGCCAATAACCCAATATTAACCAATATTTTATTGGCTAATAAGCGATATTGGATCTATATTATATTTGCTTATTTTTGCCTAGCCTGAATAAAATATAGTTGAGAGTTATATTTAAATGCTTAATTGTTTATATAGAGCTTGCCAGAAGTCTAAAACGAACTGGCTTCTATAATTGGATATTATTAAATTAGGAAGTCCGTATAGCTTAAAGACGTGCTTAACAAAATATTTGGCTACTAATATTACATTGATTAAGTCTATAGGAATCATATATCGCATTTTTATAAAACGGTTAACGACTACTATAACATTCGTAAACCCGTTACTGTTAGGTAAGTCGACTATAAAGTTAATCGAGATATCTCGCCATCTTTGCATTGGAATTGGCAACGGTTGAAGTACTCCTTGCTTCTTTACGTGAGAGGTCTTCCTATGCACGTACGTTCTATAGGCTCGAACGTATTTTCGTACGTAGTTGTACATTATAGGCCAGTAGTATACTCGTTAAATAATCTTATAAGTCTTTGCACGGCCAGGATGTCCTACTATAGGGGAATCGTGTACGAATTCGAGTATCTTAAATTGTAAGGATTTGGAATTTGGAACTACCATCTTCTATTAATAGTATAGTTAATTGTTACGAATTTCGCATTTGGCGAGTGTGATATCTTTATACTATTATTTTCCTGTTTAAATTACTTTTATTATATCTGCTATCTATACGTCGTTCTTATATTTGTATTCCATTAGCTTATTAATTTCTATTTCCCATTTATTAATTTCTAATTCGTTTCTGTTAAGTTCCGTATCTAGGAATATAGAACGTAGTTTTTTAAAGCGTTTGGGGGGCAATAAGATCTATAATTAATTTGTAATCCGTTTGTCTAAGGCGTTCGCAGGTAAATCTTATAATTATTATATTAATGTATTAGGCTTCTAATTAAGTTTACCCAGTTAGTATATAATCTTAAAGTTAAATTATAAGAGGTATTTGGCCTAACAAATTTGGCGCTGCGTTAACTGCTTTATAGTTATAAAGTACTACAGGTTTTTGTGGTCCGTTAACACGCGTATTAGAAATAATAATCCTTTAAGTTCTAGACGCCATTGTTTAAAGCATCTAATAATTGCAAGTAGTTCCTTATTGTATATCTTATAGTTCGATTTGGCAGGGGCGAGCTTTTAAGAGAGAAAGGCTACTAGACATAGCTCACCGTCCTTATTGTATTGTGATAATACTCCCCCTAGGGCATAATTAGACGAGTCTGTTTCGACGACATATTTAAGGTTAGGGTCAAAGTGGGCAAGAATTAGAGTAGTTGTAAAGCGTTATTTTAAGTTATTAAAAGCTTATTTACATCTAGCAGTCCATTTAAATTTTATATTCTTTCTTATTAGGTTTACTAATAGTTGGGCAATTTTTAAGAACTGGTTAATAAATTAGTAGTAGAAATTTGCGAATCCTAGGAATCCTTAAATGTCTTATATATTACTAGGGCTTCCCTAGTTTATAATCGCAGCGACCTTTTTAGGGTCCATTTTAATTCCGTTGCGGGATATAATTAGGCCTAGGTACGTGACTTCGGACGCATAGAACTTATATTTCTTAATATCACATTATAAACTCGCATCTCGCAAATGTTTAAGGACCATTTGGACGTGTTTTTAATGCTTAAAAAGCAAAGATAAGTAGATTAGGATATTATTAATATACACGGTAATAAATACATTAAGGAATTCACGGAGCGTATTGTTAACGTATTGCTAAAACGTACTAGAACCGTTCTTTACACCAAACGGTATTACTAGGTATTTAAAAAGTCCCCATTATGTATAAAAGGCTGTGTACTTCTTATCTCCTTCTTAGATACAAATTTAATTAAAGGCAGCGACTATATTAAGCTTTATAAAATATTATGCCTTTACTAGGCGGTCAAGCGTCTCTTAAATTAAGGGGATTGGATATTAGTTTTAAATTATAATTGCGTTTAAGGCTTAGTAATTAACATAGAATCTTAAGCCTCCTCCTAGCTTTTTAATAAATAATACGGGTAAGGCAAATGGAGATTAACTAGGGCAAATAAATCTTTTTTTTAGATGCTTGTTAAGGTATTGTCGTATTATAAGCAGTTTTTCTTGTAATATACTATATAGCGGACCGAACTTTGGTGTCGTACTAGGTTTAAGTTCTATCTTAAAATTATATTTATCCTAATGCGGGGGCAGCTGGTCTGCGAATTATTTTTTAAACTTATTAATTAGATCGTGGTACTTCTTGGGTATAAGAGGTTAAGGGTTAATATACTACTTTAGTTCTAGCGCCTTCTTAATATCTTCCATTATTACAGCGAAGATTTCGTGGTCTCGTTTTCTTACTAACAAAATAAAAGGTGCGGCTTGTATTATACAAATTTTAAGGGGTTTTAATATATTATCTTCACATTCTTTACTGCGATTAGCAGTTGTAGTTTTATCGTATTGGTTTAAGGTTCGTGGTAAGGGCAATTTGTATTATGTTGAATTCGAATAGTTTTATACATATTTATAGGGCAGGTGGTGTTTTAAATAATAACTTTGGTAATAGGTTATGCGGAATTTTAGTATTTCTTTAACCCAGCTAATTAAAGGGTTATGCCGTTTTAGCTATCTATGTCTAAGTATTATCTTATATTGCTTTAGGGGTGTTATAAATAGGGAAATATATTCGAGGTATTCGCCTATCCGCATTTTTATAAGAGCGTAGTGCGTCAATTTACTATATATTAAGGGTTTGCCGTCAAAGCCTTATAGGCCTTAGGGCTTATTAAGTTTCTTTAAATTTAGGCGTTAGGTTTTCGTGTAGTTTGTATTAATAAAGCCTATACTAGTGGCTTTACTGTCTATAAGGATTTATACCTCCTTCTATTTTTTAAGTGTTTAAATTTCGCTAAGTACATTAAGGGAGTTATGTTGTGTATTAGCGCTAGAAGAGCCTAGACACTTATACTCTTCCACTTCTTATCCTAAGGCGCGACTTGGCCTTAGGACAATTCATTTTCTAAATTAGCCGAGCGTAAGATGCTTTATAACGACTAGGTATAATTTATAGAACAAGTATAAGTTAAGGAGTAAGTACGGCTTAAAGAATAAGTGCGATTTAAGGAGCGGGTGCGATTTAAAGACTAGGAGGAACTACAGCGGACTTTTTTAAAAGGGTAAGTTTGGTAATTTCTTTAGATATGTCCTTTTCTGCCATATCCGAAGTATTCTCCATTTGTGGCTTAAGTCCTTCGTTCGTCAGTTCCTAAGGGTGCGTAGGATTAAGTGGCGTTGAGGTCCATAGGGTCGTGCGTAGGTTTTGGAGAAGGGTTGCGCTTTGGGGTATATATCGGTTTTATAGAGCTTTAAACATAAGGTGTGGTTGGCTTTAGAGAACGAGTCTGTTTATTATATTAAAGGTCCTTATTAATTTGTTAATATATTATAGCAAATTTGGGTAGGTCCTTTGGCAGTTTCCTACCTACTAACTATGCTCTGATTTTATCTGAAATAGCTTATTAAAGAGCAGTAACTCTAGCGGCTTTATTCCAATCTAGTTCGCCAATAAGGCCTAAAAATTCTGAAAAGAAGCTTATAAAGTCTCGGTTCTGTTGTTATAGGTTTTTAAGTTTGGTAACAGTAGTATATTCGCGGCTAGTGTTATCATATGTTCATTCTAGTAGAGAGAAAGGTTTCAAAATTAACAAAGGTGCCGTTATGGAAGAATAGGTCCATGGTTCGTGCAGCATCTTTGCTTAAATAAGACATTCCATAGCTAACCTTGCTAGCTTTGGTAGGGTATCAGTTATAGTTTATTAAAAGTTTAAGACGGAGCTTAGTTATAAAGGGATGTAGGTTATTTTAATTTCCATTAAACATTAGAGGGTTAGGAAGCTTTTCTAATTTCGCGGTAGGTACTAGGTTCGTTATAGGTACAGGTTAAGCTACTATTACTAGTTTAGGGTTTGTATTTAACGGGCCAGGTTTAGATATAGTTATATTAATTTTGTTTATAGGCAGTGTTAGGGTCTCTAACATAAATGCTTAGACGTTACAGAGTTCTTTATAGAGTGCTTCCATTAATTGCTAATGCTAGGCTTTTAGTGCAGCCCGCTACTAAGCTAAGGCATCCGTAAAGGACTGTTGCATTATAGTTAACTGTTCCCTGACTAGGGATATAATACTTATAGTTATTAAAGAGGATTTAGGGTTGTTTGCCATTTTAATAGTAGTTGTTTTTTAACATAACGTAATGTAAGGGCGCGAAGAGGCTTTAGGGAAGATTTAAAGGAATAATATAAATTCTATCTAAATCTAAGGGTATATAGCTTTTTAAGAGAACAAGACATTGCGTAAAGAAGAGAAAGGAATAACAAGAGAATCTTACAATTAAATAGTTTAGGGGTCTTGGTCGATGCGTGCGCACATATGCACGTGGACGGACTTTGGTAGTATTCGATTGATCTAGCAGAACTTAGCAGAAGTTAATTAAGCTGGTAGAATTTGGCAGAATTCGGTCAAAGCTTCAAGTTTTATCTATTAAGTGTTTTACCGAGACATTCCTACTGTAACTAGGCTAGTCCCGTTACATCAGGAGGGATTTCCTATATATTTTCTTATGTGTTTTATGGTTCTATTAAGGCAATTATGGAGGCTATATACAAGTGGTTTCATTTTCCAAGTACCGCTAGTGTATAATTACAGCACCTGTTGTACTAACTACTTGTATGCTGACTAATTAAGGGGGAGGCGCGTTAGTATATAGACTATGTAGTCTACCTTAATAGAATCGACAGTCATCACCATCCCAAAGAGTATACGATACTATATGTATTTCGTGCCCCAGGATATAACTTACTTGTATTATTAAGTTAATACAAACAAATACATTTCGGTGAATGTAATTATATAGGCTGAGTGGTTAGTTCGGGCGACTGTATATTACGGCACTGGTGCGCGTAACCTGGATAGGGCCTAGTTAGGGGGGTTCGCTTACGCCTTGGCGTATGTATATAGACGTGTCCTTTCCACGACCTTCTTCTGCTCCTTATCTTGATATCCGAGTCCATAGACATTCTAATTGTATAGGCTTGCATACGTTCTATACGGCGCTTATGCCTCGATTAACTAAGTCGCTGTAACACTGTAAGCTTAACTAATCCAACGCCAATGGCTTCTATTAAGCCTTCTTCCGTGTAAATCTGGAAAGGTTTAATTTCCTCATACTGCACAAACTTCTTAATGTTGTTGTATATGTAAATATTTAAGCAACTATCGGCTATCTAGGAGTCCTTAATATTCGTTCCTAAAGCTATAGCTACTGGCCCAATAGCTTAGGGAGTAAAGATCGATTTAATTGCCAAATTAGTGTTATTCTTAAGGCGTTAAACGCCTAGATAGTCTTTACCCATAGCGACGCGTAAATAAATGAATTTAACGCGTAATTTTGATAATAAGAAATGACTTTATACGCAGGTGTGGTAACCTTTAATACGGCCTGTAGTAAGGCGTCAAATGTAGAATAGTAAGATATAACCTAGTATGGGTTTAGTAACCCTTAATGCAACCTATGGTAAGGTGTCAATCTTCTGAACGGTTAAACAGCTGGACTGTGGCGCTTAGTAGCAGCCCGGTGCTCATAACCTAATGAACTAAATAATATTGGAAAGAATGAATGAATCTATAGAATCTAACTATGACGAATATAGGCCTTAATATAGGCCTATATTGTATGGAAACCGAAGTGTCTGCTATAGAGACCAACTAAAATCAGAATAAAGGAAGTCTGCTTATGTAAGCAGGAAACGCGTATGGAGGACTCTTTTGGTACCCTCATTAAAAATAACTAATAGTTTTTTTAAAAATTAGGCTACCTTTCGTTATTTACCAACTTAAATAATTAGACGGCAAGTTAATTGTTATTTTTATCGGTTTATGACGCGGTTTTCTGCGATCAATCTGCTATCCCTTGCACTAATAGGGTCCTATAAAATGTGGCCCGTGTACGCAGTCAAGAACATCAAAACTTTCTTGCGCACGCTGTGGACAAAAAAGTTGGCGCGAAAACACGCGAGATGCCTGCACCCACCTCTCCCTACCTAAATTTGTATGCGCACGCATGAATGCACTTATGCGGCTTATAGTGGTAATTAATTTAGTCGTTATTTTAAGGAGTATATAGGCGAGATGGGTGCATTTATGCGTGCGCATACAAATTTGGGGTGGGTGCGGGCTCTCGCGTGTTTTCGCAGTCCTGGTGATGTGGCAGAACGACTTACCGCCCATATATGATTGGTGCGCACGGGCCATATTTTATAGGACGTTATTATCGGTGCAAGGGATAAAAACCCCGAAACCTGCGGCTGATGGCCAGTAGCCTCCTAGAATCGGGTTACCGTTTTAGGATTAGCTCAAGCCCTAGCCAAGGCTTTCGCAATTAAGGGGCTGCTAATCTTGCGCTGCGTTCTTTTATCTAAAATCGACCGTAACTTGTTTCTAAAATTACTCTTATCCTTAAATATCCGCTATTGATCTATATATACGCGCAAAACCTTATATAATATTAACCTTAGCTCTAATGTTGTTCTTGTTTTTATATATTTCTTTATATAATCCCCCCCTTTCTTTAACAACTTTTATTCTATAATACCTACCATTCTATAATGCTTTTGTTTTATAATAGTTTTTATTTTTAACAACTATTCCGTTGACTCTCACTAATTGTGCGAGGAAGCTGAACGTGGGATAAAGCTGATTATGGGATAAAGCTTAGCGTGCAAACATTGGAAGCATTGAGCATTGGAAGCATTGGGCATGGGAGCCAACGGGCATGGGAGCCAACGGGCATGGGAACCAACCACCATGGGGACCAACGGGCATGGGAATCAGCGAGTGTGGGAAACCAACGGGCCGCGCTGCTATAGTGGTAGGAGGCATGCTATTTATCGCACGTTAACTCTCGAGCATTGGAAGTATCGAGCATTGGCATGCTCGTTGGTTCTCTGAAAGCTTGGAGCAACGGCTCGCAAAACTTAGGGACCGGCTGAACTTGCGCGTTGTCCTAGACCTTAGGTGGGTGGCCATGTTCAGAGCCTTTATTCGTGCTGATAACGCTATAGAGGCGTTAATGGGTGCTTGAAGCATTCTGGGCAGTGGCAGCAGTATGATGGGAACATGAGCACGTGTTTTCGACATTCATCGTTATATCTTTTGACTATCAATATCTTGCCAACTGTTGACGCATACTATGTCGCCAGCGTGGCCAGTAAACCGTCAACGGTTTATTAAGGCCCGGTTTGGTTTGATTGAGACGGTTAATTATGCAGTTTGATTGGTCGGTTTAATAAGAATTAGTCCAAACGGGTTGCAAACCCCCCGTCTAATAATTAGTTGGTAATTCTTGGCATGGTGTTAATAAATTTAAGGTGCCAAAATTGCTCACTAGAAGGCACTTATTGCGGAATTGCAGTTGCACGCGCTTATAACGCGCATTAAACGCGGCCGCAATACTTCCTAAGCTATACTAATTAAGATAAGTTAGTTTGCAAGACAAGCTAAGGCGTATTTTAATAAGGTTAACTGTGGAAGCTAAGAAAAGCTCGGACTACCAGGCCAATCTGACCAATCGATAGGCTTCGATAACACTAGCGCCATTATATAATATAAGGGAGGCTAATTATTAATCCTTACCTCCCATTTTATTATCTAGTAAAGTGACCGCAAGCGTATGAGACTGTTTCCCAATCACACATTGCATACATTTTTAGAAGCGTTGGTTACCTTCTTAGGGGGTAAAGAACGAGCCTACAAAGTTGAGGAATAATGGCTCTTCCTTCGTAGGAGGAATATCGCATCTCACAGCCTTGTGGATTTGGTGATTTTCTTGAGGGCCTTAGTATGGATCAGACTAGTAATTTTGGGGCTGTAAAGTTGTTGCTAGGAAACTTGCCTCCCGTTTCATAACCCATCTAATTGGGAAAAGTATCTTCGCTTAGCAAACCATGCTGTAATTAGCTCAAAATACATGTAACAAAGAAGCTAAGCCTAAAAGAATCGTCCAGGTCAGCCACACTCGAGTTCCGCCTTATTAGCCAAATGTTTCTCCATTATAGAATCGATGTCACGATTCTGCATACTCAAATGCCAGAACTTGCCTGCCTCTGCACTACGTGCCGATCTATCGCTACCATATATGGCTGATGCTTGCTTTTAAGCTATCTAGGGTGCTAGAAGATGATTCCCTAAAGGTCACCAACGAGTAGGCACAATCCGGGGCAATGACCAACCGAACAGTCATGATTTGCTAAGCGTTGATACAGCAGGAAGAGCGGCGCCCCAGCGTCGACTGCAAAGACAGCGTACTCAAGACTTGCCGCTATTGTCGACAGCCTCGAAAGCAGAATCCATCAGCGAACCCGAACTGCCGACGTTCTCAACCGTGAGTTTTCGGTGACAGACTACTCGCTAGCTTACGTCCTTTCCATTAGTATGCTCTATCTCGAAACCCATACTCTCAGAATCATGGAATTGCCATTGTGCAAGCGATGTAGCAAGTTGACTGTCGAATCGCTGCTTCGTGGATTTTGCATAGGAACTTTGTGTCAGTTGAGCATGAGCCGAAATATTTGTCGACTCTGTAATTTAATATCGGCAACATCTCGTTGCGAAATGAAAGATATGTTGCATTCGTATATGATTCGGCTCCGCCCTGTAACCAACGCTCCACAATTCTCCGATGTAGACGCTTCAGAACAATCATTATTGAAGCAAAAGACAGGAGGAGGCTTGTCATTGTGTCCTGCTTATATTGTCAGCGAGTTTAATTCGGGGAACACTTGGACGGAGATGGCTCCTTTCCGCTTGTTCGCTTCTGAAGGTGATTTATTATTCACAGAAGAGATAACTTACTGATAATAATAATCTAGGCAGTCCTTCCGCTACTAGCGGCATAATAACCGGGCGGCCAATTTATGCTCCGAACTCGACTTTGAATATCAATCGGATACGTCTTTGGCTAGCAAATTGCCTTGAAAATCATCCGAATTGCAGAAGGACCATCTCCGGCACCGTTGTATACAAATTAGAGGCATTGCCTTTGCCTTCGCGGGTGATCTATGTAGGAACGCAAGATAGACCCCAACTTCGTCTTTTTATCTCTAATGGCCACCGAGCTCACTATGTTGCTCTGAGTTATTGCTGGGGTACCACTGCAGACAAGCCTCCGCTCACAACCGTGAAAGCGAACGTCACCGCCTTTACAAAAGCTATTCACGCCTCTCACCTTCCTCTCACCATAAGAGAAGCAATCGATATGACTCGCAATCTGAGTATAGAATACATATGGGTGGATAGTTTGTGCATAATTCAGGATGATGAGAGTGACTGGCGACGCGAGTCAAAAAATATGGGTCAGATTTTTCGCAATGCTTTATGTACGATTGCGGCGACATCTGCAACGCATTGCGAGGAAGGCTTATATTTAGAGAGGCAGGTGGATGATGAAAACCCGACAACACCATTTACAAGCGGAAACTTTGTACGAGTACCTTGTATCTCATGGAACGGACGCTTCAACGATGTGTTCATCGGCACCATACCTGGTTCCGATTCGAAAAACCTGGACTTTGACCACGAGATAAACCAATCCCGATGGAACCGTCGAGGATGGGTTGTTCAAGAGAGAATTCTATCCCGCCGTATTATACACTTTGCGAAGAACCAGCTCTACTGGGAGTGTCAAGAAGCTTTGTATGCTGAATCGAACAATGAACCGCTCCCGACAATCCTTCGACTTCAATCAAAGGCTGCAATATTTGAACGCATATCCAAAGAATTCACCGTAATGAAACGCTGGACCCTTAGAAATCATGCCTTGGAGACAATCCACGCGGATTTAGGCCTCCTTAAGAACAAGGTACTAAGCACAATCGGCTTGGACACCGGTCCGGCACAAGATGCCATGCACCGGTTCTGGGAGCGCATTGTTGACACATACAATATCTGTCAGCTTCAACAGGAAGGTGACAAGCTTCCCGCAATAGAAGGACTTGCCCGCGAAGTCGCAAACTTGACGGGGCAGACGTTCTGCGCCGGGCTGTGGCTGGAAGATATTGCACGTGGATTGTATTGGAGTGCTAAGAAGGATAAAGAAAGTTTTCGGTGTCTTCGCAGGCAGCATTTGTCAGGCGGTACGTTTCCTCTTTATCGTACACGAGCACTACTAAAAGGATCAAAGCGCCTTCATGGAGTTGGGCTGGTTGGGCAGGGCCCATTTCGATGGGGAACTTCGTCGCCGAACACGACACTGGTAGACCTTGGGTGTCCCCCCGAACATATGTAGCAGTCCATGAAGGAGTTTTTCGTGAAATTGAGCTCTTCGCCCACCACTGGCGTGCCAAAACCGTGACCATGCTGAATGGCGTCCATTCTTATAAGTCTAATTGGCGCACTCAAGCGTGGTGGAAGTTTTCGCCTTTCCGAACTCCGATAGACGACCAAATGCAAGAGTTCAACCGCGTAAAGATAGTGATCCTGCCAGAGGGCGCTGAGGATCGCAGTTTCACTGGGCATGTGGTTTTTGACGACCCGGGCAGAGTACCGCACCACATCACGTGCGTGGTCCTGAATACGGAAACTGTGGAAAACATTGTCAACCACCAGAGAGGATATGGATACTATTTCCTCGTAGTCCAAAAGACCCAGCCTACGGAAAAGTATGAGCGGCTAGGCATTGGCGTGGCGGTTGCTGAGACTGATCGAATACCGTATGGATATTTTGGCAGAAAATCACCTCAAACATCTATCATTTTAATATGAGCGAAGATGAGCTGAGAAGGCGGAAACTGACGAGGCTCCACGGTCTTTTGGTGGCGGGCTTGCTGCTGAGGAACCAGACAACAGGAAGATCGGGCCTTGAAACCCGCAAATGCAAGCTCAGGGGTACATATTCCCATAGCCTTTGCCTTTTTTCCACTCCCAATCCGTCTTATGTATGAGACGCTCTTAGTGCACTCCAAGTCTCAGCAAATACATCCCTGTGGGAGCTTGGCCTCTGAAATTTGTTGCAGAGACCGAAGGAACTAAACAGTACCTTGTATCTAGTACTTCCCAGATCTTCATGGATGAGAACAACTCTCTTTCCAAAGTAGAATAGAAAGATTTTAACTTAAACCTGCAAACCCTTAATCTCTGCATCTTCTGTGCCAATCACGATATAAAAACATTACATCTGAGGTAGGAAACGACGGAACTAGATCTGTCTATGCAGGTGTTTTCTTGTTTCCGTGTGAATCTTACGGAGCTGCATAAGTTCCGGAGTCCACCAGGCCTTGAATAGGGTGAAGGTTCTGCAATTGGGACGAATTTGCTGATCGTCATGAGCTGGCTTAGTGCACTGTCTGAATCAGTTTCTTCTCCCACTCAGAGCTCCCGTTCCTGGATCCCAAAGTATGAGTAGAGCTCGAGGCCAGACGCTGCGGAGGTGCGTACCGGCCATTGCCTGAATTTCCACGATAATCAACCCATTTCCCGGACTACCGAATCCAATCAGCAAACGACACGCTCACCGAACGCTCAAGCCAACATATCTAACCTTGGACCCGACCAGAAAGTACAGCCCGCTACCCTGCCGGTGAGGATTGAGTGTAAAGAAAACTAACGGAAAGCGAAACGGCCTTTTATGGTCGAGGTCGAGTGACGGTTACTGATTCGGGTTTAGCAGGGATCTAATAAGCGAGACCGCTCTACCCGAAGAGGAAGCCTTCATTTCCTGATGCAGGCTTGCCGTCCGATTGTTTACTAAGTATTATTAAATAACTTTATCTCTTTAGAATATTTATAAAAGCTGTGGTTGTTATGACTGCAAAAGCTAATAAATATCTAAACAGCCCTAAGACTATCTACGGGGCGTTGATCAAAGTGGTATAGTGTTTTTTCAACCCCGTAGGTGGTCTGGGTACGAGATAAACTCGCAATGTAATGTCCAAAGCTGAGCGGTCAGAATTATCTCTCAATATCTCAATCGTCAACCTCAACCATGAGAGCAAATCCCTCTGCCATTTCAAGAACTATCAACACGGACATTGGCATGAAAATCGACGTGCATCGGTCCGTTACCACAGATGGCTGTCAGCATTCATGGAATTTAGAAGACGGCCAAAATGAGGTGGATGGCTTTGACTGACTATAAATACGGCCTTTTCAAATACTATTCGATCATCTACTAGCTGACTTGAGACCTCATTTGCCTGATGTTTTACACTTAAATACTATACATGACGTTGATACTCTACAAATAAAATTATTTTTGTCTGACCAAAACGAGCAATAAGCTCATGAGGATTGCACCCGCGCAGGCACCTTCCAGGGTAGCAGCAGTTAGATCAACCTTACGCACGGTGATGTGTCTATTGCTGAACAGATCGCGAAAATATTCTTTGGATTGTTGAATTGCCGCGGGCAATGTGTCTCGCCATGACAAGGAAGAGGTGGTTGAAGGGATATACCCTACTGGCTTTGCATTCTCAGAATGCGGGAAAGTAGTTTCGACTTCTTGGGAGGTTTCGGCTGTACTAGGCTTTGAGACCTCGGGAGAATCTGCTGGTTTTAGTTCTTCAGCCGATGCGGCTACCGCTCCGGCGACTGGGGATTGTTCATCGGAAGATATCGGAGTAACAGGTTCTTGAACGGGTTTCTGGACAGATGCCTCAGCCTCTCCTAGGCTTTCCAGCGAAAGCCCAGCAGGCTCTACTACCGAATCGATTGCAGCTTCCACCAATGGAACATCTAGGGGTGCCGGTGGAGGCGCTCGTACTGGCTTCTGTTCGTCTAGCGCACTTCGGATCTCCCTCACTAACCGTCTCCTTCTCCATGGGTCGATGATAATCAATGATGTGAGCAGGAGGAAAATGTTCAATCCCATCAGCCCAAATGTTACCCATGTGCTGTTGCGTCGAATTGTATCGCTCCATATTTGTTCTTCATGGTACTGCGACCGTTCCTTCTTTTCTAATTGTGATCTTGCTTCCTCCAGAGCTGTATCAGCAGCTAGAACGCTGTCTTTTGCTGCCTGAACAGCTTGGTCATTGATATGTTCTGACCTAATCAAGGCCATATAGCGCTCGAGGTCCGCTGCGGACCACGAATGCTTCCGTTCTAGCAACCCAACCACCTCTTTCTGAGCTGAAGCTTGTTGAGCATGCGCTGCATCTAAAGTCCGTTTGGCCTCATCCACGGCGGCGCGGCGGGATTTGACTACCTGTTCTAATGGCCGTGTCAATTTCTGACTCTATAGGTGACAGGAAAACGGTGCGGACAGATGATTAAAAAACCATACCTTGCTCTTTAATCGCCTGCCTTAATGCCTCAATACCAGAATAATCTGTTCCGGTGTAGTTATTGACTTTCTGAGTTACAACTGCCAGCTTTGGTAGAAGTTCGTCCATAATCTCAGTTAACCGCTTCGATAAGTTCCATCTCTGGCCTTCTCTGTGTGAAGGAAGATCCTCCTGTGGTACTCGAGAGACTGTGGGTTCGTTCTTGGGAGGGACTGGAGCTTCCGAAGAGGGCGGAGGAGGGGTAGTTTGCGGGGAGGTCTCGGATTTTGTGGGTTGTGAAGGATCGGAAGGTTTCTCTAATTGGATCCTCGAGGATGAGAAAGGCTGGTTAGGAACGTATATCGACGAGTTGCCGGAAGGCATTTGGAATCTAGGGCTTCTGCCATCCCACAGAGAAGAAGCTCGGAATTGGCACCGGACGCATGCTGACGATGATCTCGTTGCCGACTGAACGAGAAGTCCGAACGTCCTCTTGCCAGTTTTAGGCGATATCAGAGAAGCAGCATGTTCGAAAAGCGAGCGCGAAGCATGCTGAAGCATTGGCCTCATTGCTAGCCGTGGCGTAGAGCTCACATGAAGAGTGTGTTGATGTGGAGTTGTAAAGAGCTGCTTTCATGCCAAGCCTTCATTCAACGCCGCCAACCGAAATGCCGGGATGCCATCTTTGGATGACTGAAACCCAGGTCCATAACTTTTTCTCAACCGCCATCTACAACTCATTCTTCCTGCAAAATCTTCATAAGACCGAATTTCTTCACCCAGAAGGTTTACGAAGTCTGACGGCAATCATGGGCGCACAAACCGGCCTTCCCGCAATGCGGACCGGCCCAAAATTCATCTTCTTCACCGACTTCGACGGAACTATTACACTCCAAGACAGTGAGTAATGGCCTGTCTTTCCTCGATTATGAGAACGCCGTTCTCCAGATTCGACAATCGCAAATCCCGCCAGAGTTTTCATTCATTATCGATATCGTTATCGAATGCAAGCTGAAAACCTCAGGCAATGATTTTATGGTAGGTCGAGAGTCGCCTACGATAGAACTCTCATTGATGCGTATGTAGACCGACAATATCGGTTATGGGCAAGAAAAGCGCCGTCAAGGCAATATCGATACGCTTGAAGGCCGTACCACGTTCAGGTAAGCGGTTTCATGAATCACCTCAGTATTACGTTCAAGCTCAGCACTACTGGCCAGAGACTCGTTCAAGGACATGATGGACAGTGTTAAGAAGCCGTATCCTGAGTGCATCAAATTCCTTGTTGACAACATCAAACTCGACCCCTATTTTAAGGAGTTCTTCCAATGGAGTCTTGAGAACAACATTCCAGTAGTGGTCCTCTCATCTGGGATGGAACCAATTATCAAAGCTCTTCTGTCTGCTCTAGTTGGACCAGACTCGGAGAAGATGCAGGTTATTGCAAACAACGTTGCTGCCCGACCTGGAAAAAGCATTGATGAAGAGGGTGGTTGGGAGATCACCTTTCACGATGAGAGGTTCGCTTGAAATGCCTTTGGGCAGTGCTTGGAAAGCTAACTAAATCTTTCAGTGGATTTGGCCACGACAAGTCCCTGACGCTTCGTCCATATGCGGAATTGCCGGAGGAAATTCGACCAACCATGTTTTATGCCGGTGACGGTGTATCCGACCTTTCTGCCGCCAAGGAGACGGACCTATTATTTGCAAAGACGGACCATGGTACGTGTCCTATTCAACTTCCAATATTTCTTTACTGACTAGCTGCCAGATTTAGTTTCTTACTGTGCGAGGGAAAACATCCCCTTTACCCTTTTCGAGAGCTGGCAGTCAATCCTGGCCAAGACTAAGGAGATAGTGTAAGTTTATTGTCTCCTAATCGTAAAATAATTCCCTAACAGGAATCGTAGGGCCGGAAAGATTTCCGTCAAGGATGCTGCTCGCGAAGGTTATGAGCAATATAAAGCTGGCGAAGCAGGCCTGAAGCCTGAAGCCTAAAGCCTAAAGCCTGAAGCTGACGGGGCAGTGGAACAACTCCTTCAACCCGAATTATAGATTCCTCAGAGAAACTTAGACGGCAGCTTAGCCCTAGATAGATACCTTCATTACAACTTGCATATAGAGATAGACTCGTAGATCAGGACAATAAGAATAGAAATGCTTGGTTCGATCTTGAAGTATTGATCAGATATGATCCTTGAACAGCCTTCTGCAGTATTAGAGACCCCTGGACAATATGAAACACTATTTCCATACTAAAACGCGTGTTGATTATCTCCAGCAATCATACTATACAGAGCATACCTTATAATAGTTGTCGCGTTCTACCGCGTCCACGCTCCGCACGCCCATTCGACAATTGCTGGCAGGCTGTGGCTGAAATACATTTCCCGGGTCGAAATAAATATCTCAGAACCTTGCAAGCACGTTCTTCGAATCGAGCCGACACTCCTTACTTACTCCAACCCCACTGTATCAGAGTTCGGAGGACACGTTCCTCCACGATTATCCGCCGCTCTCGCGGCACCAGCACCTCCGAACCCAGCTCGAGGCATCTCGACAGGAAAAGCAAAAGCACACATAACCACCATGAACACAGACCCAACAACGGGGCAACCGCTGCCACCAGACGCCATCCAACGCATCCTATTCATCGCGCCCAAAGTCCACATCTACCAGATCCCGCCGCTCTCCTCTACAAAAGGCTACAACGCCGCCTCGTGGACGGCAAACAACAACCAGCGCCAGATTTTCACCGCCAGGCTACGCATCCTCGAGACCGCGATCCCCATCCCGAACCCAACCGCCGCCGGCGCTGGCGCCGGCGCATCGTCATCCCCCCTCAACTCCTCCGCCACGAGCTCCGAAAAAGTCACCACGACACTGCTGCTCGAGGACCCGTCGAACGGCGCCCTGTTCGCCGCGGCGCCGTACAACGTGCCGGCGGCGGTGGAGCAGGCGCTCGACTCGTCGCGGTTCTTCGCGGTGCGCGTCGTCGGCGACGGCGGCCGCAAGGCCGTGCTCGGCATGGGCTTCGAGGAGCGCAGCGAGGCGTTCGACTTCAGCATCGCGCTGCAGGACGCGCGGCGGGTGCTGGGGATGGAGAACCCGGGCGCCGCGGCGGCGCCGGGGCGGAAGCCGCAGCCCGAGGCCAAGAAGGCGGAGGAGAAGCGCGACTTCAGCCTCAAGGAGGGCGAGATGATCACGGTGAATATTGGCGGCCGCGGGAGACGGGGGAGGAGTGCGGAGGATGGCGGGGGGAGAGAGGGGAAGGAGGAGGCTGCGTTGTATTCTATTAGACCCCCGCCTGGCAGCGGCAATGCCAGCACGGGTTCTGGTGCTGGAATGCCGTTTTTGCCGCCTCCCCCCAGTGCGAGGGAAGTCAAGGAGGAAAGGAGAAGGAGCAGGCAGAATTTCTCGCCGCAGGATTTAGGATTTGATGATGGCGAGTTTGGGGAGTTTCAATAGAGGCCCTAGTTAATACTATTGGGAGGGGCAGTGAAATCTCACGGATAGAGGGTACGAGGAGTATGGAATGAGTAATAAGGAAGTCACGACCATAGTTTCCACTTAGCTGCATTACATGGTGTTCAGGAGAACCTTGATGGAAACCTGTGTTAATGACTTCTATTCTGTAGATTACAAGTAGTGCCGCTGCGTTTGCACGTATTATACAATCTATTGCGAATCCAGGCGTACGTCCTGGATACAAACCTCTATCTAGAAGTAGGCCCCTATGGCCTTGTATACCTCTTCTGAAGCCACCCAGAGGTGGATTGCTGCAAGGTAATATTCGAAGGTATATCCTCCGGGGATGCTAAGTCCTGATCATCTCCACTCCACGAATCGGGTCGGAAATGGGCTGGAAGTGCAGAGTCATGCCGATGCATAAATGCCGACGGCCAGCGCCTGGGGACTTGGATGTCTAGCCTTTTGTCCATCTGGGGAAGGTTAAAAATAAAAGCCCAGCTGGTAAGATGAAGTGTCGTCATATGTAACGTGAAGACCGGGTGCATCAATCCGACCATCCCTGGGCGGCTTTGTACAAATTATCGATATCACGGACGAGGTCCTCGGGTGTGAAGCCATCCTCACAATCCTTCCACTTGCCCCCATCCCGAATGCAACGTATTTCGTTGTTTAGACGGACCTGGAAAGGAATTAGAATCTTTCTTTTTCCCCTTTTTTTGTGGTGCTCAGGGGCGAACTCACTGTACAGCTTTTAGTAACGTTTGCCTCTGCGCTTCTCTCCACGCTCTCTCGCAGCATTCCCATTGCATAGGCCCCATCACCCTGGCTCACACAGTGATTGAGTTTGTCAAAGTCGATGCCATGCTCCAATGCGCAGTCTTCTACTAAGTCCCGTTCTGGAATATTCTGGTAGTCGCGGCTGAGGCACATGGTGAAACCAAGGTATATCTTTGGGTCCGGGTATAGGGAAGCTGCACAGAGCTCAAGTATATTTCCAAGGCATTCGGTTTGACCGTGCATGCATTGTACACCATCATCATCGTTTGTTACCCTGTTGGGACTGTTAGGAGGAAGTTCGCATAGTGTAGACAAGGTGAAAACGGACCTTCCGATATACGAAAGCCGAAAGTTTACTTTGCTGGAGGCATTTTGCATTGTTGGAAGAACGAGCTGTTGGAGGCAGTCTCTAGCGTCGGGGCATTTCGACCTGAGTAGTAGGACTTGGTCAGAAAGGGCAGGAAGCAGCGGAGAGCGATGAGACGGACATTATATGTATCTCGAGAGGGACCTTCGTTTCAGTGAAATGATCATGAGTTGGATCCTGACACTGGAAGCTCCTTGCAAGCCAGAAAAGGCCGATAATGAAAACAAAAGCAGCGGAATGGAAGCGACTGGGCTTCCCGGTCGATGGTCGTCGAGGCATGGTGTTTTCGGTGGTAGGGAAGAGTGGTGTCTTCGCGTCCATGATGTTCGGAGCAGAGGTAACGGGACGGGGGGCCGCCTATATAAAGTCGGATGCTGATAAATTTTTAATGTCATGAAGGCGCAGATGCGGGATGATGGCAGTGCTGTCAGCTTTCAGCCTCAGTCAACTTTGGGACTTCTAGGCCCGTTTGGACACGACCGCACTATTGCAGGGCTGCTCGGCACGGACAGATTGCGGCTGTGACTCTCCACAACAAACCTCATATGCAGCCACCCAACCCCCAGGCTCTCTTATTCTTCAACCAACCTTCACGCCCCTTTACCGGGCGCCTAGGTGATCTCTTTGCTTTTATTCTCCCGCTGTTGCGCTTTGTAGTATCCAATTTCCTTCACTCTGCAACTTCCTCTTGTGCGCCAATTGTCTGCTACATGGCGCATAAAATTGTCGTTATCGATTGAGTACTTACCTCTTTCTCCTTCATTGGCCTTCATTCATGGGCCTCGCCATGGATAATCTTGAAAAAGCCATTTACGATGAGAGTGCTGTGCATGAATCGCTCTCGCCTCTTACACGGCGCGTCAATGAGGCCAGCTTACTTGAACTAGCTCAAAAATTCTCGGAAACATACCGACTGCTAGCTAAAACTTCAACGGAGCATTTTCTGACCACCCCAGTCACTATTCTGCCCACTGGAAAGGAGAGAGGCAAGTTCCTGACCATCGACGTTGGTGGAACCAATTTAAGAGTCGGATTCATTGAGCTTCTTGGGGAGAATGAGGATGGCTCCCCGGTTACTGCTCCTCATTCTAACAATGCAAAATTTCCCAAAATCAGCAGGTCTCATGAGAAAGCCTGGCCGATCGAAGAGCATTTGAAGATGGACCAAGCGGAGGACCTCTTTGCATGGATTGGTGACTGCATTGCCGAGGTCATCACAGACGCGCTCAACGAAGCTTCTGTAGTCCGTTCTGCAGAAGCACCTTTTGGCGATGAGCTACCTTTGGGCATTACTTTCAGCTTTCCAATGACGTATGACTCCTTTCTCATATTTAAAACATATTTTCCTATTTTTGTTGTCACAGAAGAACAGAAATGAACCGTGTTGTTCCCCAGAAAAATTCTATTTAAGGAATTGCAGTTGATTGACCTTTACTCAGGCAGTCTTCAATGTCGGAAGCTACGCTGATGCCCATGGGCAAAGGCTTTGCGATCACATCTGACCTCAATCTTGGCAAAATGCTTCTATCTGGCTATGCACGTCATCTACAAGAAAGAAGTACCAATGGCGAGCTCAATCACGCCGATGAGACGCCGTCAAACAAGAGAAGGAAATTGTTGAAACTGCCTAGGCTACGTATTGCTGCTATCACAAATGATACCGTGGCCACTTTCGCATCCCTGGCATATGCTACGAGGTCAACTGCCAATAGCCGCGTGGCTATGGGGCTCATTGTCGGAACAGGCACAAACGCGACAGTCCCCATGAAGCTCGACTATCTCCACCCGTCAAAGATTGACGCGCTCGCTCTGCCCGGTCAGGATGATCCAAACAAGACCGTGGTTATAAATACCGAGTGGACCATTCGAGGCACTGATATTCCTCTTGTCGACCTCGGAATAAGAACTAAATGGGATATGGAATTGGACAGGAAGAGTGAAGCACCTGGCTTCCAACCTTTCGAATACATGACCGCAGGGCGATATCTCGGCGAGATTGTGCGGCTTGTCTTACTCGACCTATTATCAAGCCAAAGTGCTTTAGGTGGTGTAGTCGGTCTACCTACTGCACTGGAGCGGAAAAACTCGATATCTACAAGATTCCTTGCCACAAAGGTTGCGCCGGAAGATACTAGGACACTCGATTTGGACCTAGAGGTGCTCTTCCCCACGCCTCCAACACATAACGGCATCTTCTGGACTGTAGAAAAAATCAATTTGCTCCGTGCGATAGCTCAAGCTGTCCAGATCCGATCTTCGGCACTCATTGCAGCAGCAATAGTTGGACTGCTTGCTTGTGTCGGAGATATTCAATTGGTCTCGACCCAGCAAAACAAATCCGTTGCAGCTAAACCTGCGGAAGAACATGAAAATGGAGATACCCAAGCCGAAGCAGATGTCGAGGAGTTAGTCGTTGCTTACACTGGGGGCACAATTTCGCAGTATCCGGAATGGCTTGATACTTGTCAGAATTGGATTGACATTCTTGTAAGCAAGGGGTCAATAAAGAATAAATCCAAAAGAGTTGTTCTTCGGGAGGCGTTGGATGGCGGCACTATTGGCGCTGCTGTATTAGCGGGCATGACTGATGGCGCAGCTTAGGCCGGCGCTCGGCATTGCATTGCGGGCTTGGGAAATTTAGATGGTGCCAGGTTTAGGTCCATGATATTGATCTAAATATCATTTCACCATATTTGTTTACCAGATTATCGATGTGCTCTTAGACGGTCGGTTTCGATTGTTTCCAGCAGGCGTTGTAGACTGTTTCGTCTTGTTATCCGTTTTCTCTGCTCCTCGGAAATTCCTGCTTGAGGTACGGAAATGGTGGACTATTTCCTATAAACGGTCATTGCACAACCTTTTTGCACCTTTTTGCATGTCGCACACTTATTGCAGTATTCCGTTCTATCAACCCGAGTCAAGATTCTTTACCCCTACGATCAAGATGCAACTACCCGTTAACCGCGGGAAACAAGCGAATAAGGAGCAAGAGCAGACATATCAAGAGGTGCTACTTTCCCATCCCGTACTAGTTTTTCAGTACGGATCCCATTCTTGAAAAGAGTTCTGCAGCATCCGGAATGCACTGGGAACACATCTTCTCTTATTTCTCTCGGCCGACATTTTGTGGCCGCCTTATCATATGTTTGCGGTTTTCGGTCCAAGAAATGCAGCTATCCGCCAGTTCGCTTTGAATACTCCTCCATTCGCACGGTAGGTTTCCATCATCTAAGGCTGCAAACAAGTTTTTGATAATCCCGACTCGGGGTACACGACCAATGGCTACCTACCCCGGCTGAAAGTTCCAAGACTGCGCAGTGATACCACCCACGCATTTCATCAGGTCCATTTAAGTAAATACGCTGTTTCTATCTCTGCTACCTCCTATGGCTCTTTCAGGAACGCCAGCTTCACAGCCGAATACCTGTTGCCAAGGCTTCGTATACTAAGAAACTCATGAAACACTGCGGCGTGTGAGGATTTGAACAACTAAACCCAGAAATTCCTAATGAGCTGTTGGCACCCCTTTTTAATACTGCTTCTGGATTATAAGGACTTTGGTTCTCTTGGAAGAGTATTTCTTGGAAGAGTATTTTCACCTGATCCGGTCCATATGCTAACGTCCTATGACGGGGTAATAAATCAATCCACATCAATACTTTTCAAATAACGCGACCAAATCTCCAATGTCAATTATTCAATCCTTACATATTTCCGTCACCCACCAGAAGATAATCACCAATTGGATACGTCACAAAGGACACGCATATTGTTAGCCGTTCTAATTATCGAAATACAGAAACCAATGCTTTCAAAATGCTCAAGTACGAAGCTTTTATCCGCATACACCTTCTCGGACTTTTCTTCGCCACCTCTACAGCACAACTTCCACCATGTTTTTACGTCGCAGGCAAGCAAGCCGACCCCCGCGATCATCTCATGCTTCGAGGGAAATACAATATCTTCCTGCTGCAAAATAGGGAGCACATGTATGGCCGACAACGCCTGCTTCGATTCAGGAACGGGCAACACATACCTGTACGGCTACACCAACAACACATAACCAACAGAAAATGCCCCGCCAAATGCAGCTACGGCACTAGTGAGATAACCCGCCCTCAACAACCCCCAGCAAACGCTCTGCTGACTTCAGTCCGAGAAAAAATCCATCCGGGTCGGCCTCATCTACTGCGCCAGCAACGACATGCCGCAGAACACATGGTTCTGCCGCCACCTTCGACAGCTGCCGCCAGCACTGCCCGGACGCCGTCCCCAGGAACCGCACGCTGCAGACGCTGCCGGCGATAAACCGCTCCGAAGTCTCCCCCCCTAGCATCCCGCCCATCCTGCCCCTCCCGACAAACACACAGGACTACGCCAGCTACGCCGCGGCTCCCTTCGGCGCACTCGCCGGATAGGCAGACGAAACTCATCGTCGGCGTCTCTTTCGTCCTCTTCCTCGCTGGCGCTACGGCGATGTGATTCCATCTGCGGTCGCGGCGGTCGCGCTCCTGCTCTCAGTAGGATAGTGCGGAGGACAGGGCGGATGCTAAGCCGGCTGCTGTGGGTGCTGCAGGTGTTGATGGTGCTGGTGCTAGTGCTGAGTGGTGGGGGTCGGGGTTTCTCGTATAAGGCGGAACTGCTGGTGAGTTAGGGAGAGGTGCGTAGAGGGGTGGAGAAGGCGGTGGGGACAGGGGGAGAGGGAGCGGAAGAGCGGAGTGGAGCTGGGCTGGTGTGTGCGGAACCGGAGGGCGAGGCGGCTTGGCGAGGTGCGGAGCACATGAGCTTGGGGAGGGTTGAGATGTTGGGGCAGGGGATGGTGGCTGGGTTTAGGGCTGGGTTTATAGCTGGGCTATGGATAGGTGGGTGCCCACGTAGATGTTGGTTTAGCTGTCCCTGCGAGGCTTCGGATTGGAGGTGGGGGCTCTCTTGAATGGAGTTTATGGTACGATGGGATGAACTACGTGCTCCGTATCTACTTGTAATAGTATATACCGAGCACCGCGCACATTTGACGCTTTTCAGAAACCTCTTTACCGCACTGCTGACCGAATGCCATGGAGTCGGCCAATCGACGCTTTTCAGCAAGTCTCGGGGTGCGAACAATTGCGTTTAGGTCAGGGGATTGATTTAGTGTCTATGACAAACCAACAGGAAGTAGCAGCCAAGAGCGCATTTACAGTAAAGGAATAAAGGAAATGGTATGATGCCCCACCACAAACACGACCAACAAGAGCAAAACCCAAGTTCAGTACAAACTCCCTTTTAACCCCCCACCCCTACTTCGAAGTATCCAAAACATACCTCCCCGCAACCGCACCCGCCCGCAACTTATCATAAACCATCTGCAGCTCCGACAAGCCGACGACCTTGTAAGGCACCTTGATGAGCCCGCGGCGGAAGAAGTCGAGCGCCTCGGCTGAGTCCTTGCGATTGCCGACGTAGCTGCCCTTGATGGCGATCATCCTAACGACAGACTCGAAGACGGGCGCTTTCAGATACGCGCCGGCGGGCATGCCAATGCAGATGACGGAGCCGCGGGGGCGGACGTACTGGGGGGGTGTTAGTTGATGTGTGGAGCCGGGGTGAGAGAGAGAGAGCGGGAGTGGCAGGGAGTTAGGGAGGAAAGGGGTGAGGGATTGTCGAAGAGCCGTAAAAAGAACAGGGGAAAAGGAGGCGGAAAGGAAAAAAAGAGGGGTGTAAAAGGGATAGGTGAAAGGAAAAAGGAGGAAGGAAAGAAAACAGCCAACCATACCTCCGCAGCCTGCTGGAACGGCTTCTCATTAACCGCCACCAAAATGACCGCATGCGGGCCGAGCCCATCCTCCGTCTGCGCTTGCACATCCTTAACGACGTTCTTGCTCGTCGCGAAATCCACAAACGTCTCTGCGCCCAACTGCTCCAGACACATCTTCTTTTTCTCATCCCCCGTATCGATCGCGATCACCCGCAGCCCCATCGCCTTCGCGTACTGCTGCGCCAACGACCCCAGCCCGCCGCCCGCGCCGACGATCGCGACGGTTTGGCCCGCCCGCACCCCGGACTCTTTCAGCCCTTTGTAGACGGTGATGCCGGCGCAGAGGACCGGTGCGACGGCGTCGAGCGGGATGTCTTTATGTAGGCGCGCGACGTGCGCGGCTTTGGCGATGCAGTATTGCTGGAACGAGCCGTCGACTGTGTAGCCTGAGAGGAGGACGTGCGCGCAGAGGGGTTCCTGAAGGAATGGAATGTTAGAGTGTCAGTTCGGGGGATGGAGGTGGTATGGTGGGGGGGAATGGGGGAGAGGGTCGACTCACGTCTGATTGCTGGCAGAAGTCGCAGGCGAGGCAGCTTCCATTGATCCACTACATCGCGGAGCCAACCGTTAGTGAAAAATTGATAGGATTGAGGTTTAGAGAGGGGAGTGGCAGGGAGGGGTTGAGGGAGGGGGTTCTCGCAAAGCTTCAATTGAGTTTCCCGGACTAGATAGAGCTGCACCAACCTTCACACCCGCATGATCACCAATCTCTATATCCGTGACCAGCTCGCCCTTCGCGACGACAACACCAGCGCCTTCGTGGCCGCCGACGAGTGGCAGCTTGATTTGCAGAGGCCAGTCGCCGTTCAGAGCGTGCAGGTCAGTGTGACATACGCCCGAGAACTTGATGTTGATCAGGACCTCGTCCGGGCCGGGCTTTTGCACGGGGATTTGCTTGTATTGGACTGGACCGCCCGTCCTCTCGAAGACCTGCGCCCATTGCATCTGGGGGATTTCTGGGGCCATTGCTGCGAGTTGTTTGTTGGATTGACTAAGTGAGAGTTTGAGGTATGTGGTAGAGAAGGGTGCTTAGTACTGTAATTAAGTTGTGTGTGTGGGAAATGAGAAGAGGCGAGTTGCGAGGGATTGGAATCTCGTAGGTGGAGAATTGGTAATTGAGTAATGTGGTGTAGAGTAGAGCCCCACTTGAGAACAGACGTCGGGACTTTATATATCGAATGACGGTCATCACCAGAGCAAAGCTCGAGAACTCCCAAACCCCACCTTGGACCGCACCTCCCCTTCCAGCCGTTCCAGGGTCACGGCAATGGGCGCGAAGGATTAAGCTTCGATCATCTTCTAGAACTTTTGGGAACGGCGCGTTCCCGTATTGGTCTTCTCTCTCTCCAGCGGAAGCACCTCCGGAATGTGACTACAGCTCTAGAAGCATACTGCAATGCAGCAATTGGCTATCTTTGGTGGTAGAGGGGTTTGAGGGTTACATGTTGGGGATTTCCTGGCTGGAGCATCGGATGATGGTCTTACGACTGTGTCGGGCGGATGATGTAAAGCGACGGAAGACGCAATTGTGCATGAAGAAGTTGCGGTGCGCTGACATGGTCTGACTTGGCGGCACTGTAAATCGTTTTTTTTTCGTGCCAGGCACCAAAGAGATACCGGAGAATTAGGGCGGTGCTGGCATGGGGGTTGAAGTCCATGCATGGCCTGATGTTAGAGTGCCTTCATTAATCAGCTTCCTCACCTGATCTATTAGACAGCCACGGCCGATGCCATTAATATCTCCAGCATTTTTATGACGGTGACGTTTTGGTTTTCGTAAACTCAACCAACACCACCTCGCTAGCTAGGTGGCTGCCAGCACGGTGCACAGCCCAGCAAGGAACCCAGCCGATTTTAACTAGCGATTGCTAACAAAACACAAAATCCCTTAAAACTAAGATAATAAACCATATAGTATATATTATTATAATC
>Ga0307507_10000477_pt1 | contig 84355 bp, 38 predicted proteins | sample 7_EM_MG_FD_207223 | JGI IMG/M metagenome (GOLD analysis project Ga0307507, IMG submission 207223) | Populus trichocarpa ectomycorrhiza microbial communities from riparian zone in the Pacific Northwest, United States - 7_EM | ecosystem: Host-associated > Plants > Roots > Unclassified | place...
ACAACCACCACCAGGTCCTGTCCGCACGCTGTGCGACGTCTCTGCGTTGGCTCTGGATCTGAACTTCGAAGACCAGGTTCGTAGCCGTCACCACGTACAGGTGCAGAGTCCGATTTCGACGGCCTAATACTTAAATATAGTGAATCTAATAGGAGGTATTAGAAATAATAAAGGTCACTAAATTAAAGACGGAAATACTATACCTCTAGTAAACAACTTAGAGATATAGGATATCTTTAAGAACAAAGATAAAGAGGAGGGAAATAGTGTTACGGACCTTATATCGGCAGTAGTATAACTACTTAAAAAGGATATAAATAAGCTAGTGGCATTTGCGCGGGAGACGCTAGAACTAGTTAAACTATAGGATAAGGGATAGCTAAGTTATATAATAGGTTATATTACTAGTTTAGTATATAGGATTTATAGAAGTAGTAAGGAACATTATATACTAAACATACCTTATATACCATACGTATTAAAGGTTTGTTAGACGCAGTATTATATATTTAAAGGACCATAGTCTCTACCTAGATAGTTCTTCTCTTTATAGTAAATCTTAAAATATAATTAGAGTTAATCCGTTAGGTAACCACTCCACTAGTTATATTTACGTTATTAACTTCTTATTTAACTATATACCTAGCCCATTAATAAGTCTACCGTAGTATTTCCCACAAGGCTTCATTACACTAAGTAGGTCTTTTAATACCTACTTTTAGTATAAGAATATTCTCTAACTTATAATTAGTATTACTATTAATATAGAGCTAAAGAGCCAGAGCCTGCTAGGAAGTAGTCACAAAGATCTTAAAAAAGTTTTAGCTAAACAACGTTACGCTATACTAGATTTTAGGCCACTTAAAATTTATAGGAAATAAGAAGACTAATTGTAACGGGCGCTCTTGAAGGGTACATATTAGATGAGACAGAGGAAGGTTTTACTAATGTCCCACTAATGTCCCAGAGGAGACATGGTCAGACAGACAAGGGGCAAAGGGTTTTACTAGTGTCTTAGAAGGATTATATAGGAAGCTGGTTCTCCTCTAGAGAAGAACCAGCGATTAGTCTCTGAATAGAAGAGGTCAGAAAGCATTTATCCTTCAATACGTGAAGCTCGTTCTACCTTCGACTTACCTTCTACTTATCTGTGACTCTCATTCTACACTGTCGATTAGATAATCATACGTTCCGGTCAGACTGGCCTCTTACACTAATAAGCTTACTAAAATAGTAATAAGATGGGAGAGTAAGGAGCCACTATAGAGAGACGGCCTCCTATAGTACTTTATAACGTAAGCCTTAAAAAGAGCCAAGATAATAATAGAATTACTTTTATTAGGAAAATTTAATACTAGTAAGTTTATAAGGAAGATTAACGCAGTGCTCTGTCTTAGGAAGGCTGTAGGATTATACTAATAGCTAATTATCTCTAAAGCTACTATCCTTACGCAGCTATAGACCGGTAAGTTATTTTTAAAAGAATATCTCTATAAGATTAATATAGCAAAGATGGCATTATATAACTACGGGCTTATAAAATCTATATAGCACTTCCTCTTCTCCTATAGGAGGTAGGTGTAGTAAAGAATTAAACTAAGAGAGTAGTATAGAGACCGGTTTAGGGATCTATTATATCTACTAGGAGGCTACTTAAGCAGATAAAAAGGAGGCAGGAATATTAATGGCCTAATTAAACGCTAAAAGCTAGACATTAGCGTAGTTAGAGCTATAATTAAATTTATAAAGAAAACTAGATATTTATACCTAAGTATATAAGATACAGAAAGCATAGAAGCCAATATTAATAAGTAAAGACTCTTAAGAATTTCTCCATTAATCTCCTAACTAAATACACCGCAAGCCTCCTCTATACGTGCCTCTACTAGTGTATTGCCGATTAAGAAGCGCATAACGCTGGATCAGCCCTACGGACACAAGACGTTAAAAAATACTTACTTAGGCTTGCCTTTAAACTTAGACCTTCTTCTAACAGTAACATATAACTTTTCTTTATTTCCTTAGTTGAGCATAGTGTTAAGCAATGGATATATAGTTCTTATAGTTGGCTTCTAAACTGGAGCAAGCATGGTGGCGACAGGAAGTATTTAGTTAGCGCTCCGTAACGGCCCATACCCTAGATGGTGCATGGCTATAATAGAATATACATACATACATATATATGTACCAAAGCTTTACTAGAGGCTCTGCACGGAGCTCTACCAAAAGGTTCTGCCAGGAACTCTGCCAGAGAGGCTCTACGAAGCTCCCTCAAAGCTCTGTACGGAGCTCTGCCGGAACTCCGCATAGAGCTCTGCCGGAACTCCACATAGAGCTCTATCGAAACTCTACACGGAGCTCTACCGAAGCTCTACACGGAAGCTCTGCACGGAGCTCTACCAAAAGCTTCAACTCACCACCAAATCTTACCACTAAGGCAGCAAGCTGCTAGCTAGCTGCAGTCTTACAGCTAAGCTCGCTGACTACTTACGTTATCAAACTCTTGGCAGCGACGCCGACTCTTGGACACACTGAATTATTGTCTCTTAATATATCCTTGACTACACTCTCCGTCTCCACAGTCCACCCAAGCTTAGAATAGCAGCGTGCAAGATCAAGTTTGGCCAACTGGCTATAGTGATCATTTGGACCACAGGTATTCAGAGTGTCTCTGACACATATGATTGAAACATCAAGAGCTTCTTTAAATTTTCCCTGGTGCCATAGCAACCAAACTAAATAACGAGTAAGTAGCGAAAGTGTGGTAGTGGGGTTGTCATCAATCGTTAAAACATGGTGGAGAATGGCACATTGGAGTATTTCAAATCTTGTTAAGTCCAAAGATCCCCGTTGAAGTAGGTGTGTGATATGAGAAGCGAGTTGAGCATACAAGCATTGCCTCGGCCCATCTCTTACCCCCCGCCTTGCACAGAACCTGCAACCGGGTTGGCATGCAAAGTGAGCGAGCATGCTATTAAATTCGCATTGACCTTGGTAGTTGTCAATTGCTCGAGCGTATCTACGAAGTACATCCTCAAGGCAGCTTTGTAGAGGCTGAGGGTATTCGCTATGAGTAGCGGACTCTCTGTACTGGACAAAAGACGGGAACCAGTCGGAAATTTCGAGGGAAGGGCTTTGGATGATCGGGTTTGGCTGCATAAAGAGAATGGATTCTAGAACAGGGGAATGTTGCGGCCCGTCCATGAAGAAGGGTGTTGGAGACTCCATGTAGTCACTCTGGATTGGTGGGCTGAAATATAACAGACGGAAAAAGTCATCATTAAAGTTAGGGAGAAATTCGTTCTGACCAAGGTATGGAGATGGGGATGAAATCCGCCTATGCAAAGGTACTGGGGATTGAATAACTCCAGTGCTGCTAGAGGCGGGTCTTGTTTTATCTCCTATCCTGGTCGGCATGGGGAACGATAGCTCATCGGGCGATTGAGGTCTTCCAAGGGCAAGTGTCCGATCCACAGTCATGGGATGACCAGCGAGTTCCGCGATATTGAGAGTTGTGGGCTTGGGAGTAAGGCACGTCAGACTCGCGGGTGTTGCTGTAGATGAAGTCAACTACATGCGCCCATACCTAAGATAGGAAATTGGTCGCGCCTACCAACATCAGACAGAGTGTCTTCCTCATTGATTTTACCAGATCTCTGCATCCTTTCCTCGAAACGGATAATCTTCGATTGAGGCACTTCTTCGCCGTGAAGGATGAATTGAGATCCTTTCCTAGGTGCCTCTAACCCTCGTTTTCTTTTCTTCTTTACCATGGCCTCGTACTCTGCATGTTTGATGCGCTTCTTGTCTAGGCCCCACTTGGAGATGCGCTTCTTGTATTGATTTAGCCTATGCATAAGTTAGCGAACTCTCCGAATCACACGATTTAATGATAGTAAGGGAAATCACGTTAAGCAACCTACGTTGGTGCGAACTTGTATTGGTCTTTCATGATCTTCATAACTTCACGAAGCTCCATCCTCTGGTATAGATTGGTGATCATCTCTTTGTGCGGTTCCCAATCCTGGGCGTTTTCTGGGCGTCGGGCTCGTGACAGCAGGGACGCTGGATGTGGTTGCATGAAGGTGTCACCCATACTGAACAACCCGTTGAGTAGAATAGGTGGGGTAGGATTAGAAGTTGGAAGCAAGTACGGGGTTCGTTGGAAAAACGACCAGTCTATGCCGAAAATCCGACGGGGCACTGCGATAATTGTATTGTCGCTTGCCTGCTGCGTTAAACGGTGACAATTGGGGCGAGAAGGCTACTCACTGCGATTCGCTCGCACAAGTTCCCTGCAGCACAAGTTCCGTGCATGAGGCGGCCAGCCCTGACTGGCGCGACCCCCAGCACTCGCTTGACTGGCGAGTAATATTCGAAGACACAAGTTTCTTGCATGAAGAAGCCCTGGATGAGACATATTGATGTGAATGTCTTCGCAGACAAGGCGTTTTTCGACAGAATGGCAGTGCTGCAGGCCTCGATGAGCCGATGATATCCCCCAGTCACTTTGGATACGTAACTTGGACGGACACGCGGTCAAATAAGAATGCTTTACACAAGTTCCTCGCAGATTATTCCGGTGTTATCAGCTTCTGTAATAGACCAGCAAGATAGCTGACAGTCAAAGACCACGGTGCTGGTAGATATAAATGCGAGAGTTCCTTCTTGTCCATGATGAACATAACCCAAGCCCACCCCCGACATTTTCTTCGAGTTGTCCTGAAGTACTGGCACCCCTTCTAAACCATTTTCAAGGTGAGCTCATAGAAAGGCTGAACACTAATGATGGCCACCATTGACCATAGTGGCAGCTCTGCTGTTCGTCGATCATGCCAAGTATACCGAGGTCTTCCCATGATGAGAGCGCTCAAGGAAATAGAACGACGGTTGACAGGGCGAGTAGCAAAGCCATACAAGAACAGGTCTTCCTCTCCTTTTGCACTCCACTGCACCACTAGCCATGCTAAGATGACTGCAATAGGCCAAACACGTGACTCTGTCCTCGACCGCTTCCTGTGCAAATGGCACATCACCAACCAATGGTAACTCATCTAAGTATGACCGGAAGGAGGCGGTATCGTACGGAATGGAGACTTGGTTAGACCAGACTGCGCACGCGGAACCATGGACCACACTGAGAATAACTTCGGACACTGCAAATGAGACTGCGACAGGAGGCGGAAAGAAGAAATGTGATTGATGATGATAGGATGATATGCGTGCTGCAATTTAGTTTCCCTTGGAGCTTTTCTTTAATGCGGCTATGATGACATATTCTTTCAATCGTTGCAAACGATGAAATTGTAAATTGAAATGAATAACTTATCAAACTTTGCTGAAGTTGGAATTCAGTGCCTTTCTACAAGTGAGGCCTTTCTGCACAGTTCATAACCATCTCCCTATTTAGATACATCAAAACAGGCTGTCAGCTAGTTACTAATCTGCCACGCGTAGGATATCACCGTATCTGTTGCTGTTTGAAGGCATTCATGGAGGAAATCGGTGTTATATTTTAGCACCGTGGTACCAAGTACACACTCGATTTATAAGCGTAATCCGCATTACCGGCTCCCGGACCCTCAGATCGCCGACATGGGGTTTTCTTTAAACCATTTTGGTAATCGAGGAATATGAATGTGACGAACAGCTTGGGCGAGCTCGAAAAGTCGGAGGGCACCAGCCATTAAGGATGCCACGCAGCTCACTCTCATGCAGCCTGGCAGTATCTTAAGGAAGCTGTCTCGCGTGAGTTTTTGGCCAATTCCTCGCGCTTCTCTCCTCCAAGCACACCTCCGCGGACCACTCCGCCTCAGACTTCAAAAAGCATCTCAGCTACTCTACAATGGCAGACGCAGAGTCCCAACAGCCTCCTGCAGTAGTTCAGCCTGCGCAAGAAGCTCCTGCAGCAGAGGAAAACCTCCCCAAATTCTCGCCCTCCGAGTTCCGCATCTACAACCGCATGACGGAGCACATGGACTACTACGTATAACCCCCGCCACCCTCCCCCTCCAAAGTTCCTTCAACTGACGCTCTCCCCAGCACAACATGTTCCGCGCGACCTGGAACACGCTCTACACGGCCTGCACGACCTCACGGCGCCCCGCGCACCTCTCGCTACGCCAATTCCTCAGCACGGGGCTAGACTTCTGCTCGCGCTTGGAGACGCACCACGGCATTGAGGAGGCGCACATCTTCCCTGTGCTGGCGCGCAAGATGCCGGCGTTCCGTAAGGAGCTGCAGCTGCTGACGCAGCACAAGGAGATCCACGAGGGGCTGGAGAAGCTGCGGGATTATCTTGAGGAATGCAGGACTGGGGAGCGCGAGCTGAGGCTGGATGAGCTGAAGGAGTTGATGGATGGGTTTGGGGAGGTTCTGTGGAAGCATTTGGATGCGGAGGTGAAGGAATTAGGTGCGGAGAATATGAGCAGGTTTTGGAGCGTGGAGGAGATGAGGTGGATGCCTTTTTAGTGAAATGGTAGAGGAGGGCGAGATGGCGTTGCAGCATACTGGATTTTGGCTTGTTAAAATAACACTCTGGGATTGGCATGGTCGGGGGGCGTGACGTTAGAGGTTGACGTAGGTAGATCTCGCAGATTCTTAGGTATGCATCTACAGGCGATTTAATTTTTCGGGTTGCATTCAACGTCGTCTTGCTCTCGCAAATTTTTCGTGCCATTTACGAGATGACCCGGCCTTTGCGCTTGGTTCGCTTGGCCCCTTTTCACTGCTTTCTAAGCCTCCTTTGAAAGCAATGGTCGTAGATGTAGGGAGAATATATGAATCCTTCAAATTGTTAGCCATTTCACTTTCATTGAATTAGCCGGGGGACGCACATGGATTGCCTCGAGTTCTGCTTCTTGCCGCCATGCCTCTGGCAGGCAGTCTCTCCATGCGTCGAGGAAGTATGCTATAAGAAGCCCGGAGTCACCTGCCCTTACTTCCAATACCATTTTGCCTACCCACTGAACACACTTCTTGGCGTCAAGGCATGTCCCTAGGCAAGGTTAGCATATAAGCAGCTGCACCATAAGTAAGAGTAACTCACAAGCGCCGCTGGAATTCCCATCCTCAGCTACTAGTCCACTTAGGAGTGAAGTCAGCAGAGTCGGTGGATATCCTTCATCCTCTATTGCTTCGTGAAGATCATCCGTTAGAAATTGTGATCCTAGATTGATCCCCTCTGCTAAGGCAGCTGCGTTTATTGACCGCCAAATCTGGAGCAGGGTCTTTGCGGCAGGCCTGTAAGAGCTGCCAGCTAGTTCGAAAGCAACTAGTTCCCGCCAACCAGCTTCACATTCATCGTCTGAGAGTGGTATGTTTGAGAAGATTTGTAATTTATTCTGTGCGTTGCCCGCTGCATCAACCGTATCTTCGCTAGTATCGTACACCGATAGCACCGTTCTAAGGTACGGAATTGCAGAGCCACAGACGGGATGCAGCTCTAGTGTTGCAGTGCATGTTGCTATAACAACGAGACCTGGCAGAGGTATATCGTCGCCCTGGGGTTTAGAAACGGGTTGCGTGACGAAGACCGAGTTGGAGGTTTGGACCTGGCGTAATTGAAAAGTTTTGTTCGAGGTGCAGAGCACGGCATATGCTGGCTTGGAGCTGGGAGTACCGGACGGAATGGACACCGCTTGTGATTTTATGGATAGTCTATGCAGGTTAGATCCTGGCATGCTAGCTGGGGCGGAGGGGCGGGAGGGGCCGTGGTGTTTACACTGGAGGGTTCGGAGACGCTATGAGGTCAAGTAAAGCGGGAGGAAGCTCAAGTAGACGAAATTGTTGCTGCTCCTGAGAAATTGAGAAAGGAATGCCTCCTTCATCCTGTGTAGCCATGTCGAGAAAAATTGATGCAGCGAGCGTAGTAGAAGGTGGGCGGGGGTTGATGATCTGCGGCGAGCCTTGTAAACCTCCCGAGAAACGCGTCGCCAAAGCGCGTTTGTGCTCTTTGACAGCTGGCCCAGCCCAACTAGCCAAAAGTTGTTCCAAAAATATCCATTCGCTGGGGGGATCCTGGCAAACCACAGTCGCACCTTTCAATCTGGCGTGCAGCTGGGGCCCGACCTGGGAATTTGCTGCTTCTGGTGCCTGCAGCTTGGGTCAAGGTCTCCCGGCCGCCTTGTTTACCTGCTACCTCACTTTTAATTCATATCGTCGACGCGCGCTCCCGCTCACGTACTTGGATGGACTCAGCGCGCCCTTCAACCCCTTCGTCGCGTTGTTTCGGTGGGTTATAGCGGAGATTTAGAAATTTCAGAGCCTGTGGATTGATTCAACGCGCAATTGGCTAAGATGGTCACAATCAATCCTGCACCACCGGCCTTGTCACCGGATGATCTGTCCTTGTTCTACACCACCGATGAACTTCTCTCGGACTCTCCAATACTCGTCTTCTACGGTCCTTCCGCGACTACTACGGTTGCTACGCATTCCCGGATTCAAGCTCATGTCTTCTCACCGGCTGGCCTGACCTCTTTCCCCCGGCTTACTATATCGCCGAGCGCATCCTTCTACGACGCTGTCAATTGCCTTCCGCGAGAAGAACAGGGAGACGAGATATGTCGAGGACTCGCATTCAGTCTTTACAAATACTTTGCGGAGCTACCTGTGAGTGTCAGGAACACTTGGGATAAGCAATGTAATTCGTTGGGAAAACTGCCCTCCGCTCCCAGGCTCTTCACCGAGTCTCACGCTGCTATCCTTGCTAGTCGCATGGCTAGGGTTGAAAATGTCGAAGAGATCATTCAGGACGTAAAGCAATCTTTGGCTGAGCAGACGTTGTCATGGCTAGATTTGGATGTGGTGCTGCCTCCTGGATCTATCAGGAAACTAGATAATCCTCGGGAGTCGACACAGTTTGACGAGTCCGAAGATGATCTTCTCAATCAGAGGTACGGACAGTATGCGCCGGTGGTCAAATTATTTGGAGAGACTGCTTTCCTCCCTACTTCGAAGCTCCGCCGAGCACCCTCGAAACCCACAGCTCTCAACCGAACTCAGGCGTTCTCAAGAAAGCAAAAGGAGAATCTCAGACGGGAGATGTGTGAGCTCCTGGATACCGAAGAGAGCTATGTCAGCAAAATATACGACTTGATACACAGCGTTGCAGCAGATTTCCGTCAGAAGGCAAGAACCAAGAGCAATGGGAGCTCCAGCCCAAGTGAGCAAGCTCTCAAGGGTCTTTTCCCTCCAAGCCTTGATCAAATCCTCGAAGTTAATGCCAGTTTCATGGAGGCTATAAGGGTCATCTTGGAAGAGACGGAGAACGATGCAATCAATGACATTGAATCATCTACTGATGACACTTTTATTGCTCCACCACGTGGGCAAAAAGATTCGCCTGACGTTACTGGCGCACTTGCATTAGCTAAGAGCCTGGTGGAATGGTTCCCAAAATTTGGCGACTGCTACACTAACTATATTCAAGCTCACGCTGAATTCTCGCAGTTCCTCAAGGTCTTCATGAAGGAGACAGGTTCAAGCTTCTCCAAGCGAGTACATGAGACAGGAGAGCAGAGATTAATGTCCATGCTTATTGAACCCGTGCAACGTCTTCCACGATACAATCTGTATATCGACAATATTGTCAAGCAACTCCCTGTCAGGCATCCTGCTTTGAGGTTATTTCTCAAGGCTAGGGATATTATTTCGGAAATCTGTTCTAGGGACTCTTCGGCTCAGCAGATCAAAGTGGTTGATCGCCTTCGAAAACTTGTTTTCTCTTGGCCGCTTACATTCCAACCACAAGGGCGCTTCATTACTGCCATAGATGTGGTAGAACTCTCACCACCTTACCATGCAGAGTTACATGGTCCTGGATCGACATCTGGAACTCTCTTACTTTTTACTAGCCACATTGTCATACTCCACAAACCTGCAGGAAGCAGCGTTTCCGCACGGAGTATTCTCGCCGAACTCGATAACCCGAAGGTTGCAGAAACATCGGCCGGATCTTCAGAGATCATATTTCATCAGCAGTCGCAGCTCAGTAATGTGTTCCTCAGTGAACACTCGGGTGGCAATATCCTTCAGCTTACCTCCTCGAACATGCCAGCAAGCCATGCCGGAAGACCCCGAAGTCATGATCGTCCAAGCAACAATGTCGGCTTTCGAATGTTCTACTTGACAGGGTCTTATGAAGGGAAAGTCAATAGACTGGTAGAAGAAGTAGTTAAAGCTAGAGTGGAGGGAAGATTCTCGGAAATTGAGCGCGAAAATCACACATGGGAAGCTCGCAGCGTTTCTGGTGACCTCAGTTTGTTCTCGGCGATCTTTGAGGAAATTGAAGGTCAGCAAATCGAAGGCCGCAGAGAACCAGCCATGATCAGAGTGGTCATTGATCCATCTAGCGGTCCAAAGGAGATTAGTGTTAGGCAGGAAGGTGTTGAAGCATCTGTCATCATTTCGAAGTTAGACGAGAAATTCTACCTTTTGGAGATTGCAGGCTCAAATGACTTCGCAACTCGCGACCGTCTGATGACCACTGAGTTCCTGCCTGTTTTAACTAAGCGACGTGAGTACAATGTTTTCAATTTGTTTCCCTCCCATCGTCACTCAACGTCAGTGTAAAACTTAGGGGTCGGTGTGTTTCGTAAGAGATATACCGAAAAAAAACCCAGGTTACCATATAACGGAAGCAGCTGCCTCCACCCCCAGATGTAATATGCGAGCATTGAGAAGGACTGAGATTGATAATTTCTAGTGAGCAACTTTCTTCAGATGCACAACAACATCAAGAATCCGGCCTTAGCTACGGCGTTTCTACTCCGGAATCTGCATACTCTTAAATCCCTAAAGCTTCAAGTTGAAGGCGGTGAAGAAGAGAATCCTCAACAACGCGCATTTCGTCCTCAGTCACCGGTCAAAATGTTATCCAACCTATTTAGTGGCAGTGTTGCCAAAGAGCCCGGCGGCAGTCGAAAACTACATCGTTCACAACAGCCATCACTTGGCGAGATTCCCCGAATGATGCCTACTCCTGCAAGGACGCAGAGCCGAGATGGAGAGTCGTCCCGACCCACTTCTTCTGGAAGGACAGTGGGCTTTAATAATGCCGCTGACGTGATGCATGACCCCTTGTTTAAGCTGGAAGAGACGTTTGCGACATATATTTTGGCATTGCATGCCAGGAAGGGAAATATAGTGGGAAGAACCATACGCGCAAGAGCTGGTGCTGATGAACTCGTCATCAATGAACTATACAACTCTCTTTTGGAAGACCCGAATAATCATCAAGTAGCGGCGCAAGCACCCGTGGACATACTGTTTTCTGCGTTCGAGAAGTTCCTGAAGGTTGCTTGGAAACAGAAAGTGGGCCCAGTGGTCTCCCAGTCCACTTTGAATTCGATGCAATCGAAATCAGACAGCCTTTACCTTGGCGAGTTTGAGGAGTTCTTTCGATTGACCTACAACGACATGGCGCCCCAAAATCAACGCTCATTGCAAGCGATCATAAAGCTGCTTGACGACTTGCTCGACGGGACTGGCAATGACGGAGATCGTGGCATATTAACAGCCGCTTTTGCAGAGGTCCTAGTTCCTGAAGGCAACCCCATCGATTTCATCTCTTTGCTCGATCGCTTTATTGAGGATACCGACTCTCTATTTGGTGGGCAGGCATCTAGTGGACTTGCTACGCCTAACTATGGCTCAATGAATTCTGATACGCGAGCACGTGCTGCTAACACAGGTTCATTGAGCTCGAATGCTTCATCCTTGAGAAAACGTTTCGGCTTTGGGACGTTGAGCAGAGAAAATAGCAAGTCCGAACACGAATCTAAGGTCGGATCACTTTGGCGTACATTGAGCAAAAGTAGTCATGGAGGGGAGAGTCAGCCACCAAGTTTATCCAAAGCGGCTTCAATAGGCCGATCCAATTCCACTGACGCCAACATCCGAATCTCACCCAAACGGCCAGTATCCCGCGACCGACCCACAGTGCTTGGAGCCTTTTCATTCGAGAATGGAGAGGGACATTCTGGCCGTCCTTTCGTAGGCGCAGGTCTTGGGACTATTGGAGAGGTGCCTGCTTCAGGACCTCCTAGGAAGAAGCGACGTAGTTCGCTATCCGACCTGAAGGTTTTACAAGCATCTGCTAACAATACCCCTACATGGTCTCCACAGACACCACGTAGACTCGACTCCGCTCAACGTGGTACACGGCAAAGTAGCGCTTCCCCTCGTACTCCATCGCCTACGAAACCGACACATATCCCAACACCTACCCGTCTCGCATCACCGATGCGCAAAGAAAATTCTCCAGCCAATGCGCTTGATCGGCATACCCTCAACCGCCCTACTCTAAAGGCAACCCCAGTGGCTGCTAAATCTGACGAAGTCACCATCACGTCGCACAGTCCTTCCAAGCGACGCACCGGCTCAGTATCTGGAATCCCAACCCTAAGAAGTACACCCAGCAGCAGCGGAGGCCTCTCCGAGCGTCCCACCTCTGGCAACGCCACAAAAATGCCACCGGCCCCAGTTTCGCCCACGAAACCGGGCACTACCGCATCACCGCCAAAGAAGCTACGCATGCAAAGCCCCCAGAAGCTCCGTGAGCGCCTCCAAAACGAGCAAAGAGCAATTGATTCCGCATCAAAGGAATTGCAAGCTGAACTCTCTGCTATAGGGACTGAGTTAGCTGCTCTTTCTTCTACAAAACCACCGCGTCTTACCACCGCAACCTCGGCTCCACCTACCACCGCATCGCCCACCAAGCTCGAAGCACGTGTAGCAGCCCTCGAAACTAGTATGCGTACTTCTCTGGATATTATCAACGCCCGCACTTCATCTATTTCTTCTGATCTCACCTCATCACTTCAGGTCTCCGAGTCCCGCGTCAAGAAGCTAGACGAATTGTATCGGGAAGCGAATGCTGAGAACGAGGCTTTGTATGCGAAATTTAACGAAGAGCTAGTCAAGGTATTGAAAGGAGTTAAAAAAGGTCAGGGAGAAGAGGAGATGCAGAGAAAAATGAAAGAGCAGCAAGAGGAGCTGGGCAGACTTCGGAAGGAGAACGGGCGGCTTAAGAGGGAGGTTGTTGGACTGAGAGCACAATTAAGGGGAGAGTAGTACCAGGTAACGATCATGCTCCTTTAAGGAAGGATGTGAAGCAATGCAATCATGAGTGGGAAATATAGATGGCGGGGACATGGCAAGGCCGTCAGGGGAGTACGGCATTTTCAAACGGCGTTGTCGGTATCATCCCGTGTTCAGGGCTGCATATATTTAGGCCGCACTTCATTACGAGCGTACTTGCGTGGCATTTGGGATTTTTGAGAGGGAGACGCTTTACACTCCAAGACACATCTTTTTGTCTCCATGTCCTTCCCGGCAGGCTCAGGGACAGGCTCGGCTATGACTAATATGTGATCACTTCAACGCGAGAGGGCGACAAAAACTTTATGCACTCTCTTGTATGCTATAGCTCGTCGTGCGACCAGAGTATCCTACGTAGAATACTCATAGAATCGAGCTCTAGAATTACAAACCAAAACCAGGCTCTCGGTTCTTTACCTTTCATACCTTTTTCATATCCTCTTACTATATCCAACTAATGCCCATGCCCATCGTCATCTGGATTTCCCCTCTCCTCCGGATCCAGCTTAATCAGTGTATCAATTCGCATAATAGCGACACATGCCTCAACCGCGCTCTTCAGCTGCTTTACCTTGCTCATAGATGGCTCTAGTACGCCTGCCTTAATCTCGTCAACGACCTTCCCGTTCACGAGGTCTAGTCCGTAGTTCTTGTAGTTCTTAGAGCGGGCAAGCGCTTTTTGGTCTGTTGTTGCGGCTGGATCATCGGCTGTGCGCTGGCTGAGTGCGTGTCGGGAGCGCAGCTGCGCGACTAGCTCGGACGAGTCTTTGGCGGCGTTGACGGCGAGCGTTTTCGGGATGGATAGGAGGGATTGCGCGAAAGCGCCGATAGCGAGTTGTTCGCGAGAACCCTTGTTTGGTTTAGAGCCTGGCATTTAAGGGATTACAGGGAGTCAACTTACTACAGAGGTTGCCCACTCTTCTAGGTAGATGTGTAGCGCGGTTTCAACGGCACCACCACCAGGTACTATGCGTCCACTTTCAAGGGTTCGTTTCACGGCGGAGAGAGAGTCATGGACGGAGCGTTCCATCTCGTCAAGGGAGTAGTCGTTGGCACCTCGCAAGATAATAGAGGCAGAAGAGTGTACTTTCGTGCCTTTAACGAGAATACATTCATCGTCCGAGATGCGCTCCTGTACCACCTCTTCCGCTTGACCTAGTAATGACGGCTCAAACCTCTCGTCGCCATTGAGATCGGAGAGCGAAGAGACAAGTGTGGCACCTGTCGCCTTTGCTATCCTGCGCAAATCCTCCTTCTTGCACCTCCGTACGGCCATAGCACCTTTCTCGATGAAAAGCTTTAGGCATAGCTCGTCAATTCCTTTGGTTGTAAAGACAACGTTGGCACCTGCTTTGAGGATCATCTCCACACGCTCGACTACAATACCGGCTTCTCGTTCGCGGATTTTCTCGAGCTGTTGTGGATCGTCGATTGTAATCTGCACACCCAACTTCATCCGTTCTTTCTGCAAATTTATGTCTAAACAAGCAATTTTAGCGTCTGGAACCCGCGTAGTCATGGCTTGCGAGGCGACAGTGCAATTCAGTGCATAGCCCTTGACTAATATTGATTCCGTGGCGCTTTTTCCATGTGCTTTAAGGATATTCACAGCCTTGACAGGGTATCTGACTTCGTTCTTGTTGTTGACAGACTTGACAGACTGCATGGCATCCACAACCATGTTGGCGAAGAAATCCGAGTCCGACCCTATAATTTTGCTAGACATGGATGTCTTGGCAATACTTATCAGGCTCTCCCGTCCCAGGTTCTCTACCTTCGTGCTAATATTCTCGTTCATATATTTCACCGCCTCTCGTAACGCCAGTCTGTATCCCGTAATAATCGTAGTAGGATGTATTTTGTTCTTCATAAGCTCGTTCGCCCTCCTTAGAAGCTCCGCCGCTATTATCACAACAGAGGTTGTGCCATCTCCGACTTCCTTGTCTTGTTGTTGGGCGAGATCAACTAGTATCTTGCCTGCAGGGTGCTCAATATCCAGCAGACTGAGGATGGTGGCGCCGTCGTTGGTGACTGTGACATCGCCGATATCGTCGACCATCATTTTGTCTAGACCCGAGGGCCCAAAGGAGGATTTTACCACATTGGCGATTGCTTGTGTTGCGAGGACATTTTGGTCGCGGATGTCTTGTCCACTCACTTTCTGGCCGCCGAGGACTGTGATACTGTATTAGCCTATGCGCCCTGTTTGGGAGGAGGATACATACAGAGCGTGCCAGCATTTCGGGGTTGCTCAAATATTCCTGCCATGGTGCCGAGTAGTGCAGTGTATACCAGTCTGCTGCCTCTTCCGAACGCGCTCTTCAGAAATTCCCACGCGAAGCTTTCCCGGATCGGCTGAACTATTCAACGCGCACAGACACTTGTCTGACCAAAAAACGCAGGCCCCGCCATCTTGGCAAAGACCCCTCCAAGGATGGTTTCGCAGTGTTGGTGCACTGCACTATTTGTGACTTGACCCAGCCACACTTGCGATAAATACTCGCACAGCAATTTTCCTTGACTCACACTTGTTTATTCAAGAAGTCTCATATAGTAGACTTGACCAGCTTATGCGCGTTAATTGGGGGTGCACGCGTATCGTTTGGGGGATGTATGGTTATCGTTGACTTAATTAATTAGTGAAATATAGGCAATACGGCAAGTAACCCAGGCTTATAACTATCGAATAGGACGATTAAGGATAAGAACTCTAGTTTATTATAAGAGGCTCTAGAGCCTTATTAAATACACGAAGTGGGTGGGTCAAAGGTGGGCTCAGCCTCCCGATCATCTAAAAGGATGCGAACAGCATATACGTAACATCAGACGCCTGCTGGATGAAGCAAGCGGGAAGAATAGATAAAGCGTTGTGGAGCCTCTCACCGTAGCGATAATTCAGAGTTTCAAAACTGTGTATTCTGATACTCGTCGAAAAGTATTGTTTCCTTTAGTGATACATTTATCCTGCTTAGTTAAACAATGTGATTTTTTAACCTGGTACATTTAATGTACATGTTACGCTACATTCTAGAACTTTTCACTCCACATCTTGTGCCTTTGAAACGTGGCAAAGCCATTTGGCACTTGATTCTCTGCGAAAACTGTGTCGTGATTATTCTTTATTATTGCTTCTCCATCTTAGGCTGAAGACATGCGGCGAAGAGTTTAGTTGGTGAAGAAGCGCCAGGATTTTTCACGTGCCTCACGGCGTCTTTCACGTGCCTCACGGCGTCATAGCCAACCAGCCTCGAGAGTCATATGCTGCGCCTACTGCCTCCCAAAATAACATTACAAAAAGTATGATAGATAGATCTGTCATCTGTCGCGCTAAATGAAAGGTGGCATATCTTTTACAGTAGTTCATTCTCCGCTTCACGCAAGTTTCGTACCTAGTAACTCCAAACGATCGTTTCAACTCCCACTATCAAACAATTTTCGACCTCTATCATCATGTACTATTTACAAGCGCTTATCTTTATGGTGCTTGTCGGGCCACCACCCACCCTACCTTATCCTCTCTATTCCGTGAGCATAAGGGACGATAGTGGGAAGATCCAGACGGAGGTAAGCCTACTCACATTTCTGTAGGTGAACTTCTAACCTTTTTAAAAGTTCTTAACTTGGACCGGAGTCAACAACACCGGCCAATTGCTTGGTATCATAAAAAACCCGGGAGACTGTCAAGCTTATGACTTCACCAATATCAAATCAGTGAAGGGGTCAATTCTGATGGAGGATGGCCAGGGGGGCACAACCGAAATAACACCAACGTCTTCCCAGTGGCTTAAGTGCGAATTGCATACGTACGGTTCTCCCTTCTTTTTTTTAGTTGAGTTTTAACTAATTAGCTGCCGTATAGAGATGTTAACTGCCAGTGGGATGGTGTTCAGAACTGCAATATTATCGAATCCGTGGACGAGCATGATGGAGGAGATCTGCAGCAGCTTTGCGTCCATACGACTTTAGAAAACACCGGTAGCATAAATGATCTGTCACAGCTAAAGGCGTTTCGGTGTGTAGTCATGTATCCCTAATTACTTTCTAAATGTATCATAAATAGACACATGGACTGCTGAGGGGATGTGTGATTCGAGGAAATGAGGGATAAGGGAACACAGCGGGGAGGGGACTAGAGGAAAGCATAATTTTTCTATTCCGGAGTCCAAGAAATCCTTTTCTATAGTGAGCTACGAAGGTATCCATACGCACCCAACTCCATCAATCGTTCCATCAGCCAATCGTGATATTTATAGAACTATCCCATCACACATCATTCATAATCGTGCCCCGATACCTACACTCAGCTAGCCCCTTTGTAATTTCCCACCGCCATCACAAGCCAGAGTCATTCGCTAATAGCTCCTTCCGAACAGAATCCAAGACTTCGCTAGATCGGATTCACGCACTTGGTCTCACCCTGCACGATACCCTCAGGCTGTCAGACGGAATGCAAAGACTCCCGGTACCCATAGCCGGGGCTCTCACATCCTCTGCGGTATTGTCGCCCTCTTCCTTCCGCGCACTCATCTCCTTAATCTCATCCTCGCACTTTCCGCCCCCGCAGTGCGGAACTGGGACTACGTTCTTGCCGTTTAGCGTTGGGACAAAGTCTTTTCCAATCTGCGACCTAAACTCTATGCGCGCGATAGGTATCGTCTGTCTTCTTAAACATGTTAGCCTGGATGGTGTCTAGCAGGGCAGCAATGGCATCTTTGAGCCCGGAGATGGGAGTCTCGCCTCCCGCCTCGTCCTTGTTGTTGATGTCAGGGCGCGGCGTGGTGACAACGTGGCGTGCGGAGTCCTTGGGTCCGAATTCTATGTGTAACGGGATACCCTTGAGTTCCAAGTCGTTGAACTTGGAGAGTATCCTTCACGCATATCTGTCTCAACGCGTACATTGGCTGAGCGTAGGACCTCTGCTAGTGCATCGATTTCGTTGTAGAGCTTCTCCTTTTCTTCTGAGATGGTCTTTGCAGTGACTCCGGCCGGGATGATGATGACCTGGATTTTGGTGGCACGTGGGGGGATGACAAGGCCCCGGTTGTCTCCATGGGTAAGAGCCATGACGCCAATGGAGCGCGTAGTGAGACCCCATGAGTTTTGCCGGATATGGATGTGCTTGGATTCGCCAGAGAAACTCACGAGAACGGATGAAAGGCCATTGTTCCATTGGTTCAGTTTGTGAGGAAGGTCGCGATAGGGGCGGATCTTGTCGGCGAAGTAGTGACATGGATGCGGGCGTAGCATACAACGAGGGAGCCGTCCGAGAATACGGATGGCTGATTGAATTTACGGAGGAAGGCAGCAGTAACTGTGGCAGTGTAGAGCCGGAGAGAACAACCTTTTTCGTTGCGGTTGGTAACAAGGAGATAGACCTAATTCTTAATCAGTATTACTTGCAAGCTAGAGACCCTAAAGTAGGTGCGTACTGTGTATGAGGATGGAAGAGCTGTTATATTGTCGGAGCGGGCGTACCATTGCGCTTGAGCTAGTGCAATTAGAACGCCAGCGAGATAGGGATCTAGGTCAATATTTATCGGCTGTAGACGGCTGAGAATGATGTTTCGGATGCGCCAGCTGGGGAGGCTGTCACAGGGAGCTTTGATGCTATGTGCGTAGGTGTTCTGATCTGGAGCCAAAACTTGCAACCGAACAGTCCCTAGCTCTAGAGGAGAGGCTTTGGATAGGTTAGTGAGACAGCCACACGTCTTCAAGCTCAATTCGAAATAGGTTAACAGACTCCACACAGTGCTTACAGAGATCCAGAATTAGGTACAGACCGCTGACGCCACCAATCCCTGCCTAAAGTGGATGACCGATCAAACGCCCCGTTACCCGTTTTCCACCCTAAGCTCGGGCTAGCTAGTGATCGGTATAGCTTTTATGCTGCATCTGATAGCACTACTGCTGTGCAAAGAGCAGGTTTAAGATGACATAGCTTCGCACCCTGACTGGAAAGCAGACGGATGAAGGGCAACATGAAACAGAGCTGCAGCATAAGCCTGATTGCCTATATGCAAGTAAAAGGGTGTTCAATAGACATTCAACTCATCAACCGAACTCTGGGCTTTTCACGATGCCGAAAACTCAGCCTTATTCGGGTGATTTCTGAGTGCGCTCTACATTTCGTTAAAGCGGGCACTGGGAGGGCCGGCTGACATGCAAGGGTGTCAAATCAAAATAATGAGGTTTTGAAGGCTGCGGTCATTGCCCTTCATTCATTCGAAGCTTTGGTCATGAGTATGAGATTTTAAGAAGGCGTGAACATATAACCCGATGAATGTGGGGGAAGGAGTTCATCCAACCATGAGGTTCGGGACAGAGCTGGTTATCCCTGCGAGGGGTCCAGTCTCTGGGGTTTGCCCCTGGGTATTTACTAGAACGCCACAACAACATTGCAACATTCAGGCCTCATTATTTCAACCTTTCAAGCCTCCTTCGAAGGACATATGCCTATCTTTCGATCTCTGGAGGTTGATTCCATGGGGCCGTGCGGGGCTGAAGTATGACTCTCGCTGATACCAAGCCACAACGAATATACGTATATATACTCATTTTTTGAGTTGATTTGTTCGGCAACTTCTGCAAACCTGATTTGTAAACCCAAGTCGGAGCACTTCAGCGCATACAGATAGTATCGCTATACTACCTAACCAATAACAACACCCAAAATAGAGAGCGTCAATCTCTCGCATACCCTCCAGGCTTGGGTCGGCATGGTCCTCAATGACGGTCTCCCCCCAAACCCGGCGTCTACCTCCAGCCGAGACATTATTGCCGGTTGCTATTGTGACCTCGAATCTTAGATTTAATCGCATTAGCCCCTTTACCGATTTCACCGTTTATGAACCCCCTTCCGCCATTGTTAATACAGCTATAAAGCGTCCGAGTCAAGCCTGTTACCTTTCGCCAGCTTACACAGACAACCATAATCCGGTTTCGCCTGCTTTGCCGCTAACATTGATGTATGCCGATTTGGGCTTAGCAAATATGACCTCGAGACTATCCGCAAAAGAGCGCGGCTTGGTCTGGAGCAAGCAGCTGCAGCCGTAGTCTCCTCATTCCTACAAGATGGTCGGATGAGCGACGGCTTAAGGTTAACAGCGCAGCTCGGAGCCATTCTAGCCACGAGCGAGATGTGGATCGAGCGAGATAACTCCCGAACGGATCGCCCTGCCCCCTCGAGAACTGTGCTCGCCTGCTACAAAATTTTTATAGTGCATCAGGCGTCGAAGTCCCTCTCGCAACCTCATACTCCGAACTCCTTCCCATCCTCGTCCGAATCCGGAGAGCGGCACTTCGGAATCGATGTTTTCACATCCTAGATCACTTCCGTGAGTTTTACAAAGCTCAAAGTGAGCTCGGCGAACGTGGAGAGCTTGTGCAAGGACGCAAGGGTTCTGTGTACCCTACACTTCTTGCCGGCAATGACACCATAGTCCTCTCCCGTAATCATTTCCGCGCCCTCCAGCGTCGAATCTTCCGGCTTAATAAATTCTGGAAACCAGAAATACGGCTTAGACGGAAGATCAAAGACCTGTAGTCGGAAGTGCTGTACGCACCGTCTTGGATTGAGGAGCGCGTCTTTGAGACAGAAGACGTGGTGCTGATTGCGTGTTATTTCTTTCTCTTCCAGAGAAGACTGCAGCGAAATGTCGTCAGCGGTTATGGCTGGACAACTTTTCTAGGCAAGGGCGAGCGAGCCACCCGATTCTAGAACAACCCGAGTATAAAATCAGGCTTTGAGCAGGTTCTAGCCGACATTGCGGGCCTCAATGCCATTTCCGACGGAGGCGGCCGGGACATAATGGAGAACGTCAAACAGACGTGTCTCCTCATGAAAGAGTATGTAGATGTATATGGTCAGGGACAGCGCGAGAACGCGAAGGATCAGGGCCTAAACGAAGTGCCTGGCCCAGTGCACAAGTTGCTTGCGAAAGACATTATGCATTGGAATAACGCTTGGGGAGATGATGCATTTGCAGATGGAAAGATATCCAGTTAGGAGGTTTGGCTACGCGAGCGCTCATTACTATGAATTTGAATTAGGAGGATCGGCGTTTGTGGGATAAGATACCTTTTAATAGGCTGAGTATAGTAATACTGGATATTCTTCAATAAAAAGAAGTGTTGCATGAACAGATGAAACGTACATTCAATTTAGCATACTCGTTACGCATCCGAGAGTTGCCTCACTAAGTTGGAGAACCTGGGCAGTTTTCTCGGAATATCTAGTTTTGAAGTACCCAAAACCTACATCGCGTCACAAAGAGCAAATGAATAGCCCCTCGTGTATGCACGCCGTTTTGAACGAATCATGGGATAGCACTAGCTTACTGGCAGACGAAAGTAAATCCGAACAGATATGAAGAGTCCTATTAGAGCAGATCAGAGTCAGACACATGCCGAGCCTACCATTCCTCTGCAATTATGAATTCATTGATAGACAACGCAGTTCAAATAGAACCTCTGACAGGACAGAAGGTTAATTGTTGTGATCCATTAGAATGGCGATAAGCCTTAAGCTTGCCGTCGTTGTGTTACTCATACAAAGTCATTGAACGCCTAGCCTAGCCTCTTGCACTTTCACGCTCGACCCTATTCTCCAGTTCCACCGATGGCCCGTCATCAGAACTATATCGACTTCTTTCCAAAGAGCTGCCCTGACTAGTAGGGCTTACCAGCTCAATTCCCTGATGTCCATCTATTCTTAACTTAGTTCTTATATCATTCAGCCTACCATCAAACCAAAATGCAACCCGTTTCATAACGCTCCATACCCTCTCTTGCCCTTCGTCTAATGCATGTTCATCTCTTGGATTCTCCTGTGCTTCGACCTTGAATTGGTATTTAAGACAGTCTTTCACGGTCACCAACCCTGTTAGACGACCTCGGTACTCAATAAGTATGACACGTGGGCCCATCTTCTTGAATAGCTCCATGACAGTCTCGAGAGGTAGGCGCGGGTGTACGGAGAGAGGGGTGGGGTCAATGAAGCGGGAGAGATCAAGACGCATTTGCGCTGACGTCGCCGCTATCGTATCGAAGGTTACAGCAGGCATCGATGATGAAGGAGTCGTCGGAGGCCTAGACGGAGATGGCGTAAAGTAGCATTTCGCGTGCGCGGGGGCTAACTGCTCCCTTTTCACTTTATCCACCGCGTACCGCAACTCTGTACGGCCAATATAGCCCAAGAGGATTTTTGAGCCTACGTCCTCGACAATAGGATAGCCTTGGTATTTGTTTTCTGCCATGATACGCTCAACGTTGCGTACTTCGAGTCCTGTGGCGGGGAGTATCACGACGTTAGATGTCATGACTTGCGAGACTGGAACACCAAAGGTATGTTCTTCTTTGTTATCCAGGAAGGGAAAGCCGTTAAACCAGATTGCGCGGTCCGCAATGCCACCTTTGCCAAAGCGTTCGCTTACAGCTTTGGTCACACCCACCACGATCTAGGAGGTGATTAGAAATGGAACTTTCTTCGTGTAAAGATAAACTTACCATAGTCGGAAGGATATATGTGAGAGCTCCAGTCAGTTCAAACATGATAACCACGACAGATACCGTTATGTGCATGATTCCACTTAGAGCTGCTGCAGCTCCGAGGAAAGCATACGTCCCTGGAGTAATGCATGGAACATCAGGTTGACAAGCAGCGAAGAAGGCCGAGCTTGGGAATGACTCATGCAGATGCTGCACAAAGATGCCAACCATTCTGCCAAACGAAGCTCCAATGGCCATAGACGGTACGAAGATGCCGGCTGGGACTTTGCAACCGTACGATATTATTACTAGTAAAGTTCGAATAATTGTAGCAATCGCGAGTGAAAAGATCATTCGCCACCGGTTCTTACGACTATTTTGAATCAGTAGGGTGTTTACGCCGGAAGAAGGTGATAACCAAAATATTTACTCGCAAAGTTCGTCATAATCATGCCCGCCTTCGCATTCCAGAAACAAAATCTCCATGCTTTCCGTCATATCGATGCGTAGGAACATATTTGGATAACAAATGATGGCCGTGATGACTGCCAACAAGGTAGCTTCCAATATTGGATAGCTTTTGAGGTATTTTTTACGAAATGTTTGTACTCGGAGATTCCACTTAATGACGAATGCACCGTAAAGTCCTCCGAACACTCCAATGATGAGATAGAACAAGATCTCAAAGAAGTGCCAAGAGCGATCGTATTTGACTTGAAACATGACGAGCTGCCCCGTTCGGAATGGATTCATTGCCTGCAATACCTCATCAGCATATAAATATGTAACAGAAAGAAATACCTACAGCAAGAACGGCAGTGGCCACCAGTGCACAAAAGTAGCTCCTCCACATAGTCTTGAGTGGAAAATAGTTTGACATTTCCTAAGGTCTGGATTAGCGTTACATTGGTCTCGGAAGCACTCCATTATACCTCAAGAGAAAATAGTACACCTCCTATCGGACTACCAAAAGCCACGGCTACACCAGCTGCCGCAGAAGCGCTAAGAATCTCACGAGTCTTAGCAGCATTGCGCCTGTACTTGTCGAAAAATCGAGATATGACATTTCCAGTACACACAGCGTAGTGAACACTGGGGCCTTCTTTGCCTACTGATAAACCTGAGGCAATAGCAAGAGGTAGACCGATAGATTTTATGAGTAATGTCATCGCACTAAGGAATCCTTTCATGACAAAACCTGCAATGATACATTTAATCTCCGAGATGCCCGATCCGGCGGCGTATGGAGCAAATGATTTGACCAGTCTAGCAGAAGTAAATGCGAATACTGTCTATGTCGATGTTAGCTGGCTGATAAGGATAAGGATATTTTGAACGTACTGCGAAGAGGATATAAAGAATATAATTCCACAGCCAAAAGCCACTCCATCGCTTCCATTCAGGACACCCTAGTCTTGTCAGAAGAATCCAGCTAAGAGTATATAATAACTTACCGTTTTCTGCACCCCAGCAGCAAAAATTCTCGTTCAAATAAAATGCAGTAGTACAATGTCCAAGCTTGATATCAGAAAGCCACTCCGTCACAATGTTCAGGAACGCAGCATTTAATCCAATAGCCGAACCTTGCAGTGGTCAGCTCTCTTTTCGTCCAAGTTGCAGATGGGTTCCAATATATACCAACTAAGGTGACAACTATCCATGCCTGTCCAGCATCATAAGAATCCCATAACTTTCTTCTCCAACCTATGCCTCCTTCCCGTTCGAAGAATCCTGCCTTCTCCTGCCGCCGTGCTTTTCTTCGAAGTTGTTCTCGCGCAGCATCCTGCACCCAGTCTAAAAAAGTGCTCAGTATATGTGGAGTGAATTAGGGTTAAAAGCTATATATGGGGCTTAAGCACCTATCGTAGTAAAATCCTAGATGCCTGTTAGTATTTTGAACAGCACAAGTTCCGAAATGCTCTAGCATACCTCATATCTTTTGATCTCCTCAATCTCCTCATTTATAGCATGGTCCACGCTTGTCGTTGCCTCATCATTCCCTAGTTCTGCGCTAGAGAGAGTGGAGACTCGTCGAGTGAGCGATCGTATAGATGGAGTGTAGGATCCAGTGCGCGTCGGTTGGCGAGACGCGGAGTTGAAGCTCGATCGGCGGTTCATCGCATCATGTACATAAAATATAAAAGGGCTCTGCTCATTTCATTAAGCGGCTAGAGCGTTGTTGCTTGAATCCCTATTCAAGCTCATTGGAGCTCGCTGCGCCATCAATGGTATGCGCGGATGAGGAATGTAATGTATGCCGTAGATTTATGTACGGGAGACCACACGTATCGTCTCGCAAAACTCCCCCTCCGACCACACGCGTTACTATACGAGCAATTCGGAATCCGTCGGCAAAGAGCGCGTCAGATCGTAAAGGCACTAGAACCACAACGCCGCATAACTAGAGCAAACCCAGAATCTCATCAATAAATTGTCTCTTTCCCCCCGCAACCTGGACTTGAAGAGAAGATTATACCATTCATCACGAAAAGTTTCACAACTTATTATGCCTTACAACAACACTCCAATTGCCCCTCCTCAGGAGTATGTTGGGGCGGTATCACTCCCGTGTAAGTAATTGATTCTATCTCATGTGTGACTACAATATTCTCATTCATTTGGAATACTATCTGCCCAATATGCCCAAATGGAAGTCTCGAAATCCATGCAAACCATAAATTTCACGCTCGCTCGCTCTCAACATATCAGGGAGAGAGTGAACCTCTTTATACGCCCCCGTCTACATCCTATATCGCCATAATAATATCTGAGAATGCCCTGGATTACAGAACGGAGAAGTGCTCCAGAGAGACACCCATCATGTGCGCTTCAAGTCTCAGTCATGTTCTGCCCTATGACGCATAGCCACTGCCTAGATAGAACGTATTGGGATAGCTTGCTAATTCTTCTGCTCCTGTCAGTGGCCCGCGTCAAGAAGATTATCAATGCCGACGAGGACGTCGGTGCCTGCTCCAATAACGCTGCCTTCGTTATCGCCCTTGCAACAGAAATGTTCATTCAGTACTTTGCCGAACAAACTCACACAGTTGTCAAGACGGAACGGAAACCGCGGCGGAATATACAGTACCGGGACGTTGGTATGTCATCAGACTTTCTCTCATATTGCTTCCTTTCAATAAATTTCCACTGGAACGGATAATATGCTGATCTTTGAGGGATGAACAGCTAACGCAGTTGCTCGTATCGATAACCTCGAATTTCTATCCGATGTCGTCCCCAAAACAATGCCCTATAAGAAATACAAAGAGCAGAAAGCCGCCAAAGCGGCTGCGTCCTCATCCACTTCAGCTCTAGCTAACGGCCAACCTACACTAGCAGGTCCTTCGAATACAAGCCTAACAAACGGGAATGGCGAGCATTCTTCAGAGCGTAATGGTCATGCCAAACCCGAAGCCAATGATGATGAAGAAGGTTATGAAGAGATGGAAGTGGACCCCCACGAAGCCGGACGCGGTCGAGAGTTGGGTGGCCCTGCTGCGATGCGGCTTGAAATGGAGATGCGAGGGCCAAGGACGAATGGAAATGCGGGACAAGGTTATGCTCAATCTTATGCCTCAGCCGCTAATGGCGCTGGAGTACGGGACAATCCCGCGAGCTCTGGGGTATCATGAGCCACAGAATGGGAACTTACGAATGTTACTGTTACGTGTTAAGAGTTTATAGTGTACCAAAGAGATCATTAATTGTGTATGGAAAATTAGCTTTGAAATATTGGCGTACCTAAGCGCCTGTTTATTGTAAATCAATAATGGTTTGGCTGTGACCATAACATTCCTCCTGCTTAATCACGTTACACATTCTCTGCTGGGAATTAATGTATTCCTAGACATTGACGAATCCACCAAATTTAAAACCGAGAATTGCAAGCTATTATGCCTAAATCATATCCAGTATCTTTACTCTGGCCGGGGCAAGTCCGAACACCAGGATGAACTTCACAGCAACTCGCAGTGCCCAAGAGAAGTATTAGAGGAAAGTAGAATAATGGCCGACCTCCAAAACCGGCTTAACCAATTGACCAGACCTCCACAGCAGTTTTCCAGTCTTCTTCAACTTCTAGGCCCTCTATAACTTCGACCGTTCTTTCCCATGAAACACCAAACCGCGCAGAATTAATTTTGCACATCCGCACACCCGCCACCCGCTCACCTTTTACCTCTCTCACCTTTTCCAACAGCTCCATCATAGCGGGCCCCGTGTTTGCCAAGATCTGCTCTGGGCGGTCTTTTCCCTTGCCGTATCTGGCACTGGTAAACAGACATCCAATCCAGTGTTCTGGTGCATCTGGGGAAGTCTCGCATGGCGGAATGAGAAGGGCTGTACCCGTGTGGACCGGGTCTGTCGTTGGAGAATGTTCGGCGAGGCAATGGGTGCGGTACGTAGCATAGGCCCGTGGATAGCGCTTCTTAAATTCTAGAGCTATCCCAGCACCCCAGCTTCCTTGTGTATTGCACGCATGAATGAGTAGTGTTGATGGCGGAGCAGAGAAGATATCACCGACGTGGTGGGAGAGAATGAGAGTTTTAGGATGCGAGGAGTCTGTTGCTGGAGTAGGGTTTTCCTTGGTTAAAAGCTCTTGTTCAATTTCGTTGTCACTGGAGCTGGAACTGGAGTGTTCATGAGTAGCTGTAGCCATATCTTTCTAAACCGCTTTCAGATTGGCGGAGAGCAAGCTGGCCGTGCTGCCTAACAGCGGAAATCGTCAATTAGCGGTGATCAGACGTCCTGGCCAATCACGTCGCACCTAACCTAACCTCAGCATTCCCGTTTTCTCCCACAAGAAACCTCACATCACCTCCACCAAAGCTTCAATCTTTCCACCACCTCTCCACTCCCACGCATCCGCGATGCCAGCACTTGCAACCACAACCCGTGCACTCGCGCGTACATGGACAGCACACCAATTGCCCGCCGTGCGCGCCTGCACCGCGCTAAGCAGCCACTCCCGCTCCATCTCCGAGGTCTCGATTTCATCATCCTTCGATAGTCCTTTCAAGGGCGTGGGCAGTTCGGAGAAGACGACACGGATCCCCAGTTTTGCGAAGTACAGGAACAAGTCTGGGGATGAGAGCGGGCCGAGGGTGTTTCAATACTTCATGGTGGGCACCATGGGCGCGTTGAGTGCGTTGGGGGCAAAGGCAACTGTGCAAGGTGAGTTTCACTCTCTATGGGATGGTTCAAGCAATGGATCAGTTGAATATGAAGTCAATTGCACGGATTGAGGGTAGGGAAGGGCAATTGAGGGCATGGTGGCATTTGGAGATACCGTGTGTTAGTTTGGGCACAATTGCTGATTGACAAGTTATGCAGATTTCCTCGTCAATATGTCCGCATCCGCCGACGTGCTCGCTCAAGCTAAGGTCGAAATTGACCTTGCTGCCATTCCCGAGGGCAAGAACGTAAGGAACCTACAATTTCATCAAATTTCCGGCCTGGAGTGGAAAGCTCACAGCTAGTTCAGGTTATCGTCAAGTGGCGAGGCAAGCCGGTTTTCATCCGCCATCGTACTGCCGATGAGATTAAAGAGGCCGGGGACACCAAGTGGGAATCACTACGAGATCCTCAGCCAGACTCTGACCGTGTAAAGAAGCCCGAGTGGTTGATTATGCTTGGTATGCTCACCCCTCAGTTCCCTTAGAGTCAATATTAAACAATATGAACTTGAGCTCATCAAGCATTAATTCAGGCGTCTGCACTCACCTCGGATGCGTCCCAATCGGCGAAGCCGGAGACTTCGGCGGCTGGTTCTGTCCCTGCCACGGTTCCCACTACGATATCTCGGGCCGCGTAAGAAAAGGACCGGCGCCGCTGAATTTGGAGGTGCCAGAGTATGACTTCCCAGAAGAGGACAAGGTCGTCATTGGTTAAAACTGTTCGCCTGTAAAGTAGAAATTTCATAGTAATTGGAGGAAGCATTGGGCTGTGTTGATAGGAGCGTTAGAGGCAACGGAATAGGTTTGTCAAACTGTGCTTGTAGCATTGTGGCCCATTGATTGCTAGCTACTGGTAGTATAGAGTCCGGGTGATTTGTTCGAGAAGTGCTAAATTTACATTTTCCAGCTTCTCAACACTTGTCCCATAGTAGTCCACTCTCATGTCTTCACCTCAACTCATTCTGTTTTCTAGGAGTTACCTCACCTGTCGTCAGGATTCTCGTGTGCTCATTCGTTAGTCTGAACACCGCCGTCTTTGATATCAACTTTGCCTCCCAAGAGCTTTCGACCCTCATCTATACTCTCCAATTTCTATTTCTCTTCCTTCCTATCAGTCTTATCCTCAGGCTTCGTATTAGCACGTAAAGATTCACTGGCATTGCGTCTCAGTACTTTCGTCGTAGTGCATCAGTTGGCAATCCAACAAGCATTACTTTCTGCAGCTCCGGCATCATATCCACTGCATTCCAAGTATTACGAGCGAAATACCGTTGCCATCCATCGGAACGATTTGTAGAATGGGAAGCACCAAGGTCTAGAATGTCGGCTCCCGCCAAACGCAGCGTTACGGAACGGAAAGGCAGCCTAAGACTCGAGATATAATCCATCCTCTCCCCACCGTTCCATCCTTGGCATGTGGCGTAAATATCGGCTATCCCAGGGAATTTGGTTTTCATGTCTATAACCCCATACGGTGCCAGGAAACCGTGAATCGATGAGTCAAAACGCCGGGGCACACAAATGAGTCGCTAGATACCAGCCGATGCAAACGTATTTGCTAAAGTGTAATTTGGTTAGAACAAAGGGAGAACGTGGTATGATTTTTGTAGGTCGATAATGTACCGCGGTAATTGGAACTGAGAGAATGTTTTGTAATTTATATCTTCAGTCGCTAAAGCAAAGTCTATGGATATATGGTGAATTAGTTTTGCAACAGACTGTTTAGGATCAGGAAACAGCGTCATGCCTAATAAGTAAGCTCACTTCTTCGTTCGGAGCAGTAAGTTTAGAGACGAGGATATTCCAAGAGAAGCCGCAACCTTTAATCACTCGATCCATGAATACCTGTGCATTAGTGAAGTGGGAGACGTTCTTTGGGAAGAACGCGAAATTACCATTCTCGTACATAAACTTGTTGACGCGCGGAATACTCAGATCAATTCCACTCCGGGCTGGCTTGAAATCCACAATTGGCTCATGGGAGACCACGGCCATTTCGAGTACGCATAGTTGCAATTCAGCCGCAAGTTCAGGAAAGCGCGGGAGATTTATTGATCTTTCGTTGATAGGAGGGCTGCTAAAGCAAACAGCTGCTTCAGGGACAACCTTGGGCCCGCCGTTCACTCTACGCTCGAGGCTCGGCTTTTGGAGCAGATTCAGCAGGAGTAACTTCGTTGCCCTTCAATTGGAGTTAGCAGGTAGAACGTTATTGGATGTAACTACATACCGTTCTGGGAAGATCACAGGTCCACTTATTCGACGAAAAGTCAATCCCACGGCGCCATTTTAACAAGAATTGGAGAACATTGAATACAATCGTGGGGCTCTTGCATGTGTTGATCGGATCAGCCTATTCAAAACACGTCCTATTTGGCAAGCTGGAAGAAGGTGCATAAGGAAGGAGAAAGCGAGACGCCTCATTTATATTTGTGCAGAAATGAAAATAGGTGAGTTCTCAAGTGAATTGAAATTGGATAGCTCAGGGATGCACATAATCAACGTAATCGTAATCAGCCTATTGATTTTGATCATTATGAAATCACCACACCTGATTTTAATTAATTACATTAATTACACACTAATTTCCTAATTAGGATTAGATTGATATTAGCTTAAGAGAGGCTCTACGAGTTACTTAATTCTCTTATTTACTACTGCCTTATTTACTTCCTTATTACTTACCATACTCCCACCTATGTCGCCGCTCGTCGTTTTATTAATAAATTCCTTAAGGTTAATAGCTTTAATAGCTATATCTACCGTCGCGAAGCCTCCCGCCTTAACAATATATCAAAGCCAGCTTTTTAAACACTTAAATAGTATTGGTTTCTTCTTCTCGTGGTCGCTTTTAGGTAGAGGCTTATATAGATATACGTTATAAGGAAGATATAGTCAGTAGGTAGTGATTAAAAAGAAACTTTAGATAAAATACGCGTTAATATATATATAATAACTTTTCCTAAAAGCCCACATAGATGTTTTTTGTATATAAAACAGCATACCCAGCACTTTTTAGTTAACGCTAACTATATAGTAGGAAAATTAATAAAAAACTTTCTTTAACACTAAAGCTTTATTAGTATATTCTATTCCTACCTATTTTTACTATTAGTAATTATATTAATTATAAACACGTAATTTATAAGGTAAGGATGTAGATAGGGAGCTTAATAATAGAACAATAGGGTATATTGTATAGGTAGACAAATTTTTAAGGGAAAAGGAGGAGTTTAAGGTGCGAGGTAAAAAAGGGGTTTTTTTAGGTATATATAGCGCACATACCTTATAGGTGAGTTATATGCGAGTCGCCTATACCTTACGGCTATATAACTATCTGCTTAGGTTTTACCTAATATAATTATAATTAAAAGACTAATTATAATTATAATTAGTTAGATTATATAGTAATTATAACTTATATATTATTTATTGCTTAACATCCAATTTAGATCCCTATTAGGCCCATATAGACTACTCCTTCATTGGGAAAATATTTGTAGGATAAGATTTAAGTAGACTTTGATTTTCGCGTTTCACGTAATTAATATACAATTTAACTAACTTAATATGCAATTAACTAACTTAATATGCAATTAACTAACTTAACACACAATTTAACTAACTTAATATATAATTAACTAACTTAACACGTAATTTAACTAACTTAACATATAATTAACTACCTTAAATAATTATACGGCGACTTGGCCGCCATTTTTAGCGGTTTATAACACCGTTTTCTAAGGTCAATTTGCCTAAAAACCCCCTAAAACCTATGGCTGGTGGCCCAAGCACTAAGGTTGTCCAGATTGCTTATATTAGCCTAGCGCAGGTGTAAATAGAGCAAGGCACCCTTGGCCTTTATTAGCGCCAAGGTACCCTAGGTACGCCGCACACTTATATACTACATAGTACTTCGCTTCACCATTAGGCGCTAAAATAGGCCCTCTAAATTTGGCTGGCTAGCATACTTAAGATGGCTTTGCCCTCACTTATTAACTATAAATAGCTACCTATCTTCTCTTCTCCTGCTAGATTTACCTGTTCTGCTTACCATCCACCTTGCTTGTCTTTAAGCATTTATTAATAGCAGCATCGCACCAACCCTCCTTTCTTTAATAGATTTGCTGATAATAATGTAATATACGACGATACCTATTAGACAAATACTCTTCGTCTAAGGAGAGCGAATATGTAGATTTAAAAACTAATAAAGCTAGTTCCAGCACAGACTTAACCAATATTGATACCGGTAGTAATGATAACAATAATAATTAGGCATGGCTCCTTATTAATAAAGACTACCCGCCTAAGTACTACCTTAAATAGCTTAACACGTTTAATAAAGTAGAATATATAAAGGAGGATTATAAACCTAGTAGTACCCATCTACTTAACCGTATTAAAGAGTAGTAGTGCCAGTAAGCAGCCCGTCTCTTTCTGTTTCCCTACCGTGTTATACTACCCCAATAGCGCTAACGTGTGGCATAGGTTCTGGGCGTACTTGGGGAAGGACCCTTAAAAGGCCTATATAACTGTCTCTCTTCGCAGTCTCTACGGCTTTTTTAACTGGCTGCTTAATCAACGCCGAGGGAAAGGAGAAAGAAGGTGTTATAGAACCAAGGTATTAAGCTCCCTTAGGATATACTAAAAGGTCTACCGCCTTGTATATAAAAAAGCGACTAGTGCGAAGCTTAATAGTTAGTTAAATAGGAATATATACAAGGTAAACGTATCCTAGCTACTTTAAGATATTATATACCCTAGGCTTTGGACATAACTAATTTTAGGGGTTAGGTGCTTAAAAAGCTAGCCAAAAAGTATAGCTTAAAGAAGATGGGGCCAGAGAAGCCCTATATATATATAAAGGACCTTATAGAAGTACTATAGACGAACCTAATAATAACTAAAAAGAGGTACTCCTATAGACGCCATAGGATACTACTCTAGCTATATCTATAACTAGGTAGTTTTACTGTGAATCAGCCCTAAGCCCTCCTTAATCTCTACTATCAGCATATTAGGGTTACGCTACTCTAGGACCCAGAGGGTAGGCCCTACTATATTTTACTAGAATTTATATTTAAATTTACAAAGGAGTACCTTAGTATAAAAGATATATAAGTTTTTAAAGTTCTATCCTTTCCTTTTAGTTGCTACCATTTATAACGTTATAAAATAAGTACTAATGCTTACCTACTAACTAGAAATACCTTTTTAATCCCTAAAATTATCTATAACCTATCCCTTAGCTTTAGCCCCCATATCTTCCTTCTTAGTCTCCTTTTTGCTAATTAGGCGTTTGCAGTATACAACCTTATATCTTCTAAGGAGCTAAGTAAGCTCTATATTAAGCCAGGTCGTAATAAGCTACTATTATAGCTAAATTAGAAACTAAACAATATTCCTGTGTTCTACCAGTCAGTAAGAACTCTAAATGGCTAGACTATTTCTTGTAACAAACCTTTTCTATACTCTACGCTTGCACCCTAGACTAAAGGGCTTAGGGAGATCACTAGCTTTGCTTAGGTCTCTTGCCTATATTTGCTTAAATATAGTGCCGGAAAGGCATTTAATAAAAATAGTAAGCTTTATTATAACTAGCCTTTCTATTAGAAGCACTAAAGAGAAATATAGGCAATATTAGTAAGGCCATGTAAAACCTAATAATACAGCATACCAATATATGAACGTTCTTAAGGCACTACCTATCGCGACATATTACAGTAGATATATAGGCGATTATCTAAGGCCTCTAGCCCCAAGATACATTAATGCGGGCCGCTTATACTATAAGCCGTTTAATTAATCCTTAATAACCGCGGCAGCTTATAATAAAATAATCTTTATTAGTTAACAATTATCCTACTATCCATTCTCTGCTTAAGCAAAGAGAGTAACTTAAATGCTATCTTAAAGGCAAAGCTATAAAATATCCAAAGTATAAGGCGCTTAATGGCGAAATTAACAGGGAAAGGCAACGCTAGTAGTATATACTTCTTAAAAATGTTAAGGAGACCTAGAAACAGGAGCAACTAATATATAATATTAAACTACAGCTTGCTGGCGTTTAAGTTAATATAGAGGCTAGGGTAATAATGGATCTCTATAAGGGCATATTATTAGAACAGAAGGAATTAGTTAATATAGTTATTAGCCTACTAGGTACTATATTTAAAGAGGAGATTTATTAACGCAACAGGGCTATTTATGCGGTTATGCAATACTATAAGGTTAAGGAAGGTAGAATATACCCTACTATTTCCAAACCTTGCGAACAATCCAGCGGTCATACAACACTAGTTAAGATAATAGATAAGGCCAAGATTAACTCTTAAGTTAAAGCCTTAGAAGCAGCCAAAGTGTTAGTATACAGTAAGAAGAGGCTAAAGATATATTTTCTTTATCTAGGTAACAAAAACCTGTCGATTAAACAGTATATATATTTATTTTATACCCTAGGTAATCTTAGTAAATACTTTAAGCGGAAGCACCTTGCAAATATTAGGGAAGGGGAAAAGATTCAATATAACCTCTATTAGGTTATTTTGGCGCATAAGATACACCTATAACGATATACTAATAATATATACGGTACAGTCTTATAGAGCGCTGCAACTGTTTAGAATATGGATTTACTCTATAAATAGTGCAATTTTAGTTTTAACACTAAGGATTAATTATAGTAAGTAGTCTTAGAAAATTTCTTTTGTATTTTATAAGATAGGCTATTTTATGCAAACGCTAAGAAACTTTAATAGTAATAATAGAGGTTAAACGCGTTTATATTTCTCTAAGGGGATCTTAGGCTTTAAGTATTTTATTTTAGGGATAAAGCGAAGCTAATAGAAGAACATATACACTAATTCTATAGCCGGGCTATTCTAAAGAGATATCTCTACTATAAGGCAGCCCTTAAGAATAACTTGTATATTCTGCGTTATACTTATAATATATATAAGACCCTAACACTCCTTTAGTTTCCCATCTTTAAATAAAGTAGTGGGATCTCTAGAACTATATAGGTAGTGTATATTAGGTATTCTACTAGTCTTAATTAAGGGATACTAGTACGTAATTAACATTATAGCCCTAGTTATATAAGCTAGGTGGTTATATAAGCTAAATTAGAGGCTGCGTAGTTTAGCCTAACACCATTTACGCCTAGTATATAAATTGGTAAGAAGCACATACTGTCCTAGCTAAGAAGGCCGCACTAACCTATTAAGTTTAGCGGGCTGTGATAAATAATAGGTAGATTAGCGATTAACCCCACAATTTTGGATTGCGTTATATAGTGTATCATAATCTAATTAGTATTGTTAATTCGTTTTAACCCTAAATAAGTTATTTACCCTCTTATTTATTCCATAAATATAAAGGAAGGAACCAGCCCTAAGCTATACCTTTGATTAGATATATAAAATGACTTCCAACTTATCTTAAGACAATAGAGTCTCTAACCCCTTGTAGGAGCCTTATAATCTCGAGGTAGTAAAGGAATATCCCCCATAAGGATTATAGACGCTGTATTGGCTTGCTTCGCCAACAAGCTTTATATATAGTCGTTACAACCGCATTAAGAAAGCAAAGCTTATAGCAACACGTGATAAAAATTAGGATGCTCTTTACTATAATATATGTTATGGTCTGCTTCTCTTAAAACATTAATAAGGTCTATAATACCTAAGCCCACTAGACTTTTAAGATGTCTTAAGTATTTACAAGTCGCAGCTGTTAAATCGGTCCTCTTATAATTACCCTTAAACTCAAAAAGCTACACCTTATTTTATATTTGCCGCCACTAAAGTTAAACGTTGGTTGGCCCCTCTGACCAACTAGTAGGAATAGTCCTATTAGGAAGGCAAAGTTATTGGCTATTTTGTGAAAATAGTTCAACTATATATTCCCCAAAATGCTTTAGCTGGACAATGGTGGGATATATATAGGTTAATAATAAATCTAGGTTTTAGATTAGCTAATTGCTATAGAATATTTTCCAAATATGCTTTAGAAGTGCAACTCTTTACTACTACCTTGTATTGAAGATCTTGTAGCTAAAAATTCGGTACCTAGGCTATTATATACATTCTTATAGCATATACCAGAAATTTGTATTAGCTTTGTTTGATCTGTAATAGATTTAGCTAATTAGTTAGAGCTTTAAATATTAGTTATTTAACTAAGGACTAGTATGACTTCTAAAGTTCCAGGAAGGGTAAGTGGTGGGGTATATGCTGCAGCGCCTAAAAGCAGTTAGGTTATATAATAAAGGCTTAGTTAGAGGACGTGTTCCTATAGCTTAGGTTAAAGCTCTGTACTCCTCTAAGCCATATTAAGCAAAGTTAAATAGTATTATGTTTCTGCGTACCAGCCCACCAATTACACTATTCTACTTTTTCCCTAACTATATGCTAATATATCCTATATACCGGCCTATTTTTTATATACACCCCTGTACTAACCTAATAATATTATGAGTGCCTGCTCTAATAGCTATATATAGGTCGCACCGCTAATTACTTATCTAATTATCCCCTAGAACTTATTACTATTACCTAGCTTATAAGATTAGCTATACTTATATAGTTTACAAAATTAAGCATTAGGTTTTAAAAGACTAATTCTATATAGCCTTTCTATCTTTGTTATAAAAGAAGTATATTTACACTAGGTATTTTAATAAGGCTAGGAGAAGAGAGCGTAAAGAGGGGGGTTTAGTTTTAGTAGGGGTTATAAGCATAGGCAAACAAGAAGGTATAAGGTGGAAAGGGCTTTAGCTTAGTTATAAAATAATAGTAAATCACTAGACCATTATGTAAGCCATATAAGATCTTATATTCTCTAAATGAAATTAAGTAATTTAAACAGCGTGGTTCCTCTATATAAATTAAGTTATTCCCTATACGGAAGTACCAAAGCCATTATAACTATTAGAGCAGCCTAGAACGCGAGTCTAAGTATAGTATAGGGCGCAGTATTCTAGTTAGCTTTATTAAGTTCCTATACCTCTTTATCTAATTATTCTAAAGCTTCCTTTCCACCTTTTATAAACTGTATATCGCCAGAGAGGTAATTAGACATTATCGCTTCTCCATTATAATCAAGTACCGTTATAGCTAATATGCCACTACGGTAGCCCGGCATAGCTAAAGATATTTTAATAATTATATTACGTATAGTAACCGTAGCCCAGCAAACATTAGGTGGAATATATAGAATACCAATAATTTTATAAAGCTTTAAGATTTTAGAGACCTGCTCGCTTATAATATAGGCAATTACTTACCTTTACTTTACGTAATTTGCCTTCTTTTTATCTATAAAAGGTAATATCTCGTTTTTTATCCTTCTTAAAAATCTTTTCCCCTAACTTTAGAACCTAATAGGCCGACCCTTAGCCTATATTAGATATATCTATTACGATAGTAGGTACCTAAAAGTAGCGATTAGATTACTAAAGATATAAAAGGGGTAGGTTACATACTGCCTACTTTAGCGGGTAAGTTATTGCTGGTCTTTAGAGGTCTTTAGAGGTCTTTAGAGGTCTTTAAAGGTCTTAAAGGTGTATTTATATATTAATTAGTAAAACCCTAGTAGAGGCAGTATATACGTATTAGTAAGGTTAAACTGCATAGCAGTTCTTACTGGAGCAATAAGGAAGTGCGTAGATTTAAGTTAGGCTACAAACAGTATAGAATATACAAAGGTAGGCCTAAATGTGACTTACTAGATGGTATAAATACAAAAAGACGCCTATTCTAGCCTTACCATAGGTAGTAAAAGATTGGTAAAGGGTAAGACTAAGTATACTTATAGAATATAGGAGGCTAACCTATTGCAAGTAGAGAAGCCTGGCTCGGCCAGCTATAGGTATAGTTGTATAGCATAGGGGAGGTATAAATTGGCACGCCACAATTATGCGTAGAAATGCGAAAACGTTATATAATAGCCTTTGCTATGCTATTTACGAAAGGAACAGCTCTTGCTAATAAAGAGATATATTCTTTTTTAAATTAATCCCTAAAGCCTTAATCCCGGCGACTATATCCTCCCTATATACGTCCTTATACGCATCCCTATCTTTATCCTGGCCCTCTTCTATGCTATACCTTATATTGCGATTTCTATTATCCTGTATCTCATGCTCTATCTATTATAGGATTTCTTTCCCACTATTTATCTTTTTAACTATGCCCAAGAATGTAAGAACTTTGTAATAATTCCCTTAGTAAATAAATTCCCTAAAGATAGTTTTTTAGCCGTGGTATTAGTAATGGGCTAAAGTATAGCAGATAGCCATTATATTAAGAATCTGTAAAGCTATTAGGTTATATAAAAAAAAATTTCCCCTAGCTTTTACCTTAATTTGCCCAAGTTTATAACTATTATAGTAGGTAAATAGAGCCCAGTCCATATCCTAAGCGTGGATATAAGTATGTCCATCTCTCTAAAACTATAGGTCCTTTTAAACCATCTCTATAGTAATACTAAGACCAGTTATTCTTGCAAGGTTACTTAGATATAAAGATAATTGTAGGTAAATAATAGCAAGGAAAGTTTAGGTTAATAAAAAAATAGGAGTAAGTCTTTATATAGAAATAGAAAAGACATCTTTATTTATAGCCTATAGCACAACCCCCTTACCGATAAATATTGAGGTAAGTAATAGTTAACTCTTATATATTACCTAAATCTCTTAGACTAAGGCATATTAGATATTTATTTCCCTTTAGGCTTTGGCGTTAATATATTATATAGGTCCTACCCAACTGGAAATTAGCCCCACTAAAAATCTAGCCCTAATACGCCTTTATCTTTTACTAATAAAGTCCCTTAATTATAACTTCTTTTTTAAACTCAATTATATCTACACTATAGATAGCTCCTGGTATTAATAGTAAAGATATAGATAATCTAAAAGCCTATCTAGTAATATAGAGCCAACGGCATTCTTTACAAACTTTTAATACGCCCTTCTTTACTTTACCCAATACTACTATAATAGAGAAATACATTACTCTATACTTAGAAGTGAGTGCTAAATACTAGAATATATATAACACTTTACTAATAATTATAAGTAGAAAGCTAGAGTTATTGCTACTATGGTCCTAAACACAACCCCTAATAGAGTATCTCTTAAACAGTTATATCTAATACTATATAATAACCTAGAAAGCCCTCTTCCGCATATACCCGCATAGGGTTTAGAAAGGGCTATAGTAATATTAGCTATTAAATTGTTAGGTTTAGGCAATAGATTACTAAAGTTTAAAGTATTAAAGAACTATAAATCCTTTAAACTCTAAAGTGGTAAGATATTAGGCACCCTATACAATACACCTTAAATCTGTAAAGGGTGTGGAGGTGGACTTGCTTATATATCTATATAGGCCAAAAAAGCTACTGCCTCGCAGCAGCCATAATAGCGTTAGATTGGCATGTAAAAGATGCCACATTAAGAATATTAGAGTATAATGGGTCTTATAGGCTACGATAACTAGTACACTATATATAAGGAGCCGTAGTATAGTAATTAAGTCCGTTATTTATTGTCGTAGTACTAGCTAGAGTAATGCAGAAACTAAAAGGCTTGCCCTTACTTAGTATAGTAATTAGTGGAGGCCCCTAATAGATATTAGGATGGCTATTAAATAGCTTAGAGGGTATTAATAGAGGGCCCCAATATATATTGAAATTGCTATAAAAGCGTTTCTAGGGAATTTGCGGAGGACCCTAATATATATTAGGATGGGCCCTATAGAGCTCTATAGGAATTTGCGGAGGGTCTTAATATTAATTGGAATTACTACTAAATATCCTAGCAATTATACTCTCCGCCTCCATAACAGACTATAATGTAGCTATGTTATTCATTAAGGCTATTATTAGTAGTTAAGGAGGGTGCGACGTTGTTAGATCTACGTGTCAGCGATTATACGCTAATATAAAATCCCCAGGTTTAGTAACTTCTATATAGGGACATTTACCAATCAGTAGATAAGGGGAGGAAATTTGCTTTTTTAGGTTCGGCTAAAATAGGTTAATAGTACTAAGATATAGTAGTCCTAGAGAAAGCATCTAACTAGAATAGAGCTCTTAACACTTTTCCATCCAAATTAAGCATCTTTACGCAATTTCAAATATCATAAAATAATTCGGGTGCTGTAAAGCCATAAGAAAGTTGTTAATGTTAAGTAAATTTAATCTCTGGTAGGTGTTATAGGTAAAGGCTAAGAGAACTAATAGCCCTACTACTTTAAGTCTTTATATAACATAAAGCTTGATTCCATATCCAATAGCTAAAGCCGCTTTAGTAACGTTATAATATCCTATACTTCTTATAAATAATTTAACATAGCTAACTCCCTTTATAAAAGCGGCTTAACTTTTAACTAAATATTTAATCCTTAACGCACCTATAGACTTTAATTACTATTTCTTAAAAGAATCTGCAAGCGTCTATTAGCTAAGAAGTTTTTAAAAAATAGTGTTATCTAATAAATCGCTGTTGGTAGTAATAAGATCCTTAATAAGGGGATATTTATTTAATTACTTTAGTTTATTAATAACAACCTTTAGATCTTTCCCTATGGATATATTAACAAATTCCTTAATCTTAGGGAGGTTTATTAATAATGCTTTAAGTAGGCTTATATATCTAGATAAAAGAGGAGGTAGAGAAGCAACCTTATTCCCTAAAGAATATTAGACACTCCCTAGAAAAAGCTAGACATCCTTACTCTTTAAAGAAGGCTAGACAACATCCTTATTTATTAAAGAAGACTAGACACTCCCTAAAGAAGGTTAAATAATATTATCCTTATTTTCTAGAAAAGGCTAGGCATCCTTACTCCCTAGAGAAGGCTAAACAATATCCTTATTCCCTAGAGAAGGCTGGACATCCTTACTCCCTAGAGGGGCATAGAGCAAACTATAGTGGCCGCGTTTATTCTCTAAAAGAGGCGGAAAATATTAAAAGGTGTTAATAGGAAGCTTCTAGAGCCTTTAAATAGTATATATAATATTAGGGAGATAAGGTTAAAGCTACTTATTAAAGGCATTACGGATAAGATCTAGGGCTATTACAATACTAAAGTTTATAATAGTGGGTTATAAATTATGTGGTTTATATTAAAATAAAAGAGTAGTAGGGTATCCTCCACTCTTAATTCCCTAGCAGATTGCTAGCGCACCTCTACCTATAAGACTTAAAAGAGTCTTGCTAATACATTGCTTTAATTAAGTGCGCAATATTCGATTAAAGCAATATAATTGGCGCAAGGCCCTTATTAGAGCTGCGCTAATATAGTAGTAACTCCTAACTGCATTGCTTTAATTAAGTGCGCAATATTCAATTAAAGCGATATAATTGGCGCAAGGCCCTTATTAGAACTGCGCTAATATAGTGGTGATTATTAACCTCTAAACTGCATCGCTTTTGCTTATAATGCGCAGTTAAAAATCGGATCTCTCTTCCAGCTAAGATAGGAGGCGATACAGCTTGTTTTATCGCAGAAGGCCGTAAGCCTTAGTACTATTAGAGGATCCCTTTTCTAACTAACGCGTAAAATGTACGATTTATAACAATTTCTTCCTTAAGGAGCTAAAGAGTAAGACGCCTTAATAGATCCAAGGATGCTATCTAAAGGAAAGGATATAGAAATACCTAATATATAGAGCTGATTTCCGCCCTGTTATACTAGGGATATATAATTACCTTTATTATCTACTCTACTAGTTGCCTTAACGCGTTTTCTATATCTTTTATTTGTTACTACCCTGCTTTACTATTTTTATTGCTCCTTTTAAACCATTCCCTAGTTTGTCCTATTTCCGCTAACTATTTACAGCCGCTCTTTACTCTTTAATATGGATGCTTATTTAACTATTAGCTTATTTATTAAAGCCGCAACTTACTAGATTACGCCAACTATCAGTTTTTTAATATATTGTATTTAGCTACCTCTTATATTAATTATTAGTACTTTAATAGCCGCTTATGGTTAGGATTAAGATTCTAAATATAGTGTATTAATTACCAAGCTTTATTAATAAGCAAATACCCTGTGACCTATTAAGGTAGATCTAGAAAAGGCGCCTTTTATTACTAGGATTAGTTGGCCTGTAGAGAGCTTATAAAGTTAGGAAATAACACCTTCTAAGTTAGATAATTTTAAGCGTCTTAGTACTAGTCTATTATATAATCAAATTACTACGGGCCTAAATAACCAGTAAAGGGCATTTAGGGGTCTAGTAGATCCTATATATATATAATACTAACAAGTCCCCCAAACACTTAATAATATAATATTAAGTAAAATTCTTAGCACTTGCCTAGATAAGACTCCGACAGATAAGACTCTAACTTATAAGAGGACTATAGATATACTCTCTTATAGAATAATTTGTTCGTTCCCTAAGCCTTTATAGAATTTCTTTAGCGTTCTTTATAGAAGAACTAGAAAGTAAAAAGTATAGAATATTATCTATACATCTACTTTCTCTAAGTTAATGCATAATCGCTCTAATGTATTATAAGTCTAAGTATGTTTAATATCTCCTATATAGTATCTATTTTAATTAAATTGCAGATTATAATCTAGGCGATTCTCCAAGACTTATAGGGCCATATTAAAGAGAAAGGTATGTATAGTGCTCTCTTATAGAAGCCACGTCCACTTATTAATATTACAGACCTTTAATAGTAGTTATTTATATCTAGCTTAGAGTTAAGATTTCGGTATATAATTAAAATTGATCCTCTAGTCTTTAAATAAATCTGCTTACACTATAATGTGAATTTATATGCATACGTCTAAAATTCTTGAAATTGTAGCGCTTGTGTATTAAAGGGGAATCGTGCTAATAGTGTTATTGTATTTATTAGCCGCCTAGTGCTCTATTAAATAGATATATTCCGCTAAATATCCTTCTAATTACTGCTAACGCTCCTACTACACCTCTTACAGCTTTAATATAAGATGCACTCTAATTAATCACTCTAGCAATATGATCTATTACTATTACTTTTAAGGTTAATAAAATCTATTGATCCGGATAATAAAGTTTACTTTATAGATATTCCTAATAAGTTAAGGAGAGCGACTAGTTAAGCATCTAGCAAGGGTTTTACTAATAATAGTTAATCTAGAGCTACCAGCACTAATTACCTACTTAATATTAATTAACTTAGCTCTCTAAAAACCACCTAGACTGTTAGTTTATACTATTAGCCTTTCCCTAGTAAGACTCTACTAATACTTTATAAAGTGTAACTTAACTAGCCCTTACACGAATAATAAGCCCTTAGCATCTATATATAAGTCTTAGTTAACTAAGGAACAATTTAAGTTAATAAACACAACTTTTAAGGATAGTAATAGTTGGGATAGTATTTCGTCTAAGCTTAATAGACTAATATTAGGTTATAAGCAGAAATATTATAGCCTTTTTCTTAATACTAGAGCAAGTAGTAAATAGACAAATAAAGAGAAAGCTATTATATACTATTTAAGGCAGGACAGTTTTCTATTTATAAATATTACTAGATGGGTACTGTATTTACTAGCTTAAATTTTAGAGATATACCTAGCTATATATATCTTATACCTTATTCTACCAAGGCTATATGTTACTTATATTTGCTAGGTTAAGTAATATATAAAACCACTTATAACACTATAACCTAGATATAGAGTTTTAGCGTATATTGCTGGTTAGTTTCTTTTCTTAGATATAACTTCTAATAGCTTTACTAATATTTTTTAAAGATTATTATTATAAATAAAGCCTTATGGGAGCCAAAGCCTAAAATTAGCGCATAGACACCTAATAAAGAAAAAATCCTTATAGAGCTAGCTCCCTAGGTGTTACTTACAGTTTTATTATAGGATAATATTGCAAAAGCCCTATTAGGGAGAATAGTGGGTGCATATTAGCGCCATTATAGCATTATTCTTCGCGCTAAAGAGCCGGTATGGACAATTAAAGAAGAGAATCTCCTTGTAGATTTGCGTAATAAGAAATTTATGTTATAGAAAGACATTAAGAGATATTTTCCGGGTAGGCACCATCGATTAATTAAGGAATTCTATAAAAAGAGCGAGCTAGGTAGTTGGGCATAGCGTCCTCTAAATGTGTAGCCAGGATCTTAATAGATTTAGCAGCTATGGCTTTAGTCCTATAAGCTAGGAGGTTGTGGGAGCTAGGGGCTTATAGGAGCTAGGGGATCCTATGAGCTAGGTAATTATATAAGTAGAGTAGTCTAACCTAATGCCTCTAATTAATGCCTAGCATGTAAATAGGATATTAATAGGTTTAGCTCTAATTATATAAGCTAGATGCTTATAGGAGCTGGCTAATCCTACAAGCTAGGTAATTGTACAAGCATAGTACTTATAGGAGCTAGGTAATTCTGCGAGCTAGGTAATTATATAAGCTAGGCAATTATACGAACTGGGCAATTGTACGAACTAGGTAATTGTGTGAACTAGGTAATTATACAAACTAGGCAATTATATAAACTAGGTAATTATATAAACTGGGCGATTGTGCAAACTAGGTAATTATATAAACTAGGTAATCATACAAGCTGGGCAATTGTGCGAACTGGGTAATTATATGAGCTAGATACTTATAGGAGCTAGCCAATTTTATAAGCTAGGTAACTATGCGAGCATAGTGCTTATAGGAGCTAGGCAATCCTACGAGCTAGGTAATTATATAAGCTAGGTAATTATATAAGCTGGGTAATTATGCGAGCTAGATAATTATGTAAGCTAGGTAATCATACAAGCTAGGTAATTATATAAGCTGGGTAATTATATAAACTAGGTAATTATACAAGCTAGGTAATTATATAAGTAGAGTAATTATGCGAGTAGGGTAATCTAACTTAGCGCCTTCTATTAACGCCTAGCTTATAAATGGGATATAAATGTTAGGAAAATATCAGAACTATAAAAAAAGGAAATATATAAGTCCCAAATCTAGAAATATTAAAGAAGTTCCCATATAAAGACTTCTATAAACTTTGTAATAACTTAAAGCCCTTTTACCTATACTTGGAGAAGTTCCTACGTAAATAGCCCTATAAGCGTAGCTATAAGTCCAAGCCCCCTTGTGTAACCCAACTACCCCTCCCTACTACACCGGAATAGATAAATAACCGCTATGTACCATAAGCAGAGAAATAATTTAAATAAAAGGAAAACACTATAAAAGAATGTATTTATATCCTTAAGATATAAATCCATAAGTATTATAGTCTTAAACACGACTAATAGTTACTAAGGTGGTATATGTCCTAGGTCTATAAGAAAATCAAAAAATCCTAGGTTATTAGTATAGATTTGCCTTCTGTTATCGCTTTTAAGGTAGTAAATAAAATTATCCAAGTAAAAGCATAGATTATCACAAATACTTTATAGCTCGCTATAGGTCAAGCAGGTAGAGACTCTAGTAAAAATAGTAAAATATTATTTTATTTCGCGATAGGCTAAATAAAGAGAGGCTAGAGTTTTAACCCTTTTACTAGCTTTTATTAGAACTCTTCTTTATATTTTTATCCTTTACTTATAGATTTAAGACTATAAAGTCAAGGCTACCATATCTAACCGTCGCCTATATAGCCTTATTGCTTAATATCTCTTCATTACTGTCTACCCCTATTTCTTGATTTTTAGTACTAAACCTATTTTCTCTATTATATAATGTCTCTGTGTCTTATTCTTAATTCTTATTACCAAAGTCACTTTCCTAACTAGTTAATGCCTCTACGTTGCCGTTGCTATCTCTAAAGTCAGTTTCTCTATCTATAAACGCCTACTTACTAGCTAACAATTTAGGGACGCTGCGCTTATAAGTACTTAGGGTTGCGGGATACCACTTAAGGAGAAATTATAGTCAATATTATTAGGATCGTCAGCTATCTAAATTTATTAATAGCTTAGCCAATGGCTACTCCTAACAATGCCTTACTTATGGATCGCTCTAGGCGCCTATAGTCTCGGGCGCAGATAATATATAAGCTAAAAGTAATTATAGCCACTAAATATTATACCACAGACACTATATAGGGTAGAAAAGGGCGGCTGGTATACTCTACCTTTCCCTTCTACCTTTTGTCCTAACTCCGCCCTAGGAGAGAAATAGAATATAAACGTCGTGCTTTTGGTTCTTATATACCATTAAATTAACTTACCTTTAAACCTAAACTCTTAATTATACACCCCTTATAATCTTTATAGGAATACTAGATATTATATATATTACCTTAACTAAGCTTAAATACATTACTAATATAACCTATAGGTCCTTAGCCAGTGCTTATAGAAATATCACAATATACTATCGCCCTGAAGATAACATACCTGTTTATTAACTTGCTAGAAACCTTGAATTATCCTAGAATCGCATCAATAACAAAGACATAGTATCTGCTAGTAGGGAGAAGAAACAATTACAGCTTTCTAACCCTATATAAAAATAGATGCCTTATACGCCTGCTTAAATACCTAATAAGGTCAATTCTTATAAAAACGACGACAATACAAAGGGCGATATGTAAGAGGATATAGAAATATACCCCAATTACCTTAAGGGACTAGAAGGCCACGGTAAAGCAAAGGCAAGCTTACCTAAGCTAATAAAGGACTATAGTGAGGCTAAGATAGACTCGCCTTAACTAGTGGATATAGTTGTGGTTTCTAAACACGTTTTGCCAGTAACCTAAGGTATATTTATAAGACCCCTATATTTATTTAGCAATACTAATAAGTAAGTAGAGAATAGCTTAGCTAATCTTATAATATTTCTTAAAGTTGTATCTCCCCTATCTAAAGTATTAACGATTTTCAATGCCATAATTTTATGTGGACAACTAAAGTATCTCGTCTTATAGTTGCCTTCTTATTATATAAGAAAGGACTTAAAACGTCTCCAAAGCCCTAGTTATAAATTATTTGTATCTATGTTTAGCTCTATCGCGGTAGTATACTGGTATCCTACCTAGGTTTTAGCTATAGACATACTACTAAAGAGACTTGCATTATACTATACTAAGAATCCCCATCTCTTTTACTATTATACTGAGATATACAAACCACTTAAAGATATTATAATAGAGATAGCTAAGAGGAGCAAACTGTATAAGCAAGGAGATTAACTAGAAAAGGCATTAGAGGATTTATCAGAAGAGATATTAAGGAGAAGGGTATGTAAGAGAAAGGTAGATTTTACTATAAATAGGGATCCTAAGAGGTCTAAGGTATAAGAGATTTCTTATAGGGAAAGATATTTATAATTACATTTTTATCTTTTAGCATTTATTGAGAATTAAGGCGTTAATTAGGATTTCTTTAGTTTAGTATTTTATTTCTATCTAGTTGCTTCTATATTAAGAATATCTCGTTGTTGTTTATATGTAAAGGAACAAGTTTTTGCATATTAGATTAAAGTTGGAGAGACTCGCTTATAGTATAGAGGTGCGTTTCAAAAGTCTTTACTACTAAGAAATTGACCGCCTTAGCTCACCGCCTTTTAAATTTAGATGTCCTTCCATTCTAGGGTGTGAGTTGATTCTGAATTTCATATTAATAGGGTAGGAATGTTAAGAATAAATATAGGATCTACCCCTTAATATTAGCCTAAGTTTTAACTAAAAACAAAATCTTGTTTTAAGAACTGGATCTGATTCTAAAGACTATATTTTGATTTTAAAGACTATATCCTAATTCTAGGTTCCGGCTTAAATTATAATCCTAAAAACTAGATCTGGTGAACAGCCCTATAAGCGTAGCTATAAGTCTAAGCCCCCTTATGTAACCTAACCACCCCACCCCACTACACTAGAATAGACGAATAACCGCTATATATAATGTATAGAGTCCTCCCTTAACGCAAAGCAGATTAACAGGAGTTGTTATGCTGCCCATATAAGGCGGAGCGCTTGTAAAGGGCTTAGCTAGAATGCTAATTAAACTACCCTATAATGTACTAACAGCTCCTTTGCCATAGATGGGGAGTAAATATATAAGGTTAACTGGCTAAGATAAGTCTACTACTTAAGCAGTATCCGGCTCTATAAAGGGTGGGTGTTAGAAGTGGATTATATAATGCTATTCCTACTAGGTAAGGCATTATTAGGGGGTTATTGTTAACTTTTAGTTTTAGTTTACAACTTTATATAAACGCCTCTAAACCCTGCACTATTGGGGCTCTCTAAAAGCTAAGTTGCCTATTTACCTTGTCTTAACCTTAGGCCAGGCTTGTCAGCTATTAATTTGTTAAGGCAATAGGAAGTTGCGTTAAGGCGCGTAATAGGGCTTAAGTAAAGCCATGTAACTGGATAGGCATTGCTATATAAAGCAACGCTTAACCAGCTACCTCCATATCGCCGTCTCGGAATGATTGGAAGAAAGGGGTTAATATTAGCCCTTGTTGTTCAATATAACCCTCCTATAAAGGCACAGTAAAGTGGGGTATAGATGGGGAAGGATTATACTCCTATTATAGCTATATTATAGTGCATTTGTAATACTGTGCTAGTATCCCTAAGTTAATAAATTAGCTCGACTTTTAAGGTATAGCTAAAGCAGAGCCTACTATTAGCTCTCCTATTAGCCAAGCTATAGAGAGGAGTAGGATATAAAAGGCCTCTATATCCTTTAACTAGACCTATATTAAGCACAGTATCCTTTAAGGAAATCCCTCCTTACTTTCTTATAAAGATACTTTGTAACCTCACCAGTACTGGCTACTCTAAAATGCTTCCAGTCTTAGCCCTAGAAGTTTAAACAAGCCTTAGTTTTAAGTCTTTAAGTTAAGTAAATAATCCTTATAGTAGGAGCAATGCCTTTTTATTAACTAGCTGGTTATCTTGGCCGTAGTTATAGTCTCTATAGCTATATGCTGCTGGGGCAAGTAGTAGTAACTTATACCTTACTTAGCCGCTTCTTATCCCCCTTCTCTTTATCGCCTATATCAAGAGTCCGTCGCTGCTTCTGGTCCTTCTACCGTGCTATATTAGGTATAGTATCTTCTACAGTGGTAGAGACTTCTTAGGCAAAGCTAATATGCTTTTTAGTGGGGCACTTTTTCTCCTTTTTATCTTCCCTAGATATCCTCCACCGCTTTCTCCTATATAGTGTGGCCAGAGGGCTTTTAGCGGATAGTAGTAATATTAGGAGCTAGTCTACTTAGTATAGCCTTTATGGCCTCTAGGGCCAGTCTAGTGCTGCTACTGGTTTCCCTAGACTAATTCTGGCGTTAATATTATTACTACCTTTATCTTTATCGTTGTCGTTATTATCGCTACTATTGTTAAAGGTGGCCCCCTCGAACTCTTTTTATGCCTTTAATTCAGCCTTACGCTTCTCTTTAACCTCTAGTAGTGTATGCCCCATAGGCCATTTATCGGCGGCGCTATAATATATAACACTTCTATATATCTGTTCGGTGATAACCGCATTAAGGTACTATTTAAGTGCGGCAGTGAATTGGTCATCATAGGCTTTCTGGGATACCGGTATACCTATATAAAAAACAAGGTAGGCACCTTAAGTGGCAACAATGTTAAGGTAGTCCTGTAAGTTCGCGCTACTATTAGTTTAATAGGCCGCAATGCAAAACTAAATTAAAAGGATATAGGCTTATAATAAGCAGATCTTGGTTAGCTATAGTAGTAGGTAGGCTATCTAGCCGCGATATTATGGCCAGCGATAGCTATATACAGGGACGTTACAAGTTGGGCTATTTTAGGTAGAGGTTAGAAAGGTAGGGAGGTAAGCCTTTAAATAATCTATAAGTCAGCACAGGCACGGCAAGGATGTGTTATCACGTAATTAATATATAGGGCATAATAAGGGGGTACCCCAGGCCTTACTATAGTTAGAAGCGACAGAATATAGGGCAGCGGCATCATTATTAAAAGAAATAGGAATTCAATTACTATAAGCACTAGATATAGTATATACACTAGTACTACCAGTCTCTCTCTTATACAACTATAATATGCCAGCCAGGCGGCCTTTTAAATAATGCTTGCTTATACCTCCCCTATCTTTAAGGCTATACTTTAACTGTTATCTCTTCGCCTATAGAGATTTGGGTAGCAGCGGGCCCTAAGCTAGGTACTAGAGAACCTCGTCAATATTAGGGCGCTGTGTATAGTTGTTCACTGCCTACTGGTATCTTACTATCTCAATAAAGAGACCGCCAACTATAAGTTTAGATTAGCCTATCTATTACCAGAAGCCATTAAAGCTCTGTGATATAGAACACTTATAATATATATAGCCTCTGGCCGGCGATGTGTACGCACTCTTATAATCCCTAGCTATTTTATTAATGGCATTCTAATAACTCTTCTAGAAGGAAGGGTATAGCTTCTTATTATCCTTACCATCGCGCTATAGGTTGATGGAGAATTTCTATAGGTAGTAGTTATATATTAGCTCGAATAAGATAATACCCATAGACCAGATATTAATAGAGTAGTTATAGTCCTCTAGCTTAAGTTTAGGAGCGAGATAGCTAATTATGCTAACTATGCCTAGCTTAGGCCGTAACAACTTACCTGCCTAGATATGCCTAGATATGCCAACGTCTAGCAGGACGGAACGGAGCGGCTTACTAATAAGGCCAATATTGGTTAGCTTTAGGTCGCGGTGTAGCTAGCATCTATTATATATAACTTTAACACCTAGCAGTGCAGCACGGAATATAGTCGCCGCTTCTATTATTATGCCCTTGCACCCTCTGTTAAGCTTATACGTTAGCTATATTCTCTTAAACTATAATTTTAAGAATATGAGAGGCTTACCCTTTACTATAAGTCCCTACCAAGTCACTAAAGGTCTGGGGCATTATTGGCTTTAGGACAATAGCAATATTATTAAAGGCCGTCTTAGAGGAGAACTCCTTACTGTTGGAGTAGATTACCTCTACTATATATAGAATTCGCTTACTGTCGTCTAACTTCTATATAAGATTAGTTACTTCCTAAAGTATCTCAATCTCTTTATCTATACTATAACAATTTTGGGAAGTCCGCTCTACTACTTTAATAGCGGCTACGTTGGCTAACTAATCTAAGGTAAAGAATACTCTTCTATAACCGTCTATACCTAGAGTATCTCCTAGTGTCTACCTACCCATCGTTCTCTTGTTAGGGAGTAGGGTCAGCATTTTAATATTAATATTAGCAACCGCTGGCCTACTAAGAGCGCGAGCTATATAGTGTCTGCGCACTTCCTTAAAGTTGTCTTTAGCAGCGAATTCTGTCTACTAGAAGTGGTATTCAAGCTTATTAAGCAGTATCTTTATACTATACTGGTTTAAGTAATACGGCTACTATATAGCTACGTCGCCATTAACTATTAGCTGCGCCGATGGAGACCTAGAGCAGCCTATAATATAGAGGCCCTTGCTTTTAGGAAAGAAGTTAAACCGTATATAGGGGTTCCGGAGGTTAATATTATACGATTTTATAAAAGACCTGGTATAGAGGAGTAGGTTAATGGGTATATTTTCTAAGGGGCCCTTTCCCGCCACCCATCCCCTCTCTAGCACGGCTGGCGGAGACTACAGCCCTAGTAGATAATAGCCGACCCAGACTATACTAAGCTTTTAAAGCTACTCCTTGGTGTTAGTATCTGGCTCTATAAGGGTTTCGCTTGCTTCGCTATTAGTATTATACTTAGTGCGTTCTATCTTACGTTAAAGGCAAACTATCTTATTATTGTATATCTGTTTGGGCTTGACAAGTATGCGGCGGAGGGCGGCTTAAGCGCTATCTGCTTAGTTATTCTGGCGCCAAGACATAAGGGCGTTATAGACGTCGCTAAATACTAGCCTAGCGAGGGCATTCGCGGGTATAAGGGACGTAAAGGCGCGGTCCAACATTTAATAACAGATAGGGTGCTTACGGCAGACTTTAATAAGGGATATAAGCTTTAGAATGCTGTGGGAAATATATACCTTTTTAAATATAACTACTAATTATAGAACCCCTTCCTAGCGGTTCTATAATGTAGAGATAGCTAGACTGCAACTACTTAATCTTACTTCCTCTGGTAGGTATAAGATATAGAACATTTATATATAGCATCTTTAGCGTATTATGGTCGTCTTACCTCCCACTAAAGTAAGGTAAGCTAATACTAGGGACATACCTTACCCTAGGTACTATAAAAGGTAGGGTCTAAGCTTAATGATTTGGGATTTACCTAGTAGAGAAGGATCTTTAAATCCTTAGGGCCTTTGCTAGCTAGCTTCTTAGCCTATTGTTATAGCCGGAATATATAAGGCTAAAGCCGGACATCACTAATTTGTTAGTAATATAGGTCCCTATCTTACTTTACTTTTACTCCACTTTACTTTACTTTATATACTTGTACTTCACTTTACTTCTCCTGTCCCCTATAGTATGGCATATGCCCCCCCTCCCCCTTATGCTACTACTTTCCTTCTCCTATACTTTACTCTACTTTACTTTGCCTAACCGACCTAATTATACCCTTGGTATTGCGCCTATTTAGTATATAAGTTGCCCTGCTTAGCAGAGCAAAAGTTTACTATAGGCAGCTACGCAAGTGGTTGCCTTTCTATTAGGACTTCTTAAAAAGTGCCTATCTTGCTAGTAAAACCATATCCAAAACTTCCAATCTTTGCGGGTTATAGTCGCTTTGGGGTTTACCTCTATATATAAAATACTACTAACTAACCAAGTCACTTTGGGGCCACAGACCTGTAGCGGTAGCTATTAAGACTCTATTAATAAGATTCGCTTCCACGTCCTAGTATAGACAGAAAGACGCTAGTCGCGAATAATGTTGCGTAGGATAATATAGCGCTTTAGCAGCTAATTTAAGACAAGGTAAGTTTTATCTTAAACCTCTATTCCCTACACACCCCTCCCCCTTAAAGAGTACTAATAATTGGTATGCTAGTTCCCGTCCACCAACCCTATAATGCTTAGAGACTGGGAGGTTAGGATAGGTTGGTTTTCCTCCCCCTAAAAGGGCCTACCGCAGGGGCGGAAGCTCTACGGCGTAGTATTTAGGGTACACAGCGAGAACAGCGCAGTACGGGTAGGCGGCAAGATGTATAGCAATGTCAAAACGGAAAACGTGGAGACGGGGTAGTATTTTAAGGATGAGCATTTCCTCCTTATCATAGACGCTAGCAACTAGTGCATAATACTAGGCAGGCCGACGTATCGTCTTATATTAATGTAATAAAATATACTATTAGCTTTATTCCACTGGCTAAATATAGGTGGCCTCCCTTTGTATACCGTACTCTATAACTGCCTTTGTAATACCTAGGCCAAACTCTATCCTTATACCCCATTCCGCCGGTCTAAACTTAATAGAGGGTAGAGAGCACTTATTAAATAGACAGTTGATCTACACTAGTGCGTCCATATATTTGTCCTTTAAAAAATCCAGTAGGTTATATAGGGGCATTATTAGAAACACCCCTCCCTATAGCATCGCCCTATAGGGTAGATTGTTATGGCGTTCTATCTTCTAGTTTAGGCTCTCTGGCCGGTCTAGTAGTATAGGGAGCCGAGTGGCGTAGTACTTAATCGCCTAAGCCAGGCCCTCTAGCTTGGCTATAGTGCGCCACCAATTGGAGATAGCATTAGCGTAGATATTAGTAGTTATAGCGCGTGCCCGTTTATTGCGTAGGTTCTAGCGTAGTTTGCTAAGCGCATCTAGGGTAGTGCTAATAGCGCATAAAAAGAAGACTTTAAGGGAAATAGATAAGAGCTTAACAAGGATTGTCCTAGCTTTTTTATGGTAATTATTACTAATAATCGTATCTAGGTCCTCCCTAATAATGGCTACTGCCTTTAATAGCCTGTTTTCCTCAAGATCTTCTAGGGGGGAGAATCTACTTAAAACCCTCTAAATCCCATTATTAAGCACGACGATAAGGCTAGTATAGTCTATAAGCGTAGGGGTGGGAGCCATAGAGCCATCTATAGAAAGGCTTAAATAGCAGGGAGAAGAAAAGTAAGTAAAGTAAAGTAAAGTAAGGTAGATAAAGTAAGGTAAAGTAGGTAGGCACGTAAAGTAAAGTAAAGTAGAGTAGAGTGGAGTGATAATGCAACGCTATATAGCTGTGTATTGGTCTATGCCCCCTATTAGGAGGGCTGGTATAGCCAAACTAGCTATAAGTTTTAAAGAAACCACCCCATCTAAAAGAGATTAGAATTCTAAGTTTTTTATTATATAATTACTTACAAATTGGACTCTGATTTTTATGCATACTATAGCAGATTTTCGCACTTTGGGCTAATAACTAATATAGGGTCCTAGAAAAAATTATATAGAAGTATAGTATAAAGTTTTACAAGGCTTGCCAAGAACTATAAGGACCGTGCGGCGCCAACCATTTATAATAGGGCGGGCAGTATAAGCACCAGAAACGCCAACAAGCTGTTACTTTTAGTTGTAATAAAGGGCAAGTTTACTTAAGACTTAGGGGCTAGAACCTAGAGCCTAGTCCCATTATAGTAAATTACTAATAGATGTTTAATTAGCCCTTTTCCTAAGCTAGTCTAGTTTTTACTTAGCCCTCCTACGCGGCTGCTTATATTAGCAGCTAAGGGTATACAAATATACCCTCTCTAGAGGGTCTAGGATTTATAAAGGTAAACAATTCTAATTTATACTTAATAGGAGGCCTTGATATCCGCTTAGCAGATATATTTATTAGTATTAACACAGGCATCTAAGGGTTAATTGGTGTTGTATTTATACTAAAAGTAGGCAGTTTAATTGTAGACTCTTATAAGGTTCTCTATAGTGGTTATTTTTAGTAGTCTCTAAGAGGGTCCTATTTAGAATGTTTTTAACCTTATAACAAAATTAGGTACTCTATTTTTAGTCTTCTAGAAGCCTTAGACTCCTAGAATTAATTCTTTAAGAAGCCTCTAAGTCCAAGTAGTTAAGTCTTAGTAATAGTCTCCTAGTAGTCCTAGACTTAGGATTAAGCTTTTAGAAACCTAAGGCTTTTAGAAGAATTAGTCTTTTAAGAGCCTTAGGTTTTTAGGGAATATATTTTTAGAAGTTTTATAGCACCCTATAACAAAATAATTATTTCTTTTAGGATTGCATCCCTTTTAAAATCGGCCCTTTTGGACTAAGAGCCCTTCTAAGATCAAATCTCTTAGATATTAAGCCCTCCTAAAAGCTTTACCTAGATAACCAGGAGCTAAGTGCTAGTAATAGCAGCCTACAAAAATTATATGGCTAAAGAAATATGCTGCCTATAAAAAGTGTATGGCTATAGCGCCTAGGAGCAACTTATGGCCTAGGAGTATTACCCTAAGAGTAATTTATTTCTAGTGGCCTTTCCTATTATAGCCCTATTATTTTTAGCAAAATATCTAATAGTATTTAAGCTCTTAGCCAGGGTATTTAGAGGGGAAATATCCTTTTAGAATGCTTACTAACTAAACCTATAGTAGAATAGCCTGCTTAGCGCTATACCCTATTATTTATAGCAGATAAGACAGTATCCTAGTATATATTTAGATTTAAGGTCGCTTATATATATCTATATACCCCCTAATAATGTAAGTATTCTATATGTTTATATTATACTAAAGCTATATAACGCAAATTTATTAGAATGTATATATAGTTAAGCAATGTACCGCCACTAACTATTAACAAGAATAAATATAAAAAAAGAGTAAGGGTAGCTAAATTCTAAATATATATCTACCTATATACTAAAAGGGCGTGCGTTCTGTAGAGCTAAATATAGAACTGCAAATTATTAAATTAACCTCTTTCTATAAAATTATAATGAAATTTTATATTCACAGTACCATAATAACTGGCAAATACTATATATAGGATATTTTTAATCCACAATTCTGCAATTAGGTCGAGTGGAGTTTAATTATTTAAATAGGGTTAACTAGTAAATAGGGCTGTTAATAGGGCTTAGTTAATTAGGTTAACTAATTATTAGGTTTAACTAGTAAATAGGCAGACTAGTTATTAGGTTTAATTAGTTAATGGGTTTAACTAGTCAATAGGTTTGACTAATAAATAGGCTGACTAGTTATTAGGGTTACTAGTAAATAGGCTAACTAGTTAATAGGTTTGACTAGTAAATAGGCTAACTAGTTATTAGGGTTAAATAGTAAATAGGCTAACTAGTTATTAGGTTTAACCAATAAATAGGCTAACTAGTTATTAGGGTTAAATAGTAAATAGGCTAACTAGTTATTAGGTTTAACCAATAAATAGGCTAACTAGTTAGTAGGTTTAACCAGTAAATAGGCTGACTATACAGTAGGCTATAAAATTCCAATTAACTTCTTTAGTAAACTTATTATCCTTATTTATCTTACCCTTTTTAATTTTTATAAGTTTTTGTATTGGCTTGTAATTCCAAGATTTATATTTTGTTTTACTCTTATATAGGTTAGGCCCATTCCAGTAGATGTAAATCCAGAATAGTTATATACTTAGCGGTTAATGTTAGCTATATAGTAACAGTAGTCTATATAAACACTTTACTAAGTATATCCTTACTAAAGAGCTATCCCTTAACCTATTAGTTTTAGTACTACGTTATCGATAAGAATCTAGCTAATAAGAGGCTCTTATTTACAGTATTTACGCGTATATGTATATCTAATACCGGTGTTTATATATGAGCTAGCTTGGCGTTGCGCCTTAATAGGTTAAGGGATATTTCCTAAGTACTGCTAGTCTTTTTATTAGTATAGTAGCAACCTCCGTTAACGTCTGCGACAACTTAAATATTAAAGGTAGGACGGTTTCTAGAAAGGGTTTATAAAGTGCTATTAGGGTCCTGCGTTTTGTCTAAGTTTTAGGCTTATAGGTATCTAGGTATATATCTAGAATTCCAAAAGGTAGTTATATCTATAGGTATTATAATAGGGAAAATAGGCTCGGTTTATTGTAGAAACGGCGAGATAGATTGTATATTGAAAGAACTAGGGAGGATAATCCTTCTTATAGCTAGCAACGCGGCCAGAGTGGGTTGGCCGCCCTCCTTGCTAGCGGGGGCGAGTTTAAAGTATTTTATGCTTTAATTATCTCCTGTAAATACAGCTAAATATACTACTGTTGAAACCGTTTTATACAAAATAAAAGTCACCCTATAGCCAAGTATATGGCAAAAGTACTTAGATTTACGTTAGGCACTAGTCTTAGTAATAAGCTTTACCCTAAATAGTTAAATACTATACTTAGATAAGCCTAACCCTTATTAAGCACCATAATGTATGTAGACGCAGCCTATATATAGACCCTATATTTTAGAAATATTGCAGACCTATATTAATAAGATAGGACTAAGATACTTTTAATATTAAGAGGGCTACCTTATATATAGAGACCCTAGAAAGTTTACCTCCAGCTCTTGTAGACTAAAGACGCAAAGGCGTACCTAGATATAGATTACCTTAATTTATTATTAGAGTGTTTATTTCTATATAAACTAGACCTAGCCTTCTATAAAACTAGAACGCGGATAGCTATTAACCTAGTATTAGTAGCTATAAAAAGTATCTATCCCTTTTAATAGTGTATTTCGTCCTATTATTATTAATAAGAGCTGGCTAATAGAATCAATAGGATCAAGTCTCTATAACTATACGCGTACTTTTAATTATGGTTTTCGCGCATAGTCTAACTTTTATAGCACACCACCTTTGGAAGGGATAAGTATAGAATTAAAAATTATTACCTTAAGATTAAAATGTATTGAACAAAGCATTAATAACTATTAGTAGGGCCTTAGTAGAGCCAGTTAAAGTTAAAATACGCAATCTAAAATATAAGTGGTAGGAGTTTTAGAGGGTTTATATATTATCCCATATTACGGAATAAATCTTTTGTGGAGCGTCTGAGATAAAGCGTAGGAAGATAGGCTACTCTCTATTTAAAGGGGAAAAAGTAAAGGCGATATATATATAAAGATTTGTCTAAAGTCGCCGTTCTATTAGATGCCCTATATTATCCCACCATCCTAAGTAACCCAATATAAGCAGCAACGCTAGACGCAAGCAGCTATAATAACTGTTAATTAGAGGACTAAAAGATAAAAAGAAGAATTAATTATTTTATTATAAGAGGCTCTAGAGCCTTGCTATATATATTAGGTAGGTGGTAAGGACTATTGGTAATACTAATAGCAATTTATAACTGTTACTTAATTGCCACTAGGTTGATATTGCCACTTAGTTAGTAATAGGTAATAGAAAGGTAATAGAAACTAAGTAATAGGTAATAGAAATAGTGTAAGTAAATACGATTTTAATTAATAATAACCCACACTACCTATATACCTATAGTAGTCCCCCTCTTACCTTTAATACCAGAACATTTTAAGGCACTATACCTATTAGCCTACCCTGGAAATAAATATCTGGAAAAGAATTCTTACTTAGTGCTTTAACTAGTTTACTAGTGTACTATACTAAGAATAGTCTTTCCTAGGGATTACCCAAACTTCTTTGCCTTCCTTAAGATAAGCTAGGCATTGTCTTCTAGGAACCTAAATAAAAAGTCAAGAATACCTAAGTTTTTTCGCTTAACACGTTTTATTACCGGTATAGCTATAGTGGGAACTCGCTAGTCGGCTAATTAGTATAGGGGTCTCTATAGAGACTTAATTAAAGATATTAAAAGGTATAGCGGTATATTTTGGGTAGATATGAATGCTTTAAGCTAGAGGCGAGAAATTAAATAACTAAAATTAATGGAGTTAGAAAAAGAACTTATAGGAGAATAGATAAAGGTAGAAGATATATTAAATATTTATACTTACCTATAGCTTTCCTTAATCTGATTTAGATAAAATTGCGTTACCTAGCCTAGTCTTACTAAGCTATGTTAGCCTAATCTAATACCGAGGCTTATATTAATGCAATATAGCTCCCTTGCTCTTTACTAAGTTGTAGCTTTATACGCTCCATCCTATAGACAGCTACATTTTCCTTTATCCTCTTATTCTCTATCCGTAATAAACTGCCAAAATTGCCTTCTAAGGCATTGGGCAGCCGAATTTTAACTAGTGTATACTATTTCCTTTCTAATAAAATATATAGGGCGCACTTCGCATTCTACTAATCCTTGTTACGCATAGTATATGGCTTTTTAGCGGGGCTATAAAGCTGCGGTCAACAGTTACGTAGTAGGATATAGGCAATAGTAATTCCAGACCATTAGGTGTTAAAGATGAGGTAAGAGGTAGAGGTACTTATAACCTACTAATCTTGTTATTAGCTGCCGTATCCATTATACTAATAAAGGGCGAGTAGAGCCTGGGAAAGTTTAACAGAACATAAAATATCTTATAATAAGATAGGGTAGTTGCGACAAAGACAGTAATATAGAGCTACCTATAGAATAAGCCTATTAGAACGTTTAGGTCAGGACATTTAGAGAGGCGCTATAATATATATGGCTTTATTAGCTGCATTGGCGTTAGCCAGTTTTATATCACTAGCGGTTAATTGGGTTAACACAGTTAATAGGGTTGACGGGGTTAATAGAGTTGACGGGGTTAATAGTTAACAGCCCTGTTTTAGTAAATGGCACTCTGCCTAGCGATACTAACCTCTTATTTAACGCCACTATGTATAATAAGTCTTACCGCTAGGTCCAAAGCTAGTAATATATAGGCTATTGCTAGACATACTAAGACTTAATAGAAGTGGTTCCTAGTAAGTAGGGATTTATATATAGCTTTAACTCTTAGTAACAGAGATTAGTAGATACTTATATAGGATAAAGCTAAACGACTTTACTTATTACATCTAATATATCCTACTTGGTTTAAGGTTTCTATAGATAAATAGGAGGCGCTTCTAGAGCGCCTAAACAAGTTACTAGCGGCTAAGAATATACCCTAAGTAGCCACTAAAGTCCTTAATTGGCGCATGGCACAAGCCGTTAGAAAAGCCCATTATCAGTTTTATTATATTATAGTTAGGACACTTATACTTATTCAAGTTTCAGCTTTACCAAATATAGCATCTGTAGAGGAAATAAGCGAATTAACTAATCAACCCTAGGTATTAACTAAGCGGCCATTTAACCCTATATAAGATATATAATAAGTGGCCCGTGTACTAGGCACCCTGTAAGGCGTAAAAGTGGGATTAAGGGAGGGAATATAGCTAGGAAAACCTGTTTCAGTATTTAAGTAGTTTAAAATATTGCTTATCTCTTAACGCTAGCAATGCCTCCACTTCTTTATCCCACCTCCCTAGTAAGGCCTATAGTTTGCTTCCTATATACTATAGCGCCCATAGAGCTGAAATTAATAACTATTATTATAATTAACTAAAGTAATGCAGATATTATGCTAAGTTAAAGCCTGGGTGCCTATAAACGCCACTATAGGGATATATAGTAGGTATTATTAGTATTTTAAATAACTATAGGAAACTTTATTGGGCGAAGCCTCGCATTCTAATTAAGTAATTAAATAAATCGGCCTTAGAAAAGGCCTTCTAGGCAGCATCTAGCCTCTCTACAATTATTGTAATACTTTTATTTTAGAATTAATAACCTCCCCTACCGTATATCTAAACCTTAAGCTTGGCCTTTTATATACATTTGAAGTCCTAATTAGCATATTATATTAATTCTTAATTATGGGATATATATTCTCCAAGCGACCGCAACCCCGGACGGATTGGGCTGCGAAAAAAGATAAGCTTCTATTATATTATAGATCTAGTTCTATAAGCGAAGCTATTAAAGCTTAGGTAGCGAAACTAAATAATACTTTAGAATATTAGTATATACTCTATCTAATTCTTTTATCCAAAATAGCAAACGACTAATCTGCCGCTGTGCAATATTCTACCTAGATATTTACACTCGCTCTAATCCGGAAGGAGTGCTCTATAGATATATATTTCCCCTTATACTCTAATCTGGATAAAGCAACTGCACGCTAGACAAAAGAACGTAAACGGCTAAAAAGTTTAGCTTTACTTAACAGCTAGAATGATGTTAAAAAAGCCTAGTAGGAAATTAAGGTAGAAGTTAGTAGTAAGGATAATACTATAGTAGAGGAAATTAACAAGAAGATTAAGGAATTAGATAGTAAAAGGGGAGCTAGCGAGTATTAAAAGTTGCGTACCGTTTGCTGGTTAGTTGAAAGTATGCTCTAGTATACGCAAAAAGGATGGTCTAGGAGGCAGTATCTGGAGAAATATTAGCAGCTTTCAAATATAATAAAGCAGAATACAAATACTCCGCTAACTGATCTCGTTATATATACATTTAACAATCTTTCTACCAAAGCTAAAATAATATTTACTATAACAGACTGTCTAATAGGTATAATTCACATTATAATTGCTCCTTTAACTATAACAGGCATTGGAGAAAGGAAGCTAAAATTAGAAGTTAGCCGTATTAGCGGATATATTAGAGAATATAAAGTCGGTAAAGAACTCCGCAGGCAGTAATAGGATCTCTTTAGCGTAATATATATTAAAGTTAGGGATTTGAGTACATAGTTGCAAAAAGTAGATAATGTGAACTCTGGAAGTAAGGATTTCGTTAATTTTATTATTGTCCCTCTTAATATTTTAGAGAGAGTAATATCAGAGGATTTCCTTAACAAGGCGCTTATAGGTTTGGTAGACGCTAGTCTTGACCAAAAAAAGATAAAGATATTTGGCCAAGTTAATAAGAATGCTGTAAAGATTCCTAAAATCTATCTAGTTCCTAAAGCCGATACAACAGCTGCTAAAAATAGTGGAGGGAGCTTAAAGAAAGAGTTATAGCCTAGATATTTATACTATTCTTTTATTTCACGGGAAATTTTATTGGTTGTATAGGTTGAAACTAGGGCAATATTTCCGCTTAACGGCGATAGTAAAGATGTGTTAATTAAGGTTGGATTTTTAATAATTACCCTAATCCTATTCTAGTTACCTACACCTTATAACTTTATACTATTTCTATTACCCTTCTATTACCTTATATCTAGTGTCGATTAAATGGCTATAGGGTAACAGTTTTAAATTGACGTTAGTATCGATATCAATATTGATGTTAGTCTTTTCATCTACTTTATGTATATAATGAGGTTCTAGGACCTCTTGTAAGGAGATAAAGTTATTATTCTTTCTATCTTTTAGTCTTCTAATCGACAAGATATCCTAAGCTTTTAATAAAAAATTAAAGTATATTCTTGTAATTCTTAATCCAGTTAGTGACTGGGACTGCTATATATTTCAAGCCGGTGAAATTAAGAAGAAACCTTACTAAGAGGTAGAAGACATAGCGGTATAGGTTTATAAGGTTATAAAGCTTAAAATGCCTTTTAGAGCTCAAAATAGGAGTTCCTAATAAGTGGAGTAGTAAGAGAGTGTTCTGCCTATAAGAAATGAACAGCTTAACTCTCTTTAATTACAACTGCTTGCTAAGTGTATGCTTAGACTAGCTCCATATCCTTAGATTTAGCGCTTCCGTCTCTTTAGTTAAAGCCTAAATAGACGCATTTATATAGTGGCTTAAGGGATGTATATTGTTGCTCTATACTCCCAGCTATATTGCTATTACTTTAAGAAGCAATACAGCTCTATATATGCCCAACAATAGCGGCTTCTTAAATGGTACCCTTAGAACCTAATTCTGGGACCCTCTATTTTTAGCTAATTGTAGTTGGGGGATCCTAGTCACGTCTAGAGAACAGCTATATTTGGAGAACAGCCACGTCTAGAGAACAGCCACGTTAAGAACAGCTATGTGGAGGGCAGCCACGTCTGGAGAACAGCTACTAGAGAATAGCTAACAGCCACGTCTAGAGAATAGTTATTGGAGAATAGCTAACAGCTATATCTAGAGAACAGCCACGTATAGAGAATAGCTACTAGAGAATAGCTAATAGCCATATCTAGAGAACAGCTATGTATAGAGAATAGCTATATCTAGGGAACAGCCACGTCTAATAGCTATATCTAGAATAGCTACGTCTAGAGCAGTTATGTTTAGAGAATAACTAGTTTAACAAACGGTTATATCCGCAGAATAATAGTCTATAAGGAAATAATGGCACTTCCTCTTATAAGCTTATCAGACTTCCAGTCCTAACACTAGTACATTTTAACGGTATAAATGTAATATTCTTACTTATCTATAATTATTCTCTTTAAATCTTTATTTTATAGAAGGGCCTAGGGGTAAGCGCGAATATATAGTAGGGTAATTTGCTACTCTATAGAGAGAAGCTTCTAGAAACTTCTAGATTTATAATAAAATATCTATTAACAGAACTACCTAAAAGTGGACAAAACACCTTAATTATACTAGCAGGGAGGGCGGTAGACCCGCACTAGCCACACTCTTGTTTTTATAGCGTGTGCATAGCTATAATAGAATATACACCACCCTAGCGCATTCGGTTGAAAGCGCATATAAGTTTATACCTTTTAAAGTAATACGCACGGCCACTTTAATGTATTTTTACCTTTTTTAGGTATAAATCTAGGCATTAAAAGTCTTTTAAAAAGGATATGTTGCCAATAAGGCTAGTTCGGGTGTCTATAATAGGGCACCCAATATTTAACCAAATTTGGTTTAGCGGACAATAAACCCTAGTCTAAAGTGAGCAGCTGCAAAAAGCCAGCACTTAGTGTACTTACGATATTAATAAGTACCTATAAGTAGGAGTACCTATAATTACGGGGAACACCTATAATGGAAGGGAGTATTTATAATAGGGAGTACTCCTAATAGTAAGGAGTACTTACGACAATAAGGAGTACCTATGATAATAAGGAGTACCTATAACAATAAGGAGTACCTGTGATAAAGGGGAGTGCCTATAAGTGGCAATGCCTATGGTAATAGGGAGCACCTATAATAGTTAGGAGTAATGGGGAGTGCCTATAGTGATATACCTTTGGCCGGTTTTCAATGGCCGTCTCTAGATAGTTAGCGTTTAGCTTACATATTTCACTTACGGATTTCACAAAAAAGTATGCTATTTAATTAATATTTACTCCGTATATCGCTTTATTTTTATAAATTAGAAAATAGATACTTTAATTATAATGTAACTCTTAGCTAAGTTATAGTAATTACTAGAGATCTCTGCAAGAGTCTTTACTATAGTTGATTTTTGGCCATCCTAAGAAGAAATATCCCTTGGGATGCCCTACCTAAACCTATATTATACTAGTTCAGTCTTGGCAAATCACCTCGGTCGCATATACGATTTTCTAGCTCGCACGATAGTTCTCTACCTTTGTATACTTAGTAGCGTAAGTTAGGCTGGCCTATAACTTGTTTGGTTCTTTATAAAGAAAAGACTTATTACTTTCTAATCTGGATGTCTTAAAATTAGCCTTTATTAGCCTACCCTCTTTAACCTAGTTAAAATGTGCTGGCGTTTTCTTAACTAGTATAGGATAGAACTTTTCCTTTAAAGTAATTAGTAGTCCGTATAGTAATAGAGAGAAGAGGGCCTACCAGATCTTATAGGTTTAGAGGCTATAAAGGTTAATCTATAGATGTATAGGTGTAAAATCGACCGTTGCGCCGTATTAGGATATAGCAATCTGTGTTATAGTCTTGCTTTAATCTATTAGCCTTTTGTAAAAATGTCTTTTTTTGTTTTTGAAAATTCTTGTTTATAGCTTGCTGTGACCTTAGTAGTAACCTTTGCTTTAAACACATCACTGTAGTACTAGATAATTAATGGCCTATTGGCGTTTTATAGGGTAACTAGAGTGCGAGTTGGCTCTAAATTGTATATTAATAAGGTAGGAATGTTGAGAATAAATATAGAATCTACCCCTTAATATTGGCCTAAGTTTTGACTAAAAACAAGATCTTGTTTTAAGAACTGGATCCAATTCTAAAAACCATATTCTAATTTTAAAGGCTAGGTCCCAATTCTGGGTCTTAGACGTACTAAACGTAACTAAAAAGATATAGTATTGAGCCAATTGGATTATTTTTAGTTTTAGCTTAAGTTATAATTCTGAAAACTGGATCCGATTCTAAAGACTAGATCCTAATTCTGGTTTTAGAATATAGGCTAATTAACTACTATAAAAAGGGCGTAATTCTAAAAACCGGATTTGGTTCTAGGGATAGGATCCAGTTTTCGGGAAACAGGTCAATTAACTGCTATAAAAAGAGGTTGTATCTATATTTGGTATATTAGGTTTGGCTTATTTTAGGATCAGCTATGTAATAGATTATAGGCGCGTGTATAACCAACTTAATAATTAACCTGCTCTCGCAGCTGCACCCTTGCCTGGCGCCTTTAGTATTACTACATTAGAGCCTCGCTCTATTTAAGCCTTATATATTGCGGAATAAACTAAAGCTAATAATTATAATTAGTTATAGACTAATAAATGTTGCCTGCAGCTTTCCAATAATACTGGAATCCTATATACGCACTACGTTTTAGCCTATATGACTAGAGACTGCGAACAGTATCCCCACACTTTAGGTTATTGTGGCTTAGTATTTAACTAAGTCCTATAAAGCCTTAGTCTAAGCTACGTTAAATTAGCTTAACTTTTCTGCGCCTAATCTTTAATCCTCGCGTTTTACTTGCACCTTACTTTCTTTCTTACACTTTTCTTCCTTATTATATCCTTATTTTAAGACGCCACTAATATGTCCTCGACCTCCCTGCACTTATTTACTTCTCTACTATTATACTATCTATTATGTCCTAGCCTCTTTAATATCCCCTCCTTACCTACCTACCCGCTTGCTATGTTGGTCCTCCCAACATAGCTCTCAGCGCATTTGCCCACGATAGCGAATCTCTCTAGATTAGAGATAATCAAAACGAAACCTATTAGGGAAGGGCTAGATAACTTCCACAATTCATTTAACTTGACTTGTTAGGATCTGGGCATCCCTAGCTCTTTAGACTTGTTATACCGGATAGGCAATAAAGGTGTTTATTAATTTGTCTATTACAAGTCCCCTCTAACACGCATAGGGCTTAAAAATCTCGTTGTCAATTTTATCCTAGTATTACAAAACCTTCCTACTGCTTAACTGCTACCGTCTAGCGCTGGCCATAGTAATCTTCTCTATAACCTTATCCAACTTGGCTCCTTAGTTGATTCCGTCGACTTTAATATTAAATGGTTTACCCTTCTCCTAAAAATAGTTCTTAATCGCGAATCTGATGAGGACGTTTGGAGTAATGCTATCGCTACTATAATAGAGTCCACGCCTCCCTTTTAACCGCTACTATTTTACGTTTAAACCCTATATCTACGCAATATAAGCAGCTTCGCCAACTTGTCTGAATACAGGAAATACGTAGATAATATTTTAAAGGAGGAGCTAGGCCCTCTTTATATAGGGATTCCTGGTTTGTATAAAGCATTCTTAAGGGGAGTAGAAGGTCTTAAAGAGGCAAGCGCCGCCGTTTTTAAGAAATGTAAGGAAGGGGACAATCCACTATATGTTAATAAGGGCGGCTGGCGTGACTGGCCTAAAAGCGCAGAGTAAGATAATATCCTAGAGTAGTTTAATAACCTAATTAAATCATTTTTAAGTTTTGTAGAGGAGTATAGGTCCGCCCTAAAGACATAACAAAAGCTTGTTGTATATACTGAGCAGTCCTTATAAGGGTCTACAGTAAAGCGAAAGCTAGATATTGGTTTTATAAATAATCTAATAGCTAGCGAAAGCTCTTAATGCTATTAGTCGTATATACTTGTGCTAGAAGAGCTAAAGAGTAATCCAAACACTAATATACCCTTGCAGGCATGGTTTAATTTAGGGAAATATATAAGAGAAGTCTTTGCCGCTTAGGATACTTATTGCTTTATCCTAGGCTTTACCCTCTATAGATCTATTATGCGGCTATAGGAGTATAATTGGGTAAGAGGTATTATATCTTCACTATTTAATATTAATAAAGATGGACTACAATTTACCTTGGCAATGTTAGGATTTCTCTAGATAAATAAGGAGTAGCTTAGGTTTGATCCTACCATTCTAATATTAGACGGCAAACGGTATATTAAAATTGTATATAATGGCTAGACTAAGCGTCTTATCCTTAATAATATTATTAAGCGGGCACGCTGTGTTGCGGGTTAGGCAATAACTTACTAGAAAGGATACTATAAAGGGGATACTTTTAAGAAATCCCTTATTATTAAAGACTCGTAGTAGTACCTAGAGCGCGAGGAAGAAGGCAAACTGCTATATAAGATATTAGAGAAGGGAGTAGTTAACATAACCAAGTACTATTACTATAAGACTATTTATATAGGTGGACAAGATAATGACATTTTTAATATCTATAAGGGGCTGGATATTACTAAAGCAACAAACTATAAGCTAGAGGGCTTAATAATGCCTCTAAGACTGGCTAGAGTATAAGGCAGTATAAGAAAAGGTTAAAGTTCTAGCAGAAAGAGGTCTTCTAGTTATAGCGCCCTATTACCACCTAGTAAGCGCCTGTGTTTAACCTCTTTAACTAAGCGCCCTATTAAGCAGAATCGCGTGTATCGACGCGTTATTACTAGTAACTATAGAAAGCCTCTTTATAAGGCAAGCTCTTAGGCTGCAATGCTTACTGCACTAAAGGGTGGCATTAAAGGATACAAGTCTTTATATACGCAGGCCGGTGTTATCTAATATAATATTTTAACAGGCAACCTTATAATAAATAAGGAAGACAACAATCCTTCTTAGTTAGCATTTTTAATTAACTTTAATCTTGCGATTAAAGAGAAGCGAGAAGGACCTTTAGGAGCACGGGGCAAGACCAGTACGAGAGCGTTTATAGCTATAGGAGTGCTTCTAGGCGAGAAATACTCCTTTAGGCATAATCTAGAGTCGTTCTTTTAAGTGCTTTTCTGGATATGCGTATACTATAATAGGCTGGGTAAAGATATTAGTCCAACTAAGTTTAAGCGTTAGAACTATAAGAATACCACTAAGTTAGCTAAGTTAAAATTAGGGCTAGTAAATAGGGAAGGGCATTTTCTTAACCATATAGCTAAGGTATTTACACTTTACTACTAGCCGCTAGTCCTGTGGGTTAATAAGCTGCGAAAGGTGGTTTTCCCAATAAATAGGAGATAGGAGGAAGATAGGGGGCTTTATTCTTAGATAAAAGAGATTTTTTAGCAAGTATAGAAGGATCCAAAGGTGCTAGCAGAGTAGATAGAATAATATTTTATTACCCTATACTCTTCCACCGCAAGAGTTAAAGGTTTATAGAAATTTGGGCAGCTAAGGCTAGGTAGTAGCCTTAGTTGAAACGTATATAAAATAGTATAGGGCGAGTCGCCTGGGTTAAATAAACCTAGGAAAGCGGATAACCTAATCTTCCGCCAAATTATTAGATCCCTACACCCCACTATTTTATATAGGCTTTATGTTTCCATAAAATATGCAATCCACTCCCTAGCCTATTAGAAGCCGCCTTATACCGCCTAAATAGAGGCCGTAGGAGAATTAATCCCTTCTTCTAACCAATCCCCTACTTAAATAAGTCCCCTACTTAAACAAATCCCCTACGGGAGCTAATGCCTATATATTTTACCGCCCTATGGGAACCAATCCCCCACTCCTAATAATCCCCTATGGGATGCGATCCCCTACTCTAATAAATCCCCTATAGAATCCACTCCCCTATGGGATCCACTCCCCTGCGCTAACAAATCCCCTGCGTTAACAAATCCCCTATACTAACTAATCCCCTATGGGTGCCAATGCCCACGTATTCTACTGCCCTATAGGAACCAATCCCCTACGGCTTGTATTCCCGTACGGCTTTAGCTCCCCTATGGGAGCTACTAGCTACGTTTTCCTCTTTTATATGGGAACTAATGCCCTATAGCTTCTATTTTCCTATTCCTAGATTTAGCAATTCGCCTATATAGTTTTTAATTTTATCTATATGGTATAAACAGCTAATAAATATAATAATCTACTATATTTTTAATCCTATATTAAAATTTAATTACCTAGATTTTATATCCTATTTTCTATAATATCCTATATGGAATAATTTAATAAAAAATCTTATAGAAACTGGAATTTGTGTTCCATTTTAAAAATATATTTATAAAAGATGATGTTTTATATGGGATTTCTACTAAAATTCTCTTTTTATATCTAGCTTTTAAATACCTCTTTTGATATCCTCCCATATGGGAAAAGTGGCTATAAAAATAATACTTTTATTATTTTCTATCCTGTATGGAACTTTATTTAAAACTATTTAAAATTACTAGCTTTTCTTTTCTTAATTTCTACGCTATTTTGTATAGATAGTATATCTGGGAAAATAATAAAGTTCTAGTTTCTTTATTTTATTTTTAATAGAAACCCGCTTACGTAACCAACTCTATCTAGTGATATTGGATTCCACATTTTAGGATTAAGGCTATATATCTATATTACATCAAAGCTATATAACGCAAAGTTATTGGGATATATATGTATATATATTACTAGCCAATGAATAGTATAGTTAAGTAACGTATTGCCTCTAACTATTAACAAGTATAAATAGGAAAAAAGAAGAAAAGAAAAAGATAGCTAAATCCTAAATATATATCTACCTACGCGCTAAAAAGGTATGCATTTTATAGACCCCCAATACTCTAGTAAATTTAAGAGAGCTAAGTGTAGGACTGTATATTATCAAACTTGCCTCCTCCTATAAAATTACGCTGAAATTCTATATTCGCACTAATAGCGAATTCTAGATGTAATAAGAACACTTATATCTCTTTATGGCTAGCCAATACTTAAGCTGTAAAAACAGCATTTTTAATCTAGATTGGAAAATCAATTAGCTTGGCTTTACTATAGACGCAAAGGCTCTTACCTCTTAGCTATTAAGATCCTTCCCTATTAGAATATTAAGGTCCTTTTCTGTGAAATCTACGGCTCCTTTTATCGTACTTACCTTGTTAAGGAAACTCCTCTAAACTGCCTTTTGAGCGTTCCGATCTAATAGACCATACTAGAGCGCGAGGTGTATTCTGCTTGTAATAGCCTTGTTAATTGTCTTTACCCAATTAGTTATAAGAAACAAGATTCCTTTATAATATTTAAGCTTGCGCAAGAATACACAAATAAGGGTATTATAATGGATATTATTAGTAGCATGCTGTTCCACAAACACGTCCGCCTTATTAAGAAGCAGAGTGGCTTTCCAGTGAGTTACTATCTTAAAGATATAAGAAAGCCTCTCCTTAAGTATATCCGCGGTTATGCTTAATTCTCTAATAGAGATCTACTTAGTTAGAAAAAGCCGCAATTGTAAGGGAATAGAGATATATAACGTAAAGTGGTCTCCTAAGGTATTTTAATATCGCCTCTGCTGTTAAGGTCTTACTAATACTAGGTGGCCCACTAATTTGCCTGTCTTAGTAGATAATAGTGTGACTAATATTATAAGAGAGGGTATAGTAACATACTATAGAAGGGTAATAAGTCCGCGCCCTTTGCCTAATACAAAGTTATTTAAGATAGGGTAAGAGTCTTAAGATAAGTAGGTTTTACTAAAAGCTTAAATAATCTCCTTTTGCTAAGCAGGAATCCTAAGGTTATTAAAGGAAGAAGGGTTCTATGTAATATTGCTAATATTAGTAACTGCGAACTTAACTATAACGCGTTAGTAAATGCCGCTTATATATAAGTAAAGATAATGTATGCTAGAGCTTATCACCTAGACTAAAACCTAGCACAATTAGGCTGCTAATTAGGAAATCTTAATCCTTTATTTTAGTTAGATCTATATCTATTTTCTTAATTTAGTCTTTTCTTATATTTAAGCTCCCTGTAAAATTGTAGATAGCCTATAAGTCTAGTACTTCTGGCAACTTGTCAATTTATAGTCTAGCGTAATTAGGGTTAATTTGCTGGAAATACACTATATTAACTATAATTCGACTCTTAATAGAGACTTTAATCCTATTACCGTCTTTATCCTTATAGAAGGCAGTCCCTTAGTACTAGTAGTGGTGGACGCCTCTTAAGTCATTAAACGTTCAACTATATTTAATTAGCTGTGGTCTAATCTCGCTCAATTTTTAGTAGTACTTTAGAGGAAATACCTAAAGAAAGTCTATCTATTTCGTTCCGCGGAACTTCTTAATGGCAAGCTTAAGGGCGGCTTCTCTAAACACTTTCCTATTGAAATCAAAGTAGTGATAGTCTAGATAGAAGTACTTGGCTTTGTTTAGTTTTGCTTTCTCCTTACTATAATTATACTTAACGCATCTCAGTTCGCCGGTACTAAGATAGGTAGTATAGACCTCCAAGTTTGGCTTAAAGAGAGCCTAGAGTAGATTATACATAATTTTATAGTTCTTAAGAAGGGGTTCAAGGCGTTTAGTTATAGATATATAGGTAGTTTTAATAAAGCTAATTAAGAGGTCTAGATATTCCAAATATACTTTATTCTCAGAGTTGACGTTTATGCCACTTTGATACAATTCCAGTTCTGGGAGAAAATTATATAGGACGTTCTGCTTAACCTATACGCAGTATAAGCTGGTAAGTTTTAATAGCGGAGATTTTCCGTACTGAAGGCTTATCCTCTCTTAGGTAGATTTTGTGGATATTTTTAAGGACCTTCCTTAGAACGTCTCGCAACCCTTTAGACTTAATATCGATGTAAAATATAGAGTCTTTGGTTTTCTTATCTGTAATTTATCTTTAGTAATCAAAGGCACTTATAAAGAATATTATGCCTATTAATTTGAATACGATTAACAAACATATATTGGTCTAGTTTATTAACCTCTCCTATTAGGGCCACTAGCTCAGTAATTTTATACTAATAAGCTTTCTCATCCTAACTATAAAGAAATAGTGTTAGTAGGACTATATATGCACGACTGTAAAAATATATACTTTATTTACCATCTTGTACTCCAACCTGGAGGCTCGCAATATTACTTTAGTTTTAGGGTCTTCTGGGGCTAGTAGCTCGACAACTAGGCCTCCTGGGGTAGAGGTAGAGGTAGACAACGTATTTGTTGCTATAGCTACCTTTAGCAGCTCTAGGAATTGCTAGGTATACTAAAGAGTAAGGGGCTGCTAAGCTAGTAGTAAAGTAGGGCTGCTTAAAGGAGTGTTTAAGGTCTTTAATACGGACTGCATGTTATAATAGGGTAGTTTAAAATATAAGCTTAGAGTAGAAGTTAAAAGTAAAGGTTAATAATACTAATCTCTAGAGGACACTCCACCTATTCTTATACCTTTTAATCTATTATTACTACGCCGTAAATATTTACTATGCCCCTTTTAAGCTATATAATCTTTCTATATCGATCCTAGGAGACGCTAGAGCATACATATTAATATCGTTACGACGTGGCTTAGACTATGGGCATGTTACTACCGTGTATGTAAAGAGATCGCTACGTACTAGGAATCGCAGCTCTAATCCTAAAGGGGTAGATTACTGTTTAAATCAATAACAGAAGCTAAAGAGCTGGTTTAGGAGTTCTAATAAATAAGATTTAAGCATTTCTTTTATCTAGCTTGGCCTCTGTACGCCTAGTATATTGTGGCGGAATAGAGATGCTTTGAAGGAAGTGTAGATAGTGTTAATATACAACGGCTTGCAGAATAAGGTTTGGAGTTTAGTTATTTACTAAGTTGTGGCTATTTTCTAATAGGACTTTAACTAGGTTCTAATTAGGTTCTAACTGGATTCTAACTAAACTCCAACCGGACTTTAACCAGACTTTAACTAGACTTTAAATAGACTCTAACTAGACTCTAGCTTTTTATACCTGTAGGAGGCATATAGAAGAGCTAGCAATATACTTAGTGTAAGGCGTTTCCCTAGCTTATAGATTTAAGTAGATAATCTTGCAATAAAATCTATATAAATACTTTCCGCTTCACTCCCCTCTCTATTATATACGTTAAGTAGGGCGCAGTGTAGATATCTAGATGTTAGTTTATAGTAATAAGTGTTTGGACTGGGTTATATATCGCTCTCGCCCCTCTAACTACTTAGGCTAGCGTGGTTTTTTAGTTAGGCGTTAAACGCCTATTACCCAAAAATGTTTTGGCTGATACGGTCACTCTTAACGACAATATCGTTACCTTATTGCCGTTTTATTAAAGCCCCTCTTACTAAACTTTGTATGTTCTTTAAATTTTCCTTAGAGACATTTATGGAACGTCTTTAATATTTATAGAAAGCTTACTGGAATTCTTATTTAGTTTCTTGGTTTCTTTTTATCTTTATAAGCCTGTGATATAACTACCCTCCTCTTAACCTTGTACATTGCTAGTATAATAGCTCTATTAGTTATCACCACGATCTGCCCTTAAGCTCGGCTAATGGTATATATATATTACGTAACGGAGACACCAATTACAACTTACTTTAATTGTTGTGGATTACTGTGCTATGGCTAGCACAATTAGGAAAACCAGAGTTAAAGATAATTCGGAAGACGCGCTTATAAGGGAGTATAAGGAAGAGGTAGAAAACTCCTTAGGCTAATAATAGTGGGATCTAACTATAGCTTTAGACCGATTGCGGTAACTACAAGGCGCCTAACTAGATAAAGCTGGATGGTACATAAACTAACCCCCTAAATAACACTGTTGCTATTGTTGTTAATATATAAAATAATGTTAGAGCAGTCCTGATCTATAAAAGGCAGGATAGTAAATACAAAGGCGGTGTTAGGATAGAGGACCAAGGATATATAGTAATAGTTCCTTAGAGTAATAATTGGTATTACTATAGTATAGGATCTACTAGGCTGGCGTATATTAAAAAGAAGTAGGATATGTTTTAGACCTATTATATTATTTGCCGACACTATATAGCGAAATAGTCGCTGAGCTCCCTTGAAATAGAAATCGTAATAAATAGCGTAGACTCTACTCTGTATGTGTTTGTTAAGTATATCTAGCCTCTAAGGTAATCGGATATAACTACGCCTTAAGTGTTAGTAACTATAAGCTTGTAAACATCCCCCGTAAGTGACGCTGGCTATACTAGTAGGGGATCTAGAGGGGTTTCTAGAGTGATTAAGCGATAGAACCTTAAGAGCATTATAGTCTTCTATACCTTTTATAGAGTATTCCTTAACCATATCCCTAAGGATATCGCACTAATAGGCGCTCTTGTGCCCTTTAAATTCCAAAGGAAGTAAGAGCCTATTATAATCCCTTATACTGGCGACTGAAGATTGCCCTAGGCTGACGGCGTAAAGTATAACCATTTCGCGGCCACTAACCCTTTCGGCCTACCTTAAAAACTGTCAATAATAATTCTGTCTTTTCGCGGTCTTTAAAGCACCCTCTAGTAGCTTTGCCAATAATATAAAGGCGTATTGGATATACTTCCCTTTATTTAACTTTATACCTTCTTGATATGCGATTAATCTAGAGGCCTTAAGTAGCTTCTCTATTGCCGCAGCGATAGTTAATAGTGTATAGCGAGATATTTTTGGCTGTATAGGGCCAGATTCCATAATTGCTCGTGGCTAAAGGGCTATAACATAAACAGTAATATTGCAGAGAGTGTTGGAAGTTGGTTAAAAATTAGTTGGGAGTTTGACAGTATTTGTACTAAGCAGCCCTATAGCGGCTGTGGCATTGCAGATGCCTATGTATCGCCCTAATTAGTTTCTGTTTGTTGGAACTTTATTGGAAATTTGTTAGAACTTTACTAGAGTTAGTAGGGTAACTGGCTGGCTAAAAGGGGGCTTTTAATAATGTGCAGCACGCTAGTTTATGGAGAGCGATGCGCTGTATTAATTTACAAGTATAAAATGCAAACGATAATAGCGGCTGCGGAGGAGAGCTATAACGTGGCAGAAGCACCTCGCTAAAAGAAGCTAATTAAGACTATTCTCTACTATAATGGGCGATCTATACTATTAACTCCACCAAACCCACGCTAAGGCGCTGCAGACTTTAATATCGCAAGGCAATTCTCTACGCTTTAGAAAAGGTTTAGATATACTATATTCTTAGCTCCTTCTAATCTTTAAGGATAAACGACTGCATATATCCAGTTTAGGGCTATCCCCTTAGAGAGTAGAAGAAAATCAGCAAAGTTATATCACTATAGTAGATCGCTTTATTAGTAATACTTAGGTTTACGCATTAGATGGATTTAATAATGTCTACTTCTAAGAGATCGCGCGCATAGATTTACAGGCAACAAATATCTGTATATAGCCGTTTTAGGATAATTATATCTTTTGGTAAGGAGTGGTATCTTTACCTAGCAGACCTGTTGCTTACTATTACTTAGAGTGATAGTAAAATGCCATAAAGACCGTGTAAAAGGATAAGTCTCCCTATTACCTAGTCTTTTTATACAATCTACTCTTTCTTCTAAATGAGAGCTTCTTGCTGAATCTAGCTATACTTGTCGTTAACTATATAATATATTACTACTACGACCACTCCTTTTACTACAGTGAATGCAGGGCACCGGCTTGGCATATTTAATTAGTATGTAGCTGGGACGAATACCAGAGAGCTAAAGCTAATAGGTATTTCTGCCCCAATGCGTTACCAGCCAAAGGTCAAAACGGTAAAGTAATTATAATAGGATTATTAAGGAAAGTGGGCGAATATCCCCAGTATCCGCCTTAATTAAAGGTGAGTATAAATTAAAAAAAAAAACTTAGATCTCTACTAATAATACAAAAACACCACTACCTAGCCTTATTATTTGCGATTTCTTACCTAGAACATAATAGGGAGTAGAGGAATAAGAGTAAGGGCTATTAGGAGTATAGTAGAATAAAGAATAGTAGGGATGTCAATTTACGCAATAAGTCTTAACTAGATAGTAATTGGAAGTTATTAGTACTAAGTACCTCACCAACTAAAAATTATACTTTTAGCCTATATATCCTCTAGTAATTTATCTACACTTGCATAGTCTTGGGCCTAGCACTTAGTAATAATATCGTTAAACGCAGCTAGAGTGGCTAGGTTTAGAAACTTTCCCTTAATATATATATTACATATTTCTTAGTCTAAAAGCTCCTTATATAGCTTTAATCCTGTTATTATCTTATAAAAGGTAGAGCTAAGAGCAAACACCTTACTTTTTATAGAGATTCCTTTAATCTTAGGGTACTTATAACTAGTCTTATAATAGATAAGAGGGGCTTAACTATTAATTAATAACCTAGTAAAGTTGCTAAGCTTTGTATTAAGCTCTTTATTAAGGAAGACGTTATTATAAGAAATATCCCTATACAGCACCTGTTTAGAGTGGATAAAAGCAATTAAAGCTATAATCTGTTAAATCTAGCGAAGTTATAGTAGCAGCGGAACTAGCTTGGCTTATTTTACAAAGTACTATCTTATAGAACCATTGTAGGTATACTATAGAATAAGGGCATCCTCTAGGCTCCTATAAAATCGAAGGATACCATTATAATGTTGTTTGAGGCGTTAGTAGATACACTTTTCCCTCTCAATAAACGGCAGCTTAGTAGGCCGGGCGAACTTTATAATAGTATTAAGATAAGCGACTAGTGCTGTAATTCCAACGCCTACTATATCTTGGCCGTTTAAACCATATGGGTAATGAATAGTATAGTCTATTGGAGGCATCTGCAATGGTCGTGATACCTATATATATATATATTAGAAATAAATAGGGAGGGATTCTAATTCTCCTTACTTTATAATTTGGGCGCTTGTATAAGAGACAAAGGTGTAGACTTGGAATTATCCTTAGTTAGGTAAGGCATGCGCTAAGACTCTGGAATATATAATCAAGGTAGGGAGAACAGAGGGAAGTTAAGTGAGAATTCGGCCTATGCGTAATAGCCCTTGCCAAGCCTCTTATATACAACTTGGTAAGGGCCTAACGATATACCACAACAAAAGCGATAACTATGGAATCCCAAGCTTTTAGCCAATAAACGGTAGAATCTAAAAATTGGACGAAATTATATTATTAAAAGAAGACAGTACTATCTAATTACTTATCTGGCTTAGACCCGCGAAGTTATAGTTAAACTTATCACTGGTAAGCGTAGTGCTTTAGTTAGATGCATACGTAGATAAAATTAAAGGGGAATAGTAAGACCGCTAGAGATAATACTTCGCAGCACGCTTTATCTTTAATTGACTAATAATAGGGGTTGGTAATTCTCGTCGCCCTATATACCCGCAGGCCTCGTTACCCTTGTCGCTATTACTACTATTACCGTCCCCAGAGTTGTTATTATCCGTATTATCACTGTTATTACTTCCATTGTTATAGTTCTCGGCTTTACCTTTGTCTATAACGTTCTTGCCGTCTTTATTATCGCTTTCTTTAGCTAAGCCATTGACAAGATTGCCCAGAATATAATTATAACTATTATTAGCCCTATTTTCTAGTGGTCTAGTATTGTAAGGAGATATATAGTTCCTATACTACCTTCTCGCACTGCCCTTTAAAGCATATAATACCGCAGTGTTATAGAACTTATAGACAATAAATATTTTACAAAAACCCTATAGAAGCTGCTAAAGATTTGAGTCTCCTATAAGCCCTATAAGTGATATTAGAGAAAGGGAGGAAATTCTAAAAGATATAGCAGAGTTTACTATTAAAAAAGAGCGGCGTTCGCGGATAACGCCTAAAGAAAAGATTACAGAGAATAGGTTACGCTTATAACGTTAACTTAAGAGTAAACCCGCATTAATGGTCCTATTACAGCCAACTCTACCTAGATATATGGTATAAGTATAATATTAAGCAGATTACTGTTTCTTTGCAAAGAAAGCAGGAAGCAGAAAGGTTAAGATTAAGAATAAATATTAAATCGTGCTTAATATATAGCCACGGGAGTATTTCCACGTATCCTATCTTAAAAAAATGCTCGACTTGCCTTTGCTCGCCCCTATACGCTTTAGACTTAATATAGATTATTACTAGTAGAATCAAGATTGGCCTTGGACATGGGGTTTAATATTACGGAAATAGTTTAAATATAGTAGCTACATCAACCTATATAAGATTGCGGGGTATATTAAGGCCTATAAAAGGTACGAAAAGGAAGATGGTGATTATAATATAGCTTAGATTGAAAGGGAACTGGCGCACTAGCGCAAATACAATGATGAAGAGGGAGGGTATAAATACCCTCCGCCGCTAGAAGCACTAGTAGAACTATTCCTAAAGGAGTACTAAATAAATAAAGGTAATGTGTGTCCCCTCTCTAAGGTATTATAATATTAGTATATAGAAAGGCTAGTGTTAGCAATCTAGATTAATAGTCTTCTAAGCCTAGGCTTTTCTTTAGTGTTTTTAAAGCAGGAGGGGAACTTTTATTAAGCAGAGCTAGTGTCTAATTGGTATTAAGGCTGTTATTTCCAATCTAAATACTTTTAATTATTTTAACTCCCTATGCTCCGTTCTAACCAGCTATATATAAAAAGAATAGGATAAGTATATCGAGAAGATTATAGGCCAGGTCTCTAAATTTTCCATAATATTATAAAACTTCGCCGCTCCAGACGAAATTGGATAATAAAGAGAAGGAGAGATTCTGGAGACTAACTCTTTTGGGGAGAATAGAATTATTTCTCAATATTAGCACGGTGTGTATAATTCTATAGATAAAATAGCAAGGGAATCCAGTAGCAAATAGAATAAAGTGCTATGGTTATAATAAACCTTACTCCATAAAAATGGTTTGGGAGATCCTAAGGATATTGCAGCGGCCTTAATAAATTACTTCCCTTATAATATGTGCCAGTGCGCCTATACTGCACCCGGTGTCTAATCTGGGAAGCGACTAAATATATTGTCCTACTTTATACCCATCTTGTTCTTGTACGCGAGTAAGCGCCGATTGTCTGACTCTAGCCATGGCCGACGTGTTCGGACTTATACGCGCCTATGCTCTCTATGGAGCCGCCTATTATTGGCGGCGGCGGCGCTAGTATTAGAATCACTACCGCCTAAGCTTTTACTGCCTGAGCTTTGGCTGCTATTCCTAAAATCGTTATCTCTGTCGTTATTGTTCTTGTTGTTGTCTGGACTAATAGCATTATTGTTAGCACCTTTGCCGTGCGGACTACGCGTACCAGTTTTACTGGCGGCATAGTTACTACTTTACTATATTAAGCTCGGACTGGTGTATACGTTTAGCGTATTATTATACCAACAGCCTACTAATAGCTATAAATCCGACGTCAACTGCGTTATGCGGATAAGTTGCCCTACATTACTGAGTAAGTTGTGTACAATTGTTAATAGTTTTAAAGACAACTTCAACGTTATCTTATTCTAATAGACAATCGCCGTTACTAATGTTGTGCATTCTGGCACCTAGTAAAGGGTAATATCGGTTAGCCAATAGTCCGCATAGTCGCTCTGTCTATAGTTAACGGTGTAGTTATATACTACCTTCGCTCCTAGAGAGGATATTTAAAGGGAGGTAGACTAAGTTATAATATCTGCTTTAGATCTAGAGTGGCGGCGTGCTGGTGATAACTTTAGATATTATAATGTTCTTATAGGCCTCGTGCTCCCGTTAAGCCGTTTAAGACTCGTTTCTATTGGACCGCGCCGCTTATTCTAGAATAGGCAATTGCTATATTTATGTCGCTATAAAGTTGCTATATTAGCCCTATGGGACACCTCCTAGTTGCTATTAGGGTCGTCCTTGCCGCTCTCCCCAACCTCACTATCACTGCTATTGCTTTTATCTTTACCCGTATATATATCCTTACTAACGTGTCAATCGCCCTCCGTTTATCTATATGGAGAGACTAATTATCTTAAGGGCTCTAGCGGCCCCGTATCTAGTCTATACCCTTAGTGTTTACTATCCCCACCATTTACTAAATTAAGGATGTCGCTTTAAGGTAAGTCCGGGATATTAGCATTATTGTCTTTATTACTACTGTCTAGGTTACTAGCATTTGGATTATTACTAGTTCTAAGAGGCGAAATTAAGCTGCCGCGGCCTAGTGGCGGCGTTGACTTTGGTGTGTATATAGGACTAGATATAAGGCTCTCTGCCTATAGCTAGGCTAACCTCTACTGCTTTACTAAATAAGAGTCCTCTAGAGCCAGTTTTAAGGCCAAGTCTAGCACTTCTACAGAGGAGATAGCCGTATTGGTGGATAAAGTGCGCTTTTGCTTGCGTGTTATAGACGGCCTACTTATTATACCTAGATCCTTATAGAGAGGTTTGTCCTGCTCTAGCAGACTATCTTTAAATATGTTAAAATAGGGACTCTATAAGTTTGTAAGAAGATTATTTACTATTATACACGCCTCCGGTATTCTCTATAGAGGGGGCGTGTATACTAGCTATATTTAGACCGTTATCCTAATATTCTAGTAACCCGCTACCGGATTAGATATCCCCTATGCTATAGCTTACTCTAGCTACGTCATCCTCTAGAACTAAAGGAAATTCTATTATTAATTAGTAAATAAGAGCCGCAATGCTATTAATATGCCTACCTAGACTGCTTCTATTAAATAACCTATCTATAGCTAAGTTTATCTCCTTAACGCCTATAGCCTGGTTAGCCCCTTTCTGGCTAGGTTGGTAACTCTATAGTATCTATAGAGGAACGGGGCTAAGACTACCTTTGTTGTCTACATGTATGTATTAGCTGATATCTATTATCTTATACTGTTTAAGACGCAGATAATACCTTAATATAGCGAACCTAAAGGATTAATAGCTCTTACTAGAGCTAGTAGTCCCAGATCTAGAGAACGCAACGCTTTAAAGTCTAGTAGATTAGTTAAGAAGTTATTAATATTGGCCTACTCTCTATTATATTTGGGGGAGCCAGCTTTACTAAGGTTAGGTTTTGTTATTTTAGGCTTCGCCTTAGGTTTGGCCTTAGATTTCGTCTTGGGCTTAAGTGTTGGAGGAATATAAGAAACATATTTTATAGGAAGAAGTAAAGGGGTAAGTAAAAAAGTGCTAAAAGAGGAGGCCATTTTGGTGCTAAGATCTGCTAGCTTCTTTAGTTATAAAAATAGGAGCTGGTCTAGAGGTTAAAATATATAGCTACCTCTCCAAGCTAAGAAGTGTCACTTTATATACCACTGCCGACAACGCCGCCTAAGGTAGGATTGTAAGGAGCCTATATAAATACCGCATCCTAGCGCATAAGCTTAGTTGTAGGGGGCAGTATAAGTAAGCTGCCTATATTAGGGGGAGTAAGGACCGGCTTAAAGTCCCATTGCCCTTAGTGTCTTTAAGACAATCGTATATCGTACTTATAGGCGCCGCAGAGGCTTTATTATAATAAGAGTATACACGGCTCCCTAGGCAATTGGCTAGTAAATATCGTAAGAAACCCTCTAGACCGTTTTCTATATCTTAGTATACCTATTTGCGTTATAACCTACTGTCCGTATCTTTTAGCTGATTAAGGATCTATATTACTTTAAATAAAACCACCGATTATTAGCTAATTCTTCGGTTATCGGCTAACCCCTTATATAGGACGAGGCTATGTTGGATAATGTATTAATAACCAATTCTCGCCAGTATTGCCCCACGCTGGTTAGACGGTTAGTTTAGAGGGCTCTATTTATATCTTATAGCGCGCCCAATGCTATCGCCGAGCTGTTATTGGCTAACTTCTAGGCACTAGCTCCCTGCTGGTTGCATTATGACGTTATAACCACGCCAGACACTTTATATAAGGCGGAGCATCCTGTGGGGGCTATAATAGTAATGTAAAGGTTATAAGAACGAAATTAATGCCTTATACTAGTAACTTGCTGTGTTATTACTAAGGGATCTAGCCCTAGTGGGACACGGATAACGGAGCGCGGATTGGCCAGCGTGTTCTACTAAAGGGCTGAAGTTAGAAAGTGTAATGCAAGGTGATTAGAGCTAAGACAATAACATAAGTGCTATATATTCTTTAGCTAAAATATGCATTAGGCAGTGCGTAGCGAATGCTATTAGCAACCCTAAGGTAGAGAACAAGTTCCTAAATGTATAGGCCAGCATTAACTGTGTAACTGGTAGGATGTATCGCCACTTTAACCACAGCCATAACTTGCCTAAGAGGAGAGAGTAAAAGTTAATAAGAGAAAAATAGGGAGAGTGTGTAAGAGAGAAGGAAAGGTATCTACAAACTGCTTGCGGGGACGAGTCTAGAAGCGGCTTTTCTAGTAGTGGTTTAGGGTGCCTAGAAGCAGACGGCACAGTATATATAGAAACAAGATGATAGGGAGAAATAAATCAACAGAAGTAGAGTTAGGGATAATATATATACTGCGGCAGAGTTTAAAAAAAAAAAAAAGCCTTACAATAGATAATTGGGGCGCAATAGAGGGGGCGGCTGGGATAGGCGGAAGAAGAGTAAGGGGGAAAAGGGATAGAGTAGAGAGAAAAAGTTAAGAAGGATGGAGGATAAAAGACGGCGAAAGGAGGGCCTTTTATGGTGGTCGTCAAGGAAGATTGCCAGTTGGGGTATAGCGCGAAAGTCGTAAGCGAGGCGCGGATTACCTAAATGGGGAGCCTCTATTTCCTAATATAGGCTTGCCGTCTAATTGTTTACTAACTTAACAACTTTAAAAGCTAACTATATATTTCTTAACACGCAATTAACCTACTTGGCAACTTTAAAAGTTAAATAATATGTAGTTAACCTACTTAACAACTTTAAAAGCTAACTATATATTCCTTAATACGCAGTTAACCTACTTAGCAACTTTAAAAGGTAACTATATATTTCTTGACATGCAATTAAGGTAAAGTTATATACTATATATTTAACTATTATATATTATCTAATATAATCTTATATAATCTTATATAGTTTTATTACTTGGAGGCTCTATATAAGGCTCTGTATGAGGCTCTATATAAAGCTCTATATAAAGCTCTATATAAAGCTCTACACAAAGCTCTATATAAAGCTCTATATAAAGCTCTACATAAAGCTCTATATAAAGCTCTATATAAAGCTCTACACAAAGCTCTATATAAAGCTCTACATAAAGCTCTATACGAAGCTCTGCACGAGGCTCTATATAAAGCTCTATATAAAGCTCTATATAAAGCTCTGCACGAGGCTCTGCGCGAAGCTCTATATATAGAGGCTCTATATAAAGCTCTACACAAAGCTCTATACGAAGCTTTATGTATAGAGGCTCTGCATAAGGCTCTATACAAAGCTCTGCGTATAGAGGCTCTATATAAAGCTCTGTATTAGGTCCCCGCTATATTTCTAATAGCGTCTATATATGTATCTGCCTATATAGCCGCCTTATTTTTTACCCTTCTTTCCTTCCTTACATCCTCCCTACCTAGGGAGGCACTAGAACGGCAGCTAGTAGAGAACCGTTGCTAGAACTAGATAACTATCGCTAGAATTAAATAACCGTCGCCAGAACTAGACGACCGTCGTTAGAGCCAGACAACTATTGCTAGAGCTAGACAACTGTCGCTAGAACTAGATAACTGTTGCTAGAACTAGACGACCGTCGCTAAAGCTAGATGACCGTCGCTAGAACCAGACGACCGTCTCTAGAGTTATAGCTTTGTGCACGACCAGCTTTACCCCCCCCTCTGGCGAAATGCAATTCGGCTCGCGTATTTAAGTTCGCTTGATTTCTATAGGCTTGTAGTGAACGCCTTTGTTTGCTATCAGCTTCCCTCCGCAGCGTTATAATCTTTGTTAATATCGTAAGGTTTCCACCTGTACGACGATATTGCCAAATTTTATTGACCTCTCTGCAGAGATAGGCATAGGCAAAAGGGGGAAGAAAGAGGAAGTGTATGTTAGATAAGTTCTGAATTGCTTCAATTTGACTCCCCTGGCCAACTAAGACAATTTCCTAGGGCAATTAGAATATTCTCCAGGGTAACTAAAATAATTCTCTAGGGCAACTAAAACTGTCCTTGCGTGTAGCTATAGGCGTTCGCTACGGTTACTATGTATAGTTGGTGGCAACCAAGCGAGATTAGATGCGCGTAGCGAATTTGAAATCTCGCCAAAGGGGGGGTGAAGCTGGTCGTGCACAGAGCTGTAGACGACTGTTGCTAAAACCAGACGACCGTCGCTAGAGCTAGACGACAACGACTAGCTAGCGAGCACTATAAATGATTTAATCGATTGATCGAATCAAGGTAGCACAGATAGGTAGGCATAAATAGGGAGATGCTGACGGGTAGGCAGATACAGATAGGTAAGTAGATGCAGATAGGCAAGCAGATGCAGATAGGTAGGCAGATACTAACGGGTAGGCAGATATAGACAGGTAGGCAGATGTAAACAGGTAGGCGATACAGACAGGTAGGCAATACAGACAGGTAAGTAGATACAGATAGGCAAGCAGATGTAGATAGGTAGGCAGATGCTAATGGGTAGATAGATATAGACAGGTAGGCAGATGCAAATAGGTAGGCGATATAGATAGGTAGGCAATGTAGATAGATAGGCAATGTAGATAGGTAGGCGATGTAGGTAGGTAGGTAAGTTAATAGGTAGATAAGTAGAAGAGAACCATCACTATATTATATTAAATTATCTAAAATAATAATATTTATTTTGCTAGCCTTATAAATAGCTTTAAAGTAGCTTTTATTTATTTAAAATATG
>Ga0307507_10000478_pt1 | contig 84292 bp, 20 predicted proteins | sample 7_EM_MG_FD_207223 | JGI IMG/M metagenome (GOLD analysis project Ga0307507, IMG submission 207223) | Populus trichocarpa ectomycorrhiza microbial communities from riparian zone in the Pacific Northwest, United States - 7_EM | ecosystem: Host-associated > Plants > Roots > Unclassified | place...
AGGCCTTAATCCGATTCAATTCGGTAACGGGCTATATCGAGGCTTTAGTTCGATTCGATCGATCAATCGATCGATTGAATTGTTCGTGGTGTTCGCTAGCTGGTCGTTCGAATGGTTGTCGTCTAGTTCTACGGTCGTCTGGTTCTAGCTACGGTCGTCCGGTTCTACGACGGTCGTCTGGTTCTGGCGACGGTCGTCTGGTTCTGGCGACGGTCGTCTGGTTCTGGCGACGGTCGTCTGGTTCTAGTAACGGTCATCTGGTTCTGGCGACGGTCGTCTGGTTCTGGCGACGGTCGTCTGGTTCTGGCGACGGTCGTCTAGTTCTGGTCACAGTCCTCTGCTGGCTACCGTTCTGGTGCCCCCCCAAGTAGGGAGGGTGCCCCCCCAAGTAGGGAGGGTGTAAGGAGGGAAGGGCAAGTGGCATTTAGGTGTACAAGGGGTATGCAAAGGCACGTATAGAGGCTGTCGGGAATATAGCGGGGACCCGACGGTACTTAGGACGATTTAGATAATTAGGAAAATCAAAGTCCTACCAGGAGTCTACTCAGAGCCTACTTAGAGCCTACTTAGAGCCTACTAGGAGGCCTTTAGGATTTTAATACCCTAATAGCAATATATGCAATAATAGTGACAATAATTATTTTATAGCCATAAGCTAGCGTATAGCTCTAGGGGGTCAGCTAATATGGCAGAAAGCTAGCCCCGGGCCCTAGAGGGTCAGCTAAAGGTGCGTTCGGTTGCAAGTTCAGATCAGAATAAGGGCTTCAGATTGGAGTTGATCTGGAGCTCCAATCTAATTCTGAGGCGACTGTTCGGTTGAATTCCAGTTCAACTTGACTTTAGCCACAAATTTTTGATGTTCCTCTAACCGCCCAAAAAACACGCTAAAAGTTACTAAAAAGTTGGCAACTTCACCGTATACGGCTTCTGAACTGAAGGTCTTGGCGTCAGTTTAATCTGGAGGTCTGAGTTCCAGACCCCATCCAGTTGCAATCTGAAGCCTCCAGCTTGTACATACCCGTGCTTTTATAAAGCCACAAACGCGTACCAAATGAGGAAGGAACGCGTCCTTTTCTGCCGGACTTTCAGTTCAGATCTGATCTGAAGTTTTGCAACCAAACGCAGCCTAATATGGCGGAAAGCTGGCCCTGGGCCCTAGGGGGTCGGCTAATATGGCGAAAAGCTAGCCCCGGGCCCAAAAATACATTTAGCGAAACCAAATTTCCGAGCATACAGCTCGGCCAGTGTTGCCGAAAGCTCCGGGAGTATTGAAATACGCCACGTCGCAAAATCTTATACTAGATGAACTTTAGCACCGTGCGCGCATACTTTATAAGCTTTTAATATAAAATTCTTTAAAATTATCGCTATTAAAGCTACACTTGATCGTATAATATTGCAACTATACTCTATTTTTAGTATATCTAAGATCGTGCGATTTTAGTATTGGAAATGGCTAATAATACACAGCCACCCTAAAGTGCGCAGAGATATATCTAGGATAGATTAATAATGTATCCAAGATATAATCTAGGCACCCTTGTATACTTACCTATCTTAGGTAGTTCTTCTATACTACTACTAACAGAAGCAACTTAGTCCTTAATTAAAGACTTAAAATAATTATAGGAGGACTTCTTCTATAAAGGGCAATAGGTGCAGGAGGAACGCATATATATAAATATTAAAGATGGTAATTAGGATATATCCGGCTTATATTAGGAGTATTATAAAGATATATAATCCCAAATATCCACGCTATAACGATCTGCCAATGCCTCTTCTTTAACGCTAGTAGTAAGTAGAATTCTATAATATAAGCTATATATAATATATAAACTAATTATTTCTATAATATAGCTAGGCTTAATATTAATTATACAAACTAGATTGCTTATAGTAGAAAGACTTATATTTAGTTAAGAGATACTGGAATATCCTATATCCTCTAAGCACGGGATTAGATTTATAGTAGATTTATCTAGCCTATAGCTAAATAATAAGAATATTACTAAGATGTATAAAAATGTAAGAGACTATATTCTAGATAGATCTTATATATAACTAGGTTTTAATACAGATAGATATAATACTTATGCATATTAAGGAATAAGATGAGTATAATATGCCCTCTTCTTAGTTTCTAAAAGTGCTTTAGGAAACAGATACCCTATATAGGCGTGTTTTACTGCGAATACTTAGACCCTTAGCTATAAAACTTTTATTATAAGCAAGTTACAAAGGAAGACTGGGAAAGAATACGTAAATTGTAAGAAAAGGTATAATATATCTATGATATTATATTACTATATCTAAGTTATAATATAGATATTACGTACTCTTATACATTTCCTTAGTAATTTAACAGAATTAAATTAAGATAATCTTAAACAAATATATACAAATATATAAGATACTTATTTATATTCTATTCTTATTAACGTATATAGACTTTATAACAGTATTTATTATATATTTTAGTATTAGATTGCCTATATAGAGTAAAGTGCTAGTTATAAGCTATATCTTTATATTGCGAAGTATACGGTTAGTGTTTAATATATCCTAAATATATTATAACTATAACTAAGTTATAACCAGTTACTTATAGATAGACCCGTGGTAAGTATATACTATACTAAGGGAAGTCAAATATAAAACTATAAAAAAACACTACTAAAAGTCTCTTTCTTTAGTTTTAAGATACTTATTAAAATATTTAAGAGATTTACTTGACTAAGGCTATTAGGGTACTCCAGAAACCTATGCAGCGGTAGAGTATAGGAAGAAAATATTAGATAATTGCGGTAAGTTATTATAATACGCATATAACTATAATATAACCTTAATATATCTAGGCTGTAACCACGTCCAAGGACCTAGAAAATGGGTACTAGCCCCTTATAATATGGAGTTTAACTATATATAGCCAGATAATATTAAGGATTGCCCATATATTGTTTTAACTTCTTATAGCAAACACACGCATCCTCTAGCGCCTCCGTTAAAGGTTCTAATACAGCTTATTAAAGAACTTTAATAATAAATCCAGCGATAGTTAGGGCTAGGGCTTACTTTAAGTATATTATATCTAAGTTATATTAATACTCTATCCTTATTCTATTAGGCTCTTTTATATATAGCCCTTTAATAAAAGAGTTTTGCAAAAAATATAATATTACTAGCCTTCCAAGCCTTTACTAAAGCCTTATAAATTTTAATAAGATTTAATACCTAATTAAAAAGCAACAGCTTTTATTATTTCCGTAAGGTTAAGATATATAAGGGGTAATATTTAAAAAGCATCTATATTATAAAACAGGTCCTAGATATATATAAGATATATTCTACTAAGATAATAAGCTAATAATTATATGCTTTTAAAAAGGCTAGATAGAAATACTCTTAACGTTAAAAACATTTGAAATTAATATGTCTTTTAAACGGGTTAGTACAGCTAGGTTAGATAAGGTTATAATTACTATAAATGGGCAAAGAAAAAGGCGGGACGCCCAGTAGAAGATCCACACCTACCACCTCTACGAAGAGCAGGCGAACCACAGGCCACAAACAACAATAATGAGAAGGCAAAGATCCTTACAGAAAGATTTTTCCCTCAACCGGCTCCAGCAGACCTTAGTGACATCACTGGTGAAACACTGGTGACTCGCCTAAGGGTCAACAGCGATATGACAACTAAAGAAATGGCCAGAACCATCAGCCGCCTCTTAAATAACATAGCACTAGGACCAGATGGGATCCCAAACAAAGCCCTAAAGACCTGTAGACCACTTATAGCACCTTGGCTTGCAGATGTAGCCAGAGCATACTTTGTAATAGGCTACTACCCACAACTCGGAAGATCCATAACGACGGTCGTCTTATAAAAAGAAGGCAAAGCAGACTACTTAATCCTAGGAAGCTACCGCCCTATTGCCTTAGAAAACACCCTAAGCAAGATCTTAGAAAAGGTTATAGTAGACTATATAGCAGACACGGCAGAGGAACGCCTACGATAATATACCCTATAAGCGTCTCCTATACATCCTTAGGGCAAAGGGCTTCCCAGAATGGATCATTTAGTTTATTTAAGGATTTACAGGCCAGAAAGAAACATCACTAGTCTTTAGCAGATACCAGAGCCCCCCTATTATAGTCGCAACAGGAATACCACAAGGATTACCTCTATTGCCTATACTCTTCCTCTTCTTTGTAAGCAACCTGCTTAACACCTTTAAGGAAGGGGCGACCTAGGGAATAGGCTTCGTCAATAATACAAACCTAATTATATATGGGCCAACAGCCGCAGAGAACTGCAGGACACTAGAGAAAGCCTATAACACCTATATAGAATGGGCAAGACGACATAGAGTCCAATTCTTACTAGAGAAATACCAGCTAATCTATTTTATAAGAAAACGTAACTAATCTATAGATCTTTAGCATACAATCCATATCTAAGGCTTTAGGGGTTAACCGGTTCAAGGCCTAAGGGTATTAGGAATGTGGGTAGACAGCAAGCTCTAGTAGAGCGCACATGCGGCGTAAGCGGCCCGTAAGGGCCAAGTATAGTATATCGCCATGTCTAGGATCATCAATTCTATATAGGGTCCATGCTTCCAGAGGTTACGCCTACTATACATAGCAGTTGTCCGGCTAACCATGACGTATAGATCTAGCATTTGGGCCACTAGAGAAACCGAGAAAGGCCCCCCTAAATCACTCCTTAAACCACTCTAAAAGGTCCAAATAGCCTACCTTAGGAGTATAACAGGTGGGTATAAGCGAACGGCCACAGCACTACTTAAGAAGGAAGCCAATATTCCCCCCCTATAACTATATATTAAAGCTGATGCAATGCAAAGGGTGCAAAAGGAACATAACTCTAATATTATAAAGTATATTAAGACACGCCTAAATAAACTATGGAGGGGCCCTAGGGTACCCTATAGAAGAAGGAACCAACAACTCTAAAGTAGGGAAGATATATTAGGAAAACAGGTAGAGAAAGCAGAAGAAGAATAGTGCGGCGCTAGGGCCCAGGCCTATATAGAGGAGGAAGGGAAACGTGTAAGAGGCCAGTAAAGACAATAGTAAGGGAGAAAAAGGAGCCAAAGTAGAGCATAAAAGAGTACTGGAAAACCATCTACTGCAACACAATACTGGTTGGACCGACGCTGGAGAGATAAATGGGAGTTAAAGGTACAGAGGTAGACTTAGGCAAGGGGAACCTAAGTTATAGCATAGGTAACGCTATGGGGGGTAAATACCTAAGGGCTCCAAGAGGGCCTAATAAAGGCAGAAAATACAATGGCAACACTCTTAAAGACAGGAATAATAGGACTAAAAGATTGGCTTTACTAGGTAGGTGTCTTAGTAGGTAGCCTAAGGTGCGAATATAGCTGGCCAAGACAGACACTAAAACATATAATACTATTATGCCCCTTATACACTAGCTAAAAAGCAATGCTCTTAGCAGCTGGCATAGAAAACTATAATACACTGCTCTTAACATAGAAAGGCCTTAAGGCGGCTACCCGGTGGCTTATTGGCCAAAATGTACTAGACCAGTTCTGGGTTGTAAAGAAAATAGTAATAGAAAGTAAAGGGGCAAGTAATAGGCGCCCCCTAATAACTCTACAGGAGTAGAGTATAGTGTGTGATACTAGCGCGTCTATAGGTTTGTTACGGCAGTAGTAGTTCCCAAGGAGGTTAAAAAGTAAGGTAGTAGAGCACTACTGGTAACTCGTAGGCGACTTATAAGCGAGCCCCAAAAGGCGGGGAGATGGATTATGGGGTTTTCTCAAATAGAGTTTTCTCCCCATATATATATAAGGAGTAGTCCGCGTGGGCCCAACAGGGATCCGAATTGGACGTTAAGCAATGAATAATAATAATAATAATTACTATAAATATCCCTAGAATTAATAAAGGTATTATATAACTTGGTTATATTACGGTTATATTACGGTTATATCTTTATTCTAATAAGGCTATAGTTATTACACTAATAAAAGTTTTTGTAAACTAAGTTATAGGTTAGTTAACAGAAATATATTAACAACTTTTCTATACTATATTCCGCTTATATAAGAATTACGGCTATTTAACTTATTAGAGTTATATTCATAAATGTGGATTTTATGCAGCTCTTATAGATATAGATAGGGCGCAGGCAAAAGGTATTTTATAATGCGTATATATTAAAGATATTACTAAAATATATTAGGGCTTGGCCTTTACCTAATAGATATTAACCCCTTATAGACCTAGTAGGGCTATATAAAGTCTGTAATTATATATTACCAAATCCATATTCTTCGCGGTATTTGTTGGGTTATTAAAGCCGGAAATATAGGCTAAGATAGTATTAGGCAGCATATAGCTTTAATTATAGAGGCTATAAGCTACAAGCAATACTACGAAATTTTAGACATAATTAAAAGTATAGAGATATTATATCCCTAATTTATCCATATTATATCCACATTCTAATATTCGCGGTTATAGAAAAGTACAGTAATAACCATAAAATTGTAAACTGGTGTTAATATAAGTAATATATATATATTGCATCTGGAATAAATCCGTATTATAGTAAAATGGATAATAATATATTCTCTATAATTATAAAGAATACAAACGCCGTTAAATACTCCTATTTTTGAGCAAATAATCTAGGGCGTCAATTAAGCCTTCTTACCGCTATTTTAATGTTTATATATCTGTTATATCCGTTATATAGTATTATAATAACAGATTTAGTAGGCAGAGAATTAATATTTTTAATTGTAAGGCGTAGAAGGCGTATAATTAGTATAGAATTTTATATACGTTACAAACTATATCTATTGCTGAAAGAATAGCTCTTACAGAGAAGCGTAAATATATGGCTTTATTATAGCTCTAATATGGATATATTGCTAATATAATCTGCTATAGTTTAATAAGGTTTAAAAGAGCTAGAAAAATTAAGAAAATAGGCCTATACTAGTAAAGGAAAAGCTAATGCTATATCTATAAATATTAAAGAGGATGAAGATTTTAATTTTAATGATGTTATATTAAATATATTATCTTCTAGAACTAATATACGCCCACAGTTATAATTATAAAGTTCGCGAGGCGCATAATTAAAATCTCGCTTATAATCTATTACCTCTGTTCGCTCCAATATATTATATTCTAGATTTTACTAAGTTCTATAAAGCTAATATCTTTTAGTCTTCTCTATTATAATATTAAATAATGGCTAGGTTTTGCTCTCTCCTAGACCTATTTTACCGTTAAGTAAGATTATCTAGATATATCCTTAATATATCTAGCTTATAAGCTAACTATATCTAGGACATAAGAGTAGCTTATAGTCTTTACTTTATATAACAGTTACTTAATAAGCTCAATTCTTATAACAGTTAACGCTACAGCAATCCCAATTAAATGTTCGTAAATAAGAGGCTAAGGTTCTACGTATAAAAGCTAAAGTAAAGGCAATTAAACTATAAAATTAGAAGCTGGAGTTGGAGCTAAGAAAATTAGAATAAGAACTTGATTAATACAAATTTTTATATTTACGAGTATAAGGAGTAGAGGTTATATTAAGGTTATTACCTAGATATAAGGACATTACAATATCTAAAAAAGCCTAACCTATATACTCCGCGCTATGCTCTATGCCCGTGCTTAATACTTTAGTGTCTATAATAGAACTAGGATAGAACCAGAATACATCTAAGATATATAAACGCTATAACCTATTTAACCTATATAGCGTAGTCCTCTTTAGTATCAAATGTCTCCCTATTATTAAAGTTATCTACAACCCCTAGTAGCGTTGTCCCGGGTAAAACAAAGTTCTATTTATAGTTAGATTATAAATATATCAGTAATATAATTAAAGACTATAAGTATACCTTATTAAACCGTATATATATAGCCCAGTTAGATAAGCATACTATTTACGTTAGATCTAAGATATATTAAAAATATAACTAATAAACCTACTCTTGCTACTGGTCCTATATAAAGAACACTTCTGCTTATTAGACTTGCTAATAACCTTAAATATTATAGTGCGGTTAGGCTATATTAAGGTTAGATTATAGTTAGATTATAGTTATATAGTAATTAGAACTGCCTAAACTTGCCTTACCCTTAGGTATTAATAAAATTCTAAAACAGAATATAATGCGCATCTGCTTAACTGGCTCCTCTATATATTCTAGTTAGATCCATAATATAATAAGATTATAAATAATAACATACCTAGATCTGCTGAAGTTGCTTTACATTTTTTACGACCTTTAGCCGTTAAGGGTGCATTTTCGGCTGGGGGCGCTAAAATATATTAGCAATATATCCTAGATAGAAGAACAATAGTTCATACCATTATAATATATTCTAGCCTTTCTCACTGCTTTACCAATAGGGCATATAACCTGCAGTTCCTCTTCCGTATAAATAGCTCTATAAAGTGTCTTCTAAGCCGCTAAAATAGGTTAGATCTAGGATATAATATAGATATATAGACAACTATACTATTCAAATTATCCAATTCTAGCTCTTTTTAACCTCTGGGCTTTACACTTTTAATTATATAGCCTGCACCTTTCTTTATTTTAAGATTAGAAAAAGGTTATAATATAAATGCAATATAGATACATCTGGGATCTTACTAGGAAATACGACTTAATATACTTAATTAATCCTCTATAACTATTTGCGAATTTTTTTTCCTAAGCGTAAACAGTGTGCTTAGCATTTGGATCTTATTATAGTTAGATCTAAGATATAATAAAGATATATAGCACTTATAACTTATAGTCTTCCCAATAGCACAATCCCATCTACAGAAAATCTCCTCTGGCAGAATATAGACGAGGAAATGTTCGCCGTAGGGCTATATTTAGGTTACATCTTGGATATAAGCTAGATATATACTAGATATTACCTTAACGTAAAAGAACGGAACCCACCCTAGGCGCTTGTTAAGTCCAAGGTACCATGCCTTAGTATATTAGCTAGGGGCACCAGAAATGCGCCCCTTTATAATATTTAGCCAAGGAGCAGTATCACAAGTGCCAGAACCCTCACCCTCACTACTATCCAAGTCTGGATTAGAATATGGCCTGGAAGCTACTACCCTATTCGCCGGAGTGCTATATATAGCCATTATAGTGGCGTCTAGATCTTGGATAGAGCTGCTAGGGCTACTAAGGACTTTATTAATAATCTATTAAGGTTAGATTATAGATATAACATAGTTTTGTCTAAAATATAACTTATATCTTATGCAACCTCTATCCCACTAAAAGCATTTACCTGCCTATTTTAGAGAAAATTTTCGGTCTATATCCTAATTAGATCCTTCTTATAACTACTAGAAGTCACTTTACCTTATTACAAAATTGGGTGTTTAGACTATTAAGTAGTGTTTATTCTATGTTAGATTATGGATATAACCTAGATATATACCTATGGTGCTTATATAAGAGTTATCGCAGTTGTTCTCTAGGGGCTGAAAGGGATTCGGCAGCAATTAATGTGGTCAGGTTAGATTAAGATAATAATATAGATAGAATATTAATAAATACCTCTCTAAACTGCTGGTTCTTTAGGGTCTATAGCCACATTAGATCCTTAATAAAACCTTAATATAACCTTAATATAACCTCCCGAAACTCACATTGTTTATTTCATTACTAATATCTTTTAAAATCGTGATAAATAGTAGAAAGTATTTAATTAAAGGTTCTAAATAGCTATATTAACGTTATAATTAAAATATAATTGTGTTATTGCCTCTAAACGTAATTTAATAAAAGTTTGAATTATATACTAAGTAAAGCTGGGTTGGTGTTAGAATATCAACACTAGCCGAGGTTTTAGTGCCTTGGCGAGCACTCCCGGAGCTTTTGGCAATACTGGCCGAGCTTCAGACTCCAAATTTCCTGCGCTACTTCCCGTTTTCCTAACGTAACAGATTAACTCTAATTATATTCTAAGATTTACTATAAGGAAAGGAACTATCTAGGTAGGGACTATAGGTCCTTAAATACACATCCGTACTTTTAAGAAATCCTCTTTATATATAAGGTATATAAGGTACGTAAGATATATAAGACGTTCCTTACAGACCTCCTAGAGCTCATAGAGCTCATTATATAACCTTGGCTACTATTCCTCGTCATATAGTTCTACCGGTTCCATTCTAGACCGTGCCCTTATTAATTAACTAGCTTCTTCCAACTCCTCTCCTAGTAGTCATAGCATTATACTTAAAGCGTCCGTAACAGAAAGCCTATAACGTTATAGAGGTCCTTAACAGTTTTATACTAACGTATACGCAAGCACAGGTGCGTATTTTACAGCCTACGTGCGTTTGAATTATTTGCGCCTACATTACAAAAATCAAAGTGCGCGCTACGTAACTTTTATAACTTATAACACCACAATTAAGTCTTAGTTTTAGAGTCTAGATTAGATTTAGAACGCGCCAAAGAAGCCCTTAGTAAAGTCCTCCTAAAAGGGCAAGTCCCTATATAGTGTTTTATAAGTTGTCACGTAAACTAATTTAGGTGCTGCTACCTAAGCGCCTCTACGCCTACGCCTGCGCCTATATCCGGTAGAAGTTTTTACAGTTACTTTCCGCCAGCAGCTCTAACTAAAATATTAAAAATTGACTTTATATAGACTCTATAATATATATATTTTGGCTTTAAGACTTCTTACTAATAATATAATAACTTATAGTGGCTTTTACTAATTATTTACTACCAAATTAGCGGTTTGTCAAATTTTGATTTTCAAATCAGTTATAACTAGGGACACCTTCATAACCCCATTACATACGTTATGTTAAAGTTCGTCTAATATAAACTTTTGTGACGTAGTATATTTTTAACCCAAGGTATAAGTGGTCTATATATTTAGGTATACGAGGCCCGGCTTACCCTTGGTCAGCCAGAAAATCACATATTTAGCTAGCCACCTAGGTTAGATTCGAGGATCTCTATAGCGCCATAAGCGCCAAGCTGTAAAAATACGCGTATTAGGAACCACCTACTAATTAAGCTGCTAATAAACGCCGACCATATGGTAATTAGGGCCATTAGGGCCTTAAGTATATATAAAAAAGTCCTCCCTACCTAATCCTTGATCGCGGCAGTATGTCTGCTATTATACCTACTATATAAGATAGCGCTAACCAACCGCGTAGAGATTAATATTGCTAATAATGCCAAATTACGCGCTAACGCGTAGCATGTCCTCGCCCTTACGTATGCTACTAGGCCTAAAAATATATCTTTAACATATAAACTAAAGCAGAAAGAGTTTAAGGTAAGAAGGATATAATACCCCTATTACGCCTTACGGCTAACGCGTTGTCTAGCTCTAGGCCTTCTATAAATAGAAGCAGTACTATAACAGCAATACCGTTATAGAGGATAAGCTACTTCTTTTTCTTATTAAGGAGGTTATAGCCTAGCCCTTAAAAGGGAAGAGCTATAAAGCTAACAGTGACATACCCTAAGGGGAGACGCGTCTCTTATGGCGGTTAGTTTATAGCTATATTACCACTTTAATAGACCTCTATTAGATGCAGAAAGCTATAAAAATAAATAGCTACCTATATTTACGGGAGGACAGCGTTAGGGAGTACCTAAAGATACTATAGTAAAGGGATGCGCAGTGTAAGAAACAGTAGTTCGCTAATAAGGGCAGAGATACCCTCCTTAACGGCTATACTAAGGAGGAGTTTTAGAGTGTCTGCCGCGAGCTCTGGACTAGGGGCGCCGTCTTATCCCTAGAGTGCTACTTCTGTATACTTATTAATATCCTGCTAGGCTACTATATACTTACCTATAGCGGTAACAGACGCTCCGCTAAGATCTTAAATCTATTTACCTTTAAATTTAAGGGTAAAAGCCCTACACGCTATATGCCCTTAATATTTACTATACGCGTAGGTAAGCAGAACTAGTATAGCCGTCTTAAGACTATTAGGGCCCTACGGAACAGGAGACTGCTTATTTATATACTTAGTGGGCTAGCCTTCTATCTCCTATACCGCTAGGATCTTAGTACTAAGCCATTTCTAGACTTTAGTAAGCGCTTAGTATGGTATAATATACGCCTAATTAAGAGCAGTATAAAGGACTACGAGGCGGCCCTCTTATATAACTTATAGTGAGATTGGGTTATAAAGACCTTCTAGTATATTAGCGTCTTTTTAGAGAAGAAGATGTATATTAGGCAGAGCACTAGTGTTAAAATAGTAGAGCTAAAGGGGGTTAGTAAAGACTAGATTTAATATATTAGGAGGTAGAACCAAGAGCAGATAATAGGCTATTACTTAAACTCTCTCTTATAAGAGTTTATAAGGTTAATAGTAGGGCACCCCTTATAGATAGGCTGCTTTAAAATCCACTATGCGGATATTACACCGCCTAATACGCTGCTATTAATAATATAGCCCAAACTAAATAAATAGAAGGGCCGTTTTGGCCTATAGCTATACTAAATTAACAACCTTGCCACTATAGGGGTTATAAGCCTTCTCTTTTACCTCTGTGAGATCATTTTATAGAACTTAGTAGCCCTTTATAAGATATTCCTAAGCTATCTAGTATAGAGCCACCCTATTTTTTAGTATAAGGCGTATAAGGCCTTTATATAGAAGCTAGAGCCCTACCTATAGGAAGAGAGGAGCCTAAATTAGCTATTAATTCTCTACTAGGCTATACTACTTCTTACTAACTAATTAAAGGCTTTATATACTAAAAATAAGTAGATAACTAGTAAGGTTAAAGGCTTATTAGACTATTTAAATAAGTCCTAGGGAGCCTAGTCTTTATAGCTTTAACTACTAATATCTAGAGGCCTTATATTTTAACTAGAACCCCCTTTGGCTATAATAGTAGTATACTAGTTTACTAACCCCCTACGTCTGCCTATAGAAGCAGCCCCTCTAGCTCTATCTATTATAGAATCTAGCAGATATATATCTGCTTAGGTAAGCGCTATAGGCTCTTCTTCCCGTATAGCTTCGCCGCCACTACTACTATAGCCACTACTACTACTGCCGCAGCTAGAGCTGTAGTCCTAGCTAAAGCCTAGGTCTGGGTCTTCTCCTATATACTATATAAGCTATATAGTAAACTCTATATAGGCCCTTTGGCGTAAGTAGACTAAAGGGCTAAGGGGTAATTCTTCTATAGCAGTGCTAGATTCTAAATGGGGTAGTAAATAGCAGGCTAGCCAGCAGAAGGAGGTTTAATAGTACTCCTTACAGCTTAAGGTTATTAAAGAGATTAAGCGGGTCGTATAGGTCTAGAAGGTTAGCAAGGAGGCGGCTATATAGTAGGCTAATCTACGGCAGGAGTAGATACAGTACTTACTAGATTAGCTTTGTAAATGGCTTTAAGCGGGTAAAAAAGCTTTAAAATAGTTATATATATTATCTATATCTAAATTCTAATAAGTTCTATTAAAGCCTTCGTCTATAGCCCCCTAGGGACTCATTTTGGTGCGATATAAGTTTGATGGGGTGCTTTGGGGTGCTTTACAATGGCGGCGCGCAACTTAAAACGCGAATAACTCCATTAACCCACGGCCGATTCTTGCCATTCTAGTGCGAGCAGAAAGCGCTCAGCAGGCTCTACGCATAGGGCTCGACGGGTGTTGAAAAAGCGGCGTCGCTGGCGATCAAAATTCGACTGTGGATATGGGGCAACCTCCACAGTCGCTGAACGCACGGGCCCCCTCGCCTGCGTAATCATGACTCAGCCGCGGATTCAGCCATACAAATGTAACTGTGCATATACTATTGGTCCTGGAATTCAAACTCCCGCTAAGCCAGCTTCTGATCAGTTAGAAAAAAACTTGCGGGCGGTAGGTTATAGCAGAATTCACGTGACGAACTTCAAAACGTTGAGTTTAACGAGAGCTCTGCACAAACTCTGCGTCGAGCTCTACCAAAGCCCTGCGAAAGCTCTGCACGAAGCTCCGTACGAAGCTCTGCAAAAGCTGTGCCAAAAGCTCTATCAAAGGCCTTGCAGCACCTCTGCCCACCCAGTGTACTGGCCACGCAGTAATGGAGTAGTGCGCAGGGGGGTCCAAGGGGGTCTCCCCCTTGAAGCTCTGCTCGAAGCTCTGCTCGAAGCTTTACTCAAAGCCCTATACGGAGCTCCAAAGCTCTACTAACACGCAGCACTAATATACTAGGAAGATTCTGCAATCGGCTGTATAACCGCCCATACGATCAATCGCTGTACAATCGTCTCTACAAACGGCTCTACGAACGGCTCTACGAACGGCTCTACGAACGGCTCTACGAACGGCTCTACAAACGTCTACACGATCGAACGCCCATACAATCGATCAATCGATTAATTGCCCATACGAATACCCGTACGAACGCCCGTACAAACGTCCATACAAACGCCCATACAATCGATCAATTAAACGCCCGTACGATCGTCTCTACGAACGGCTCTACGAACATCTATACAATTAACCAATCAATCAAACGACCATATATAACTGCCCATACAATCGTCTCTACAAACGTCTCTGCAGTTAATCGCCCGTGCAAACGCCTGCATGTGGCTCTATATAAGGCCCTGCACGAAGCTCTACCGAAGCTCTACTGAAGCTCTACCGAAGCTCTACCGAAGCTCTACACAGAGCTCTACCAAAGCTCTGCAAAAGCTCTGCAAAAGCTCTGCAAAAGCTCTGCAAAAGCTCTACAAAAGCTCTATAAAAGCTCTATAAAAGCTCTGCACAAACCTCCATACAAAGCTCTGCAAACGCTCTACTAAATACTTTACCAAAGCCTCTGCAAGAGCTCTGCCCACGCAGTGAATAGAGCACGTAGTGCGCAGGGGGGGTCCAAGGGGGTCTCCCCCTTGAGTTTAAAGATCTACTTAAAACTCTACTTAAAGCTTAATACGGAGCTCTAGAGCTCTACTAACACGCAGCACTGATATGCTAGGAAGGCTCCATAATCATCTGCACGAACGGCTCCATAAACACAGTGCTTTCATCAAACCAAACCCAAACGGTTCAAACCATCTTATCAGACGTTTGATTGATATCAAACTGAGTTTGTTTAGTTTGATAACTATCAATTAAACCAAACCCGATTAATCTGGTTTGACAATTAATTGCTTATATTACTCTAGCTGCAAGCCTACAGCTGCAAACCTTCGTGTAGGCCTAATTTCAATAGCATAAGCGCCTCGATTGTGTCAGGCTTAAGGCTATTACGCTTATCTATGAAGATATTAAGAGCGTCGCTAAACTTGCGCTCCAGGTCACTACTTTCTGGCGGCGCTACAGCAAGATCAAGAGCTATTAAACTAAGTACAGGATACTTATTACAACGGTTAAACCACTAGTTAATTATATTAATATCAATCTTTATTCCATTATTCCTTACCAGCCTCTTTACAACTAGGCTATTAAGATAGCGATTAATCTCCTTAGTAATAGGATCTCTTGCCTCCTTACCCCAATCAGAATTACTGTCTTTAGGCTAGTACTTAGTGCGAGGCTTCCGCTTGCGTAGCGAGCTGCATATAGCCATTACCTTTAGTATAGGAGGCCTGCTCTTATATAAAGCATAAGCAAACTCTTTAAAGTCATCCTTAACAGCTTCTTGCCATTTAGGCCTTAAAGCCTAATGCGTCTTAAACCACCAAAACTTCCTGCTAGGATGGAGAAGAACAGCTGCTTAGTAAGCTGGTGTTACATCACTAAGGCTATAGTAGTAGTCAAGTTTCTCCCATATAAGCTCTACCATAGTAATAACATACTTGTTTATATACTTATTAGCTACCAGCCTTACTTTTTGCTTCTCCATAAAGGTTAAGAGGCTATTAAGCTTTATAAGCCACTACCAAAGAGAGCCAGTATTGCTATAAATGCCACAATACTCTAGTTTAAAGGTTGCTTTAGCTAGAGGCTCTAGTATCTTCTTAATATTATGCAGAGCCTCCTAGTAATTAGGCAGGAGTTAATCGCCAAAGATACTGCGGTTAGAGGTTAATTTCTGCATTTTAGTATACTTATTAATAGTAGGGCGCAAGCAGAGACCTATTTAAAAGAGATTCTGTTAGCGAGGTCTTAATCTATCCCTAAAAAACAGGCTTAGTATTAAGGCTTATTATAAAACCTAATTAATTAATTAGGCTTAGCTTTAGAAGGCAAAACAATAGCTATTAATTATATAGCGCGTATTTAAGTTAATCTAAGTTACCAGCTAGCAACTTACCTACCAACCAGCCTTCTTACGCATTAAGATTAAGAGCTATAGCTAAACCTTATATTAACCTTTAAGGGTGAAAATAAGGTCCTAATGTGTTCTACTAGGAAGTTCACCTACTATATTTAATTATCTTATAGGTACTGTTCCATTTTGTGGCGTTCTCTTTAACAAGTAAGTATAGGTAAAGGCCTCCCTACATTATAGTGTTATTATAGCGTGGATTGCTAAGTTGTAAAGCATGCTAATAGGACCTTTCTAACGCTAGGCTTTGTGTTGCTTTTAAACAGCTTTCTCTTCCACTTGTTTAGCATGTATCTCCGCTGCAAACTACTCTGCTTCTTTATTGCTACGCGTATGCTAGGAGGCTGCTTCTTCTGCGGAGTATAAGGAAGCCTTTGCATGCATATTACCATATAGGCCATTCTTTACTGCAAGGTTGATTATATGGCAGCCATATTAAAGCCAGAAGAGCTTCCAATCCTTATCCAGATAGTTATAGAAGTGCTATATAAAAGTGTTATTATTTAACGCATTATCCATAGTAGTGTATACAATATAGGATGTAATATTATAGGATTCCACAGTAGCAATTACTATAGAAGCAATGTTCTTACTAGTATAAGGTCCTAAAAGCATATAGAAGGCAATTAAAAGGTTCTATAGCTTCCCATTCTAATTAATAAAATGCGCCTCAATACCAAGGAACGCGATGTAGTTAGGCAATATCCAGATATTAAGTATAAGGCTTATATTAGAGGCTACAGTATGGAGAGCGTGTTTAATGCGCTTACTTATAATCTTTACATCTTTAATTACCCATTTAGAAACTGTTACTGGCGACGTAGGGTGTAGGCTTATAGCTATAGGGTTAAGCAGGCTAATTGTAATAGGCTTGTATAAATGCTTCTAAACCGAAGCTTGTAGATTGCTACCATACAAGAATACTAAGCTAAGGAGAAAAAGAAGTCTGTTAGAGACTGGCAAGATACAAAGGGGTCGCCAAGGCGCTAGTAGTAAGCGAGCCAATGGCGATTTTCCATCCCAGGGATGGAAAATCCTAATTGGTTGGCAGGAGTTAGGGTCCACTAAGTATAGCAGGTGGCGTTGCCCTAGCACTGTTACATCACCCCCCCCTCCTAAAAAAGCCTGCCCTTAGGCGTTGTCCGAGCTCCTTATTATTATCTAAATTGTTATAGTTATCCACCCCTTCTTTCTAGCATTTAATCCAGCTTTCTAATTGGCGTGGTGGTCTAGGGAGGTTAGGGTGGGCTAGGTAGAAGTCCCGTAGCTTATAGGGAGAGTACTTAAAATTAGATGCGGGGTACTATTCTAGATCTTCATTATAACCTACCCAGCTCGCACGGTATTTTAGGGTACTGCGGTCTTTCTTAACTGCTAAGATCTCTTTAACTTCCTATTCCTCATCCTCTGCAATCTGAATTGGTGGTGGGGGGTTGTTATACTATCCAGGCAACAGGTCGTCCGCGGCCTTCCACAGTCGGTCTAGAGAGAAGACAGGGTGGATCTTTATTAACTCTGGTAGCTTAACCTTAAAAGAGTGCCCTACCTTCTTAGGGATCTTATAGGGGCTAGCTATTTAGTGGTCTAGCTTGTGGTTTAGCCTCTGGGTCTTTTAGTTCTTTATTAACACCCATACCTTATCTTCTACGTGGAAGTCTACCTCGCGACGATATTAGTTTATATTAGCCTCTTTCTTCTCTTATGCTTTTTTTATAATTGCTTAGGCAGTCTCCTAGGCTCTATATATTCTCTTAGCGAATATCTGGGCCTCTTTGTAGCTAAGGCGTTCGCGGGCCATTATAGGTCCTATAGGTCTATCCCAATTAAAGGATGTTTGTGGCTTATATCCATAAATTAACTCAAATGGCGACATTCCTATACTATTATAAGGGAGCGTAAGCTGTGCGTAGTCTATTATAGGTAGTAGTTCCAACTAGTTGTCCTAGTAGTAATTAATAAAGGGGCGAAGTCGTTAGTTAAGGTACTAGTTTATAATTTTAGTTTGGCCGTTAGTCTAAGGGTAGAATACAGTAGAGAGCTTAATCTTAATCCTAAAAATGCGGTAGAATTTATCCTAGAAGTCTAATATAAATTAGGGTCCACGGTTAGAGATAATTAATTTAGGAGCGCCATAGATCCGGTAAATATTGTCAACATATATACGGGCCATATCTTTTGCGGTTATAGTCTTAAAGCAGGGAAGGGAAATGGCTTGCTTGCTTAGTTAGTTAACTACTATAAAGGCCATATTATAGCCATATTTGTCCTTTAGGAATAATTTAAAGTCCATTATAATATGCTGCTAAAGGCGTTTAGGAACTGGCAGTGGTTATAACTATCTAGGGGTTTAATCCCTGGGGGTATCTACCTATTTGCAAGCATAATAATTCCTAATAAACCGTTCTATATTGGACAGGAGTCCTTGTTAGTAGTAGCAAGGCGCTAGTAGTTAGTAGGTCTTATCTTAACTAGGGTGCGCTATAGAGACTTAACAGTAGGCTTTACGGATTAGCTCTGTTTATAGGTTGTCAACATCTGGAACTATAAGCCGTTCTTAGTATAAGAGTAGTCTGTCTTCTATTTCTAAATTAGGGTCGCCTTCCGTAGCTTAGTCGCGGAGGGCTTTTAGGGATTTAGCTATACGGTTCGCAATTAGAATACAGTTAATTAGTCCTATTAGTTTATCTAGGATCTCTCCTTTTATAGGCGCTAGCTTATTCTATTTAGAGTTTAGTTCCTTAAGGATACGTAGGTCGAGCTATTTGGGACGGAGGAGGGCACGTGTTTGGTGCTAAGCCTTTAGCTTATCCTATAGTTCTACGTCCTGTTCTCTCCGGGTAAGGGCATTAGCTTTAGAATTTTGCCTACTAGGGCGGTATATAATCGTAAAGAAGAATTGGGAGAGTATTTCAGCCCACCTAGCCTATTAACCGGTAAGCTGCTTTGTTGTTATAAAATACTTAAGGGCTTTATAATCAGTATAGATTTTAATCCGAGAGTCTATACTTCTAAGCTCTGCGCGCCACTGGGATAATAATTGTATAATAGCCAGTATTTCCTTATTGTGTACCTTGTAGTTACACTTGGCTAGGGCCATTATCTTTAAGAAAAACGCTATAGGGTACCACTCGCCATCTAGGTGTAACTATAAGAGAACTCCCGCTACTACTCTGTTAGAGGCGTCCGTTTCTAGTATTAATTTAAGGTCTGGGTCATAGTGACAAAGAATTAGGGAGGAGGTAAGTCGGTCCTTTAACTCCTTAAAAGCTTCTGTATAATTATTATTAAAAATAAAAGGCGTATTATTCTTTGTTAGTTATATAAGAGGCTTAGCTACAACCCTATAGTTATAGATAAACCGACGGTAGAAGTTACAGAAGCCTAGAAAGAACTAGATGCCTTTTATAGTATAAGGGGGTTTCCAGTTGCGTATTGCCTTAACCTTCTTAGGGTTAACTTTAATTCCTTCTGTGCTAACAATGAACCCAAGGTACTTTGTTTATTTTACTCCAAATTCGCATTTCTTAATGTTGACTTATAGGCCTATATTCCGCAGCCTCTCTAGGACCTTTTTAACGTGAACTTAGTGCTCAAGTTTATTGTCTAAGTATATAAGAATGTTGTTTAGGTATGCTGTACAGAATTTGTTAAGGTAGTCAAAAAGAATATTATTTATGTACTATCGGTACGTAGCTGGCCCATTTATTAGTCTAAAAGGAAGAACTTTACATTTGTAAGAACCGTAGTGGGTATAGAATGTTATTAGATCCTCTAATATAGGGTCTATCCTAATTTGGTAGAAAGCTTGGCGGACATTAAGCTTAGTAAAGATTTTGGCTTAGCTTAGACATGCAAGGGTCTCGTTAATTAGGGGGAGAGGGTAATAATCTTTCTAAATAATAGCGTTTAGTTTCTGATAGTCAATGCAGAAGTAAAGGCCTTTATTGGGTTTCTTTATAAAAAGAATAGGGGAAGCAAAAGGGGCCTAACTTGGCTTAATAAACCCCTTATAGAGGTTATCGATTAAGTACTACTTGGTTGCTTTTAGTTCCTCCATAGTTTGCTAGTAAAGGGGGCTATAGCCTAGAGAGTTATCGGCCTCTAGTTAAATCTTATAATTATAGGTTTAGTAGGGGGGCAGTATATTTAAGGCTACTTTTAAAAACGCGTCTCTGTGGTCTAAGAGGTATATAGGGAGGAGGCGCTTAACTAACTCCTTATTAGTTTCCTTTACTGGCCCTTCTTCCTTCTTGTTAATAATCCGGTTAGTTTTATATAAGCTAGTTGTAAAGACCTCATTATCCTTCTAATATATATTAAAGTGGAAACCTATAGCGCTAATTACCGCGATATCTACTCTAGGGGGGTCGTGTGGTAGTAGGGGTGTCCGCGGCCTTAGGGGCTTTTGGCGTATTAGCGTTGTCTTTACTTCTTTTAGCTCTTGTTGCATCTTCTAAAGGTTATCCTCTAAGTCCTATTAGTATATCCTCTTCCCTATTAGCCGGATCTCCGCAATTTGGAAGTCGTCTATATTACTATCCGTTCTACTTCCGTAAGTAGAGTCCTCCTTAACTGCAGTCCTTTGGGGGAGTATTTTTGTTAGTACGGATTTCTTACCAGCCTCATAATGGGCATCTTCTTAAGTGAAAGCTAGGTCGCAGTCCCTAATATTCTACTAGTAGGTAGGATCAGCCTTCGCGGCTAATATCTTATAGTTGGTACGGATCTCTCTAATAAAGGAGGGTAACTTCGGTCTACTCTCCAGCTAGACGAACTGTCTTTATTAAACGTTTAGCTAAATATTAAAGTAGGACATCTATTTTCGGCTAAGGATTATGTCATAGGACCCTAGGTCTAGGATATAAAAGGGGATACTAAACTGGCGTCATCCATTAATAGCAATATATAGCTTTAAGACATGGGTAACTGGCTTACTAGCTTAGCTATTATAGCCTTTTACTTAAATAGGCTCCTCTAGTCGGGTAGCATTTATATTTAAGAACTTAGCAACGTTATTTATATAAGCAGTATTTATAAAGGCAAAGCCATTTGCTCCAGTGTTAATAAGGGCAGTTGTATTAACTCTATATCTATTTTAAGATACTATATATGGAACCATAAAGTATTTTCCACCTATTAGCTAACTTAGATTAATCTCTTTAAAATCAATAGGATACCTTAGGGGGGAGTCTTTTCCTAGGGTTCTTCTTTTCTTAACTTATTAGGCGTTTCTTTTTTCTCTATCTTCTTAATATTACCCGTATCCTTTAGCTCTGGGTAGGATGTGGTAAAGTAACTATCCTTTCTATAATTAAAGCACGTGACTGTGGTAGGGTCAATTAGGGTGTTGTAATAAGCATTGGTTAAAGGTATAGTACATAGCGGGTTAGGCAAGGTTCGCTAGTAGGCAGTTATAACCGCTTTTAGTATAAGGGCGGTTGTAGTTTATCTTCTAACGCTAGCTCCTATTAGTGTAGCGGATAAGTTGTGGTCGCTATAGAACCTCTTTAGTCGATTAAAATAAGTATTAATTTGTTTTAGTTCTAAATCCAGCAATAAATATTGGGCTGCAAGTCTTTAGTAGGTTAATAGGTTGTCTAAGGCTACCGTAATCTTCTCTTATAGTTAGACTGTTAGCTTGTTGTATAGGTCTAAATAATAGTTCTTAGGGGGGACCTAGCCTTTGCCTACTAGGTGTAAGAATTAAGTCTAGAACTTAGTAAAGAATTAGTTTAATTTTATTATTAGGCAATTATAGTTATAATAGACATCCCATACTTTATTTGGATTGACATAGATAGTAGCCAGGTGCTATATAATTTTATTAATAGATATAAACCGAATAGGTAACTTGTCCTTGAACTTAGCCTAAAGGTATCGCTAGGCATCCCCAATAGTTTAACCAAAGAGGTAGAGCATTTTAGCTTCTTTAGAGGGGAAATGGTTATAGTTAATATAAAGCTTTCCTCGCACCTAGATTCTCCAGTTCTTAAAGGTTGGGTCTACGCTGTCCGATAATAGTAGGGGGTTAGGGAGCTTGACAGACTTTAATTACTTTGTTATTATATCCGTACTCTCTGGTGTATCGTATTTAGTAGAGTGAATGGGTTAACTAAGGCTTTGTAAAGGGGAGGCTGGGCTATTTTATAAGGCAGTAAGGCTTTCTAGGATCTCCTTTAGAGTCTTTTATATACTTTGGGCTTGAAGACAATCGACCTTCTAATTAGCTATAAGGGCACGAATCTGCTTATGTATACCTATAATGTTGTCATTATCTTTAATTTCTGATCCTAACTAAACCTCATGTTCCTCTTGGGTAGAGGTAGGTCTTTTAGATAAGCTCGCTTTAGGTGCCATCGTTAGCTTCCTAAGGTTTATCGGAATTATATAATTCGGTTTTAATTCTAGGGTTCTTTTGTAGGTGCAGGTCAAGTACAGTCTAGCCTATAAAGTGGGATATTGTTAGGGCCTTCTTAGGCGTAGTAGTGTGGGTTTTTTAATGTCTGAGTATAACGCGTTAACGCGTTGTTGCAGACGAAGGTCTTTTTGGGGTGGGATATTATTAAGGCCTTCCCAGGCAATATAGGGAGAGCTTAGTATAATATAACGGGCTTATATAAATGCTTCTAAACCAAAGCTTGTAGATTGCTACTATATAAGAATACTAAGCTAAGGAGAAGAAGAAGTCTGTTAGAGACTGGCAAGATATAAAGGGGTTGCTAAGGCGCTAGTAGTAAGCGAGCCAATGGCGATTTTCCATCCCGGGGATGGAAAATCCTGATTGGTTGGCAGGAGTTAGGGTCCACTGAGTATGGCAGGTGGCGTTGCCCCAGCACCGTTACACTAATAAGGCAAATAAGGTGCTCTAATAAGGCTCTAGTAAAAGAGATATTATCTAAGACTATAAAGGCAACAGGGTGTTCGCGGTATTAGTAGAATTTAACTCAATAAGTAGGTAAACCTTTAGTTATAATAATGTCCTCCTCCTTATAGGGTTCTTCTCCCTGCCTATTAAAGCCATAGGTGTTAACCATATGGCTAATTGCGTGCGATATGGAGGCTGCTGATCTAACTACAGGAGGGATTACTCCATAGCCTTTCCTATTAGCAGGTTTCGTGTAAGAGATTATAGGCTTATATCTACAGCAAAGCTAGTACTGCTGTTGCTTTATATCTTATACCAGAGTGCCATACTGCCAGACCCAGGCTCTACGCCTACAAGAGGTCTTGCTATTAAGCTATAGAGCAAGCTAATAGCCAACTACATCTTTAGGCCTAAAGATAAAGCCATCTACGCCATATATTAGCTGCCTTGGGTGCAAACTGCCCTCTATAAAAAACAGCAAAGGCGTAAATCAATTAGAAATATCACCAATTAATATATCTAAAGGCATTAAGTGGGAAACCTAATTAACTAAGGTAAACACGGTAAAGAAAGGGGCTATAGAGGCAGGATAGAAGAGTCTTTAGTAGGGAGGCTACACAAGGCTTAAAGGATTTTAACGCCTCCGATACCTATGGCTATCGGCTCTCCACCATCTTACTAGAACTTTATTTCCACCAAGAAATCAGTTCCCAAGGCAACTGGCTTATAGTAAGGGCAGGAAGGCTATTCTAGCAATTTATTAAACCAATAGACGATTAATTTAGTCCAATTAGTTTATTTAATTGGTTTAATCTATATTAAATAAACCTCGACCGGACCAAATCAATCAAACCAAACAACCGTCGATAAGGGTCCGGTTTGATGAAAGCACTGCATAAACAGCTCTATAAACATCTGCACGATCGCCTGTACAAACGCCCATACAGTCAATCGATTAATTAATCAATTGCCTATACAAACGCCCGTACAAACGATCAATCAAACGTCCATGCAATTGTCCATACAATCATCTCTACAAAAGTCTCTGCAGTTAATCGCCTGTGCAAACGCCTGCATATAGCTCTACACAAGGCTCTACCAAAGCTCTACACGAAGCTCTACCGAAGCTCTGCACGAAGCTCTACCAAAGCTCTACACAAAGCTCTACAAAAGCTCTATAAAAGCCCTACACGAACCTCCATACAAAGCTCTGCAAACGCTCTATCAAACGCTCTATCAAACGCTCTATCAAACGCTCTACTAAAACCTCTGCCCATATGGTGAATAAAGCACGCAGTGCGCAAAAGGGGGTCCAAGGGCGTCTCCCCCTTGAGCTTAAAGCTTTACTCAAAACTCCATTGATTTTTGAAAAATTTGAAGTTTTTTTAAAGGTAGAAATATTGCTTATATAATTATAATTAAATTAAATTTTATATTTCGCTTTTAAATTAAGCTCAATATAAATATAGTACTTTAGTTATTGTAATAAATCCTTTTAATTAAATAACTTTACCACTACTCCTTATATATAGAGGGGGGGTATAGGGGGGTTTCCTTTTAAAAAACCTTATATCTATATATATACTAATTAAAGCTCTAAATCTGCTTATTAATTATATACTCGGGTCTAAATTTTCGTTGGGGGGTACCAACGATCCGCACGTTAATATTAGCTAAGCTTTCATTAACACTTTTTGAGGTTTAGAATATGTCTCGTATCTCGCCCGACACTTTAGCCGCCAGCCGATACGCGGTATCCGCAGTCATGTCGTCCTTCACGTATCGTTCACTGACTCCGAACAAAGGGAGAATTCGTCTTATCAATGTGTTACCGAAGTCACATCAAGCATCACTGGAAGGACCCCTGATCGAACATCATGCGAACCTCGACTCATCCGAGCCAAGCGACTACATCTCCTGTACCATCTCTCATGTCTCCCTCGAAGAAGCGCCAACATACACGGCTCTCTCATATCACTGGGGGGATACTGCCCAGAAGCGTGCAATACTTGTAAACGGAACGGTACTCTCCGTCTCGGAGAATTTGGAGACTGCGCTGCGACACGTAAGGCTACAGGACGAGTCTATTACGCTATGGGTCGACGCCATATGCATCGACCAAAGCGACGACGTGGAGAAAAGCGAGCAAGTACAAAAGATGCGACAGATATATTCGTATGCTACTGTGGTTTTAGCTTGGCTAGGTCCGGCCGCGGACAACAGCGATGTTGCCATGCAATGGATCGAGCAATTTGGGCGGCGCTCTGCTGAGCTAGGTATTGGTACCAAACCCGAACTGCAACTTCGCCGCCTCCTAGAAAGAATTGAACCGAACAGCAAAGACTTCATTGGAACTACGCTCAATGGATTCATCGAAGATCTGAAAGAACACTTGTTACCAACCCACCTAGACCATACACAGTTAGTTCAAGCACTGTGCAAGTTCCTGCAACGGGCGTATTGGAGCCGTATCTGGGTGGTGCAAGAGGTGGCTGTCGGGTCGAACACCCTGTTCGTATGTGGCACGAGGATGGTTTCGGAGAACGCTCTTCATCACGCTCTAAGGCTATTGAGGAACTTCAGACTTCACCATCTCCTAAAATCGGGTCAAGATGTTCGGTTTATACCGTCTGAAGGAGATGGCATCCTTTCAATGGACCCAAGTCGTCCTATTAATCTGCTCAAGATCCGTAGGGCAGCTGAACCATCTCCGCTAATTTATCTAATGCGCAGCCTGCGCCACTTTCAAGCAACAGACCCTCGAGACAAGGTATTTGCCTTACTTGGCATTGCATCGGACAGTCAAGTACTGGGGCTTCGCCCGGATTACCGCAAGTCCTATGAGGAGGCCTACACTGATGTTACGCGGGCGTTTATTCAGAACGGATATATCGAAATCCTATCTCTTTCAGAATCCGCGAAACAATCAATCCTTCTCCCTTCATGGGTCCCTGACTGGTCATACACAACCCACCGTTGTCCTCTACAACAGCGCGCTCTCGATAGATCCACCCGACCCCTTACGAGTATCTTGCAGCCCGCATTCTCGGCCTCTGGTCTCCGTCGACACGTAGCAAACCAAGATCACGGAGATATACCAGATCGGAATACGGTGTTGGCGGTTTCTGGGACGTTTATAGGCAATGTACAGCGTTTAGGCATGCCCTAGGAACACGAGCGCGTGGGCAAGTGGCTGAGTGATTTGCAACGACTTTCAGATCTGATTCCTGAATCCCTCAGCCAGACGAGTCAACGAACGCGGGGCGTGTGGCGTACAGCGGTAGCAGACCAGAATATAAGACGAGGAACGGAAAAATCCCGAATTTCAGAAGATACTACTCAAAAAGTGCACGAGGCACTGCAAGATACAGACCTCAGCCTCGTGAACGCGCAAACGTTAATCGGCGCGACATTGGGTGACTACTGCCACCAGATACGAGCAATAGCTCAGGGCCGGCGGCCACTACTTTTGTCCAACGGCTGTTTAAGCATTGGCCCTCGCGAGACAGAACTCGGAGACCTTGTATATGTCCTGATTGGAGCCGACGTCCCGTACATACTTCGCCGGCAATGTCAGGACGACAAGTTCCGACTCATCGGAGAAGCATATGTGCACGGCATCATGAATGGTGAAGCAATGGAGGCCTCTCCGGCGATTCAGAGAATATTGATTCACTAATCTCGTTCTATCTTTCGACGGGTATGTCACTTTAGCGCATTGCACTTACGAAATTGTGTCGGAGCGTCAGATTAAGTGGACGGAGGAGTTTAATTAACCAATAAACTCTTCATCAAGATACTCTTCGGAAGCAACTGTATGATTTGTACCGAACGTCCGTTAAATATAAAACGCAATATTCAATATGAGTGTATATGGTACTTTCACAAGCGGCTGTGTCATGAATTAAGCAGGACTACGCTCGTGTCTCGGTCTAAGAGGCGCAAACTTAGAAAGTAAGGAAAACAATGGGAGAGAAGGTTGTGGGCAGATTTGCTGAGAATGCGGTGTCCTACACGGTAGGATTTGCCTAGATGTTATCAAGTTCTATCCATATATGATCCCAGAAATCACTCTCAGACTTGCTGATAAGCAAGCAATCAAGCAAAAGGCCTCATTTTGGGCAATCAAGCAAGCAAAGGAAGAGCTTGCTTGCTTGCTTGCTTGTTCATTGCTTGTTCATAGTTAATTTAGAAGTAATAGTTGGTAGTTGGTAATAGACCTTTGGTGTTTTTAAGGTTAATTTCTAATGGCTGGGGTGGTGCGAATAGTGCAAACAAGCCTTTTGTTGGCAACTGCTAAGCCTATTTAAAACATTTTTCCGCGCCGACCCAGAGTCTCGCGCAGCTTACCTTCCTATCCTTATCTACCTCCTGATCCTTTACACCACGCCAAGGTCGCGATATACACGTTGCCTTCACCGCGTCTGCCTCATAAACTGCCTCCGAGCTGCGCGAACGAGCTTATACTACAATTAATTCATGGTAGAGGAGCTTGGTGGGCAATATACTGCTAGGCGGATTTTCTATCCCATACGCCGTCGAGAAAGGCGTACGCACAAGCGAACCAACCAGAGTCACTAGATTGAATCGAGTCTTGACGAAAGCCGTCAGTTTGATCAATGAATTAAGGCTCTAAATCATTATAATAAAGCTCAAACTTGATATATAATTGACTCTAGCGTGTCCTAATTAGGCTGAGGTGTTCCTGCTAGCAAGGTCCTTCTTCGCATAGGGGTATATTGCATAAAGCACAGCCGAATTGAGTCCTGGAGTAGCGTGTTGTTCGCGCACGGGCCTTTTTTGGCGTACGCCTCAGCAGCGCATGGGATAAAACTCCAAAATCTATACTGTCTTGGCAAGCAAGTAACAAGCAAGCAAGCAAGCAAGCAAGCAAGCAAAAGGCTTCCAAATCGGGCAATCAAGCAAGCAGAGGGCTGTTTTGCTTGCCTGCTTGCTTATCAGCAAGTCTGATCACTCTACTTATTTTCTGTATCCCCACAAGCCCCAGGAGATGTCAAGAGCTAGAGATCCGCCTAAAGGGAGGTTAAATGGCTATCCTAAGTAGACGCACTCAAATCCAAGAGAAAAAGGGCGCCGCCGACTAAGTGCTGGCTTCCCGTTACTAAAGCCTGCATCGCATTATCCCCATCGCTTATTCTCTTGGCCAGATTCAAGGCGCCCTCAATGGTCGCCTCCTCCCATATCATAGCCAAAGGGTCAAATGAATTCCAAATCCTGGTGTAGATCTCCTGGCTAGCTAGCGACATAGCTGCGTCAGGAATGTTTAAACACTGGTCTAGGGAGGAGTGAGCTCATGATGCGCTTGCAAACATATGGGATCTTGGAATATACCATTACAGGTACTCTTCGGCCTTTGTCTGTATGTTGTGAAAATAACGTGTTGTACTCGTATGCCATTGTCTTGTAGTGATTTGGCTAGACATTCCAGAACAGTTGCCCCATCCCGCTGTTCCGAAATTTGACTGAAGACGAGGACTCGAGTGACCAGAAAAGTGCTGGTTCAAGTGTTAGTGATCTGTAACTGGACCAGACATTGCTGAATACCTTTGCATTTCAGAGCTGGTCTCAGCGAACCACTGCGCTGCTCTTTTCACGCTCATCTCGTTATGCGCCCCATCTAAGAACCATTGGCGGTTTCCGTCGACAATCAATTGAAATCTTCCTGGCCAAGTGAACTGCTCAATAGCTCGAAGAATGTCGGACGATATTAGACTTTGATGTGGTCCCGGTACTTTCTGTTGGAGGAAAGCGTTAACAGCAGCAAGAGCTAGAGAGCAATTCGTCTGCTGAACTTCTGGCTTTAATTGCACGACGTTGATCGGGAGCGCAGGGTCGACGCCAACAAATTCCAGCTCGACCCCTTTCTCAGCAGCCCGGCTTTTGAGAACGGCAGCCGCTGTCGGCTCTTGAACGCTCGAAAATGCGGGTGCACGTCTTTTGAATATTCCTCCCTTGTGCCATGCGATGTTCTCAAGCGATGGCCCCAGCTGTTTGACGTGGTCCATCCCAAGCGTGGTGATAGCCGTAACAATGGGCCTTTGAATAACATTTGTGGCATCATATTCGCCCCCATTATGCGTTTCATAAATCGCAGCGTCGACCCGTTCTCTGATGAAGGTATGAAAAGATACAAGCGCAAAGAGTTGCAGGTATCGAGGAGCGTTTTTAGAGTCATCCTTAGAAAATTGTTCGCTTAAACCATCATAGACCTCAAAAAAGTACTTCGCAAAGAGTTCTCTTGACAGAGATTTGAAATTGACGCGAATCCTCTCTTCCGGACGTATCAAGTGCGGAGAAGTGTAGAGGCCGGTTCTCTGTGGAAAACCGGTCCTTTCCCCATGTATTCTTAAAAAGGACTCAGCGAATGCACAAGTGCTACCTTTCCCTTTTGTTCCAGCAACGTGTATAATATTCAGAGCACTGAGATCGGCATCCTAATAGTGAATCAGTATCGTCCCAGTGATTTTGCGGAATTCATGCCTGTACTGAGTGACCAAGGAGCTGCAGCCATTCCGCCATCCCAACCAAGCTCGGCCTTCCCCTCAAGGTGGGTGCTCCATTCGAGCTAGGCATTCTCTTGGACATAACCTCATTATTTGAATCAGGTGGCATTTCCGCACCGGGTCTGGCTTCCCTACGTCTGCTGTTAAGGATCGAAATGGCATTCTGTTCTAGGTGAGGGCCTGTTCATATCCGTTTCGCAATCTCATCCCTACCTCATAAGTCATCTCCATATTATAAGGGCGACAGACCCTCACGCTTTTGTTCATCCTAGCTGCCGAAAGTTACGTTACAAGAGACACTTGGTTTTGTGCTCCACGCTTACTTTCACCTCGCCACGCCAAAAACTCGCTAAGTCTCGCTTAATTTGGCACTGGTCGTGCATATTAATAGTATATCCACGGTCGATCTACAATCGCCAGCGACGCCGCGCTCTCAACACCTGTTGAGCGCTATGCGTAGAGCTGGCTAAGAGCTCTCTGCTCGCACTAGAATGGTAAGAATTGGCCGTGGGTTAATGAAGATATTTATATTTTAAGTTAGGCGCCTCTATTATATAAGCACCCCACCAAACTTATACCGCACTAAAATGAGCCCCTAAGGGGCTATAGACAAAGGCTTTAATAGAAGACTTAGTATTTTAGAGATATATACTATTTAACAGCTTTTCTACCCGCTTAAAGCCGTTTACAAAGCTAATCTAATAAGTACTATATTTGCTCCTGCCGTAGATTAACCTACCACATAGCCGCTTCCTCGCTAACCCTTTGGGCCTACGCAACCCGCTTAATCTCCTTAATCTCCTTAAGCCGTAGGGAGTACTATTAAAGCTCGCTCTGCCAGCCGGCCCGCTATCTACTACCCCATTTAGAATCTAGCGCTGCTATAAAAGGATTACCTCTAAGCCCCTTAGTCTACTTACACTAAAGGGCCCATACGGACTTTATTATATGGCATATACAATACACAGGCGGCTGCTTAGGCTAGAGCTTAAGCTTAGATTTAGGCCCTTACTATAGCTATAGCTACGGCTGTAGCTATAGCTATAGCTGTGGCGGCGCCGGCAAAGGGGAAGCTATACGTCAGGAAAAAATTTACCAGCATTTAATTTTACTTTTCAGCCATTTCAGCATTTCTTAGCATTTCCTAGCATTTTCTAGCATTTTCCAGCATTTTCCAGCATTTATTACTAAGTACTAGCATTTAGCCGCCAAATGCGGCATTTATAACTAAGTACTAGCATTTAGCTGCTAAATGCGGCATTTATAATTAAGTCTGTCACGGCACTAACCTGACGCGCACTGTCTTGTACTATTTCCTACCGTTAGCTAGCCCACCACTAGCGCCTTGGCGGCTGGCCCTACTATTTGTATGCAATACCCCCTTTTACCTTCTTCTCCTTCTTTATAGCATAACGTAGTTTATCAGTCTACTTCATTATAGCACTGTGACAGTTTGTGCTATTATCAATTGCACCCTATCGCGACTACTGATTCCCCGTATCCCAGTTATCTCCGCCCTAGAGCAATCGCGACCTATGCGCGCTAACGCGTCCATATACTAGCACAGTCCTAGAATAATCCTTAGTTTTTTCCCAGCGCTAAAGACCACCTAAATGGGCGATATTAATGACGCCAAAATGGCTGAAACCTAGAACTCCCGTGAAGTTTTTGTAGACTTCTTTACACAGACACACCTTAATATTGTATAGATAATCTGCCGCTCCCCACTGTACCCTAAAACCTTTAAGGCTAATAAAGCTTACTATACCCTTGTTAACCATACCAACGAGTTCCTTAGTAATATTAAAGCGGGACTACAGTTTATGTATAACATAAACACCGCTAATAAGAAAGCTAACAAAAGCCTTAATACCCTTATTGCTTCCTAGACAGGAACTATTAACTCCTAGGTAGAGACTATTACCGTTCTAAAATAATTAACCCCTATAACAATGGCGGCAACCTAGTAGAAAAAACGGATATCTAAAGACCCGCCAATATTCAGCGGAAAAGGTACCCCACTAGAATAATAAGCCAACTTTAAGACCTGGCATATTAAAATTAAAGGAGTCTTTAACTGTAACTAGGACTACTTTAACACAGTCTAATCCCAGATCCTTTACATCTCAGACATACTAGAGGGTAAGGCCTATAAGTTTATTAAGCAGGGCCTAGAGCTTATGCATAAGAACCCAAACAATATATCTATATAGAAATGGCCCACTAAGGAAGATACGCTTAAAGAGCTTACTATATACTATAAAGTCCTTAATATAACCTAGGTTATAAAAAACAAGCTTAACCGTTTCCCCTAGGGCAAGCGTAATTACTAGTCCTAGAAGGGAGAGCTTAATGAGTTAATAGTTCGCGCTAAAAAGATAGATAAATAGAAGGTAGACCTACTCTAGAAGTTTATCTCTTTAAAGATAGAAGAGCTGGCACTTGGACTTGCCTATAAAATTAACAACAGCAACTATATAGGTTAGAGTAAGCAGATAGATGTGTTTACTAAGAACCTCGCGAACTATGTACACTAAGCCAACCTTAAGAACACTAACTACCGCCTATCTGCTTAAGCCCCTGCCCCTATATTAACCCTAACCCTAACCTTAGCAGCAACTGGAGAACCTATGGACCTTAATAGAATCTCAGACACAGAGCGCAAGCGCCGCTTTAATAATAGACTGTGCCTTACCTATGGCCTACCTAGCCACTAAAAGGACGCTTATAACCCCGCTATAATAGCAAACCCAGTCCTAATGCTAGCCCGTCAAATAATACAAACTAATAACCGCGGACGTAGCAACCGCAGAGTCTATTATAGCCATAGCAGATGACCCCCCCCCTTTAACCCTACGGCTCAGTCACTCTAAATAATGCCCTATATAGAAGCCCAACCCGTTAACAACGCCTAGCATTGGTGACTCCGCGCTAGCGAATACGAACACGGCTATATTATTAACAAGGTGCCGTCTTTCTATACCCTAACTAAGACCAATACTACTAGCCAGACAGACACTGGATCGCCCTGCTAAGACAGCCTTATACCCTAGTCGTTAAAAGGCAGACCTTTAAACTAAGTCGCGTCTAAGGATCTAAACCATATGAGGAGAAAGACGAGAAGATTAGGTCCCTATTACTAGACCAATTAGTCCTTTCTATTAGTAAACTGCCACTTAATCTTAGATCAGCAAATAGTAATAAGAAATTAATCCTTATTTAAACCCAGCTCTCCTTATTATGTAACCTATATCCCCAAGTTTATATTAATATAGTAAGCCTAGTGGACTTAGGTAGTACGGCAATAGCATTTGCTAACAAAGAGTCCATTATAAAAAAGTATAATGTTATAACTAAGAAACTATTGGCGCCTAGGCTACTATACCTTATAGATAGTATTCCGACCTCGCTTGTTATGGACTACTTTACCGCCCAAATATTAATTAGCCTCTATACTAAAGCTATACTCTTTCTCATTACTAAACTCTTACCCACTACCCTAATTATCCTAGGTATGCCTTAGCTCCAGAAACATAAGCCCTGCCCCAGCTTTAGGGAGCTTAAGATCCGCTTTAACTTAGACTACTACTCTAGGAACTGCCTCCCATGGGGGATAGCTGACAGTAGTAGGGACGCCCTATGTGGATACTCGGCACTACTAAGCCTAGTGCCTAGGACTACATACAAAGCCCTAATAGTAGAAGATATTCCTAACAAAGGGGAACTTATGCAGCTGCAAAGCAACGAGATAGCAGAAGACTGGACTACTCTAGCACTTAAGACCAAAACAATAGGCCAGCCAGCCTTGCTAAAACTAAGGAAGAAGGTTTGCTTTGTACTACTACTACTAAGAATCTAACGCTAACCTAGACACCCTTTAAACCCCAGCCGCCTAGCCTAACACCCAGAACTAAGCCATATGCTATATGCGCACACTATAGCCCGCGTTATAGTAAGGGCTGGCTATAGAACCACTGAGACCCGGATAATAGAAACCGCACTACTATAACGCCTAACTTTATACCCACTCCCCACACGCCTTGTGCAAGGCCGCCGCCTAGGAACCGCTCCAAAGAGCTAACTGAGACGAGCCAGCCCTACCGCGACATTAGGAGAAGACCAAATATGCCCTAATCTGGACGATATTATAAACGTACGCGCCGTGAATTTCGCCCAGTTTTGTAAATAAAAAGGCGTAAAAGTAATAAGGATCCATATGGCAGAGCTAGTAGAACTAGTAGAATAAGAAGAATGGAAATAATTAATAGACAAACTCCCTACTAGACTGGTTAAGATATTGGACCTAATAGAGAAATCCTTTCGCCGCTTAGTCAATAGTAACTATACGATAGAAGAAGCCTGCAAGGTCTTCCCTAGTTATTTTCACCGTTTCCTTAAGGAAAACCTCCGGACTATAAATACTGAGTTCCTCCGCCGCAAAGTTATAGACACAGACGTTAAGAAGTTTATAAAAGGCAAGCCCGCTCTAACTAGGGACGATATTATATAACGCCTCCTAAGGGAACACAGGCACTATATTAAGGGGTTTCTCCTAAAGAACACTAATAAGCTCCTACCACATCGCCCATAGGACCATAAAATTGAAATTATGCCAGGAAAGCAGCCCCTATACTATAAGAACCGCCCACTCTCCCCTACCGAGCTCTGATGCGTTAAGAAATGGATTAATAAGATACTTAATAAAGGCTTTATCTAAGAATTAACATCCCCTGCCGCAGCCCCGCTCCTACTTGCTGCCAAGCTAGGAGGAGGGGTGAGGATCTGCCATAACTACAAAGGACTTAATAACATCACCGTTAAGAATCAATACCTACTCCCGCTTATCCGTAAGACACTTAATGCCCTATATAGCGCTAAATTCTATACTAAGCTTAATATTATCGCCGCGTTTAACAGGATCCGTATTGCCAAGGGCTATAAGTGGCTTATAGCATTTATTACCCGCTTTGGGCTCTATAAGATGCTAGTAACCCTATTTAGCCTTTATAATACCCCAGCTATATTCCAGAACTATATTAACCACATTCTTTACGACGCACTAGATAACTATTATATAGCATACCTTAACGACATTCTTATATTTTCTAAAACTCAAGCTAAGCATACCAGGCATGTTAAAGAGGTAATTCGCCGCCTTAGAGCGGCCGGCCTCCAAATTAATATTGGCAAGTCAGAGTTCTATATAACAAAGACAAAGTACCTTGGCTTAATTATCTTAATAGAAGGAATAAGTATGGACCCTAAAAAGGTCCAAGCCTTATAAGCATAGAAAAACCCAACCTTAGTTAAAAAATTACAGCAGTTTCTTAGATTTGTAAACTTTTACCATAGGTTTATCTAAGGTTATTCTGCTGTTGCTATACCTATAACAAAACTCCTAAGAAAGGACATTGGATAGCTATAAGGACTAGAACAAGCTAAGTCGTTTAAGGCCCTTAAGAGAGCCTTTACTTTAGCACCAGTACTAGCATACTACGACTACATAAAGAAAATAGTAGTAGAGATAAATATATTAAATTAGGCTTCTAGCGGAGTCCTTTCCTAGTATAACAACGACGGTAAACTAAAACCGGTTGCATTCTTCTCCGCAAAGCACTCTACGCTAGAGTGTAACTACAAGATCTATAACAAGGAACTCTTAGCTATTATTAAGGCTTTAAAGGAATAGCGTCCTAAGCTATAAGGGACTAAGAAGCCGTTTAAAATTATTACTAACCATAAGAACCTATAGATGTTTATAACTACTAAGTAGCTAAACCAACGCCAAGTCCGGTGGGCAGAGTTCCTTTTATAGTTTAACTTTGTGATTATATATAGACCTAGCAGTAAAGCTACGCTCCCTAACGCCCTAAGCCGACTACTAGGAACGAAACCTAAGGATACTAATAATAAACGCCTCCGCCACTAAGCCCAAGTTATTATACCGCCCTAGAAAATTAACCCCATAATCTTAGAAGAATTACTATATAAGTCCCATAACTTTAATAATGCGGAGTTTGTAGCCGCTCTAGACCCTAAAATAGCTGAAAAGTTACTAGATAAGCTAATCCGGTTAGGATACCAGGAGAACAAACTCGCAAGAGATATAGTAGCGGCCCTACATAATTAGAAAGCTCGCCGTTGGCCAAAGAAGATTAGGAAATTACTCCGTTGCAATAAGTTAGAATGCAGTATCGTTGATAAACAGATCTACTTCCGCTAACGCCTCTTTATCCCTAACGCCCTAGACCTCCGCCTAGAAGTTATCTATCGCTCTTATAGCAGCGGCCCCGCTGGTTACCCCAGCTGGGTTAAGACCCTTAACCTTATAAACCGAATATACTAGTAGTTAGGAATCTCCCAGTTCACGGCTACCTTTATTAAAGACTGTGCCCTATGCTTTCGCACTAAAACCCCCTATTCTGCCCCACCCGGTTTCCTAAAGCCACTAGAATTACCCGCTTACCCATAGACTAATATTTCGATTAACTATATTATAACGCTGCCGGTATGCCAATGCTACGGCAAGGTATATAAATATATCCTTATTATTATGGACCGCCTAACTAAAATGCGACACCTTATTCTAGTAATAGGACTCTCAATAGAGGAGCTAGTTAATAGCTTTATTAACAACGTATATAAGCTCCACAGTGCACTAAGCATGATTATCTCCAATTACGGTATATAATTTATTAGCGACTTCTGGCAATAACTAAGTAAACGCCTTAAGACAACCTTATAACTAAGCTTAGCCTAGCACCTAGAAACGGACGGCTAAACCAAAATTGTTAACGCTGCCGTAAATAAGTACCTCTATACTTTTATTAGCTTTACATAGGACGACTAGGTTAACTACCTACCGCTTACTAAGTTTACTATAAACAACTAAGTTAATAAGAGTATAGGTATCTCCCTATTTTTTGCAAACTATAGCTTTAACCCTTACCTTAGAATCGAGCCTGCTGGCCCCTGCCCACTAATACTATCGGTATAAGCGAAGAAGGAGTTCTTCCGCGCAGACTCTATAGCCAACCGCTTTAAGCGGATATTGACACAGCTTAAGGCCCTAGCCTGGATTTTATAGTAACGCTATAAAGACAATACTAATACCCGTAGGGACGAGAGCGCGTTATTCTATAAAGGTAATATAGTTATGGTTAGCTTAGAAAATATAAAGACAAACAGACCTAAAAAGAAATGGGACGATAAATGGGACGGCCTATACCCCGTACTTGCAGTATACCAAGGGGCAGTTGTGGTAGACCTCCCGGACCACATCTAAGTAAATAAATCCTTCCATATATCTAAGGTCCGCCTCTAGGCTGCTAAAGAGATCCCTAGCCAAGTAAATATTAATACTATAGAACGCCGTAATGTACAAGAACGAGTAGCAGAGAAAGACAATAACGGCAACATAGAAGACAAATAGGAGTTTAAAAAAATCCTTAATATATATGATAAAGACCCCTAAGGCCTAACTTATAAGATTAAATGGAAATATCACAAGGACACAACCTGGCAGCTAAAAGAGGACCTAAAGGGTTGCGAACAAGCTATATAGCGCTTCTATAAGCAACACCCTAAGAAGCCAGGACCCCCAGACTGGGCATAAGATAAGGAAAAGTTACGCTAAGGTCATAGCCGACCACCGTGTTAAAATTTGTGGTGGTTGAGATGTTATGGAACTTCGACCGGCGGTTAAAGTTGTCTAATTGGCCAGATTCTTGCCAAGAAGCGCCACTTGGGTTAATTTAGGTGGCGGTGTAGAGTTCTACTAACTTTACTCACCGAACTAACTAATTAGGATTTTCTATGCCCGGCATAGAAAATCGCCATTGGCTCGGTTAAGGGCGGTAAGCGGAACTAACATCTTTGCAGTAAAAACAGGTGTTTTAGAGTTATTTGTTCGGTTTGGGGACCAAACCAATTGGGGAGGGGAGTACTGTCATGGCACTAACCTGACGCGCACTGTCTTGTACTGTTTCCTACCGTTAGCTAGCCCACCACTAGCGCCTTGGCGGCTGGCCCTACTATTTATATGCAATACCCCCTTTTACCTTCTTCTCCTTCTTTATAGTATAACGTAGTTTATCAGTCTACTTCATTGCAGCACTGTGACAAAGTCTTAGCATTTAGCTGCTAAGTGCTAACTATAAGATTACTAAGCATATATAAAAGTATAAATTTTATAAATTTTATATTTTATATATACTTGTTAATATTAGTAAGCATGCATAAAAGTATAATTTCATAATTTTAATAATTTTAATAATTTTATATTTTATATATACTTTATTAATAAATATTAAAATTACTACCCCTAAAGCTCTGCATAAAGCTCTACACAGAGCTTTGCATAAAGCTCTACACGAAGCTCTGCACAAAGCTCTGCACGAAGCTCTGCACGAAGCTCTGCATAAAGCTCTATACGAAGCTCTGCACGAAGCTCTGCACGAAGCTCTGCATAAAGCTCTGCACGAAGCTCTGCACAAAGCTCTACACAAAGCTCTGCACGAAGCTCTGCACAAAGCTCTATACGAAGCTCTATACGAAGCTTTGCACAAGGCTCTATATATCACGGCACTGACCTAACGCGTTGTTGTGACTCGGCGTTATTATAACACGAGCACAGACCTAACCCCTGAGCACTGACCCTATGCGTACGCGTATATATATCTTACCTTACCTCCTATACATAACGTAGCTGACCAGGAAGCGAGCCACCCCACGCAGCGAGCCACACAAGAATATGCCTGCCATTTTTAATTATATAGCAAATTACACCAAAATCGAGAAGCCGAAACTGCCATATAAAATATTATATAGGATCTTTCTTCTGGTGTTAAGACGTTGATTCGCAAGGGCTCTAGCGCCCACAGAGCACCTAGATCTACTGTTGGATATCATCTTGCTAGCTATCTCCCACAATATAAAGCTTACCCTGGCTTATTACATCCTTTATAAGAAGAGTAAATTATTAAATAGATCAATAAATGCTAATCCTAGGGCCTTCCATTAAAGGTTAATATGCTCTTAGAAATAGCTTATTCCCTTTTAGAAAAAGGCCAAACTATAGGCAAGCATTAGGGGCAGAGATTTGTTTAACGCCATAGTCTTAGTACTATATTAAGTTGTCGGCTTAACTGCTAGAGAGCTTAGAATAATAATGTCAGTCGTTGTCTATAACTGACTAGTCATGGGGTAGTCACGTGTACTGGTTACGTAAGCTAAGCGAGTATAAAATCCACCAGAATCCACCTGTAGAATAGTATTAATAATACAACAACTTCTTATCTATGTATCTTAATATACGCATCTGATTCCCTTACACCTCCACTGCACCTCATCAAGTACCAGCCTCAACAGGTTATAAGCCCGGCTACGCCTATAGAGGGTTTCAACATAGCGTTTTTAAATAACGCGTGGAGAGAGCTATAACGTATAATTACAGCAGTTGTCAAACGATTAAAGGACGCGCATTATCCGCGGAATTAATTACTACCTCACTAACCTATTTACTCGCTAAGTCTGATCAGAAGACGAGAGCTAAGAAGCAGGCAGGAGATAGTAACAGGTCGAGCTCGCAACTAGACAACAATTGATACAACGCGTATCAGGAGCTCAACCATAACGCGTCTAGTAGCATATACCACCTACCAATAACTTAAGAAGTAGACGACGATCAAAACCAATTAGAATAATCTTAATTACGACACCGTAACACAAATACAGCGAGTTCCCAATTAACTTAATATCTAATTCCTGCACTTAGGATAAGCGAAAGCAGTAGTAGCAAGAACCTACTGCCTAATAGCATAAAGCTAAAGGGAGAGGAGAACTATATTACATAGAAAAAAGCAATAGAGGACATTGCCGTTGCGAACGGATTAAGACGTTATATTTATAAAAAGGGAAAAGCACCTAAATACGTGGATAAATTTAATAAGAAAGCTAATAAGACAAAGCTGGCAGTATGGCTAATATAGGAAGCTGGAGACTTAAGCATAAAGATTATTATTAAGCTTAATATTAAGAGTACCCCTATACAAATGCTAGCAGGATATAAGTTAGCGCGTAAGATATGGGTAACTCTACAGACTTAGTATAAGGGAACCGGAGCAGTTCTTAGCTATAACGCTATTAAATTATACACGAAGATTAAATATAACGACTACCCTAATCTCAAGCACTTTATTATTGCATTTAAACAGGCTATTAAAAAGCTGGCGAACCTTAATATTTCCCCACCTAAATCATGGCATCCAATTCTCTTTATTATGGCCCTATCCAACACATAGCCCATCTAGGCAGAACGACAGCGATTGAATTCTTAAAAAGAATTAACCCAACTATTACTCTCCGCGTTAATTAAAGATATTATAGATAAGGCACAAAACAAGGATAAGAAGGCTAAGGGAGGTGTACTATATAGGGGGAAGCCTAATAAGAAGGGCAAATAAAAGGTAAAGGAGGATAAGGAGAAGAGTAAGGGAAAGTACTGTAAGAACTATAAGAAGCTAAACGCCCGTCACAAACCTAAAAACTGCTTTATTATAAATAAGAAGCTATATCGCGAATAGAAAGAAAAGATAGGTAAGAAGTTTGTTCTATATTAGGAACCTAATAAGAAGAAGTTAGCAGTAAGAGTAGGAAGAAAGAACCTAGTAGTAACTCCTTGGACGATAACAATGCTCGCAGTGACTCAGACAATGGCAATGCTTGTATATTTATAAAGAGAGAGTTAGGGTACCTCTACGCACACCTAAACAGGAAGAATTAATCACTAATTAAGTAGAAAGAAATACTGTTTAATACTAAAGCTAAAACCCATATTGTAACGGAACCTTGTAGTAGGAACTACGGTGGGTCCTGTTATTGGGCTGGGTATGTAGGTAAGAACAAATTAACAACATAATAACAACTAGTGGAGTAGTTGCCTAACAGATTAACTCCAATTATATTCTAAGATTTACTATAAAGAGAGAACTATCTAGGTAGGGACTATGGTCCTTTAAATACACAACTATACTCCTAAAAAATCCCTTCGCTCTGTTAATCTGTTAATCTGTTAATCCATTAATCTGCTTATAAATCCCACATTCCTCTAATTTTACAGATTATAGATTAACCACGTAACCTTAGTTACTATTCCTTGTCACATAGTTCTATTGGCTCTATCCTAGACCGTGCCTATATTAACCAACTAGCTTCCTCCGACTCTTCTCCAAGTAGTTATAATATTGTACTTAAGCTATCCGTAACACTATCTCCCTCCTCTTTATTTTTGTCCTTAAAGATTCCTAACATCTCTAAGTTATCTACTAGAGGTGTAATGTCCGTTTAATTAGTCTAGTTAATATTTTTATTTATTATACCTAAAGCATCTTCCTCTTCTTCTACCAATTGTCGCAATTGTGTAGTACTTAAGATTCTTTCTTTGGGTAAGGCCATGCCTTTCTATCCCTGTTGCGCCGATAAGAAGTTAGTGTGCGTTATAATTGCGGCTCCCTCCGGTTACCAACCATCCTCTTATGCCGAGTGCACTAAGTTAAATATTTAATTATTCTATAACGTTTGCTCTGTGTCTAACGCTAAGTATACGCGTCCTATAACTCTTAACAGTCTTTGCGTTCTTTAAGTAACTTATTATAGGGTCTTATATTTAATCTAAGGCCAAAAAGCTTAAGAGCTTGCTTATGGCCGCCTATAATAAACTTTGTTATTTTATTAAGGAATCAGCCCTGTTGCTAGAGGCTTAACGCCGTGCGTTAGAAGCATTTGCTTATACGTTTAAACTTTAACAGACTGCCTTTGCTTAGCTAACCCGTCTTAAGAAGGTATATAAGAAGGTTTATTCTAAGGAGTTTCGCCTAGTTAAGCAGGGTCTCTATAAGCTGGAAGCGGAGGAGGCTAAGGCGGACTCGCGTTTACTAGCAAGGAAAATAACTCCAAGTAGCTTGGTAGGTGCTCCTCTTAGGTCCCCCTTAGGTAACTTATTTTTTTGCAATCCTTTCTTATTAATACTACCTAACCCCTTTTCTTCTAATACTTCTGTACCTTTTCTATAGCGTTCTCTAGGTTGCTTAGTGGTTCCTAGGTAGTCTTATTATAGCCTATTCACTTTACTTTATACTACGTTTTGTCATCTACGTCCTTATAACTAATAATCTTTAAAACTTGCCATTTGTCTTCTTCTTGTCCTCTATACGTGTCTGCCTTATAAACTAGTGGCTTAATATCTCTATATGCTGGTTCTAGCATCGTAATATGTTATATAGGGTAGATCTTTATTTTGGCTAGTAGGTTTAACTTATACATAACTAATAAAATTCTTTACTTAACTTTAAAAGGTCCTAGTCTAATATAGTCCAATTTCTTACTTAGTCGTTAACTCTTAAAATTTTTATATAGTAGCTATACTTTATCTCCCTCCTTAAAATCTGGTCCCTTAGATCTCTTAGCATTATAGTACCTTTTTATTCGTTTTTATACTAGTTTGGCTGTTTCTGTAAGGTCTATATAAAGTTTCATTAACATCTCCATTCTTTGTTTAGCTGTGCTACTCGTCTTCTTTACTTAACGTGGCGATAATAACGTTCTTGGCTTATACCCGTAATTTGCCTTAAATAGTAATGTCCCTATTCCTTCTTATGGTGTTACATTATATACAAACTATGTAACTGGTAATAATAATACCCAATTATTCTATGCGTAATTAATATAATGCCTTAGATACTGTTCTAGTGTCTAGTTTAGTCTTTCCGTTTATCCATCCGTCTGCGGATAATATGCTGTAGAGGTTGCTACGCAAACTCCCTATTCTGCCAGAAACACCTCCTAAAATGCTACTATAAATCTTGGATCTCTGTCTAATATAATCTTATCTAGTGCTCTATGTCTTGTAAACACTTCCTTTATATAAATTCTAGCGACATCTTCTGCTAATATCTCTTTAGTGCATGCTATAAAGTATCCCTACTTTATTAGCTTGTCCACTATTACTAAAATCGCGTTATAATCTTGTCCTATAATAGGATTTTTTAACTTTGGTAACTTAACAATAAAGTCCTATAATATAACTTCCTATAGTCTTCCTAGTACTTCAATAGGTTATAGCCCTCTATATGGCTTATACCTTGTTGGTTTATTCCTTTAGCAATCTAGACATTTTTTTATAACTTATCTTACTAGTCCCTAGATTCCTTAAATAATATACTCCTCTTAAAGTCTTAACACTAAGCCTATAGCTCCGTTGTGTCCTTATATTATTCCCTGGTGGAATTCTTTAATAAACTCCTCTATAATAGACTTAGGCATATATGTTGCTTCTCTATTTTTATATTACTCTAAGTCTGGATCCTCTACCTATGCTTTTTAGATCTTTTATATCCAATTACTCTCTAGTAATTTATGGATCTGACTTTTCTTAGTTGCTATAATTTTTAGGTAATTATACCTAATTAATCCGTTTTAATCTTTTTGCAATAAAGCTCCTAATAGATTTTTATTACTTTGCAGTTTAGCTTTTCTGCTTAGAGCGTCTACTCGTATATTGTCTATACCCTTAGTATACTAAATTTCAAAATAGTACTCTGTAAGCATTTCCGCCTATCTAACCTATCTTTGGTTAAGTTCCTTTGTTATTAGAAATCCTATAAGGTTTTTATAGTCTGTCTTAACCATAAATAGTTTCTCTATGCCTTATAAGAATGCTCTCTATTTCTTAAGTACTGCTACTATACCTAACAACTCCTTATTGTAGATGTTATAGTTTAACTCTAGTAGTGTTATCTTCTAACTATAGTACGCTACTGGATGCTATGCGTCCTAGTGCTTCTATAGCAAGTATGCTCCTAGTATAAAGTCTAATACGTTTATCTTAACAACTATTTCTAACTTTAGTTAATAGATCTTAAGGACTAGTTCCTAGGTAAACAGTTCCTTAAATTCCTAGAATAGTTTCTTCTATTCACTACCCTAAACCCATAGTTCTTCTTTCTTTGTTAGCCTTGTAAACGGCTTAATACTTTTTAACTATTATGCTATAAACCTCCTATAGTAGTTACAAAACCCTAGAAACAACCTTAACTGCATAACATTCTCTAGTTCTTGCTAACTTACTATGGCTTCAACTTTCTTTAGGTCTATACTAATCTTTCCTAGTTTAATAATAAATCCTATAAAATCGGTTTTTCTTATAAAGAACTCGCATTTCTTAATTACTACTAGCATCTGTTCTTCCTATAGTCTCTTTAAGACCCATTTAACGTGTTCTCTATGTTCTCCCTTATTCTCTAAGTAAATAATAATATTATTAAGGTATACTATAATAAACTCATCTAAGTATTCTCCTAATATACTATTAATTCGCTTCTAGAACGTTGCTAGTGCATTTATAAGCCCAAATTGCATAACTAATGGCTTATATAGTCCTTCCTTTAACCTAAAGGCTGCCTTCTATTTATCGCCTTCCTTAATCCTAATCTAATGGTACGCCCACCTTAGATCTATCTTTGTAAAGATTTTTGCGTTGCCTATCCTGTCTTAGATTTCGCTAATTAAGGGTAAAGGATATCTATCCTTCCTAGTAATGCTGTTTAACTGTCTATAGTCTATATACATCCTAAGTTTTCCGTTTTTCTTTAGGATAAACAGTACTAGATATCCTACTAATAACTATAACGGTCTAATATATCCCTTGTGTAAGTTCTTCTAGACAAACTCCTTAAGCGCTACTAACTCTGTTTTAGTAAGCTTGTAGATTAGAAAGAACTTTAAACTTATTCCCTCTTCTAATTCTATCTCGTGGTCCCATACTGTATATTTTAATAGCTTTTTACTTTCTAGTAACTATAACTTCTTACCATACTTATAGTATCTCTTTGGTACATAACTTAAGCCTTACTCAGTCTCTTTGTATATTGCTCCGACTTGGTACTATACCAATTTAGTTTGCTGTCGCATCTTATATTGTTAAGTATCCCTAATATTAACCTAACCTATAACCTAATTAATCTTTAGATTGTATTCCTGTAACTAAGGTATTCCTAGTATCGCCTTATCCTATTCTAACGGTAGGATATTAAAAGATATTCTAACTAGTCTCCCTTTAATAGTTAACTAAATAGGTCCTATTTTAAGATTAATAATACCTCCTCTATAGGCTATCTAATCTCCTAAAATTGTTATAAGTAGATATAGGTGTTCCTTCTATCTATATAGTAACCCCATCCTTTTTACTACTTTTGGTAATATGTGGTTTTTAGTTACTCTACTATCTACTAATACTTTAAACTACTAATCTTGCCACTTAACTTGTAAATTTAGGTGTTAACCTTAAATTTCTTTAAGGGTCTAAGGCTTTAACACTAGTTCCCTCTAGTCCCGTACGCCTCCCCTTTTTCTAACTATTAGCTGCTAGATCCTATTTATACTTAGTCTAACTTAGGCCAATACTTAGTTTGTTTCTTTTCCTCTATATACTATAGATAAGTATTCTCTAGGCACTCCCACTACTATTATCCATCTAGGTATTCTTCTGTAAGGAATCTTTCTAGTTAAAGTATTAAGTCCCCTTAACCTTATACTTTTACTGGGTGCTATTTATATATATACTTAGCATTCCTAAACCGCCTTTCCTTAGGTGCCTAATATATCCTTATTAGGTACTTCCGGTTCTTATCTTTTAGTACTTTATGCATATTGCAGGTATTATCCACATAAGCTATCCACAATAGTATATAATATGTTAGGTAACTTAGGTTAACTCTTAATTTATCTTTATCCTTAAGTTTAAACCTATACCTAGTTAACCTAACTACTTATATCTCTATTGCGGGTACTAAAATTTATTATTTACTTTTCTAGTCCCTAGATCCTTCTTCTAGGTTCCTTAATATCATAATTAATACTCCTTTAATATAACTTATGCGTTTCTCCGTAATGGGTTAGTCTTAGATAACTTTTTTATCTAGCTATATATAAAAGTCTTCCTATTTATTATTATATTGTTACCTATACCACTTTCTATATAACTGGTTTAGTGTATATAGTCTATCTATTAGAAAGTACCTTGTTATCACTATATTATAATATTCTTTAGTATGTCTTTCTTTAAACCTAGTTAGGATATCTAGATCCTCTTTTTATTCTAGTTTATCTAACCATTTTACCCTAGGTGTCCCTATACTTAGCCTATTAGTAACTCTTTATACAGGTGCTTTGTCCCTTATATAACCTAGTATAGCTAACCTCTTGTTTAGCTTTTGCTCTTGCTATATAATAATTCTTATTTTAAACTTATCTATAGTTTCTTATTTTCTGCGTCTTATAGCTAGATCTTTATAGTTATCTTGCTTTTTAATCCTAGTATTAACTATTTAATCTTTAGGCTAAATACTACGTTTACCTAGAATTGCTAAAGTTCTTATTCGTTCTCTAAACTTGTAGTTTTTAAACTTACGTCCTATACTTATTTATTTATTACTAAACTAAGTTACTACTCTTTCCCATCGGTTTTTATCCGTTATAGGTTCTTAGGTATATCTTATCTTATCTTAAGAATCTTAAGCTTCTTATATCTCTTCTTAAGAATCTTAAGCCTGTGGCCTTTTGCCTTTATTAAGTAATAAGCTAGCACTAGCAGTTATCTACTTACTTAGTTTCTTTTAAACATTACTCCTATTATTTTATAAAGCGATAGAAATTATATCTAATGGTATTACAATACCCGTTACTGAACTTTGTTTTATAATAGTCTTAGTCTTTACTTCTATTTTAACTTCTCTAAGGTCTATATGCTCCTAGTAAGCTGCCTTTATTACCTTATTATTAGTAAATGCTTTGCCTATATTAAATTTATTGTCTTTAATGTCCAATCTATAAGCTAGTTTATTAGTTCCTCTAAACTTAGATAATACTGGCTCCTATAGCTAATAGCTTACGCTGTACTTAGCGTCCTTATAAATTTAGCATGCGTTATTATAACAAAACGCAAAACTATTAATTAAACATTCTTTTATTTCTTATAGTGCACTATTATCCCTTTATATGTACGTACCGTCTACTAGCCTGGTTTTCTTTACTGCGTAATTACTTTAACCACCTCTATAGTCTCTAGCGAAATAACCTTATTTTCTGTAATTTATGCAAGCTCTATTTTTAAACCATTTTTCTTGTTATAAAGTCCGCCTAAACATTTTCTACTGCTAAGATCCCTGGTTTAGCCTCTACTTTTAGGTCCTTTAATTACTAGATGCTTAATCTCTAGGTTTCTATAGTTTCTTTTCCTACCTTTAGGTTTCTTTAGTATTACTTAGGTCTATTAGCTCTATATATAACGGAACCTTATAGCAGGAACTACAGTGGGTCCTATTATTAGGCTAGGTATATAGGTAAGAACAAATTAATAATGTAATAATAACTAGTGGAGTAGTTGCCTAACAGATTAACTCTAATTATATTCTAAAATTTACTATAAGGAGAGAACTATCTATGGTAGGAACTAAGGTCCTTTAAATATATAACCATACTCCTAAGAAATCCTCTCTTATATATAAGGTATGTGTTATACGTGTTATATATAGATATATACTACGTATACTTTATATACTGCGTATAATATTATGTAACTTACTTACTATTCCTTATTATATGGCTCTACTAGATCTATTCTGGACCGTACCTATATTAACTAACTAGCTTCCTGCGACTCTTCCCTAAGTAGTTATAACATTGTACTTAAAGCGTCTGTAATACTATCTCCCTCCTCTTTATCTTCGTCCTTAAAGATTTCTAATATCTCCAAGTTGTCCACTAGAGGTGTAATGTCCGTTTAATTAGTCTGGTTAATATTCTTGCTTATTATACCTAAAGCTCCTTCTTCTTCCTAAGCGTAATGTTATGCTTGCACCGTGGCTGCCATACTATTGCTTAGTAAAATAATATTGTCTCTATACTCTTATTATGCGAAAGTAGGGTTAGTATATATTATAATAGCAAGTCCCTTGTCCTAATAACCCTTATTTTACTTAGAGTGCACTAAAGCAAACGTTTAATTGTCCTATGATATTCGCTCTATTTTTAATGCTAAGTATACGCGTTCTATAACTCTTAATAGTCTTTAAGTTCCCTAGGTAACTTATTATAGGGTCTTATATTTAATCTACTACTATAAAACTTAAGTCTAAGTTGGCCGCCGCGTGCGCCAAACTCTACTATTCTGCTAAAGAGACCGCTTGGGCCCTTAAGGCTTAACGTTACTCCTTTAAGTCTTAGTAGGTTGCGTTTGCTCAGTTAACCCATCTTAAAAAAGTTTATAAGAAGGTTTGTTTTAAGGAGTAGAAACTTGTTTAATAGGGTCTTAATAAGCTAGGTAATAAAAGGACTAGCTCTTCTCCTGCGAGGGAAATAACTCTAAGTAGCTTAGTAATTGCTCCTTTTAGGTCCCCCTTAGGTAACTTATTCTTTAGTAATCCTTTTTTAATACTTCCTAACCTGCTTTCTTCTAATACTTCTTTACCTTTCCCTTAGTGTTCTTTAGGTTGCTTAGTAGTTCCTAGGTAGTCTTACTATAGCCTATCTACTTTACTTTATACTACGTTTTATTATCTATATCCTTATAACTAATAATCTTTGAAACTTGCTATTTGTCTTCTTCTTACCCTCTATACGTGTCTGCCTTATAAACTGGTAGCTTAATATTCCCGTGTACTGGCTCTAGCATTGCGATATATTGTATAGGGTAGATTTTTATTTTGGCTGATAGGTTTAACTTATATATAACTAATAAAATTCTTTACTTAATTTTAAAAGGTCCTAGTCTAATATAGTCCAACTTCTTACTTAATTATTAACTTTTAAAATTTTTGTATAGTAGCCATACTTTATCTCCCTCCTTAAGATCTGGTCCCTTAGATCTCTTAGTATTGTAATACCTTTTTATTCATTTTTATACTAGTTTGGCTGTTTTCTTAAGGTCTATATAAAGATTTATTAATGTCTCTATTCTTTATTTAGCTGTGCTACTCGTCCTTTTTGCTTAATATGGCGATAATGATATTCTTAGTTTATACCTATAATTTGCCTTAAATAGTAATATCCCTATTTCTTCTTGTGGTGTTGTATTGTACGCAAACTATATAACTGGTAATAATAATACCCAATTATTCTGTGCGTAATTAATATAATGCCTTAGATACTGTTTTAGTATCTAGTTTAGTCTTTCTGTTTATCCATCCGTCTGCGGATAATATGCTATAGACGTTACTGCGTAAACCCCTTATTCTACTAGAAACACTTCTTAAAATATTGCTATAAATTTTAGATCTTTATCTAATATAATCTTATCTAGTGCTCCGTATTTTATAAATACTTTTTTTATATAGATTCTAGCAATATCTTCTGCTAATATTTCTTTAGTGTATGCTATAAAGTATCCCTACTTTGTTAGCTTATCTACTATTACTAAAATCGCGTTATAATCTTGTCCTATAATAGGATCTCTTGACTTTAGTAACTTAATAATAAAGTCCTATAATATGACTTTCTATGGTCTTCCTAGTATCTTGACAGGTTGTAGCCCCCTATACGGCTTATACCTTATTAGTTTGTTCCTTTGGCAATCTAAATATTTCTTTATAACTTGTCTTGCTAGTCCCTAGATTTCTTAAATAATATACTCCTTTTAAAGTTTTAACACTAAGCCTATAGCTCCGTTATATCCTTGTGTTATTCCCTTGTGGAATTCCTTAACAAACTCTTCTATAATAGACTTAGGCATATATATTGCTTCTCTATTTTTGTACTACTCTGAGTCTAGATCCTCTATTTATGCTTCTTAAATCTTTTGTATCTAATTACTCTCTAGTGACTTATAGATTTGACTTTCTTTAGTTGCTATAATCCTTAAATAATTATACCTAATTAATTTGTCTTAATTCTTTTGCAATAAAGCTCCTAATAGCTTTTTGTTACTTTATAGTTCAGCTTTTCTACTTAAAGCGTCTACTCGTGCATTGTCTGTACCTTTAATATACTGAATTTCAAAATAGTATTCTATAAGTATTTCTGCCTATCTAACCTATCTTTGGTTAAGTTCCTTTATTATTAGGAATCCTATAAGGTTCTTATAGTTTATCTTAACTATAAATAGTTTCTCTATGCCTTGTAAAAATACTTTCTATTTCTTAAGTGCTATAACTATACCTAATAACTCCTTATTATAGATGTTATAGTTTAACTCTGGTGGTGTTATCTTCTAACTATAGTATATTACTGGATGCCATGCGTCCTGGTGCTTTTATAGTAAATATGCTCCTAGTGTGAAGTTTAATACGTCTATCTTAACAACCGTTTCTAACTTTGGTTAATAGATCTTAAGGATTAGTTCTTAGGTAAACAACTCTTTAAGTTCCTAGAACAGCTCTTTCTATTTATTACCCTAAACCTATAGTTCCTCTTTCTTTATTAGTCTTATAAACGGCTTAATGCTTTTTAACCATTATGCTATAAACCTCCTATAGTAGTTACAAAACCCCAGAAACAACCTTAACTATATAACGTTTTCTAGTTCTTACCAACTCACTATAGCTTCAACTTTCTTTAGGTCCATGCTGATTTTTCCTAATTTAATAATAAATCCTATAAAATTAGTTTTCCTTATAAAGAACTTGTATTTCTTAATTACTACTAGTATCTATTCTTTTTATAGTCTCTTTAAAACCCATTTAATGTGTTCTCTATATTCTTCCTTGTTTTCTAAGTAGATAATAATATTGTTAAGGTATACTATAATAAACTTATCTAGGTGTTCTCCTAATATACTATTAATTTGCTTCTGGAATGTTGCTAGTGCGTTTATAAGCCCAAATTGCATAACTAATGGTTTATATAGTCCTTTCTTTAACCTAAAGGCTGCCTTTTATTTATTGCCTTTCTTAATCCTAATCTGATAGTACGCCTATCTTAGATCTATCTTTATAAAGATCTTTGCGTTGCCTATCCTATCTTAGATTTCGCTAATTAAGGGTAAAGGATACCTATCCTTCTTAGTAATGCTGTTTAACTATCTATAGTCTATACACATCCTAAGTTTTCTGTTTTTCTTTGGGATAAATAGTACTGGATATCCTACCAATAACTATAAAGGTCTAATATATCCCTTATATAAGTTCTTCTAAATAAACTCCTTAAGCGCTACTAACTCCGTTTTAGTAAGCTTGTAGATTGGAAAGAACCTTAGACTTATTCCTTTTTCTAATTCTATCTTATAGTCCTATGCTGCATGCTCTAACAGCTTTTTACTTTCTAGTGACTATAACTTTTTACCATACTTGTGGTATCTCTTTGGTATATAACTTAAGCTACGCTTAGTCTCCTTATATGTCGCTCTAACTTAGTACTATACTAACTTAGTTTATTATTGTACTTTACGCTATTAAGTATCTTTAATATTAACCTATTCTGTAACCTAATTGATTTTTAGATTGTACTTCTATAACTAAGGCATTCCTAGTATCACCTCGTCCTATCCTAATGGTAGGATATTAAAAGATATTCTAACTAGTCTTCCTTTAATAGTTAGCTGAATAGGTCCTGTTTTAAGATTAATAATACTTCCTTTATAGGCTATCTGATCTCCTAAAATTGTTATAAGTAGATACGGGTGTTCCTTCTGTCTATATAGTAACCCTATCCTTTCCACTGCCTTTGGTAATATGTGGTTCCTAGTTGCTCTACTATCTACTAACGCTTTAAACTGCTAATCTTGCTATTTAGCTTATAAATTTAGGTATTATTTTTAAATTCCTTTAAGGGTCTAAGGCTCTAATACTAGTTCCCTCTAGTTCTATACGCCTCCCCTTTTCCTAACTGTTAGCTACTAGATCCCATCTATACTTGGTCTAATTTAGGCTAATACTTAGTTTGTTTCTTTTCCTCTATATACTATAGATAAGTGTTCTCTAGGCACTCCTACTACTATTATCCGTCTAGGTATTCTTCTGTAAGGAATCTTCCTAGTTAAAGTATTAAGTCCCCTTAACCTTATACTTTTACTAGGTGCTATCTATATATATACTTAATATTCCTAAACCGCTTTTTCTTTAGTGCCTAATATATCCTTGCTAGGTATTTCCGGTTTTTATCCTTTGGTGCTCTATATATGTTACATATATTATCCACACAAGCTATCCACGATAGTATATAATACGCTGTATATTTTGGGTTAACTCTTAGTTTATCTTCTTTCTTAAGTTTAAACCTATACCTAGTTAACCTGACTACTGGTATTTCTACTATAGGTACTAAGATTTGTTGCTTACTTCTCTAGTCCCTAGATCCTTCTTCTAGGTTCCTTAACGTTATAATTAATACTCCCTTAATATAACTTATGCGTTTTTCTATAATAGGTTAGTCTTAGACAACTTTTTTATCCAGCTATATATAAAAATCTGCCTATTTGTTGTTGTGTCGTTGCCTATACCACTTTCCGTATAACTGGTTTAGTGTATATAGTCTATCTGTTAGAAGGTACCTTATTATCACTACATTATAATATCCTTTAGTATGTCTTTCTTCGAACCTAGTTAGGATATCTAGATCCTCTTTTTATTCTAGTTTATCCAACTATTTTGCCCTAGGTGTCCCTGCACTTGGCCTATTAGTAACTCTTTATACGGGTGCTCTGTCCCTTATATAACCTAGTATAGCTAATCTCTTGTCTAGCTTTTGCTCTTGCTATGCGATAATTCTTATCCTAAACTTATCCATAGTTTCTTATTTTCTGCGTCTTGCAGCTAGATCTTTATAGTTATCTTGCTTTTTAATCCTAGTATTAACTATTCAATCTTTAGGCTAAATACTACGTTTACCTAGAATTGCTAACGTTCTTATTTATTTTCCAAACTTGTAGTTCTTGAACTTGCGTCCTATACTTATTCATTTGTCTGTAAACTAAGTCACTGCCCTTTCCTATCAGTTTTTGTCTGTTGTGGGTCCTTAGGTATATCTTATCTTATCTTAAAAATCTTAAGCTTTTTTTATCTCTTTATAAGAATCTTAAGCCTGTGGCCTTTTGCCTTTATTAAGTGATAAGCTAGTACTAGCAGTTATCTACTTGCTTAGTTTCTTCTAAACGTTACTCCTATTATCTTATAAAGCGATGGAAATTGTATCTAATGGTGTTATAATACCCGTTACTAAACCTTGTTCTGTAATAGTCTTAGTCTCTACTTCTGTTTTAACTTCTCTAAGGTCTGTATGCTCCTAGTAGGCTGTCTTTATTACCTTATTATTAGTAAATGCTTCGCCTATGTTAAATTTATTATCTTTAATGTCCAATATTTAAGCTAGTTCGTTGGTTTCTTTAAACTTAGATAATAATGGCTCCTATAGCTAATAGCTTACGCTATACTTAGCATCTTTATAAATTTAGCATGCGTTATTATAACAATACGCAAAACTGTTAATTAAACACTCTTTTATTCCTTATAGTGCACCGTCGTCCCTCTATACGTATGTGTCTCCTGCTGGTCTGGTTCCCTTTACTGCATAGTTACTTTAACCACCTCTATAGTCTCTGGCGAAATAACCTTGTTTTCCGCAATTTATGCAAGCTCCATCTTTAAACTATTTTTCTTACTGTGGAGTCCGCCTAAACGTCTTTTACTGTTAAGATCCCTGGTTTGGCCTCTGCTTCTAGGTCCTTTAATTACTTAATCCTTAACCTCTAGGTTTCTATAGTTTCTTTTCCCACCTTTAGGTTTCTTTAGTACTGCTTAGGTCTATTGGCTCTGCGCTATTCTATAGTTTTTAACTCTGTGTCTGTTATTATATGCTCTATGCCTTATATAACTATGGAACTCTGTCTTGCCCTTTCTTAGCTTGTTCCCTTTAATAGATCCTATTATTGATCTTTATTAACTGGTTTATTAACTCTCTTAGAGTACCTATATCTTCTATTAGGATAATTACGTCCTAGACTTTAGCCTTAAGTCCCTATTTATATTGTGCCATAAGCGCCCTATTATTCCACTCAACCTATATAGCTAGTGTTTAAAACTGTGTTATATACTTAATTGCTAAAGTGCGTTGTACTAAGTTCTAAAGCTTTTATTCCGCTGTAGTTGTGGCCTCCAGGTCTCTAAACATCTATATTAGTTATTCTATAAACCCATTCTAACTGGCAAACATGTACCTTACGTCTTAGTTAGTAGTTGTTATGCCATTAGCCTATATTTCCGTAAGGTACAGTTTAAACCACTTAAATGCCCTCCCTGTTAGGAATAATCCTATATAGGCTACTTAATCTAATGATGTTGCTAACTTTACTCCTTTCTGCATTACCTTAAAGTGTATTTGCGTAAGGAATCCCTTAAGCTTTAACTTCTCTCCTAAAAACCGTTTAATTAAAGGTAGTTTGATTTTCGCTACTCTAATTCCATTAATGCGTTCTTTAAGTATCCTATTATTGTTTTATAAGTGATTAACTATTTCCTATAACTAACCTCGCGTAATTACTTGAGAGTCCGTATCTGCTATATTGGTGTCTCCTAATCCTAAGGTTGTGGCTGTTGCCAATGCTATTATAACTGGTACTCTAGGTGGCATATTATTTAATCTTATTTAATACCGTAACCTTAGTAGTAAATGTGTAACGGAACCTTATAGCAGGAACTACGGTGGGTCTTATTATTAGGCTAGGTATATAGGTAAAAACAAATTAACAATGTAATAATAACTAGTGGAGTAGTTACCTAACAGATTAACTCCAATTATATTCTAAGATTTACTACAAGGAGAGAACTATCTACGGTAGGGACTGAGGTCCTTTAAATATATAACCATACTCCTAAGAAATCCTCTCTTGTACGTAAGGTACGTGTTATACGTGTTATATATAGACGTACACTGCGTACACTTTATATACTGCGTATAATATTATGTGACTCGCTTACCATTCCTCGTTATATGGCTCTACTGGATCCATCCTGGACCGTGCCTATATTAACCAACTAGCTTCCTGCGACTCTTCCCTAAGTAGTCGTAACATCGTACTTAAAGCGTCCGTAACACTACGCTATTCTATAATTTTTAACTCTATGTCTATTGTTGCGTACTCTGCGCCTTATATAACTATAGAACTCTATCTGGCCCTTTCTTAGCTTATTCCCTTTAATAGATCCTATTATTAATCTTTATTAACTGGTCTATTAACTCTCTTAGAGTATCCGCATCTTCTATTAGGATAATTACGTCCTGGACTTTAGCCTTAAGTCCTTGCTTATACTATGCTATAAGCGCCCTATTATTCCACTTAACCTATATAGCTAGTGTTTAAAACTGCGTTATATACTTCATTGCTAAAGTATATTATACTAGGTTCTAAAGTTTCCGTTCCGCTATTGTGGTTGCTTTAGGGTCTCTAAATATTTACGTTAACCATTCTACGAATCCGTTCCAACTTATAAACACATACTGTATATCTAGGTTAGTAGTCGTTATACCATTTACTTATATCTCTGTGAGGTAAGGCTTAAACTACTCTAGAGCTCTTCCTATTAAGAATAGTCCTGTATATACTATCTAGTCTATAGGTGTTGCTAACTTCGCTCCTTCCTGTATAACCTTAAAATGCATCTATATAAGAAACCCTTTAAGCTTTAACTTCTCTCCTAAGAACTATTTAATTAAAGGTAACTTAACCTTTACTACTCCAATTCCATTAATGCGTTCTTTAAGTAGCCTGCTATTATCCTATAAGCAATTAACTATTTCCTATAACTAACCTCGTGTAACCACTTAAGAATCCATATCTGCTATACTAGTATCTCCTAACCCTAAGGTTATGGCTGCCGTCGACGTCGTTATAACTAGTGCTTTGGGTGGCATATTATTCGATCTTATTTAATACCATAACCTTAGTAGTAAATATGTAACGGAACCTTATAGTAGGAACTACAGTGGGTCCTATTATTGGGCTAGGTATGTAGGTAAGAACAAATCAACAACATAATAATAACTAGTAGAGTGGTTGCCTAACAGATTAACTCCAATTATATTCTAAGATTCACTACAAAGAGAGAACTATCTAGGTAGGGACTATGGTCCTTTAAATACACAACTATACTCCTAAGAAATCCCTTTGCTCTATTAATCTATTAATCCGTTAATCCGTTAATCTACTTATAGATCCCACATTCCTCTAATCCTATAGATTATAGATTAACTATATAACCTCAATTACCATTCCTTGTTACATGGTTCCACCGGCTCTATCCTGGACCATGCCTATATTAACCAACTAGCTTCCTCCAACTCTTCTCCAAGTAGTCGTAACATCGTACTTAAGCTGTCCGTAACACATATCGCCAAATTAATTAACGACTTTAATACTAGTATGTATGTACCGGTATCTCTACCATTAATTAACATAGCAAGTAGAGAAGCTACGCCGCTTAGCTTTAGCAAGAGGACGATTATCTATGCTATAGATATAGGAGAGACGTATACGCTAAACCTTAGCAAGGTATAGTACCTACTAAACTATAGCATTAATATTTTTGGAGCTAGAAAGCTCCTAGGTAGGGGTAACATTTAAATTAAAGATAGAAACCTTATAGTTAACAAAGAAGGCCTTAGCATATTCCAATTGAATAAAGATATAATAATTATCAAAGCACCCCACATATACGCATTCCCTACAGTCACACAAAAGAAGCTATTAGAGATATTAATTTAACTTTAGCATCGTCGCTTTGGCTACCTTGGCCTTAAGAATATATAGAAGACCTCTAGATTAGTTAAAGGTATAACCCTTAAAAAGAAAGAGCTGAGCGCTATATAATAGGAGGATAAAGACTTAAGGCTCTATAACCTATACAAAAAAGGAAAAGCTATAAGGTATATACAAAGACACGCTAAAACGCGAAATCTATAGGTGTTTAATAAAGTACATATTAACGTGGTAATAATTACCCCTTAAGGTATTAGAAAGAAGAAGTATGCTATAGTATTTACTAAAAAGGCAACTTTAGTTCAATAGGCTTACTTCCATAAGTTAAAGAATGGCGTATATAACGCTCTAGTTAAATACTAAAAGATAGTAAAGACTTAATTTAGAAGAGTTATTAAAAAATAGCGTATAGACAGGGGTAAAGAATATAGCCTAAAGAAGCTAGCTAAGCTTGTAGAGCTTACTATACCATACAACCTAGAGCAAGACGGCACTTCTAAATAAATAATTAGTATTCTCTATAAGCGTACACAAACCGCGATAATTAATATAGACATTCTACAGTTCCTCTAGCCACTAATATTTAAGTTAATAGTACTAATTACCAATTAAATAGCTACCTTTTTGTTAAAGGGTAAGACCCTATATAAAGCCTTTATAGATAAGTTTTACCCAAATTAAGATAATAGACCATCTATAGCTTATCTACGGGTACTTGGCTGCAAGACATATATCCAAATACTAAAGGAGCGCCAAATTATCAGCTAGAAGGTTGCCGTATAGGCCAAGGTAGGAATCCTTATAGGCTATAAAGGAAGCTATATCTTTAAGGTATATATACCTTCAAGAAAAGGACCCGCTAAAAATAGGATTATATAATCCTCAAATGTTAGATTTAATAAAGAAGGCTTAATTACAAAGCCCCTATTAGAAGACGATACTAATATTCCGGTACCTACTAGAAATAGGGGTAAAAGCACTAAGAATTAGGATTAATAAGACAGTAACCTAATTTATTAAAGAGTTCCCAATATACCTAGAAACATTAAGCATTAACCCTAATTAGTACTTAAAAAGGCCATTACGCCAGAGCTTTAAATTAATAAGGATTTAGAGCAACTAGATATTAACTCTAATATTAAACCCAAATTAGAATATAATACTAAATTAATACCGGAGACTACTTAGGAGAGAGTTAAAACCAAAACGGCACCTAAGTTAAGGGGTTAACCTAGAGGTTTAAAGAATAAGGTCTATATCCTAAACCTAAAGCTTAGTAGAGAGACTTAATAAGCCGCTTAATAATTAAAGCTAAAATTAAGCTTTAACTCTAAATTAAATACAGCATTCTATACTATATATGCAGCTGGCCCAGTGTTGTTAATCTATAATAATCCCAAGATAATTAAGGAGGTAAAGACGAGACCCAATTAGCTAGAATGGAAGAAGGCAATTAAGAAGGAGTATTAAGGCCTAGTTTGTAAAGGAACCTAAAAGCTTCTAAGACAATTAGAGCTACTAAAGGGCATTAAGGTACTACCGGGAAAGCTCGTCCTAAAGACAAAGAGGGATAGAGACGGCAAGATCCTAAAGCGGAAGGCGAGATGGGTTATTAAAGGGTTTAGGTAGCAGTACGGAAAGGACTTTAACTAAACATTCGCGGGAGTATGTAAGAGTGTTATATAGAAGCTAGCAGTCGCCCTTACAGCTCTATTTAACTTAAAAATTAAGTAAATAGATATAGTTAAAGCCTTCCTAAACTTAACCGTTAACATGGATATCTATATGGAAGTACCACCTAACTAGGAAATTAATAAGGAGATCTTAAAGGATGCACCTAAATAGGCATGTAAGCTCCTAAAAGCGCTATATAGTCTAAAACAGGCACCTTAACTATGGCAGAAGGAATTAGCCTCTGCGCTTTAGTAATTAGGGTTTAAAGCGTGCACTAGTAACTAATGTGTATACATTAATAAGTTAACAGGAATTCTGATCATTATATATATTAATAATATGTTAATTATCGGCAAAGATAAGGCCAAGATTAAGGCTCTAAAGAAGAGTCTAATAAGAAGATTTAAGATAGAGGACTTAGGCCCTGCAGAATACTTTATAGGGGTAAGAATAACTTAAAACAGGAAGGAAGAAACAATTACCTTATACCAGGATACATATATTAGTAAGATCCTTAAATGATATAGTATAGAGAATTGTTATCTAGTTAATACGCCAATAGCAGCTAGAGCTACTAAATTTATGGTACCCTTTAATAGGCAAGTAACGGTTAAAGATACTAAGCTTTATGGATTAAAGATCGGCTCCCTAATATATCTAGTAATCCAAACTAGACCAGATATCGCATACAAAGTCTCTATACTATTACGATTCTTATTAAACCCCTCTCCGCAGTATATAAAAGCTGCAGACCGGATACTTTAATACCTACAAGGCACGAAGCTCCTAGGAATTAAATACTAGGGGTGCGCAGGTAATCCAAAGACACTCCTTTACGGATATTATAATGCGGATTTCGCAGGTAACAAGTTAACACGGAAGTCCGTTTTAGGGAATGTATACTTCTTCGCCAGTAGAGTTGTATTATGCTCGTTAAAGAGACAGCAGACAGTAGCGTAGTCTACTATTAAGGCAGAGTATTACGCTCTAGCTAAAGCCGTGTCCGAAGCACTTTAGCTAAAGCAGATTATAGGCCAGATAATATACTTAGGTGCGGATATTAAGTCAATACGCCTATACGGTGATAATTAGGGCTCTTTAAGCTTGGCTAAGAACCCTAAGTTTTATTAACAGACGAAGCATATTAATATTAAACACCACTTTATTCGAGAGCACGTTGCAAAGGGAACCGTCGATCTGTAGTATATTGCTAGTTTAGAGATGGTGGCTGATGGTCTAACTAAACCTCTTTCGGCTGCAAGTTATGCGAAGTTCGTAGAGCAGCTAAGGTTAAAGGTTATTAAGATTAATTAAGCCTATTTAGAGTATCAAGTCAGTTAAATACAAAGGGGTGTGTCAGTCGTTGTCTATAACTGACTAGTTATGGGGTAGTCACGTGTACTGGTTATATAAGCTAAGCGAGTATGAAATCCACCAGAATCCACCTATAGAATAGTATTAACAATACAACAACTTCTTATCCATATATCTTGATATACGCATCTGATTCCCTTACACCTCCGCTGCACCTCGTCGAGTACCAGCCTCGACAAATAATTTAGTAGTTATATATATCTGGTTTAAGTTCTTCCGTGATATATATAAGCAATATTATGTTAAGTATTTAAAATTTATCCACAACTTTAACGAGAAGGGGGTAATGCTAGGCTTTATAGCAGTAGCCTAAGTAATTATATTGGGCAAGATATATAAGAAGAGGTTAAAATATTAAACAGTTATACAGCCAGGCACTTATAAGTCAGTATCTATAATTAAGACAATTAGCGCCGACGGCTCTCTACTGCCTACCTTCTTAATTTAGAAGGCGTAATACCACCAGTAAGGATAGTATTAAATTAATAAGCAAAACAAGGGCCTTTGTGGATATATATACGCTACCTCTCCTAATAGGTGGATAGATAACTCCTTAGGCCTATATTATATTAAACATTATAATAAGTATACAAGATACCTTATAGAAGATTCCAGTTATAAAATATAGCAATATTACCTACTTTTAATAGATAATTATTTAAGCCATCTTACCTAGCAATTTATTAAGTATGCGCTCTCGTAAAGATTATCCTACTGGCTCTACCACCTTATTTAACTTATAAGCTTTAACCACTAGATATAAGTTATTTTAGGCCACACTCTCACTACTATAGGAAGTAAGTAAATAACTTCTGTTAATATAGCCACTTAGGTGTTAATAAAGAATATTTTTTAAAGCTCTACCTAAAGGCGCATATAGGCATTTATCTCTAATACAATTTATAGCATCTGGAGAACTATAGGCCTTCTACTATATAATCCTATAGCTGTTTTAAAGACTCTTACCTATATAGAGCCTTCTAAAAGCTAGGATATAGAGGAATTAAATACACCTACTACTTTATACACTCTAAAGACACTAAGAACTCTGCTAGAGCTTAACTTTACTACATTAAGTAGAGCCGTTCTAAGCCCTAGTAAGTATAATTAGGATTCGTCTTACCTCTTTTATATATTTAGGTGCGATCCGCAGCCTATAAATAAGTGGATTTATAGGTTGTTGATCTGGAAAGTGTCACGGGACTCACTCGTTCTCACGTCTCTGCGCGTCTTTGACGTTCTTGACCCGTGCTCACGTTCGTCCCGAGACACCTACGCACGTTCCCCTACAGCCCCTATTTATACCCGTACCTGGCACACGAAGACTCTTCTTCTTCATCCAATGTCTTTGTATCAACCACGCATAGTTACGTGTACGTAGCCTTCTCAATTACTACCTCGTTTAGTGCATTGTATCCCGGCTCGTGCCTACTCCGTGACAGAAAGGGACGTTATAGGAATATAGTAGTCGCCCGTGCAATTGGTTGGCGCGCGGATCTATATCACTACTAAAACATAGATAAATTAATTTAAGCGATATCGCGATCGAAATAGTAGTATAAAAGCTTCAATTTGGCCTATTTGGAATATATGTAAGCTCGTTGTTGATTTTATTATAAATTGATTAAATATCACCTGTATGTGGCTCGCTTCGTGGGGTGGCTCGCTTCCCGGTCAGCTACGTTAGCTCTTCACACGACATCGTTTGTCAATCATATACAGTCATCTCGTACCTCGTACCTTGACAGTCGTACTATGATACTACGCGAGGCTCTACACGAGGCTCTACACAAAGCTCTACATACAGAGGCTCTGCACGAGGCTCTGCACGAAGCTCTACGTACGGAGGCTCTGCACGAGGCCCTGCGCGAAACTCTGTACGAAGGCTCTGCGTCGGGTCCCCGCTATATTCCCGATCGCCTCTACACGTGCCTCTGCCAAGTATACCCCCTATATAGCCACCTTAATTTTTACCTTTCCTTCCTTCCTTACATCCTCCCTACCTAGGGAGGCACCAGAACGGCAGCCAGCAGAGGACCGTCGCCAGAACTAGACGACCGTTACCAGAACCAGACGACGACCGTTCGAACAACCAGCCAGCGAACACTACGAACGATTCAATCAATCGATCGATCGAATTGAACCAGAGCTTTGATATCGGCCCGTCACCAAATCAGAACCTTTAATTGGGCCGACCCCTCTCCTAAATTGAATCAGGTACTGACACAGGCAGGTAGGTAGGTAGGTAGGTAGTAGGCAGACAGACAGACAGACAGACAGACAGACAGACAGACAGACAGGCAGGTAGGTAGCAGGCAGATAGGCAGGTAGGCAGGTAGGTAGGTAGGTAGGTAGGTAGGTAGGTAGGTAGGTAGGTAGGTAGGTAGGTAGGTAGGTAAATAGATAGATAGATAGGTAGGCAGGTAGGCAGGTAGGCAAGTAGGTTGGTAGATAGGCAGGTAGAAGAGAACCATCGTCGTATTAAATTATCTAAAATAATAATATTTATTTGGCTAGCTACTATTAAGTGCGCGGGAAGAGCAACGCTTATCTATTGTTTAAAGTAAGATATACAGAATGCGCGAAAAGGGCATTATATATTAATTGCGCATTAAGTATAAAAAGAGCTTAATGAAATAAAGGCACTACTTACCTAGGTGGCTATAAATGCGCAATTAGCTGCACCGCGTTGTTGGTTACTATTAAATGCGGCAGTATGCCGCTCCTTAGTCGATACCATACGCTACACGTTACAATGCGCGAAATGCGCATTTGGCTGCCAAATGCCGCCAAATGCTGTAAAAATGCTGGTAAATTTTTTCCTGACGTAGCGCTTACCTGGGCCGATGCATACTGGCTTAATCCTGCAATAGATAGAGGCGCTAGTGGACGTGCCGTTAGTAGATATACTGTTGGTGGCTATGCTAAAGGGGCCTTAAGCTAAAAGGTAAGGCTACTGGACGTAAGCAATTAAAGCTATAAAGACTGTACCTACTAGGACTCGGCTATATAGTTAATTAACGCCTATAGTTTACATAATCTCTAGTTATTTTTATATACTCTCTAGTTATTCTAGGTATTTATAGTCTTTAGACAGTCCGCAATAGCCAGTATAGCCTAGTAGAGTATTAATAGCTAGCTAGGGCCTTCTTTCTTCTGCTATAGGTAGGTTTTAACCTTTTACGTAAAGGGTAGATAGGCCTTATACTAGAAGATGAGGTGGTTCTATATAGGGCTGCTTAGGAACATCTTATAGAGGACTATTAAGTCCTATAGGATACCTCCTAGAGGTAAAACAGGAGGTTTATAGCGCCTATAACCATAAGGTTATTAATTTAGCCAACCTAAGGGCTGAACTAACCCTATTAGATATCTAGCTCTAGCCAGATTTTTAATAGTAGTATATTAGGGGGGGCGACACTTGCCCTATAAATCTTAAAGCAGCCTATCTGCGGTATATAGCCGGCTATTATCTATATAAACTCCTGTAATAGCAAGTTTAAGTAGTAGCTAACTATCTGCTCCTAGTTCTACCTACTAGCATATTTAGTCTAGTCCTTACCAACCCCTTTTAGCTCTGCTATTTTAGCGCTAGCGCTTTATTTAATATGGGTTTTCTTCTATAAAAAGACGCCAATATACTAAAATGCCTTAGCAACCTACTCCTGCTATAAATTGTATAAAAAGGCCGCCTTATAGTCCCTAGCGCTACTCTTAATTAGGCGGATATTATACTATACTAACTGCTTACTAAAGTCTAGGAATAGATTATTACTAAGGTCCTAGTAATATAGGAGGTAGAAAACTAGCCTACTAAGTATATAGATAAGCGGCTTTTTATTATATAGAGCCCTAATAGTCTTAAGGCGGCCATACTAGTTCTGCTTACTAGCATATATAGTAAATATTAGGGGTATATAGCGCGTAGGGCCTTTGCTCTTAAACTTAAAGGTAAATAGGTTTAAGATCTTAGCGAAGCGCCTATTGCCGCTGTGGGTAAGTATATAGTGGCCTAGTAGGATATCTATAAGCGTATAGAGGTAGTATTTTAGCGAGGAGTCTTTACAGGCCTATAGCTGGCGGTAGATGTTCTTAAACTTATCCTCTATATATCCGTCAAGTAGTATATCTCTACCCTTATCCACAAACTAGTCTTTTTCCCGCTGCGCATCCCTCTATTATAAAATCTTTAGGTACTTCCTAATTGTCACGGAGCGAGCACAAGCGGTGATAATATATAGCAAGTAGATATTATTAAGCTATGTATATAAACTGCGTGATAAAGTCAAGACGTTGCGTAAGGAAAGAAGGTAAGGAAACGGGAGGAAAGGGGTATATATCGTTAACTTAGTTGCTTGGTTAACACGTGCACGGGGCGGAATAGGCTTCGGGTTATGGTCCTAGCGGAACTTGGCGGAATGTGGCGGAATATGGTGGAGGACGGCAAACTGCCGTAGATTGCCGTCACGTGATGGCAAATTGCCTCGGATTGCCGTCATGTGTCTTGATTGACTGAGTCGTTAACATGGAGGTCAAGACGGTGGAAACAGGTGGACGTGTGTAAGGTGTCACGGAGGTGTCCCGTGACACTAATGTTATTTTCCCGTAGGGACTGGTAACTATTTATCCCTATAGCCTTCTGTGCCTAGTAAAGGTCTATTAGGGCTATAATATAGCTATAAACTAAGCGCTAGGAGAGCCGCGTTTTATCCTAGGGTATATTATTACTAACCTTATAGCTTTTTACTTTTAGTGGCCGGCCTATAACCTCCTTAATAAGAAAAAGGAGAAGCTTTTTTTCCGTAATAGTATTGCTATTATAGTATTACTTCTTTTTGCAGAAGGCCTAGGAGGAAAAGGCGCGTATTAGCTAGTATACTACTTTATAAAGCACCTGTCTACCTATCTTAAACTCCTTCTGCCTTAGCTTATAATTTAGAGATATATTTTTAGGCCTCTTAGTACGCGTAAGGGCGAAGATGCTCTACGTATTAGCATATAGTTTAGCATTATTCGCGATGTTAATCTCTACACAACTAATATTAATTAACGCCATTTTTAAAATAGGATGCTATTAGAGAAGCGGCACCTTAGGAGGGGTTTTCTGTAACGGGACTAGCCTAGTTACAGTAGGAATGTCTCGGTGAAACACTTGACAGATAAATTCCGACGCCTTGACCAAATTCTGCCGAATTCTGCTAGCTTAATTGACTTCTGCCATGTTCTGCTAGATTAATTAAATTCTACCGAAGTCCGTTAAAGACCGCATGCGTATATGCGCACGCATTGACCACTAAGACCCCTAAGTATTTAATTATATGATTCTCTTGTTACTCTTTTCTCTTCTTTACGCAATATCTTGTACTCTGCAAGAGCTATATACCCTTAGATTTAGATAGAATTTATATTATTCCTTTAAATCTTCCCTAAACCCTCCTCGCGCCCTTATATTATGTTGCGTTAAAACAACTACTATTAAAGTGGCAAACGAACCCGAATCCGCTTTAATAACTATAAGTATTATAACCCTAGTTAGGGAACAGTTAACTATAATATAACAGTCCTTTATAAACGCCTTAGCTTGGTAGCGGGCTGCACTAGAAGCCTAGTATTAATGATTAATAGAAGCACTCCGCGAAGAACTTCGCAACGTTAAGGCATTTACGTTAGAGACCCTAACAACAACACCTATAAATAAGATTAAAATAATTGTATCTAAACCTGGCCCCTTAAACGCGAACTTTAAACTAGTAATAGTAACTTAACCTATAGCTGTAATAAATTTAATACCTGCTATGAAATCTAAAAAGCTTCCTAATTCTCTAATGTTTAATAGAAATTAAAATAACCTATATCCCTTTATAACCAAGCTCCGTCTTAAACTCTTAATAAACTATAATTAATACCATACTAAAGCTAGCAAGGTTAGCTATAGAATGTCTTACTTAAGTAAAGACGCTATACGAACTATAGATCCATTCTTCTATAATAGCACCTTTACTAATTTTAAAACCTTTATCTCTCTACTGGAACAAATATATAATAACGCTAGCCGCGAATATATAGCTGTTACTAAACTTAAAAACCTATAATAATGGAACCGAGACTTCACTAGCTTCTTTTTGGAATTTTTAGGTTTTATTAGCGAGCTAGATTAAAATAAAGCTGCTAGAGTTGCTGCCCTTTAATAAGCTATTTTAGATGAGATTAAAGCCTAGCTAGTAGGTAGAGAACTGCCGAAAAACCTATCCGAATTTGCTATAATATGTTAATAAATTAATAAGGACCTTTGATATAATAAGCAGACTTATTCCCTGAAGTTAACTATACCTTATGTTTAAAACTCCACGAAACTGGTATATGCTCTAAAGCGCGATCCTTCTCCAAGACCTAAAAGCCCTATATATAACCCTATAGATCTTAATACTACCCAATCCTATATACCCTTAGGAACCGATAAACAAAGAACTTAAGCTATAAATAGAGAGTGCCTTAGATGTGGTAAAAAAGGACATATTTAAAAGCATTGCCGAACTTACCCCTTTAAAAAGGTCCGCCGTAGTTCCTCCTATTTCTTAAGTTGTACTCATTTCTTAAATCATACCCGCTCTATAAATTGTACTTGGACGTTACAAAGTACCTTGCCTTTGGTTAACTTGGAAAACAAATTATCCTAAGGCTAAGTTGCGCCTTAGGATAAAAAGTGGAAGAGTATAAGTGTCTAGGCTCTTCTAGCGCTAATATATAATATAACTCCCTTGATATACTTAGCGAAATTTAAATACTTGGAAAATAGAAGGAAGTATAAATCCTTATAGATAGCGGAGCCACTAGTATAGGCTTTATTAATACAAACTATATAAAAACTTAATACCTAAATTTAAAGAAACTTAATAAGTCCTAAGGCCTATAAGGCTTTGACAGCAAACCCATAATATATAGCGAACTAACGTACTACGCTTTTGTAAAATCGTGGATAGGTAAATACCTTAAATATATTTCCCTATTTGTAATACCCTTAAAGCACTATAAGATAATACTTGGATATAGATGGCTAAAATAACACAACCCTTTAATTAGCTAGGTTAAAGAAATACTAAAGTTCCGTATAACCTACTACTAAAGTTATTACTTAAAAAACTATTTGCCTTATAAACATATATATAACTATTTGAATTTAATATAATATGAATTGCCCTTGCTATAAACCTTAAGCTAATATAATAAATCTATAACTGCTAATTATGGTAAAGAATGCGAAGATCTTATATCAAAACCTCTTAAAATTTGTATAATATAGGCCGCGCCCTTTATCTTATTAGCAAAAAGACAAGATTATAAAATCTTTACTATAACTATAGAAGATATTAAGAAAGCACTAGAACTGAAATATTATATTAATCTTTAACCTCTTATACCTAAGGAGTACCATAATTTAATTAATAAGTTTAAAAAATAATTTGCAGAATAACTAGCCCTGTACTAAGATAAGTATAATTTTAAGATAGAACTTGAGCCTAGTATAACACTAAAGTTTGGTCCGCTATATAGTATATTATAAGAAGAACTGCTTATAATATAATAATACTTTAATAAGTATCTGGAAAAAGGATTTATTCGCCCTAGTTAATCTCTATTTGCCTTACCTATACTATTTATTAAAAAGCTAGGAGGAGGCTTAAGATTCTATATTAATTATTAAGCTCTAAATGTAATTATGATTTAAAACCAATATCTAATTCCCCTAATTTAAGAGACGCTTAACTGTTTAGTAAAGGCATAGTACTTTACGAAGCTTAATATAGTTACTACCTTTAATAAAATCCATATATATAAAGGAGATAAGAAGTATACAGCTTTTTGTATATAATGGGGACTCTTTAAATATCTAGTAATGCCATTTGGCGTAAAAAACTGTCCCGGTACGTTTTAGCAATATATTAATAATACGCTTTATAAATTCCTTAATATATTTGTTACTGCGTATATTAATAATATCTTAATCTATTTATCCTTACTTTCTAAATATTAAAAACACGTTAGAGTGGTCCTTAAACGACTATAAGATACAGGCTTATAATGCGATATTAAAAAATGCAACTTCTACGCGTCCAAGGTTATATATTTAGGCTTAATTATATCCTATAACGGAATTAAAATAGACCCTAAGAAAGTCTCTATAATTATAAACTAGGAAAGCCCTAATAACGTATAAGATATTTAAGGATTTCTAAAATTTGCAAATTTCTATTAATAATTTATTAACTACTTCTTAGAAATTACCTAGCTATTAATAAACCTGATAAGGAAGAATATAAAATTTAAATAGACTACTAGATGTGAATAAGCTTTTAATAATTTAAAATATTGCTTTATAACTATTCCAATTCTTATTTACTTTAACCCTAACCTTAAATATACTATTAAAACTAACTTGTCTAATTATACGCTAGAGGGAGTGTTGTTATAATATAATAAGGATGGCGAACTACGTCTAGTAGCCTTTCTCTTCTAAAAACTCGCCCCTACTAAATTAAACTATAAGATATATAATAAGGAACTGCTTATAATTATTAGATGCTTTAAACAATGGCATCCTAAGCTAGAAGGATTGTTATTTCTAATATATATATTAATAGACTATAAGAACCTATAATACTTTATAACTATAAAACAATTAACGTAGCGCTAAATTTGTTAGGCCGAATACCTCTTATAATTTAACTTTAAGATTACGTATTAACTAGGTAAACTTAATTAAAAGCCTAATATATTAACACAATAATTATAGGACTTACCTATAAATGCTTTAGATAAACGGATTATAAATTAATTACGGATCTTACTGCCCCCTAAACGTTTTAAAAAACTATATCCTATGTTTCTAAATACGGAACTTAATAGAAATGAATTAGAAGTTAATAAATGGGAAATAGAAATTAATAAGCTAATGGAATATAAATATAAGAATAATATATAGATAGTAGATGTAATAAAGGCGATCTAAACTAGAAAATGATAGTATAAGGATATTATACTTACTAAATGCGAAATTTAAAACAATTAATTATACTATTAATAAAAGATAGTAGTTTTGAATTCCAAACTCTTATAATTTAAGATACTTAAATTTGTACACGACTCCTCTATAGTAGGATATCCTAGCTATATAAAAACTTATAAGATTGTTTAACGAGCATATTACTAGCCTATAATGCATTACTATGTACAAAAATACATTTAAGCATGCAGAATGTGTGTATGTGGAAAGACCTCTTATATAAAGAAGTAAGGAGTACTTTAACTGCTACTAATTCCGATATAAAAATAGCATAATATCTTAATTAACTTTATAGTTAACTTACCTAGCAGTAACAGGTTTATAAATATTATGGTAGCAGTTAACCGTCTTATAAAAATATGATATATAATCCCTATGGACTTAATTAATGTAATATTAGTAACTAAATGTTTTATTAGGTATGTCTTTAAGCTACATATATAATTACAGCACCTGTCGTACCGAACGCGTGCTTACGCGTACGGTACACCAACTACGCGTTTACGCGTTCGGTGCACCAACTACCCGCTTACGCGTCTAGTGCACCCCTGAAGCACTAACTAATTAGGGGGAGGTCGCATCAGTATATAGACCACGTAGTCTGCTTTAATACAAGAGACAGTTACCACTATCCCAAAGAGCATATAATACTATACGTATTTCGTGCCCAGGGATACGACTTACTTGTACTATTAAGTTAGTATAAACACTGATCAGTAAGCGCGCATAGATTAGCAATCACTCGACACCTCCCCCCAAGCAATACACAACAGCGACTACCCGTTTAGACTCCTAGTACGACCTGCTAGAAGGTTAGAAGTCGGGGATTACGGACTTATCTCTAACTCTATATACTTATTTAAGTCTTAGTACGGTTTACTAGAAGTATAATAGACGCAAATATAGACCTGTACGGAACCCCTACCCTTAACCTCCTTTAAACCTTAAACCCCTATTCCTACTACACCTCCCCTAATACCTCCGACCTCTTTTAGACCTCTTATAGAGACCCCTTACCCTTCTATAAACTACTACGGACCTATTAATTACCTCTACGGACCGTTATAAGACCTTATGGAAACCCCCTACCCTTCTGCAAACCGTTACGGACATTAACTGCCTTTACGGACCACTACAAGACCTCTTCCACCTACTACGTACTACACTACACTATACAGTATGGCAGACCTAAGGAAGCAAGTTGATAAAGGCTAGGAAAAGTGGAGGTAGGGAGCTGACCTTACGTCTATACCTGACGTTAACAACTACATTAAATTCAAAGTTCTTAAATACGAATATTTTAAGCTTATAAACGTTAACCTATAGGAGCAATACCAGGAAGACTTCGCGGACTTTATAGAAGCTATCTTTAAAGCATGCAACCCTACTACTATCCATAACCTACGGACCCTCTTACGTAACCAAGGTGTATGGGTTAAAAGGAATAAATAAGTTACTGTTACACAGTCCTTATACAATATAATACACAAGAAGGACCAAACGGAATGGACTAAAGAGGAAATCCTAGACCAGTTCTAAAAAACTAAGGAACTCTTTACTTCTTCCAAACTTAATATAATCGCTGGCCTTATACCTAACCCACTTAACCAAACTCGTCCTATAAACCTAAGCAGTTTTGGAATTAATCTTACGGGCTAAAGTACACCTAGTACCTAAGTTACGGACCGCAATACCCACGTAACCCAAATTACGGACCGTAATACCCCCACAAACCAAAATATGGACCAAATTACCCCTATTGTCCAAGTCATAGATCCGCAAGCTATATATCCGCAAGCTATATATCCACAAGCCATAGATCCGCAAGTTATAGATCCGCAACCTACCTAAGCGAAGACCTATGGCAAGGAGCTAGCTAACCTGGCCAAGCTCTATACCGACAAATCCAAGTACAGCGGTAAAAACGACAACTTTGACTTCAAACTGACTATCTTTACGGACCTCTGCCAGAAGGCTGATATTCCCAAATAGGAATTTAGCCAAGCCTACTCTACCATGCTGCGTGGCCTAGCCCTTAACCACTACTACACTAACCTTAAGAGCAACCCCCTTGGTGTTCCCTTTAATAAGCTATGCGAAGCTACACGCAACTACTTTAAAAGACCGGAATATAAGCGTGATATTCTTACCCAATGGAATGCAACTAAGCTACGGACCGTAATTGACAAGAACACTAAAAAATCGACTATAGAGTGCCTGCAAATTCTTATTAAAGACCTCCGGCACCTATAGCACAGCCTTAACGCCAAGCTTTGAATAGACGACTTCCTACATAACAAACTTATTACGGCTTGCTAGGAATTAGAGCCCTGTAAGTACGCCTATTATAAGCCTACAGACACCTTAGCTGGCCTTATTAATAACCTATATTCCTCTATTATAACGTATAAAGTCTTAAACCCACCAGGCAGCACTCAAGCCTTTATTACAGATATTCAATATCCGCAAATAGACTTAGATGTCTACTTTACGGACCGCCGCTACCGCTAGCAGCACCTATACCAACTAAGTCCTACCTATAACCCCTACAGCAACCCCTATACGAAAACATACCCCCGCAGACAAACTAGCCAGAAGTGCTTCGTGTGCAGTAAGGAAGGATATTGGTCTATAAGGTATACCTAGGAAGAACGTAACAAGTCTAGGAAGAGACTTAATAGCCATATTAACTAGTTTATTTTAGAATACAAAGGAGAGGAAGCAGAAGAGCCCCCTAATAAGTTAATAGAAGCCCTTATAATTAACTTTAACTTAAACGCTTAGGAATAAGAGACCTTAGAGACATTCCTAACCACTTTTAGACCTTTTATAGACAGCTAAGCCTTTAATATTACGACCGTATTAGCCAACCGCTCCTTTACACACTTAATTGCACTTAAAAACTGGCCTGTAAGCATACCTATTAGACCCGTTACGGACGTTACGGACCGCGAACAGGACCTATTTGCATATATTACCACAGAACGCTATACCCCTAAGGAATTCTACGGTGTTATAATTAACATAGGTGCCTCTAAGAAGTCTACCGTAGGCTACGGACAATACCTTATATATAAGACCACCATAGATGATAATACGGACATTAATATTATATAAACTGGGGCCGTAAACGTCTAATTCAGCATTAGCTTAACCGCATTAATTAGATTAGTTAAAGTTAAGACCCTAATTAGCCTAGTTAACTTCTATATAGTAAAAGCGGATACCCCTTTCCTACTCTGCCTTGCGGATATGGACAAGTTATAGGTCTACTACAACAACGTTACGGACACCTTAATTGGCCCTGTAACTGCCCTAGGAAGTAAGCATGTTACCCTACTAATTATACGACAATTTAGACACCCGTTTTTTATATAGGGAGAGACCCTATGGACCTATATTTAGGAATCTTTTAATTATAACCCATGCTACCTTACTAGTACCGAAATCCACCGCCTATACCGCCGTTTCGGCCACCCGTTAGCCGAAAAGCTATATAGAGTCCTTAAACGCTTTGGACACAACAACGTTGATAGAAAGGCAATTAACCACCTAACTAAATACTGCTCCTTTTACTAGAAATACGGACGTTCCCTAGGCCAATTTAAGTTCACCCTTTGCGAGGACCTTAACTTCAACCACTTAGTATACATAGACATTATATACATTAACGGCAGCCTAGTATTATATATAATTAACGAGGCAACCCGCTATTAAGCCACCCGTTAGTTGCAAAATATATCTATAAAACATACTTGGGACATTTTACGGACCTGCTGGATTAACATATATGTTAGACCCCCTAAGTATATTACCCACGACGCCGGTAGGAACTTTATCAGCAAAGAATTCCAATAGTACGCTACGGCCATGGCTATTTCAACAAAAGCTGTTCTAGTTGAGGCGCACTAGTCCATTAGGCTTATTAAGCGAGCTTACCTAGCTCTATAGAGAGCTTATTAGATTATTACGGACAAGTATAAGGACATTTAAAAGGAACTGGCTTTACAGATAGCTGTAAAAGCCGTTAACAACACCGCTGGCCCTAATAGACTAGTACCTACCCTCTTGGTTTACGGAGCCTACCTAAAGATAAGCAACCTAGGCCCTCCTACCCCATCTATTACGGAACAAGCAGCTGCAATACGGAAGGCAATGGCCGAAATAGTCAAATTACGGGCTAAACAAACTGTTAATAACGCCCTATACCACCGCAACGGACCTAATACGACCTTAGTATACGACCTCCCACTTAACTCTAAAGTCCTTGTATGGCGTAAAAGCGGCAGCTGGAATGGACCTTATTATCTATTGGCCGTAGAAAACGAGACGTGCTGCGTATAGCTCCCTAGTGGGCTAACCAGCTTTAGAAGCATGTCCGTAAAACCCTACTTTTGGCCCGAAAACACCTATAACGTTAAGCCAGACAAACTAGAAGCAACCGCCGAACTAGACGAACTAGAAGCGACTGCCGAATTAGATAAACTAGAAGCACCCTTGCCTACCCTAGAAGACCCCTAGAAACCCACTAAACCTACTAAACCTACTATAAAGCGTGGTTAAGGACGCCCCTAAAAGCACCCTATAACCAAGAACCCTGTAACAGAGAATTACCTAACCTCCGCAGGAATAACCGCAAGGCAATCTCCGCCTGCGGATATATTAGTTCTAGTACAGGAAACCCCGTTTACGGACTTACGACGTAAAGAGATTAACGGACTACTTAAGAAGGGTGTCTTTACGGTTATAATAGAGAGAGACGTTCTGTAAGGCGTCCGTATATTCAACTTACACTTTGTTAACGAGATTAAGCACCCTAGTACTAATAAAGCCTTTAAGAAATTAAGGCTTGTTATATAAGCTTATAATGACTAGGGAAAGGACCTAGTCCTTACGCAATCGCCTACAATTTAACGGGTTAGTTAACGGATTATACTCGCACTTATGCCTAGACTACAGCAAACCAAATCCGTAGCCCTTTACTTATGGGACATCTTACAAGCCTATATGCAGTCTAATACCTACCTAAGTAGGGACATCTTTATACGGCCACCCCTTAAGCTTAACCTATAACCAGGAACAATTTTACGGGTCATAAAACCTCTTTATGGAGTACCGGAAGCTGGAAACCATTGGTTTAAGACGTACCACTAGCATTATATTAGTAAGCTTAAAACGGAACAGTTAACCTATAACCCCTGCTTCCTATACAGCCCATTAAACGGCCTTGGTATTGTTAGACTCTAAATAAACGATACCCTATTCCTAGCAGACTAGACCTTTGCGGACGCTAAAGAAACTAAACTATAAAAGGCTAAGTTCTTGGCAAAGCCGTAAGAGTAGTTAACTAAGCAGAATCTGATTAAGTTTAATAGAGGCCTAATTATATAAAAGGGCAACCTAATTAAGCTGACTTAGAAACGCCAAGCTTAAAACCTAAAGCCTATTATAGTAAAGCCTACGGACCTTACTAGCTCCCGCGGAGAGACCCGCAAGACTGTAAATACAAAGGACCAATATGTTGCACAGCGTGCAAGAGGCGCCTATATTGCCACAGTCTATCAGCCTAAATCTGCCTACGATTTGTCCTTTGCGGCCCAGGCAGTAGATCCGCAAGAAGAAAATATTAAGTAGCTTAATAAGCGCATTCAGTAGCAAATTAATAATGCAGTAAGGGGACTTACTTTTGTACCACTGGACCTAAGTTCCCTTAGCTTACTAGCATTTACGGACGCCTTCTTTGCCAATAACAGGGACCTATTATCGCAAATCGGCTTTGTAATCGTACTTACGGACCATAATTAGGACGCAAATATTCTATACTAGTCCTTAATTAAATGCAAACGGGTAACCCGTAGTGTACTAGCTTCTAAACTATATGCACTAGCTTATAGCTTTAATATAGCAGCTATAATTAAATTAACGGTCCAGAAGATTCTATAACTGGAGCAGTTACCCCTGGTTTTATGCACCAATTTAAAGTCCCTCTACAACTGCCTAGTTAAACTAGGTACGACATAAGAGAAGAGGCTTACAGTTAACCTAATATGCTTACGTCAGGCCTATGAATAACGTGAAATTATAGAGGTTAAATGGATCAGCAGTGGAGACAACCTAGCGGACGCTATAACTAAGGCAAAGCCGTGTCAAGCTCTAAAAACCCTAATTAATACAAATAAGCTCAATCTAAAGGTTATAAAATGGGTGGAACGTGACTAACGGAGCACTTATGGTTTATTTGCGGCCCGTTAAAAGATATACGGTTCCTTTACGGCCCGTTGGAAGGCTGTATAGTTTACTTTACGGACCTTAAGCAGGACTTACGGCCAGCTCAAAGTACCGTCTGGAAGGCAGCCTAGAAGGCACCTTGGGAGGGATTTCCTATGTATTTCTTTTGTGTTTTACGGTTCTATTAAAACAGTTACAGAGGCTGTATATAGGTGGTTTCATTTTTCAAGTACCGCTAGTGTATAATTATAGCACCTGTTGTACCGAACGCGTGCTTACGCGTACGGTATACTAACTACGTGTTTACGCGTTTGGTGTACTAACCACCCGCTTACGCGTCTAGTGCACCCCTAAAGTACTAACTAATTAGGGGGAGGTCGCATCAGTATATAGACTATATAGTCTGCTTTAATACAAGAGACAATTACCACCATCCCAAAGAGCATACAATACTATACGTATTTCGTGCCCCGGGATACAACTCACTCGTGCTATTAAGTTAGTACGAACACTACATAAACTTCCTAACTTAATAATATCTAACTATAGAAGCCAGTTTGTTTTAGATTTCTAGCAAGCTCTATATAAATAGTTAAGTATTTAAATATAACTCTTAACTGTATTTTACCTGGAGATAGATAGTTAAACTAAAATTGCGAACGTAATTATAGAATAATACTTATAAATATTCTACTCCTACCTATAAGACGACTGGGAAAAATGGCTACCCTTAGCTAAGTTTACTGCAAATAATATAATAAATATATTAATAGGCGTAACGCTATTCTACGCGACCTACAGATAAGACCCTTAATTTAGATTTAAACTATAACCTAAAATCAATATAATAGGACCCACAATTAAACGGATCTAGTTAATTAACGCGTATAACTTTGCTAATTAAATAAAGCAGTTAATAGAACTATTATAAAGTAAATTAATATACGCTTAAATAGTATAGGAATAGTATGCGAATAAAAAACAAGCTCCTATATAGGATTTTAAGGAAGGTAATATAGCTTTCCTAAGTATATAAAACCTAAAGACTTAACGGCCTTTAAAGAAACTTAATTAGAAGTTCGCGGGCCTATATTAAATTAAGAAAAAACTAAGTCTATATACCTATAAGCTTAAACTGCTAACTAAAATAAAAATATACCTAACATTTTACGTAAGCTTACTGCAACCTTTAAAAGATAATCCTATAACTCGCGAAGTGCTGCTACTACCTCCTATAATTATTAATAACAGTAACGGTTTTTACTTTATTAACTTAATTAATAATATATAATGGAAAACATAATTTAAATAATTTAAACTTCTTATTAAGTGGGAAGGATATAAAATATAAACCTAGGAAACCTATAACTAGATTAAGGCCAACGAGCCTTCCTTAGTAAAAGAATTCTATAAGGACTATCCTTTACGGCCTACTCTGGCTAGATGGATATAATATAAAGGTAAATAATTGCTACCTAATACAAATACACAAAACATAATAGTAAGAAACTTGAAATTATAAAGAACTTAAAATGTATTATAACGCTTATAACGCGATTATGTGATATATAAGATGTTAAGGAACTTTAATCAGCGGTTAAAGTTGTTTAATTGGTTAGATTTGCCTTGCCAAGACCTACTATAAAGATATTAGCTCTGCTTACCGCCTTAACTAAGCTAATAGCGATTTTCTATACTAGGTATGGAAAATCCTAATTAGTCTATTTAATAATTAGAACTGGTAAAAAAACTCTATACTGCCACCTAACGCAAATATATGAAATGTAACAATATGAAAATATAATAAGTTATAAATCTTAACTAAATTAAATTGTTTTGGATCTTTGACTAAAGGGGGGGTACTATAATAGGACTAGCCTAGTTATAGTAGGAATGTCTTAGTAAAATACTTAATAGATAAATTCTAATGCCTTAACCAAATTCTGCCGAATTTTGCTAGCTTGATTAACTTCTTCTTGGATGGTAACTGTTTAGGCGTAGACGGTTGGGGCGCCAAGCCCGAAACGGCCTAGTATACGCGAGGTCTTGGCGCCTAAGATAACTTTACTTTTAATTAACTACGTCGACCTTTAATACCCTATCGCTTAATTAATAAGCGAGTATCTAGTAAGCTAGAGCTTTATATTAGCTATATACGTTATATGCTAACTTATATACTAGATTTTCAATCTAACTGCTCTTATAGAGCATCCAATATACCTTTTAGAGCATCCAACATACCTTTTAGGTAAGTGATTTTTCAAGTTATATAATTTTTATGTATTTTTAGAAAAAAAAGGCCTTTAGAACTATATTTTTGAATTTATAGAAATCTATTTTTTCTTTTCTTGGTTTTATATTATACCGCTTACCAGTTTCTTGGTTATTTTGACATATTAGCTTTAAATTAACGATTAAAAAAATTAAATTTTTTTGGGAAATTTGGTTCTCGGTTTTATATTATACCGCTTACCAATTTCTTGCTTATTCTGATATATTGGCTTTGAATTAACGTTTTAAATTTTTAAAACTTTTTAGGAAATTTGTTTCTTGGTTTTCTACCCTAGTAATTACTTAATTATATCTAAGCTAGGGGAGACTTTTGGAGCTCTTGCTGCACCTGGCCCAAAAAGACCAAACTAACTAAAAGAACCCTGAAAAACACCCTAATAATCCCCCGAGATGCATGCATTATAGGGGAGGCATAGGTGGAACGATAGTGGTACGTAGTTACGTGTAACCGCCAGACCTATACCTAACAATAGCCCCCTACAACAACAATAAGGACGGGCGAATACTATACCAGAAAGCGGAAATACCCTAATTAAGAAGGTATTTGATAAAATATAAAGCCTATTGGACGCGTCTAGTATCCGGAACTATAAGGGAGCATCTATTAGCTATTATAAACTAATACAGCTAGCAAAATGGCTCTAGTTTAGTAAACCTTAGGCGCCCCTTTAGTAAACCCTTAATTAAATCCTCTAACGGCTAAATAAAATTGAAGATAAATAAAACCCCCCCCTATAGGCGAACCGCACCTAGGCTGCTGTAGCTATGCTTCTATAGCATAGGGAACCTACCCCCCTAAAGACAATAACCGGGTATATAATTATAATATAACCAAATATAGAAAAGGTAGAGGAACTTAGGGGACAATTAGAAACAGAAGTTCTTATAAAGATTTACAAGGAGGTCTATAACGCCATCGCAGTTTAACACCTTAGGAGTGGAGATATTAGAGTTACCCTAAAGGACTAATAGGCAAAGGAACGGGCCGTAAGGGTAGGGGATAGGCTAGGAGAGCATATTAGCATAAAAGTGCTTTATAAAGATTACCTAGTTAAAGTCCTGTCGGTTCCCATAAGCCTTAGGGTAGAAAGGGGACGCCAGGCGGACAATATAGCAACTATATAGGAGATAGTAAAATAAACGGAACGCTTTATACTAGGACTTATAATTACCCAGATTTAATGGCTTTAATAGGAAAATACAAACCAAGCATATAATAAGAACAATAAGAGGATATAAGGGGCGCTAGAGACTTACTAGGGAAATAATAAACAAACATATAGCTCCCTTATTATTAGCGTATATACACTAGGAATGTAAAAACTCCTTATCTAAAAAGGAATAATTATAAATGGCCTTATATATAACACAAGGCTCTATAATCACAGACTACGCCTGGAACAATGTTATTGCTATATATAATGGGGACATACCCAATCCACATACGTAGCACAGGTGTGCTACGGCTACTGTGCAGGCCCCTATAATATAAGATAATATACAAATTAAGACTAAATAAAATGCGCGAACTGTTACCGAAGCACATATAAGGCGTGGGAGAGAGAAGACTGCATTAAATATAGGAGATAGAAGGAAAGGGCTTAATAGCTATAGGAACAACTGCACGCTAGGTTATATAAATGGAAACAATAGGCGATAAGCTAGGGAGATATAGATATCTTTCTAGCGTTTCCTACCTTTAATACTAGGGGGCTAAGCCAGCCATCCCAAGCCTTAACGGGCTAAAAGTAACGCTACATAATATTACTAGACCAAACAGGGACACAAGGGATATATGGGACACAAGGGAGAGAACACCTAGTAGGAAGACCCCTATAGACGGCTATAGCAAGTTCAAGGCCAAGATAATTAAGAATTAGATTTAACGCGGTAAATACAATACACGCAGCTAGCTTATAAGGGGCACATAGCTAACTAGTGAGAATAGGGGAAGAACCGGAGGCAATAATAAACTTAGATTTAGAAAGGCTAGTAGGAATATAAGATATAGGAATGGAAAGCTCTATATAAAATAAGTAGTGGCTAGGGAGTAAATACAGGAGATAGAAGTTCTAAATATTTTAGAGAAAGTGGAAACGGAAGAAGCAAGGAGTGAAGGAGAGGCGAAGGACCCCCGCTAGGGGTCCGCCACTTGACCATTATATAGTATAACTACGGCAATACGAACTACTATCTAGTAAGGCCCCTACTAGACAGTCTAGACCTAGAGAAATACCATATTCTTACTATATAAGAGCCGTATTACAATACCTATATATAATTAATATACTGCCCCCAAGGATTCCAGCTCCTATATAAACCAAAAGCAGCTATACGCGTATGCTTTATAATTAGCAAAAATATCACCCTTGCCTTATGGTTATGGCAGGCAGTTAACCTAGATATTACAGTTATAACTATCCAGATATATAGGGGACTAGTATAAATTATTAATGTCTATAACCCTAGGGTCGAAGGGGTAGTATAGACAGAGAATATTATATCTGTAATAAGCTTGCTAGAAACTAAATACGCGGAGTCTATCCTACTAGAAGATATAAACCTCTACCACCCACAGTAGGGGGGCATCTATATTGCTGCTAATTAATAGGCAGAGTGCCTACTAAGAGCTATAGATAATAGGGGCCTTAAGCTAGCTACCCCCCCAGGTGCAATTATATGGCAATAGGGCACTGCTAAAAGTATAATTAATTTTACGATTATGGACGAAAACCTATACTAGAGACTCGAAAGGTGCTCCCCTAAAGAAGAATGGGCACTTACCTTAGACTATATCCCTATCTAGATACAACTAGATCTGGACATTAAGGCGCAACTAAATAGCAAAAGATACGCAATAAGGAAGCTTAACATAGATAGCTTCTTTAATATAATTAAATAACAACTCTAAGACTTAGAAGAAATCCACCTAATACCAAACAAGCGAGGCTTATTAGCTACCCCTAAGGAAATTAATTAAAGACTAGAAAGGATCTAGGCAGTAATTAAAAGCAGGCTAAAAGAGCACTGCCTAGTTTTAAAACCAGGCCCCTACACGTGATATATATGGTCTGTATAATACGCGGCCCTTATAGCCGGCCAACGACGAGCAAGGAGGAAATATATAAGCAGCTACAATTCTAAGGACAAGAGATAATATAAAGACACAAGAAACCAGCTAAAGAATACCCTAAGAAAAGAAGCAAGGAATAACTGGAGATAGTTTATAAATAAATACACTACTAACCTAAGTCTCCCCTATAATAAGGGCCTTTAGACCATAGCGAAATAGGTGAAGAAAAAGGTGGGACGTATAGTAGAAGATCTATACCTACTACCCCTATAAAGAGCAGGCGAACTATAGGCCACAAGTAACAATAATAAAAAGGTAAAGATCCTTACAGAAAGATTTTTCCCTTAACCGGCTCCAGTAGACCTTAGTGATATTACTGGTAAAACACCGGTAACTTACCTAAGGGTCGACAGCGACATAACAATTAAAGAAATGGCTAGAACTATTAGCCGCCTTTTAAATAATATAGTACTAGAACTAGATGGGATCCTAAATAAAGCCCTAAAGACCTATAGACCACTTATAGCACCTTGGCTTGCAGACGTAGCCAGAGTATGCTTTGTAATAGGCTACTACCTATAACTTGGAAGATCTATAACGACGGTCGTCTTATAAAAAAAAGGTAAAGTAGACTACTTAATCCTAGGAAGCTACCGCCCTATTGCCTTAGAAAACACCCTAAGTAAAATCTTAGAAAAGGTTATAGTGGACCGCATAGTAGATATAGCAGAGGAACACACCCTACTACTATAAAGCCAAATAGGGGTAAGAAAGAATCGCTTAATGCTATTAATACTTACACTACTCGCTACTACTATTAAAACTGCATGGGCTATGCGAAAGGACTTTATAGTATTAATACTTAGCCTAGATATTAGCGGCGCCTATAATAATATACCCTATAAGCGTCTCCTATATATTTTTAGGGCAAAGGGCTTTCTAGAATAGATTATTTAATTTGTTTAAAGATTTATAGGCTAGAAAGAAATATTATTGGTCTTTAGCGGATACTAGAGCCCCCCTATTGCAGTTATAATAGGAATACTATAAGGATTACCTCTATTGCCTATACTCTTCCTCTTCTTTGTAAGTAACCTGCTTAATACCTTTAAGGAAGGGGCGACCTAGGGGATAGGCTTTGTTAATAATATAAACCTAATTATATATAGGCTAACAGCCGCAGAGAACTATAGGATACTAGAGAAAGCCTATAATACCTATATAAAATAGGCAAGACGATATAGAGTCCAATTCTTACTAGAGAAATACTAGCTAATCTATTTTATAAGAAAACGTAACTAATCTGCAGATCTTTAGTATATAATCTATATTTAAGGCTTTAGGGGTTAACCGGTTTAAGGCCTAAGGGTATTAGGAGTGTGGGTAAACAGTAAGCTCCAATAGAGCGTATATGCGGCGTAAGCGGCCCATAAGGGCCAAGCATAGTATATTACTATGTTTAGGATCGTTAATTCTATATAGGGTCTATACTTCCAGAGGTCACGCCTACTATATATAGTAGTTGTCTGGCTAACTATAATATATAGATCTAGCATTTAGGCCACTAGAGAAACTAAAAAAGGCCCCCCTAAATTACTCCTTAAATCACTCTAAAAGGTCTAAACAGCCTGCCTTAGGAGTATAACAGGCGGGTATAAGCGAACGGCCACAGTACTACTTAAGAAGGAAGCTAATATTCCCCCCCTATAACTATATATTAAAGCCAATGCAATGTAAAGGGTGTAAAAGGAACGTAACTCTAACGTTATAAAGTATATTAAGACACGCCTAAACAAACTATAGAGGGACCCTAGGGTGCCCTATAGGAGAAGGAACTAATAACCCCAAAATAGGGAAGATATATTAGGAAAACAGGTAGAGAAAGTAGAAGAAGAATAGTACGGCACTAGGGCCCAGGCCTATATAGAGAAGGAAAGGAGACGCGTAAGAGGCCAGTAAAGACAATAGCAAGGGAGAGAAAGGAGCTAAAGTAGAGTATAAAAGAGTACTGGAAAACCATCTACCGTAACACAATACTAGTTGGACCGACGCTAGAGAGATAAATAGGAGTTAAAGGTATAAAGGCAGATTTAGGCAAGGGAAACCCAAGCTATAGTATAGGTAATACTATAGGGGGTAAATACCTAAGGGCTTTAAGAGGGCCTAATAAAGGCAGAAAATATAATAGCAATACTCTTAAGGACAGGAATAATAGGACTAAAAGATTGGCTTTACTAGGTGGGTATCCTAATAGGTAGCCTAAGGTGCGAATATAGCTAGCCAAGATAGATACCAAAATATATAATACTGTTATGCCCCTTACGCACTAGCTAAGAAGCAATACTCTTAGCAGCTAGTATAGAAAACTATAATATACTGCTCTTAATATAGAAAGGCCTTAAGGTGGCTACCTAGTGGCTTATTGGCTAAAATATGCTAGACTAGTTCTAGGTTGCAAAGGAAATAGCAATAGAAGGCAAAGGGGCGAGTAATAGGCGCCCCCTAATAACTCTATAGGAGTAGAGTATAGTATATAATATTAGCGCGTCCGTAGGTTTGTTACGGCAGTAGTAGTTTCCAAAGAGGTTAAAAAGTAAGGTAGTAGAGCACCACTGGTGACTTATAGGCGACTTATAAGCAAGCCCTAAAAGGCGGGGAGACGGATTACGGGGTTTTCTTAAATAGAGTTTTCTCCCTATATATATATAAGGAGTAGTCCGCGTGGGCTCAACAGGGATCCGAATCAGACGTTAAGCAATAAATAATAATAACAATTACTTAATTATTGGATTTTCTAATATCCTAGGCTTTCTTTCTTGCTAGGAAGAATTATTTAATATATAGCCTATTGCTTTATTTACTAATATTTTTTCTCTTTATTTTTTATTTTTTCTTGTTTTTTCTGAGAATTATTTTAAATTTTGGGTATTAGATCTGCTAGTGTTACTATAATTGCTGCTACCGAAAAGGCAGTATATAAAAAAAGATGGTTGTTGGGAAAGCCTTTAAAGGTATGTTTTTTTTTAGTAGCTTTAAGAATATGCTAATTCTATCTAGGAGCAACAAGACAAAGATTTTAAGGAGAAGTTAAGGTAAGAAATATTGCATTTTTCTTAGTTTTTTTAACATTTTAGGGCTGGCTTCTAGGGGCACAAGGATGTAGATCCTAGATACTATACCTACTATATCTAAAATATAGTAAGTTTTTCTCTATTTTTTAGATAAAAAATAACTAATTTAACATTTTTTAGCGTATGCCTAAAAAGGTAATTAATGCTACTAAGGAACGTGATACACTTCCTTGCGGCTATAACTATAAAGTATATTGTTAAAAATTCTAATAATAGTAATATAATTTCTTACTTTACCTAGGAATCTATTCTGGAGCTCTAGTACGTGAAGAAAGGGCTTTAGAAGGTGAGAAATCTAGTTTATTTCTTATATATTTTGATAAAACTAACTGTTTTTAGGGAAATTCTGACCTTAATAAAAATGAGAGAATGCCTAAGGCCTTTAGTAGATATAGATCTTGCCTTCTTTCCTTTTTTAAAATTCTTTTTGGTACTTTCTTAGTTAATAAGGTATTTAATTCTTGTTTTTTTAATATTTTTTATTTTTTAAGTAAAATTAACTAACTTCTTGGATTTTCTGATAAGATGCTTAATATTAATGGTGCACGCGTTGCTGCCTTAAAGAAGGTTTTAAAAATTGAGTCTAAGGGTGGTCTTTAACTGGGTATATAAAATAGCTTATTTTTCTTAGAATTTACTAATAAATCTTGCTAGCTCCTTATAAACTTTTAGAAGATTCTGATTCCGATTAGTGGCTAAATATTCTTGGTTTTACCAAGAATATAAGGTTTTTTTGTTATTTTGCTTAATTATATGTTACCTTGGTTTATTTAAGGAGAATATTTTAGATTTTCTAAGATTTCTAGAGGATTTTCCTATATAATCTCCAAAATAGAGTTTCTTTCTTTGGCGTTGGAGGTTATTGAGAATTTTAATACCCCCTTTTATTTTCTTGGATATTCCAATAAACCTCTTTGGTTTATGGCACTTATATAGGATTATAGTGCCTAAGTAGTCTCTTAAAATTTAGAGAATTACTTAATAAAAAGTCTTAAATTTCTTTAACTAAAACTATTTATATAAAGCTATAATATTTTAGAAT
>Ga0307507_10000479_pt1 | contig 84248 bp, 24 predicted proteins | sample 7_EM_MG_FD_207223 | JGI IMG/M metagenome (GOLD analysis project Ga0307507, IMG submission 207223) | Populus trichocarpa ectomycorrhiza microbial communities from riparian zone in the Pacific Northwest, United States - 7_EM | ecosystem: Host-associated > Plants > Roots > Unclassified | place...
ACAGCGCGCTGCACGCGCTGCGACGGCTCCCTACCATCGCCTCTGCACTTGGCCATCATGAGGAACGATTTCCTGATGATGTTTCCACCCGCGGCGACGTGGACGCGTGCAGTAGGGCTTCGCGGGCGCGTGCTCCTATTAATCTAGCCATTGGTTTAACTTTAATACGTATTTAAACCTCTTAAAAGCTTCTGTATATTAGTTATTATACTTTCTTTCTAATAAATAATAAAGTAGATTCTGTGTTCTCCTTTAACTAAGATAGTTATTCCTTAATGGTTAAGGAAGGGTTAAGCAGTAGCTTTTTCTAAATTAATACTATAGATATAATCTAGGTGCGTATCTATTAAAAGTGCTCTTCTTATTTTAGGAAATACTTTATATCCCAGTTATAGTATTGTCTGCTATTCTTATATGCTTTCTATTAATTTGTCAAGAGCTATATATATAAGGTTGCATTCTTATTAAAATCTATAACTTCTAGATAGGCTGGTTCTTATAGTAGACCTTATTAAGGTGCTGCATTGTCTAGGTTAATATAGGCCCAAATTTGCTGATCTATAAGGGCTTGGAGTTACTATAGCTATTATTCCCAGTCTTCTGGCTTATTAAGGATAATTGTAGTTAATAAACTTGTTGGTGGTATTATTTAACTAATAGGCAAATGGGGAATTAAGATGGTATTTTATTATTAGGATCGTCCTTATTATTAGGATCGTTCTTATTATTAGGATCGTCTTATAACGATTAAGGTGGAATCTTGTGGAATCTTGTAGAATCTCGTGTTAGAATCGTCCTATAATAATTAAGGTAGGATTTCCATTAGAGTCTACGTCCTAAAACAATGAGGTAGAATTTCTTTAAATGATTAAGTAATAGCTAAATAGCTTCTTAAGTTGGCGGACCGGGCTTATAACTGTTTGATAGTTTATATAGAGCTTTTTATTATTAAAATGGGTTGATTAATTAATAATCTTAGTCTTGTTTTAATTGACCTTATCTTAAGGGCCCTTAGGCTTTAAACTATGAATATAATAAAGCCTTATGGGAAATACTACGGTAGACTTGTTATTGAGCTAGGTTATATAGGTAAATAGAAAGTTAATAATATAATAAATAGATAATAACTGGTAGAGTGGTTACTTAATAGTGTGGGAGGGTACGACCTCTCTTAGACAGGAAGTTACGGTATAGTCAGTCTGTTAGTTAGTAGTAATCAGCCAGTAGGAAATTAGTTAGTAAGAAAGGAAGAAAAGAGTGTATTAAAGGAAAAGTATATATCTGTCGGTCCTATCCGAGTTTTTTAAAGACTCTAGGGCTCTAGACTAATCTATATAAAATATATAAAAGGCCTAGGCTCTCCTAAAGCTACGCCTAATCTAGATGTTAAATCTAGGGGATCAAATTACACTACTATATACCTCCCCTACCTAAGTCGTTGTCCCCTAACGACTTCTAAAACCTTACGTTCCTACCTATTTTCGAAATAAAGGTGCAGTAGGTGACCGTATACGCTCCTTACCCTTGCTATAAACCCGAGATAGCGAGCAAGGAGACTCTATTCTGGTTAAATAAGACCGCTCTCGCCTACCTGGCGGGGTAGTATAAGAGGTATTAGACTAACGGCTCTTAGATAATATAGCTCTTTTGCGTCCTTCTATATGCTCAGTTCTATCCTATAATTCTTTAAGTAACTCCGTATAACTCTCTATCCTTTTATAATAATAGGGGGCACTCTGCTTAGGTCTACCGCAATAGTCAAAGGGTTAATTCTATTATTAACGCAGTAGAAGTACAAGCGACTATTAAAGCGCTCTATTTTAACTGTACGTATAAGCTAAAACGCATCCTTGTAGTTCTTAACAGCCCTTAGACGGTAGGAATGTATCTATTTTGCAACTTTGTTCCTATTGCTAGTAAGAAAAAGGTCGCGATCTTAAATTACTGCTAAAGAATCCTATCGTCGTCTACCTAGAAGGGCGTTAGATAAGGCGCTGGCAGCTATAAGTTTAACTACAGCAGGGAAGCGATATGGGATTACGCCGTAAAGATTAGTATATCTGGATGGCGTATGGCGTATGGCGCGGCGCTTTTAAGTCTTAGTGAGTGTTTACTAGCTCTACCTAGGTTCCTCCTTCTGTAACCTTAAGGTTATTATAATCGTCTTAAATACTAACAAACTATAGCAGCATTGTTTGCTGGGTCCTAGTTAAAGGTCCTTTTACTCTATAAGGAAGGTAAGGCATTATTATACATATATCTCCTTTCTTATATAGTTAAGCTACCTAGTTAGTTATATACTTTTCTATGTCCTTAGTGGTCTAGTCCTAATTAGAGATCTTATATATAAATTTATTACCCTTGGTTAATTCTTGTGCTTTAAGATCTGCCTACTATAATTCTAAGTAATAATATATGCTAGGCAGGATAATTATGCAGTTATCCTTAGTTTTATTATCTAGAGAAACGCTCCCTTGGATTATATTAGCGCCGCATCCACTCTCTAGGAGAGAGGGAATATTAATATTAATATGGCGGAGAGCTATAGAGTCTCCCTTAACCGCGAATTTTATATAATAAGGGTAGGAGATAAGTTACCACCAGCTGTTAGGCCTAAGAGCGTAATAGAGATAGTAGTACTAAGGATCTTATCTTATTAGCTGCTAGTAGAGACCGTAGACTATTATTCTTAGCTAGCCATAATTTAGCCGTCTATTAATTAGACGCTGGTAATGATGGTATATATATATTTCCTTATTAATTATTGCTAAAATACTAGAATCCTACTACTATTTAAACACATTTAAAACCACGGATCCGTTTTACTGCTATATATCTTAGTTATCTAGTAATAGCATCTAATTAAGCAAAGCCCCTTTATTATAGGAAAACCTTAGTGCTAAATTATAAATAAACTTATATAGTTTTAAGGAGTTGGATGGAACTAGAGGTCTATAAGCTTTTCTAAACTAGGAGTACATAGTAGGATCTATCTTTATAGTGCTAAGGTAATTATAAGTGTGGTATATTAAACGGAGTCTATAGCATAATGCGGTATAGTTTAGACCCTTTATTGTCAAACCTATACGTCCTTCTATGGCTTGCGTATGTATCTAGCAGACCTTATATATCTCTGGATTAAAACCGGCTGCCCTATACTAACTACGTAAGAGCTTTATAACCTTAGTTGGTTTAATTTTGGTAGTTTGGTTTAGGGACGCCTTAAGATAAGCTAGTATATTGTCCTTATAGTTACACCCTTGTTTTAAACAGAGTATCGCCATAGTATCTATAGTCTCCTTAATATACTCCTCATTATCTCCCGGCTTAATAATGTTTTTATTAAATATTAACTCTACTCCTAGCCCTCCTACTTCTAGGTAAGCAACTATTAGCCCTCTCCTTAGATTCCTTCTTAAAGAGGATATTAGTAGCTATGGGGGCGAGCTAGCAGGCGTTCTAGCTGTAATAATACTTTCGTTTATAAATAATAAAGGCGAGTTAACTAATATAGGTAATCCTTATTAAGACGGGCTTGGTATAATACTAACGCCTCCTCCTTAAATAGGTATTAACGGCTAAAAAGCTAATGGATTTATTACGTTAGAAGTATATTTTAAATATATTCGCAGTGTAAGAGCTAAGCTCTCCCCTACTTATCTAATTCCGATATTGCTAACCTCTAGTCCTATAGTAGTTAATCTCCTACTTCTTAGCGGTAGGTCTTTATTTAGAATAAGAAAGCCTATTAAGTATCTCCCTAAACTATACTTATTTACTACCTAGTTTAATATTACCCTTCCTAACTTTGTAGGCGCGAGCGCAAAATTGGTAGGTTATAGTTAAGTGGTAGTTTTAATGCCGCGTCCTAGGTAATCGAGCCTCTTAATTAGCGCTTTATTAACTCTTACTATGACTTTAGGAAGTAGATGGACCGCAAGCTTTTAGACAGCGGAGAGGAAGTTATAGGAGATTATGTGTTTAAGTGGTCTATTAAGGATATCTTATCCCTAGGCCTTTTAGATAGTCTCTCTAGCTTTATTATACTAGTTCCTCTAATCTTTAGCTATCTTATTAATATTAGAGATATCCCTAAAAATTAATATAAATGTGTCCTTTCCTAGAGATACTTGTAGTCCACTATCGTTATTAATAAAATTAACTACTATACTAGCAGTATCTGCGTGGTTTTCCTAAGAGAGTAAGATTTCGTTATAGATTTAGATAAGCACTACGCAATATTAATTAACTGCAAAACCTTTAACCTCTATAAGGACGTTACTAATCTGTCGCTCAGCTCCTTTATATAGTACCAGCGGTCTGCTTAAGGAAGACATAATGAGTGTGCTGTTATTGGTTCTACTTAGTTTATACTTTAGCTAATTATAACTGTCTTTAAGGTCTATTAAGGGCGAAAAGGTAAAGTTCTTAATAGGGTTTCCTAGTCTAAATGGTTTACTGAATATAGATAGTAGTATAGAGTTCTACCGGCTTTAATTATTAAATGGACAAATTATGATTTTCTATACCTAGCATGGAAAATTGCTATTGGCTTAGTGAAGGCGGTAAGCAGAACTAATATCTTTGCAGTAAATAAACCTAGCTGATTATACGTAAACATTCTTCTGCCCTTACCTTACTGTTAATATATATTAGATTTCTATAACAAAAAAAGCAAATAAGAAAGCGTAATAGAAAGAGCTTTAGGAAATATGGCGAATAAATGGATTGTATAGCTGTTATCTATGTCCTCTCCCCTAGAACTTAACTATCCCCTAGTTAAATATTTCGTACTTAGTTCTATCAAACAATATTTTTAGAATATGCACTTCTTAAAATACGCGGCGTTGTAATACTGGTGGGTTTTGTATAATATCGTCCTTAGGCTTAGGCTCTACTGTTATTTCTTATAGTATAGTTCTGCCTAACTAATTAAGCCGGTCCTTTTAGCAGACTTTAGATACCTATTATTGGTAGAACTTCTTTAATCTATTCCCTAAAGTTTAGTTACGGAATAGCGTGCCGTTAAGATCCTTAACTAAGTACTATCCTTTATATAGGTAACTCTTATATACGCAGAACGGGCCTAGCTATTTTAGATCTAACTTATAACTGCTAGAATAATCTTGCTTAAGCTATATGTTATAGAGCATAACTATGTAGATATCCTCCCTATTTCTATATTGTAGAATACTAGAACTAGTTTTCCTTATATAGATAGCTACTCTAGGACGAATAGCTAGATTACTAGGGGGGATAAGGTCAAATGCAGGATGTGGAATAGAGAAGTAGGATTCTTTTTGTCTATCTTTCCAAGTACTGGGTTCTTGTACTAGGATAATATCTGTTTTTCTCCTAAATCCTATTTCTAGTAGGGTTTGCTGTGCTTCTTGTCTTTTTCCTACATTATGTTGTATAAAGGAGATTTCTCCTCTAGCTTTTGAAACTAGAGAGATCTCTTCTTCTTCCTGCATAGAACCTTCTAGGTTTATACTCATTAATGTCCTAGTTTAGATAGCAGGCTTATAAGAAGCTAAGAAATTGTCGATCGGATGTCCGTACACCGATCATCAGAATTGAATGAGGACTCTGTCTATTGAAATGTGGTTCTAAGACCTCTATATATACATAAGGAAAGGTGTAGGAAAGGAAAGAGAAGGAGGGTAGGAGGTGGCAATGGAAACAAGGAGTAGTTGTCCGAGTCAAGACGGGGTAGGTAACCGAGTCAATGACTAACTCAATGACTAAGTCAATGGGTAGGTAGCTGAGTCGGGGCAGTAAGGATCTAATTCGGGTCGACAGAAATAAAAACGCGATTATAGTAATATAGGCAGCTATTTAATTAATCCTTCTTAAATACTTGCTCGAGCCAGAAGCTAATAAGCACTACGACACTTAAGACTTAGAAGAATAGGACAGAAATAAGTTGCCACGGTAGATTTAGGTCTATTAGATAAATAGCCTCCCCTTCCCTTAGCCCTTCTTCTAACAGCACAGATAATATAGCATTTTTTAGTATATTTAAGTTATAAATTAGTATTATAGGACTCACTAAATACAACAATATAACTGTGTGGTGGCACGTCTCGGAGTACTTTGGTGTTAAAGCGTCTGGGATATTTATTTACTATCTGCTACTTAATACTAACTTGCTCCCCCCCTCTCTTAAGTCCCTGTTTAAATCACCTTTACAACTTCCAAATAAATTACTTTTACACGTCGATTTGCCTCTAGTAGGGGGTAGTTGGATTACGTTCCCTAATAAGATTTTAGGTAACTAGATTTTTAATCGCAATCGCCAAAATCTTAATTGTGAGAAATTTGGGGTGTCTCTGCCACTATAGTGGCAGAGGCACCCTAAGTTTAACACCACGCCATGCATTACGACTTTCCTGCAGTAACTAAGCAAGCCTAAATCTTATTAGGCTAGCTCCAGATCAAAGCTATTATAGAATTTATTATACCACTGCGCTGCAAAGACTTTTAGTTGTAATTTTATTTGCTAGAGGTACCCCCACTATAAGACCTAAGAGACCTCTAATATATTGTCCTTGGTAGGAAGTTCCTTAACCTAAATCTTATAACTAAATATTTCCACGTATAACGCCATGTCAAGGATTATGATGTAGATTGCTTAGATATAGCTTTACTATAATACAATAGCTTTACTCCAATTAATTAATCTACGGCTCTAAAATCTGGATCTATAACACTAAAAATAAACTCTAAGCCACTGATTTTACACCGGCAGAATGAAACTTGGCAAATCATTCGGACAGTAAAGTTACTGCCAAGAGTTACTGTCCGGATCCTGTCCGTAGTTATCGGGTCTAACGTCTCGCGAGACAATAAGACATTTCTGTGATTATTGTGCTGTTGGGTTGAACCGCCAACATGACAGCTGCACCCTTTGAATCTATTTAAACTATTCTCGAAGTTGGGTTGCAAGAATTGCGAATCCTAACTAATTTTATGAATACTTTAGCTTAATCTAAACCATTGTTAGTCACCCAAGCTACTGTAGGTTAGCCTATGTTCGATTAACATGTCCGCGCAGCTCCGTCACCTCTTGAAAGAGAATTACCGTTTTCTCAAAGTACGTAGAAAAATAAAATTTTCCAAAGAGACTCTTTGAAGCCAAGCTATCTACTTAACCCCGTGCCTGTTTCCTACTTGCAATATCTTTTTGACTATATATCTGTCCAAACGTATCCGTCACATCGATAAATACTTTAAGCGCCTTCATAGTGGCCGAAGGCTGTACAAACCGACTCAAACTCTGCAGCGCCAAGTGCATAGATTCACGCTCGAATTCGGCAATCGCCACGAGATCTCTCTTCGCCTTGCCCGCCGGGACCGTCTCCAAACGATCGTGGGAAACAGCCCCATTTAAACGGCTATTTTCATTTACAACAGGCTTTTCGTCGTCCATTTGGATTTCGTTTTTCGTCATTTCCTCTGTCGAACACCGATGAAACTCTGCAAAATCGAGGCTGTTGAGATTGTTTTCTGCTGCATCGCGCGCTGCTGATCCATAATCATTGTACTGCCTACACATTACCGCTAGGTGCGTGGCGAGGCACTGACTGAAGTACCTGGCCTGTGGTCCGTTAAAGCACGTCTCTCCTGGCTTGCTAATCAGACAGGTAAAGAATTGAAAAGAGAATGGGCAGCTGGTGTCATCTGAGCCTGTGGAATGTACCCATTTGAAATAGTTTCCCCGCGATATATCATCGGAAGTGTATCCATTGCACCGATTCTGCTTTGCTTTCAGCCAGGAAATGTTGTCTTCATTGTGATTGATATGAGCAATGAGAAAGCTGTGAACCTCGATTGCTAAATCTCTCTGGACCCAACCTGGAGATCGCAATACGGCTGGGTGTTGAAGAACATGTCTGATGAACTTTCTCAAAACTTTGATTACGCTTTCCAGGAAGACCGATTCCGGCGTGGGGTCAGTGCTTGCATTCGTGATTCCATCTTGCACCTTTCTTCGCTTCCGAGGCTGCTCAGTATGTAGTTGAGCGCTTCTAGCCTCTTCCAGGAGCGGAGAGTCCTTGTTCAGTCCGCATTCATCCCGAAGTGCTGAAACAAGTATCCGAATCTTTTCATCCGTCAAGTCAGCGACGACTGACTCCATGAACTCGTCAATTTGATAATTGAAAAGTGATATCAGAGCCATATCGCGAATTATGTTCGATGATAATATATGATCCCCTATATGATTGCAAGCCAGCCATATAATAGGAATGTAATCAAGGTACTTGTCTTTTGACATGGGCATGTTGTCCCTTTGAAGGATGGAATATCTGGCTTTCTTTAGACAGTTCGAAAAATAAGTTGCCTCGATCAAAACTAGATCTAGAGATGCTAAGGGCGATTTTGCGAATATCGGTAATGCTGACAAAAGATTACGCATCTTTTTGCTATTTATATCTGGAAAAAAGAAGCAGTCCGTGATATTTTGGGTCCAGAAGTGTTTTAGTGTCGTAGTGTGAAGGGCTATAGAGCAGTAGGCCATCTTCAAGAAGGAAGACTCAAAAGTGGTCTTCTCAATCCAAAGACAGTGATTTTTTTTGTCTTTGGGGTATTGGGATGCGATAAAACCCCGACCTCGTGAAAGGGCGCCAACCAGACAGTCCCGCAATGACGTATTCCATGGCAAAGAAAGACATTGAGCGATTATTAGAATACTGTAACTTGTATCTTCGAGAGAAGTCGTCCAAGAACCATCTTTTTGTTGGTTCCAAAGAGTTCGCAGGAGTAGTCGGCAGAGACTGACGGGAATTTGCTCTTGCACCATTCTCAAAGGAAGCGACTGGAGGTTTCCTGCGCCGTATCTCTTTAGAAGTCTCACAAATACTTCTGCCATTAGCATGGCAGAATATTGGGGGGAAATGTTCCATTTATCTACGACCTCGCCAGAATCCCATTTCTGCAGTAGGAAGGTCAATGTTTTCTCAATCTGTGGTAGGTACTGGTCGACTGACTCGAGTTCCAGCAACGCCAGTAGAACATTACAATTGGCACTGAAACTTGGGTTTCGCTCCATTTCGTAAGTCCTGAAGTGATCACTGGCTTCGAACTTCTTGATCATCGGTGCGGGATTGATATCTTGACCTAGAAGTTTCAAAGCCATCAATGTGCGGGCTGTATCGTCGGCGTCCTCCAGAACTCCTGGTGCAAACCCAACTAGTCCACGTTGTTTCTCCATAGTTTCCATTAGGAATGATGTGATCTTAGAAATAGCCACGGGTTCAAGGTCGTCCAATGAGATGGCTTGCGAAAGAAGAGAAGACAAAGCCTGAACATGTCAGCTCTAAGTGCTTAGTACGTTAATCTGGATTGATATGTAGCATACCCAAGATATTTCGAAAATAGAAGTAGGAAATGCACTTGGCACCCTCCCACTGTTCCCGTAGGACGTTACTACGCTTTCCAGATACGTCGCTGCACGTTGATCCCATTTCGAAGCATTGATAAGATAAGCTGCTGTAGCAGCAGGAGACCCAAAGATTCCCAAGTCCTCACTGCAGTGATGACTGACTCTATCAAATTCGATCATTCCTGTCAAAGCCTCAAGCGAATGAAGAATTGTCGTCTTTTTATTTGAGTATATCAGATCAGGCGAAAATTTCTGCATCTTACGCTCGTAGAGGAGCATGAGTTTCGCGTATCCAGGAAATTCGAATTGCAAGTTGAACAACCCCAGCTGACGAAGGAGACCGGTGACTAGCACTTCGAATCCAACATGAACTGTCTTATCCACGTCCCATGACTGCAGGAGGGACTGGGCACCAGATTGAGCCATCTGAATACGGTGATGCAATGTTGTCTCCTCTTTGAAGTCCTGTGAAATGCATTTCCTCCGTTTAACCATTGAAAGAAGAGCTGCTAAGGTGTTGAGAATGCCATCAATCTGTGATCCATAGGTAGTCCACGTTCCATCCTCTTTCTGGGTCTCCAGAAGGTAATCAAAACATTTCGTAAATAAGTAAGAAGTCTTTCCGCGATCTCTTTTATACACCATAGATAGCCAAGCGGTATCATATATCACTGCACTAAATGTGCCAAAGCGACCAAGGTTACCATCGCCCCGAGCGAGTTCAGATATGCCATTCACGATTTCACGAGGCGTAGGGCACAGCTTGCCGTTTCCGGGTGCCTTTAGATCCATGATGGTGAATCAAAGAAATCCTAGGAAAGAGTATCAGCACCTACGGTTTGGAGGATAAATATGCACACAATGATTTAAAAATGCCGTACATACTAGTTTAAACCACTGTTCCCGTAACTTTATGCCTCAATTTTTTGAGACAGTTGAACCCGAATTAAGCTGAGATCTAAAGTCACAAACGGCGGACGGGAGGGGAATAACAAGGCGGCAGGTAGCTAATTAAAGACCTCACTACTTTGGATTCCGCTGTGCTCAATATCAAACACCCCTACCCATGTATGACCATGTCCGTGCGGCATAAATAAGCAACATATGAGATTCAGCCCCGGTAACCGGGGTCCGTAAGGCTGTATGAATATCTATCTTGGGAAATAATCCGGAAGACCAATTCGGTACCAGAATGGCGGTTGAAGCGGGAAAATGGGTGAGAAGGTTGCCCAGGTAACATCTTAATGAACGGGACAGGATCCGCATAGTAACACTTGGTAGTAACCTTACCGTCCGAGCCTTCTGCCAAGTTTAATTCTGCCAGTGTAAAAGCCGTGGCTTAGAGCTTATTTTTTTTTTGTGTTTTTTAGTGTTTTCTATAAGCCTTTACGCCTCCCTACCTCCCTGCCTCTAGCCTGTAGCTACGTCTCTATGTCTCCATATCTCTGCGTTTCTATGTCTCTGTATTGCTATCTAATAAAACATGTAAAGAAACGCGTAAGGAGATACGAGTAGAGGCATAAGTAGAGACACGAGTAGAGACACGAGTAGAGACACGGGCAGAATTAAAAGAGAAGTAGGAGGGAGGGGGAGAATTAGAGAAGGAAGTAGAAAAGGAGTAGCCTAGGTAGAAAGGTGGGTCTAGATAACAGTGCTTAAGCTTTGACGTTCCCTTTTTAGCCACCCCTTTTAACTATAACCTCTGCCTCTACACCACTACAACTCTCTACCTCTGCCGGTATCTCTGCTCGTGTCTCTACTCGCGTTTCTACTCGCGTCTCTACTTATATCTTTCTTATGTAGAAGTACAAAGGGGAGCAGAGACCGGGATAAAGATAGAAATAGTAAGGCTGGATTTAACTACCCACCGGCAAGGGTTAGGTGGGGGAGGCTAAAATAGGTTCTAAGTAGTGTCTTGGTCTCTCTTACCGCCTGTTAGGCCGCTAGCTTGGCAGAAGATGAGGACAGTGAAGTTACTGCCAAGTGTTACTGTCCGGATCCTGTCCGTTAATGAACCCACTCTAGAATACCACAAATCTCAGCTATCTCACGAGTGAATCTCCCTTCTCTCGATGCCGAATTCGATTAAACTGCTACTACAGAGGCGAAGGAAGGTTTATGGGTATCTTCAAGTGTACAGAGAAATCAATTAATTACTGAATATATCACTTCGATAGCCTAAATAACATATGCTACGTAAAGTCGCGTACGATTTGAAATGCCCGTTTTGCTAGAAGTACTCCAGAAGAACGAAAGGTTTCCATACCTAGGCATATGGAGCCATTCAAACCTCCGCTTTGTCTTCCGCGCCTTCTCCTTTTGGCTTCTTAGTTGAAGTCCACTTACAACCACATACCAAAATAAATGAGATGACTGGCGCAGCTGCGGGAATATACTTCAAAGTCATTAGCCTAGTGTTATATCACTAATGGGATTTGAGAACACTTACAAATACCTGCGTCGTAGAATCGCTGTAGGCCCTAAGGACCACGGGAAGGTCTATCGTACTAACCACCGATCGAATGCTTGTTGCACCAACAGATACGAGTTTATCCACGATGTCTAGCGATACCACCTCTGAGAGATTCGTAACCAGTCGTTCTTGGAAAACGGATTGCCCAATGGCAAGAAATATAGCACAGCTGGTTGAAATGACCATCAATAAATTGGTGGCACCTATGGGAACGAGATCTATGGGTAGAGATGCTTGCATGCCCAGATGAGCCTGAAGGTATAAAGTCAGGGAATATCCCATAGGCAAGTGTAGCAGAACTTACCAAATTACTGACAAGAGAATACCCTATTCCGCCGAAGATTTGATAACCAATCCAGTGGCCGTCAGATATTCCAGGGTAAAGCGTAGTTAATAAACCCGCACCCAGGCACACCATTGCCTCTCCAAAAAGGAGAAATGGGTTCCAAAGTCCTAGCTTCATTACGATTGCCGACCCGATAAAAGAAGCGAGGACATCGGAAATAACAGTAGGAAGATATCTGATACCGCTAGCAGATGGCGAAACCCCTAGGACAGCTTGAAACCAGATAGGTAGCCAGTATACGACAGTTTGGAAAGGTCCGTTTACGAAGAAAGAGCTTGCACAGATAAGCCATACATTTTTGTTGGCGAATAGCTTCGGAGGAATTAGCGCAGTATCTTTTAGATATAGTTGCCAAGCAATAAATAGGGTCATAACGACCCCAAATCCAACGAAAAGGCCAATAACGACGGACGAATTCCATGCATAGGTGACTCCTCCCCACTGAAGTGCCAACAGAAGCATAGTCATCGAGCTCGCAAACAATATAAAACCGAGCCCGTCGAGGCCTTTGAGTTTTTCAAGTAGGGGTGCATTCTCAGTAGCTGCGCTCTTGATACGGAAGAATAATAGCACAATGATGGCAGAAAAGCAGCCTATAGGGAGATTAATAAAGAAGCACCACCGCCAGGTAACATGTTGTGTGAAGGCGCCGCCTAAAACAGGGCCTACAATACTCGCGATAGCGAAGGTAGAGCTCATAGTTCCGGTCCAGATAGCTCGTTTATGGAGAGGAATAATTGTTGTCAATATTACGAACCCTCCTGCGAAGACTCCTGAGGCTCCGAAACCGGTCACGACCCTTCCAGCGATAAGGGCGTTAGACGTTGGTGCTAAAGCGCAAACTAAGCTGCCGATCTCAAATATGCCAAGGTAGATTAGATAGGTAATCTTCTTAGGGAAAAGTGTATATGTCTTGCCAGCAAGGGGTTGGCTCGAACATCTAGATGTGGTCATGTTAGCTATTGTAGACCCAGAGCAAGCAGAGGACTAACAGTGCCATGTAGAAGGCTGCGCCATACCATCCAACGTCGTCGATAGAGCTGAATTGCGATGTGATGACTGGGACTGCGGTTGCGATCAGGTTGAAGTCCTGTCCTCCACTTCAGCATTCCTATTGCCTCTCAACATGCCGGGGGGAAGACTTACCAAACCGATCAAAAACGTACAGAGGCAGATACCAATATGGATTAGGAGGAGCCTAACACCGGTGACTTCGTTTTCAGGGTCAATCGAATACTCGGCGGGTTTTTTCGCAGCAACAGCTAAGGTTTCCTTCTCTTGCGTAGGCTCCTCGTGCATGTAGCTTTGAATGTCGTTCGCTTTCGGAATCGAGCCCTGTGCTGAAGTCATATTGTTTAGCTTGATCGGTTTAAGAATTGGCGATGGCTGTATCCAGGGTAATACCGAAGTTTTGTTGACAAGATCTTGTCAAGGGCAGTTTAGGAAACAGACTCTGAAGACTGGCCAAGCGTGACGGGCACAGACGGTGCCACAGTCGTCAGCCGAGAGGTCCATATTTGGTTTCCCGGCAATCGACTATCTTAGGTAGATCGCATTTCCCTATCCTCCACCTGCGGACGTAACGGTCTCCTTGTGAAGATGCTGGTGCGTCTTACATTGTGGGGCGGTGTAGACCCGGCAGTCTGGTCCTCGGGTCTTTTCAACAGGTGGGAGAATCTCAGCCCTTAATGGAAAATGCTCCGTTCCTCATTCCGCTGCAGAGCGGGTGGCTTCGACATGCCGATCCCTGGAGGATCACACTTGGGGGACCGCGGTATGGAACGACAGCCAACCGCCTGGCTGTCACTGCTGCCCATACCACCCCTTGTCAGCTCCGAGCGGACATCCAAGGGTTAGAACACCATTCGTGGCTGTGGTCGGGGTCTATTAACAAAATCCTAGTCATCTAAATCCTTAACTCTCAACGCAAGCCTTTCAAAGGTCAATTCGCCGCGCTGTGCACGGGCCCTGTGCCGCCTTGGTGCATTGACCCGCTTAGTTTTTTTATGTATGGGCAAGGGTTAGGAAACATCCATAGCAGGTCATTTAGTCCCAAATTAACCGGGCTGTTTTCCATGGATGAATGCGAGTCTCTTGTACTGTGATGGTTCAAGCTCATGCAAAATCTATTGAAATTGATTTTGTGATGCCTCGAATTACGGGACAGAGGTGTGTCAGACTATGCTGCACCTAGAGCAGATCTATCTCTTACTGAAAATCCTTCCCGGAGTGGCCCTTTCAGGCACAAGCTCTGACTGAGCTAGAGCAGATGCATGATCATGACTATCACTCGTGTATTTGGCTACGTGACGACTACACTGCTGATTGTTTTAAGCAATCGTACCGTTGTAGAAATTGTGTTGACAGCTAATTGGCACTAAAAAGACCAGTCCTATTGGTAGCGTCAATTAAGACAATATATAGCCTCAAATCCCGGTCGACAAATTACAATCGAAACTTCTGAAACTTTGTGTTTCTTTGGATTTCGAAGACTACCAGGAAACTTTCAACGCAATCACGATGGCTGCTGAGTATAGCAAAGGACGAGATTTTATCTCTTCTACAAAGTATTGATACCTTGAAATAAATCTGAGGAAGGTTTTAACAAATTACAGAATGAATTACTTCCACTATTTCCTCAAACAGCTCACAGGCTATACGCTGCATCCCAGCATCAAGATTGAGTCGCAGCCTTGTCGGATTGCGGACATGGGAACACAAACTACGTATTGAAACACTTAGGACGAAAATGTATCCGCGAACTAATATCTCGAGCTCTCAGAATCTGGGCCATGGATGTCGCGGAGGATTCTTCGCTGTCAGCAGAAGTCGATGCATTCGATCTCTCTGACAAATTCTTTCCGCCTTCAGCTTTTCTGCCCAGCAACATCAAACTTCGACTCTACGATATTTGCTCCCCATTTCCAGAGGAGCTACTGGGCAAATACGACGTTGTTCATTTCCGATTGTTTCTTACGTTATCCACGAGCAAGTTGGGTCAAATGCTTGAAAATGCTATCAAACTACTCAGTTAGAGCCTCTTTTGAACCCTTTCAAATTGGTATACATCCTAAATGATAGACTAAGGGCCTGGTGGATACATCCAGTGGACTGAGCACGACAAAACAAACTTGAAGCCCATTGCAGCCTCTCCTGGGTTGTCCACAGAAGCCGTCCAGGCGCTCATCATGCTTGAGCAGAATCCATTTCCAAATTACAACCCTAGGTGAGAGTGCAATGCCCTCGACGTGAGCTCATCAGAACTAAATTGTATACTTAGCTGGGTGCTCGAGATTGCCCCGACGATGGCTTCAAAGGGGCTGGAGATAATAACCGAGGACCGGTTTCAGACGAGACCGAGCATGCTAACTCAAATGAACGAACTTCATATTCTTGCCATGATGGATATGCCGGTTGGATTGAGCGAAACTGTCGATGAGTTTAGGGAAAAGTACTTCGAGGCTTTGAAAGAAGAGAATCTGAAAGGAGCTTCATCGATCGATGGCTTCATCTGCGTAGTAGGAAGGAAGCCCATATCCTAAGAGACAAGAATGTACTTTGAACACAAAGCAGGCAGGGATAATCAAGATACCAATATTCTACAATTTCTATTTGGTGACTACATTACTGCTAGAAAGGGCAAATGCCATCCTTTTTCCGCCTCACAAGCATCTTCTGCCATGGCCAACAAAACAAGAACTCGTGAGCCATCACGTTTTTCGGTCGTTCTGTGCCAGGTAGAAATTTGAAGTCATACTCAGTTAACAGCTTTACGAAAAGAATCTTAATAACTAAGCTCGCAAAATATCTTCCAGGGCACGCCGTTTTCCCGTAGCCAAAATTGAGAACAGTACGCTCCATAGACGAAAAGAGATAGTCCTCATTATTGCGGTTTTGCTGTCGCTCATTGCTCCGCTTCTGTTGACGAAGTCGATAGCTTCGCAGCCCGTCAAACACTTCGGGCTTCGTGGTGTTGTCGGGATCATTCTCAATTGCAAAGGTGGAGAGACATACATAGGTTCCTTTTAGGATATGCATGCCGTTCGAAAACATAAATGATTCTTTGAACAGCCGTTTCATTCCTAGGATCGTGGGCGGAGACATTCGCTGAGACTCGCGGAGTACGCTATCTAGCTTGTCGAGTTTTGCGTAAGACGTTGCACCCCAGCCGTTTGGACTGGCATGCAGGTTTTGAATCTCCGCTTGCAGCTCGCCAAAGTATTCTGGGTTGGCTGTAACGTCATACAGGACGTTCACCATTCTCAGTAATGTAGTATGCACCGAAGCAAGAGCCAGGAGGACCTCGACATGTGCGAGAGTGTCTGGGTCTCGATCTCTGCCTTTCGCGGTGTCGGCGAGCCAACAGAGGACGTTAGAGTCCTCTTCATTGTCTTGCGGACTCCATGAGCCGTTATCACTTTTGCGAAGAAGATTGCGAATAACTGGACCAAGGAGCGCCTTCGCCTTCTGCACATACCGCTGGCCATACCAATAAGAAGGGAGGGCGTAGCAGATCAGAGGATGCATCCAAGACGGAAATAAGCGCAAGATTACAATTGTGCGGAACACTAAGGCGTCCATTAGTCGGTTCTACAAGTATCGGAAGGGAATGGGAGAAACACTCACAGCTCTCGGTATAATTGACTGAAATATCCAGCCAGGTAGGGTCACAACATAAACTAGGACCAACGAGAGCCCTAGCAGAGAGTCTTGCAGAGACCTTTCCAAAGACCTGATAGGGCTGAAACTCGGTCCAGTAGTCACATGCTGGAAAGTATTCCTCAAAAGCTAACAACAGCTCGTTCTCCAAGCCTGGGGTAAGCAAACCAAGACGAGGTGTAAGTTTACGCTGTACTATAGAATGATGCAGTCGGCTCTCTAGAATAAGATTCAAGCCAGTATATGGTCCTAGGAGATCGTGTTCAAGCGCACCGTGCGGACTTGCAATAGTCGAAGGCAAATGCGACAGTTCATCCAGCAAGCAAGTTGGCAGAACAACAATGCTGCCATCGTTACGAATGAGCTGGAAGGCCTTGTCCTTGAACTTTCCCGCTGTCAGCACATGGCAAAACAGGGAAAATGATGCTCTGGTCACCTTTCTGTAACCTTCCTCTAGAACTCTGGCTGCATTCGCCGCAAAAATCAAGTTGAGTACAACCCGAGGCGTGAGAGAAGACCAAGTTCCAGCGAGTGGGTACTCTGTGTGTTTGCGCGCAGCCTTCCTTGTCTCAATGAGTTCCAACCAATAGTAGGCAAATAAAATTAGTGGGTAAACCCAATACGAGCTCAAAAGAGATTCCGTTTGCATCCTTCAAAGGACAAATGTTCACAGGTTTTCTCTCTTGTTTCTGAAAACCATAGGGATATTGACGGGCTATAGGTAAGTCTACGGAGTGGAGATATGTGGTTGGAGGACCATCCTGGCCCCAAGCGCCCGGGGATTGGTGGCTTTGCGCCTCCATCGATTGACGCGGCGCCTTCTCGTAGATCACCGGAGCCCGGTCCAAGCCGTGCTTTAATTTTCCTTGCAAGCCTCTTAGATCGTCCCGAGCAAGGCAGGCTTCAATAATTTCTTCCCGCATGTCTCTTAAGGACAAGGGCTCCTCGTAGCTCGTATATTTTAGATTGTACCTGATCTCCGTTTCCAAGTCTCCATAGCGCTAGAGACCACACCGTCTCTTTACGCCTCGCTGTAAGTGCTTGTTGATCGTGCTGATCAAGTTGCGTGGGTTTTACGCCTAAAAATATGTGAAAATACGTCGAAATAGCTGTGCTTATTACTTCAAAAGGTCTAGAATTCTGCTGTTTAACTGCTAGGATCAAGAGGCACTTACGGAGTACAACCAGGTGAAAAAGAGGCGGTGTACATGCATTGTGCATGAAGTCTTCGGAGGCCGTTCGCCGCATAACTAGTGGCAGCCTTGCAGGGTACGAGGGTCACGTGCCAAGTCCATCAGAGCTTTGAGAACTCGGACTCTTTTTATCTCAGGTGCCTCAGCCGCTTCTCCGAGGAATTTGTGGCGTTGCATGGCCCCACTCTCTTGCCACAGCCCCACTCTGCCAACTCGTGCGAACTCCTGAGCCAATTAGCGGCGCGCACTAACTCCTGCGAACTCCTAAGCCAATAGAACGTCGCGCTACCCCCAAGACCCCTGCACCCCCCCAAATTCCTCTGCGAAGCGTCTAAGAGATTATAGGCGCGTGTTTACTGTAAGCTAGGCCAGATTTCTAATACGTGTTAACTTTAAGCAATTATAATAGGGTTAATCTAGTAGCTACGGCTACAGTTTGTAATGTAATTAAATTATAACCTCCTCTACTAGTATATTTTAATTAATGTAGCTAGCTAACCACTATATTAGGGGTTAAAGTACAGCCTTAAAGTTTAAAAATGCGTTTTCTAAAGCTAGGCCGACCCAATCAACCTTATTAACATAGTAACTGTACTCTACTACCATACCTCTATTCACCCTAAAACTTCCTAAGGTGCCTCTTGTACTCTATTGTAAACAGCTTATCTAAATTTACTACACCTATACAATATTTATAGTGTGTTATTGGCTAGGTACGCTCTCTTAGAGACTTCTACGAACTCCTATAAACTCCTAGGCCAATTAGATGAGCTCCTATAAACTTCTATAAACCCCTAGGCCAATTAGATAGCGAGATTTAGAAGAAAGAAGAAGAAGATGGGTAGTAGAAATATAGATCGCTAGAGTTAATGGCATAGAGCTTAGGGTAGGGCAGTGGAGCCGCCTATATTATAGATGTTAGCCAATTATAGTTCTATCCTAGAGACTCTCCAGTTAATTTAAAGACTAAGCGTAAAAGAATTACTATTAGTTATCTAGTAGGCAGGTTTAAAGCATAATTTGCTAAAGGTAAAGGTTATTAACCTTTACCTTTAGCAAATTATGCTTTAAACCTGCCTATAGCTTAATAACTTTAAGCCGCGTAATAAGCAGGTGCGTACTTTACGTCGGCTTATATTTAGGAAAGGTAATACTCTTCTTATTGCCTATATAGGCTTTAGTAAAAGCCTAATCTTCTATATATATTCTATCCTTATAGGGAAGATTACTATTTAGATAATCCCGTTAAATAAACTAGGTAATAAGCAGCTAGATAATATTAAGAAGATAAATAGCTCTTGTCTAGTTCTTATTAATACTAAGATAAAAAGTTAGGAGAAGTCTCTAATTATAAAGATCCGGAAGGGGGCGTATATATATATACTTCTTGGACCTAAGTAGGCGTTAATAAAGTCATTCTAAAATGCCTTAAAGGAGCTAGAGTTGTAGTCTTGGATTAGGCTAGTTATAATTAATAAATATTATCTTATAAAGGAATGGGAAGGCTTTTAACCAGCCTACTTAATGCTAGGTAAGCTATGGATAATTCTCTGCTTAAGTATAGTCTAGTTTACCTGTTCTATAACTCTTAATAAAAAGGCAGAGAAACTGGTCCTATTACGCGCTAGGTTTTAAGTAGTTAGCTATTATCCATACCAGACTAAGGTTATAAGAACATCTATTAATTGTCTAGATGTGTTTATATATATACAACCAACTTCTAAAGGAAAGGTAGACTTATAGGAAAACCTATACTTTCTATTAGATGTTAGCAACTCAGTCAATCGAGGCATGAGCACGGGAAGAAGAACGCGCAAGCCTGTATGATTAGATTGTCTATAAACGAGGATCCAAAGCTAGAGAAAGGAAGGAGAAGAATAGCAGCGCCGCTTAATATTTATGCGGTCCTTAAGTCACGTGACTTGCGTCTACCATAATCCACGTCTGCCAAGATCCACCATTTTCCACCAGCGCCGTAACATTACCCCCCCCTCCGAAAAAGCCTGCCCTCAGGCTTTATATGTCCGTATTATGTCCGTGGGGTATTCTTGTCTTTATGCTCAATAGGCAGCCTATTGTCTTCGCTATACCAGCACTCCATCCACTTGTTAAGGTACTTTGGGGGTCCGGGTTCGTTAGGGTATTAGTTATAGAATTCTTTAAGCTTCTAGGGGTAGCCTATAAAGTTCCAGGCGGGGTACTAGGTTGGGTCTAGATTGTAGCCTTTCTATTGGATACGGTATTGTAGCGTTCCTTGTACTAGTTTATAGGCTAGTATTTTATTAACTTCCTATTTATTGTTACCATTAACTTAAATTGGCAGGGGAGGCTCATTCTTTTGTCTAGGTAGTAGGTTATTTGTAGCCTTCCGTAGCTTATCTAGCAAAAAGATAGGGTAAACTTTAATTAAGTCTAGGAGCTTAACCTTATATAAGTTGCCTTCTTTATTAAGGATCTTATATGGTCCTGCTATCTTATAGTCTAGCTTGCGGCTAGGCCGTTCTATCTTCTAGTTCTTTATCATAACCCAGACCCTATTATCCACGGTAAAGTCAGGCTTGCGCCTATGCTTATTTGCCTGCTGTTTTATTAATTTCTGGGCCTTTTCTAGGTTCTTATAGGCTACCGTCCAGGCTTCTTCTAGGCGTTTGGCGTATTGCTAGGCTTCCTCATAAGATAGTTTTTCGCGTACGGTCTATAGGCCTTCCGGTCTATTCCAGTCAAAGCTAGTACGGGGTAAACACCCCATTTCTAGCTAAATAGGTGCAAACCCCGTGGAGTTATAGGGTAGGGTTGCCTGGGCGTAGTCTATTAGGGGTAGTAGTTCGCCCTAGTTATTCTAAAAGTAGTTAACGAAGGGCCGGAGTCTCTAGTCCAGGTATTAATTTACAATCTCTGTCTAACCGTCTGTCTGGGGGTGGTATGCTGTAGAAAGCTTTAGCTTAATACTAAGGATCTAAGTAAACTTATTCCAGAAGGCTGATATAAACTGCGGCCTGTGGTCGGATATAATAGTATCTAGTGGTCCGTAAATTCGGTAGACATAATAGATGTATAGTTGGGCTACCTCCTTAGCATTAATATCCTTGTGATAGGGGATTAAGAACGGGCGCTTGCCAAAACGGTTAACTAGGATTATTACTATATCATATCCATCACGGTCTATAGGCAGCTTGTGAAAGTCCATAGAGATATACTGCTAGGGGCGTTCTAGTATTAGGAGTGGCTTTAATAGTCCTAGGGTCTTATCTTGCGGAATTATAGACCTACGGCAGTTGTTGCAGTTCTGTATATAGCGGTTAATGTCCGTAACTATTCCGGGCCAGTAATATTGGTTACCAATAATTTTGCGGGTCTTATTCTTTCTAGGGTGGGCTGTAGAGACCTAGGTATATACTTTGGTAATAAGCTAAGTCTGTAGGTTCTGTTCCTTTACTACTACTAGCTGTTCCTAATGCTTAAGTAATCCGTTTTTAAGGGACTAAGGGCTAGTAATATTCTTTGCCTTCTTACGGTACTCCTATAGAGAAGAGGCTGTATGGTTTATCTGCAGCAATTTATTAATAAGGTTAAATCCTAAGGGGTTAATAGGATATATCTTGGCGCCTAAGGAGTCTATACTTAGTTCTGCCTGTATCTGGGGGTTAAGGTGCTCTAGTTATAGTAGTGTCTAAGTCTGTAATAAGATCTTTACAGCTGTCTGGTTACCTAGGTCCTGTTTACACCTTGTAAGAGTATCCGCATGGTTTATAGCGCCTGGTCTGTATATAATTAAGAAGTTAAACTGAGATAGGATATCCGCCTAGCGTACCTATTAGGCTGTAAGAGCCTTAGTTGTTATAAAGTATTCTAGGGCCTTATAATCTGAAACTACCTTGATGGGCTTAGGGGTCCCCTCTAGCTGTGCACGCTAGTGCTGAAAGCTAGAGATAATGGCCAGCATTTCTTTGTTATGGATGTGGTAGTTTAGCTTGGCATCTATTATAGTCTTTAAATAGTATGTAATGGGGTGCTATTCTCCGTCCAGTTACTTCTAGGAAAAAACACTGGCTATTATGCCGTCTGAGGCATCCGTTTCTAGCATTAAGGGCCGTTCTAGGTTAAAGTGGGCGAGTAGAGGAGTTAATACCAGCCGTTTTTTAAGCTTATTAAAGGCCTGCATATATATGGCGTTAAAGTGAAAGGGCTGGTCTTTCCTAGTAAGGCGGTTAAGAGGCTAGGTGATCCTACTGTAGTTCTTAATAAAATGTTAGTAGAAGTTACAGAAACCTAAAAATAATTATACCCCCTTTACGGTCCGTGGGGGTGTCTACTGGTTAACTACGGCCGTTTTCTCTGGGTTGGCCTTAATTCCGTCTATACTAATAATAAACCCTAGGTACTTTGTACGCTTAACACTAAATTTTGACTTTTTAATATTGGCCTGGAGACTAGCCTTGCGGAGCTGTTATAGGACTTTATAGACGTGCTCCTTGTGTTCCAGCTTGTTCTTAGAGTAAATCATAATATTATCTAGGTAGGCCGTATAGAAGTTGTTAAGGTAGTCAAAGAGTACATCGTTTATATACTGCTGGTATGTAGCTGGTCTGTTAGTTAGTCCAAAAGGAAGTACCTTGCATTTATATGTTCTGTAATGGGTTTAAAATATAGTAAGATCTATAGATCTAGGGTCTATTCTAATTTGGTAAAAGGCCTGGCGGATATTAAGCTTTATAAAAACCTTAGCTCTACTTATTTGGGCCAGTGTTTTATTAAGTAGGGGTAGTAGATAGCGGTCCTTGCGGGTTATATTATTTAGCTTATGGTAGTTAATATAAAAACGAAGTCCTCTATTTAGCTTTTTAATAAAGAGAATTAGTAAGGTGAAAGGGACTTAACTGCTAGGCTTAATAAAGCCCTTATCTAGGTTCTTAATAAGATATTACTTTATAGCCTATAATTTGGCAGTAGATTGCTGACGAAGGGGGCTATAGCTAAGGGTGTTTTCCTTATCTAGCTTAATCTTGATCTTGTGGTTATACGGTCGGTAAGGCGGAAGTATATTAGATACTACCTTTAAGAATACGTCCTTGAATTTCCGGTGTTAATAGGGTAGTTTCTGTTCTACTAGCTCCTTATCTATAAGCTCGCCTTTTTGTCTACTAAGCTTGCTTTCCTTTTCCTTAATTATTTAATTAATTTTATATAAGCTGGTGGTAAAGGTAATGGTATTAAGTTGGACTAAGTTCTAATAGAATCCTACAGCGCTGATGCAGCAGATATTAACTAGGGGAAGGTCCGTAGGTTTCTTTACGGACTTTTATTAGGCTGTATTTTGTGGTATAGGGTTTATAGTCTTCCTTAGCTTATGTTCTATTTTCCATAAGTTATCCTTCTAGTTTATTAGTTTAGTATGGCGTCTAATATTCCTAGCCTTTCTTTGTAGCTGCGTAGGGCCTAAGTTCTCTATGGGGGACTTAGCTAGGTTACTACTGATTTCCTAGGTCTCTAGTGCGGGTAGTATAATATAGGTAGTCTAGGGGCGGCGTAGTATATAAATCCGTTATAGATTAAGCTGTATATCCTTCTCGAAGGCCTAGTCTCTACGCATAGTATTGGCTTAGTAGATGGTATTAATCTAGGGCTATATAAGGTTCTCTATTATAATACTGATTTCTTTTATAAAGGAAGGGGTTAGGGGTAGGGATTTAGGCCAGAGGAGCTGTCTATTCTGTATGTTGAGCTGTAAGCCTAAATAGGCTAGCTATTTTCTTCCTAAGATTATATTATGGCTTTCTAGGTCCGTAATAAGAAAGGGGATGTTATACTGCCTTTATCTGTCAACACGGAGGTGGATCCGTAAAATAGTTATAATAGGTGGCCCTATTCTTCCGTTATACCCGCGAATAGGAACTGGTTTAGGCAGTTCCTTAAGGGGCGCATTTAAAAATTTGGCCAGCTTTATAGCGTACTAAGTGTCTATTAAGGTAAAGGCATTCACTCTAGAGTTAGCTAAAGTAGAGGTTAAAACTTGATATTTATTACAAAATAAAGTATAAGGGATAGTGTAGCTTTTTCTACCAACTAGCTAACCTAGATTAATATGTAATATATTAATCCCTTTTAACCCTAGAGAGGAGTCTTCCTCTAGGGTTCCTCTTTTTCTAACTCCGCGCTGTCCTCCTGTATTAATAGAACCTTATCCATTTTTGCCTTTATTGGGCAGTCCTTGGCGAAGTGGTCCTTTTGGCTGTATAAGAAGCAAGCCCCTTGATTGCTAAGAGCCTATCTATAGGGGTTGCTGTATGTAGGCCGAGCATGCACCGGGCCCATGGCAGGGCTAGCTGCGTGGCTAGCTGCTGAATTAATGGTGGGCTGTACGGCTGGTGCTGTAGGAGTTGCTGATTATACTAGGGCACTATGGGCCGTTCTTGTAGCGCTTATAGTCTGGTTTAAAGAGTTTCTGGCTTTGTACTGCTTAGCTTGTGCCTTAATTCAACAGAGGCCTTAATTAATAGCTAGGCAGTAGTCTGTAAGTACCTTTAGCATCTGTACAGTAGTAAAAACTGGTAGTATGGCGCGCTGTAGGTCTAGGGTGAGCTTGTTAAAGAGGTCTGGTATTAGGTCTTTATAGGGAATTTAGGCTTAGCTGGCTAGGTGTAGAAAGCGGGTCTAGAAGGCCAAAAAGGTCTCTATTGTTTTTATATTAAGGGCTTTGTAATTAAGGCGGGCGTTCTATATCTTAAAGGGGTCCTTATAAATAGAAAATAGGTAGTTAATTATCTCTTCTCCAGAGAGGAAGGGGTCTGCTAAGTCCTAGGCATATTGCGGACGTAGATGCGTCTATATGTCCCCACCAGTACGGCCAAAGATGTAGGCTATTTTAGCTTAAGTAGTAGGGAAGTGGTCCGTATTAACTTTAAGCTTGTCTTGCAGTTGAAGCTTCCAATTGTCAAATGTAGGGTTAGTTCCGTCCGTAAGTAATAGGGGGTCCGCGACCTTTACGGACCGCGATGATGCTAATGCTGTATGTTGGGCTAGGGCCTTAAGGACTGTAGCAAGTCTATAGGTGTTTGATAACTCCTTACTAGGTGTAGGGGTGTTTCTGGTTTTAAGCAGCTCTCAAAGCTGTTTGATTTTGGCATTAGCTACTACAAGTTCTTCCTAGGGGGTTAAGATGGCGACTGTTTCACCATTAGAGGTATTTGTGGGTCCTATAGCGGCTTTACCAGCTGCTGTATTTCTTGGCATGGCGGTAGGGGTATTGGGTAATTTCCGGTGTTTGTTTATTTTCTGGGGGTTCTGGTCTGTGCGTGTCCTATTCTTAGGTTTCGCGTTCTGTTTGTGTTCTTTTAGTTCTGTCCTGTCCTTAAGGTCCTGTTCTGTTCTGTTAGTGTCCTTTAGGTCCTTTTCTGTGTCCTTATCCTGTTCATAGTTTATAGATATTTTTAAGTTCCTTCTTAGGAAAGAAGAGTAGTGACGAGCTTTGGATAATGTTAGCAACTTAGTTAATTAAGGCATAAGCACAGGAAGAAGAACGCGTAAGCCTATATAATTAGATTGTCTATAAACAAGGATCCAAAGCTAGAGAAAGGAAGGAGAAGAATAGCAGCGCCGCTTAATATTTATGCGGTCCTTAAGTTACGTGACTCGCGTCTACTATAATCCATGTCTGCCAAGATCCACCGTTTTCCACCAGCGCCGTAACATTAGATAACTGTGTAAATGATAATAGAGTACCTATACCTAAATAGATACCAAAGACGATAGTCTTTATTAATGGTTAAATATCTATTTAGTAGGTAGCAGAGTACCTCTAGAATATACTACTCTAAAAGTCTAAGGCGTATATAAAGGGGACCAACAATAATAATAAGGCCTTTTATATTAGTAGCGTAATTTAGGAGTTTACTGCTACTATATAAGAGTATAATTATAACTAGTGGTATATAGAGTTTAAGAAGCCCTTCTCTATTATCTAAATTATAATAGCTATAACCTCACTTAGCATAGGCGTAAATATCACAGATATTAAGCGTGTAATTATTTGGAGGTTTCCAATTACAAATAGCCTAGGCAATATATAGCAGCGAATTAGTTAAGGCGGATAAGGGGGGGGTTATACTAGTATAGGTTATATCTTCCTACTATACTAGGTATTTAATATAGAGGGGGTGGATAAGCTAGGATAAAAACCACTACTGCTATATATAGAGCCGCCAACCTAGGCGCCTTAGAGAGGACATAATAGCTTACCTACTAGATATAGACAGAGTAAACTTATCTAGAGTATTATACCTAGCGATATTAGCGATATAGAGAGTATTACCTTAGAGAAATCTGCTATAAGTTACAATTCTATACCTATAGCTAATAGTGACCTTCTGTTCTAGATAAGGGCTAAAATAGCTAGTTATAAGAAGCTATTGGCTAAATAAAAAAATATAGTAAATAGTAAATATTATTAAAAGGCCTTCCTTACCTTTCTAGGAGAGGATAGGTTACTACTAGTAGTCTTAGACTATATTATTTACGCGCTAGCTAATTGGTGCTATAATTAATATAACCCTTTACTATTTCCTAAGTTTACGTTGGCCCCTAAAGCACTAGCACTACTTTATTAGCTAAGGGCTGGCACTTAGCCTAATATTATATTAGGGTTTATTAATAATTAGGCTGTTAAGTAGGCAGAGTTAATATACACTAGCAAATATTAACGCTTCCCTATACTATTGTCTGCATTTATAGAAGAGAAGTATTGCTAGCAGCTTATGCATCTATATAATAGGAAAACACCTAATACCTTCTAGGAGACACTTATAATAGATTTCCTAGAAAGTATAGCTCCTCTACTTATCTTATAGCAATATTGTAATACCTATAGCAATTAGTTAACTGGGTAACTAAAGAGTATGGTAAAGGCAGTTAGGAGTACCTATAAGAATAATCTAGCGCAGAGACAGGTAAAAGATGCTTAGGGTGGGGCCTTAGTAGTACGCGAGTTGCTAAAGCAGCTGTCCACACTAGCGGAGTATACTGCGCACGTTTGGCGACGGGACAATAGCCTTACTGTCCAGGTTGCTATACGGGAGGCAGTATGGAGCGTAGTGGACTTGCCAGCTTCGCCACTTAGAAGTTAGGTCACTGGCAGAATTAGCGCGCTAGGCTTTTCACCTAGTACTCTACTTCTAGCTATACCAGAGGGTATTAAACGCGCAGTATAGGTACTTAAGGATGTTTAGAGACTGATCTCTATGCCTATAATATATGGTACATCCGCTATAGGCTTTTAGGATATCGCTGCTTCTAATACTTAGGATGCTGTAGTTTTTAACTTCTAGGATATAGCTAGTCTTAATTCTTAAGTCGTTACTATTCTTAATTCTTAAGTTATAGCTATTTTTAATTCTTAGCCCGTTGTTCTAGCTATATTTTAGTTATAGGTAGTCTTAGCACCTAGCTAAAAAAGATAAGCTAATAACTAAAGGGACTCGCCTGCTAAACGTTAGATAGTTATACAGGAGAGGGATATAAATGCAAATATAGTACTTATATTTACTCCAAAAACTAGATCTAGGCGTATTAGGAAAGCAATACTAAGGGGTAAAGAGAATTTCCTTATAGAATTGTAGATAGAGATAGCTTAGGGTTTTATATAATAGCGTATTCTAATTAGTCTAGGAGTTGGCAGGAGTTAGTAAGAGTTGGCAGGAGTTAGTAGGAGTTGGCAGGAGTTGGTAGGAATTGGTAGGAGTTAGTAGGACCTGTTAACCCATAACCTCTGCTTAAAATATTATAACGTATTCTAATTAGCCTAGGAGTTTATAGGAGTCTTCTAATTAGTCTAGGAGTTTATAGGAGTCTTTAAAAGTTTTATACTAGTGACTTAATTAATAATATAAGGTGAATAAGTGTTAGATTATAGTAAATATCTATAAAGGTAAAGTAGATAAGCTAATACTTATAGTTATTTATACCCCCTATTTCTCTCTATAACACTAACACCAACAATTTTTTTTTAAAATTGTTTATAATGACTCCCCCTATAGCCTAGGTGCTTTTATACCTAGTAAACTTTCTAATTAGTAAGGAGGCCATTCTTGCCGCTACCTCCACTCTCTATCCCGGAGCCCTATATTTAGGTTACGTCCGGCATCCTCTATAGGTATTTTCCTATGCTAAGTAGTTAATTAAAGCTTTAGTAAATTAATCTAAGCTTTTAACTACTTCCCTACTTAGAGAGGTGGTTTGCTAACTAATTCTATAGCCCTCCTTGCCCTTGCTGTGTTCGCGCTCCTTCTATCCTAGTCCTAGTCTCCTATCCCTCTCCCATACTGCCTCTTGGCAGCGATGACAATGACAATAATAATAATAATATTGGCTAGTGGCCTAATCCACTGTACGTTTTATAATGCCTTATGTCTTAAACGTTAGCTAATATGGCATATAAATTACTATTACCATTACCACTACCTCCTCCTCTACTATTACTACCACCATCACTACCACCACCACCACTGCCGCTTGCGGCCCCGCCACTACCCCTTACTTAGGCTGGCTTCACAGCCGCCTAGTAGGCGGACTAATAGCGGCTCCTATAGAACTAGGCCCTCCATAGAAAGGCTACTGTCAACTATATACCTACGGTCGTGGGTAAATGGTAGTTAGACCTCCTAGTGTTAGTGGGCGCCAAGAACACCTCTTATATTAGGAGGATTATAGAGATAGAGCTAGGTGAGCAGCTTATAGGAGAGGATTAGTGCTTAGCTTACCGAGCAAGGGATAAGGAGTGCTAGGCCTACTCTAGAAAGGGTTCCTAGTAGGTAAGCAGGCCTAATGACGCCTATACTTACTATTATATGGCGGGCCTCTGCTCTAGTATAGATAGATAGAGAGAGTAAGTATGGCGGGCCTCTACTCTAGTATAGATAGAGAGAGAGAGCAAGCATAGCGGGCCTCTGCTCTGGTATAGGTGGATAAAGAGAGCAAGAATAGCGGGCCTCTGCTCTAGAGTAGTAGTATTAGAATAGAGGTTGTCTTTATTCTACTACTTAAACATGCTATAACTGTTCTTACCCCCTTAAAGTGCATAAGCTTATAGCCTGGCGCGCGCTCTAATTGGTTTAAAAGTTTACAGCAGTTTGCTAGAAAACCTTAGGGAATGACAATAGTAGGGAACTTAGTGCGCGTTCTAATTAGCCTAGGAGTTTATAGCAGTTTGCTAGGAGACCTTAAGGAACAATAATAGTAGGGAACTTAGCACGCGTTCTAATTGGCCTAGAAGTTTACAGCAATTTGCTAGGAGACCTTAGGGAATAATAACAACAGTAGGGAACTTAGCGCGCGTTCTAATTGGCCTAGGAGTTTGCAGCAGTTTACTAGGAGACCTTAGGGAACGACAACAATAGTAGGGAACTTAGCGCGCGTTCTAATTGGCCTAGGAGTTTGCAAAAGTTTGCTAAGAAACCCTAGGGAACGATAGTAGTAAGGGGCTTAGCGCGTGCTCTGATTGGCCTAGGAGTTTATAGCAGTTTGGGTAATGTCTGGGCAAGGAGCTTAAGAGATATCCAGCTCCTGGCCTATATTTTGGTTAAAGGTAAGATCTACCTCATCTAACCTATTGCTGATAATATTGGTAAACTCTTATATATCCGTAAAGCTAGTTAGGTTATTAGTATCTAGAAGAGGATAGGAAGTAGTGGCTAAATATAGGTCCTATATATAGAGCTGGTTAAACTACTTAATCCTCTCCACTAAAACGTCTACACTGGTACGGAGAATATTATAAGAGTTAAATAGCTATAAGCCTGCCAATTGCCTAGGGCCTTACGGCATAGCTAGATTACTTAAATAGATTGTATAAGCAAGCAGGAATATGTTAAGTTCCGTAAAAGCCTGCGTATAAGCACCCAACATCTCCTTGCTAAATATATGCTCTATCTTACTACGCACCGTCCTAACCGTTGCGTTTAATAGATATACTCAATTGAATATAATATTAGTATTATGGGTAGAGTTCTTATAACACTTTATTTTAATTTTATAGCTGCCGTTTAGGTACTCTAGTCTAAGATTAATGGCCTTATGCATATTAGGAGACCTAAGCCAGTTTATAACCCCTAAAGCTAGTATTACATGCTAGAGTTTAGGCGAATTTACTAAAGTAAGATTCCACTAATAGAACAGCATCTTGCGGCCATAATTATGCTATAACGCGCCAAAGAAGTAGACAATAAGGGGGTTAATAAGCCGTTATAGTATACCTATATTAGTATATTTAACGGCATGCTAAACAGTAAGAAGTAGTTCGGCTTTTTAAAGTAGGCGACACATTATCCAAAACTTAATATCGCCGTATACGCGCCCACTTGAGTCCATGCCGCTCTATACTTTAATAGTGAAAGCAGTAGACTAAATATCCTTAACTATTTTTAGGAACTGCTCTAGTGTAAGGCAACTGATCGCCTAAGTAACATTCTCTATATATTCCGACGATGATAGATTAGATGGGTTGGATAGTTTAGGTATTATAGTAAGGAGACCTTGGCGTTGCATAGCCGTATAGAAGAGGGCTGTTACGCGTGCCATAAAGCCTTGCTTGATAATTGGTACCACTTAATAGTACTTAGCGTTCTCCTGTATAAATAGTGCATGATTCTATAGAGTAATATTAGATCTTAGATAGTGGTGCGCCTCCTTTTAATAGTCCTTGGGCGCTAAATGCGTGTATATAATAGTGTTGTATAGATTCATTTTAATATGGAACCATATAGGTATACTAAAGAGCCAGTCCTAACGGTTAAAAGGATAACCCGTATGGGCCTATTCCTATTTTACTGACCTAATATAATACACAGTAAGCTGGTTACTATGGGCAAGCCAGAGCTGATTAGTAAAGTCGTTATATATAGAGCTATAAGGGTTATCTAGAGCCTAAAGTCTAAGCTAGTTAAGGAAGATATTCTTATAAACGCTGTATATACCCTAGATAGTACCCTTATCTTCTATTATAGTACTAAACTGCCAGAACTTGGTTTTCCTAGTATTAATACAGTGTATACTTAGCATTTAAGGGAAAAGATTACTTTTAGTAAAGACGCGCTCCACCCCATATAGATAAACTCCCTTTATTGCCCTAGTAATAAGATAATAGCTAATCTTTAGTATTAACTTATCTCTAATAAAGCCAGGTGACTGGAAGATATTATTAAGTTATAGCAGTTTTATTGGATTATGTATTAATTGGCATAGCCTAAAGAGAGGCAATTTAGGGTAGAATATAATGGCCGCGGTTGTTAATAAACGCATAATAGACGTATAGCTAAGCAACTTATCGCGTTTTGTGTCCTTAAAGTTTACATTATTATATACAACCACTGTTTGTGGGTTATACGCTAAAGTTTTAAAATGCCTCTATAAATATTAGCCCCTAATTGGCCTAGGAGTTTACAAAAGTTTATAAAAGTTAATTTAATTGGCCTAGGAGTTTACAGATATTTATAGAAGTTATTATTAAATAGAGATAAGATAGTTAACATACCTTTACCTCTTCCGCAATACTGCCTATAATGCGATTTGCTAAATAATAACTATAACATAGTCTAAAGCCTAATAATATTTTTAACACCCTCCTTTTTACACTAGAGCCTATAAGATAGATATCTATAAGTAAAATAAAGAAATTAGACCACTTCTTTACTTTAGAAGTATAAATTATGCTAGTAATAATATATGCCCGCTTAACTAAAATGTCCTAAGCCCCTGCCTTTTAACTTCCCGCTAGATAACTTACTTTATATACACGCTAGTTACTAAGCAGCTGTAGTAAAGTTATATGCCATATTAGGACAATGTCCCGCATAGTGTAAAAGGCAACTTTAAAGTCTAGCTCCTCTATATTTAACGTCTTGTTAAATATATTAAAATATAGCTCCTAGATAAGGTGGTCCAACTCTATAGTAAAAGACCCTACTAGCATAACTGCCCCTTAAATATAGCTAAGTTATAGATTCTCTATAACTGTATCTAATAATACTTACTGTTGTTTCTTAATATAATTATACTAACAGTGCCTAATTCTAACCCCTCTATTATCCGCATTATCTGCTCTAACCTAGGCAGATAATAATTAAGCGAAGCTCTAACCCTTTTACTTTAAAGTGTTAACCATGGCTTATAACTTCTTTGCGCGCCACTACTATCTCCTACTTTGGTTTAATAAGGGAGGTTTAGGCTTACTAGTACTAGGTTAGCTGTTATTATCTATTTAGTTGTTATTATTAGAGGAATCTTTAGATATATTAATAAGGTATTCTAGTAGGCTAGAAAGGCTAAAAGGGCTAGATATAGGACTCTAGGCGTCCTACTTGGATATACGCCTATTAGGGGGACGGTTGGGCTCCATTATGGATGGAATATATAGAGTAGAAGATAAGCTTTTAAATAAAGGTATTAGCGAGCTGGGCAGCGCTATATTAGGGGTTAAAGTATAATGTTAAAGGCGATACAACTATTGTCTACTAGTGAGGCTATATAGCCCTTATAAAACGCGCCTATAATCTCTTAAACCCTTAGAGAGGAATTCACCTTAGCGCTCTATAATTGGCTGCTAAAGATAGCGCAAGCGCTAATGCCTGCGGCGTACGTTAGGCTACGGCGCCGGTTGCTAATTAGCTCAGGAGTTTGCAGGAGTCACAGGGGTTATAGAGGTGTGGCGGTGCCAGCCGCTAATTGGCTCAGGAGTTTGGAGGAGGTGAGGTGGATTTTCTCTCCAAGGGTCTGAGTCAACTAAGATAAGACTCTTTAATGATCGGGTAATAAGGAGAAAGGCTGGAAGTTAATTACCGGCAATAAATCTGAGGATTGGCTAAGGGAGCGTTCGCTTGCAGCTCCAGATTGAGTCCGGAGGCTTCAGAACCGAGTTGATCTGGAGCGTCAATCTGATCTGGAGGTGTCTGTTCGGTCAATCTGGCGACTTTCTGATCTGGAGCTCCTCCAGATCGGCAACCGCGTCAAATTCGCACGCTTTACCGTATATAGTAGTTGAACTTGAGCTCTTGGCGTCAGGTCAATCTGGAGCTTTTTTCTCCAGGTTAATCGTCAAGTCGAATCTGGAGCTCTGCTCGTGCAACCGTCCGATTGCCCACCATGCCCCCACCGCCCAGGGATGCACATAATCAGTGCAACCGTAATCGGCCCATAGATTTTGATTCTTGTAAAATCGCACCTTCTGATTATGATTGATCGCATTGATTATTTTAGTTATGTACTAATTTCCTAATTAGGTAAGTGGTAAATACAGGTACATGGTGATTAAAAAGGAATTCTAGATAAGATATGCTGTAACGCGTTGACGCGTATACTATGGTATCAGGCATATATTTTGTATGTGGGTCTTCAGCTGCAGGGAGCCCTGTAACGCACAGATAATACAATACACCAATCAATATGCTAGATTTCTATACAAACTAGCATACTGATTGGTGTATTGTATTATCTGTGCGTTACAGGGCTCCCTACAGCTGAAGACCCACATACAAAATATATGTCTGATACCATAGTATATTAACTTTTTCTAAGAAAGCCCGCACGGACCTTTTTTGTATGTAAAACCTCAAGGCTCGGTGCTTTTAGAAAATCAATGCGCAACTTTCTCAACACTAAAATAAAGCTTTATCACTATATTCTATTCCTACGCGTTCTTCCCGCAGGTGATTATATTGATTACACAATCGTAACCATAATCAAAAGACTGATTTTAACTGCGATTAGTTATATTATATAGTAATCATAACTTATGTAACTAATAGAATAGTTATATGCATCCCTGCCACCGCCACCACCCTTACCGACGACAGTGTTACTGCTGCTGCAGCAGGCCCTATTATTTATTTATTCATTCATTGCTTAACGTCCGATTCGGATCCCTGTCGGGCCCACGCGGACTACAGCAGGCCCTATACGATGGTAATAAAGGATCGGTAGTAGGTACGTTTTGGCAGAGGATTGATTAATGACGTCGCTGATTCTGAGCCTTATCTAAGGCCCTTTTAGAACGATCAACCGATCAGTCGGCTTTATTTCAGATTGAGTACGACTACCAGATTAAGCGCCACTAATTATCTACTAATTAACGCCGGTGGAAGCACGGATCAACGTCAGATTGAAAAAGCTCCAGATTGCAACCAAACGCTCCCTAAGATGGTTGTGTAAAAAATTAACTTACAGTGGTCTAGCGCCTGCCTTAGGCCCCTTCACTATCTAATACAAGTTTTGGCTTTTAACAGTGCAGTAGAGAATGAAATCGATTATGCTTTGCGAAAATAAGAGGTTGAATTGAGAGCGGCGCCAATAATGCGTAAGGCCATCGTATTTTCCATATAAGCGAAATTCAAATTCAAATTGTACAGGCAAAGAGCGTGGTCAGAGAAAAGCTTTCTCCTCCAACCCAAGCTCATCAGCTAAACACTAACCTTTCCCGTACACGGCTACGCATTCACCCAAATCGTCCCTATTCAATCCCTGATTACTTCAACTCCCCTCGTGACATTGGCCCCTCCCTTGCGACCGTCTCCTTGCTGCTCATCTATTTGGTAGGAAAGACGTTCCCCATTGGCAGTAGAGCGGGCCCCGTTCTTAAGTTCAATTTGCGATTCAGTGGCTGAGACGTTTTGAGGCGTAATGTTTGCTTCTCCGAACTTGAAATAGTTGCTGTTGCTGCTAGTAGAGCTTTGGCTGCGCAGTGAGAGTAGCGATCTGATGCTGCGTACCAGAGACTCTGGTTTTCTGCCCCCTCGGAACAGCGGTCCATAGCAGGGCAAACAGGCCGCAATGATGGAGCAATTAGGCTCGACGATCATGAAAACAAAATTCTTGGATTGTACGACTGTCGATGTTAGCACCGAGGCTTTTGAAATGGGGAACGAGGAGTACTTACACACTTGACTGAATCCTTGGGAATCAATTACTTGGTGAATTGACTGATTGAGAAGCACTAGTCGAACAATGGCTGCAACACAGCAGCTACGTGTATTTAGTAAGTTGGCATGAAGCGGGTAACTGGTAAAATACTTACAAGGAGCCAAGCCAGAAAATCATGCCAACTGCTACCTTTTTTTTTGTCACTAGATGGAGCCTAGATATGATGGGTAAAGGGAAACAAAGGACAACAAAATCAAGGGCAATACTCGTTCCAACTTGAGCCAACCCAAGTTTTGCCGAATCAAATCGCAATCTGCCTTTGCCAGTCCAAGACCCGTCAAATGGATCACTCTGAAACAGGACTAACTGCAGAGTTATCAGCTTTGTCCCCTTGGACCAAACGGAGTCAACATACAAAGAAGAAAATGATGCTCCAGCAGCTCACGAGGAAAATTGCGACCCACACAGCTATCCCAAATTTCTGTGTACAGAAAATTCGTTTGTAAAAGAGGAGGATGGAGATCTTGACAGCAGCAAGAGGCAATTGAACCAATGCGCTTGCAAGCCAGAGGCACTGTTGACGTCCGTTTAGAACTACAGCTTGAAGTATGCGATAGTCGCTCTGGCGGATAACAGTGGATAACATACCTTGAGGGAACCCATAACCCCAGCCGCGGGACCGACTTTGAAATGGTCAATTCCTATGATTCCGGCGAAGATCCAGACAAGCACGCTCATCGCAAAAGTGAGAATCTATTCATGCGCCATTAGCACAAGTTCTACCACATATAGAAGACCATTTGTACCCATGAAGCTAAAATCCACCAGTCATCAGCATTGAATGGTTGTCGGGCGACTCTCCGGGCTCTGTATCGATAATAAATTGCCAGAAACGATAAAAGAGGGAAGACCACAGACACTACCACAAGCGCAGTAGTGATCAAAGAGGGCAGCTGCGTAGTAGTTGTTGAAGTCATCTGTGTACTGAGTAATTTTGTCGATTCGCGATACGTGTTCTTGGCCTTTCGAGACCGGTTGTCTGAAGAAAGCTCAGCCACCTTTCAATTAACACCGTTGTTTCGAAAAGAAGGAATGAGAGAGGCAATGAGAGGACAGAGGATCAGCAGGGGGTCAACTCGCATGTAACCCCCCTACGCCGCGAAATAAATGCCGAGCTTCCCTCACTCCAACACAATCGGCTAGTCTCATGTATGCATGCCGTTGGCCCTATCTACCACGTTCCTGGGACGGGAATCTTTTAACATGCTCTAAAATTGGAGTTTTTCTCTTCGAGTAGGTGAAATGCGCCTTTTTACCCACTGTCCTGGCAGGCAACATGGCTCGGACTTTTGTCTTGTGAAACCGTCACTGAAACGTCTTGCTAATGTCTTACAACAAAATTTTGCGGCGGGCATTGCTTCCGCTTGATATAATAACTTAGGTCGAGGACTAGACACTGACACTCCTTCTTTGCGCTTACAGTTTGATCTGAATTCCAAAACACAATGGCAGGCAAATCACACTTTGATCTTTCCAACGCAACATCCCTTTCGTGGGATGATATTCATCGCTTCAAGATCTCCATTTCGCCGATTCTATCGGATCACCATATAGAACTTCTAACCCTTTTCATTTCAGCTTCGTTCATTTTCCCTACCGTATATTTTCTTCATCGTCTTGCCTCTTACAATGACAATATACCTATTGTGAATCGACGTTTTGCTCTTGAGCCACGCATTTTCGCCCGTATTCGCTGGGCTTTTGGTTCAATAAAAATACTGAACGACGCATATGAGAAGGTATATTAAATCGCTCTTTCATACGACCTAACACTAAGTGCTTCTAGTACCAAGGCCGGGCATATCGGCTTGCCCGTGGAGACACCGACATTATTGTACTTCCATCACGGCTCATCATGGAGCTCAATAAACTGCCTCAGGATATGATTAGCTCTAGGAAATCCCATTCCTTGTCCCTGACCGGCTACTTGAACGGAATGGATGTGGTGCAGAAAACTAACCACCACGTAAAGATGTTGCTGACTCGAGTTACTCCCGCTCTTCCGGGATTACTCAAGCCCGCGAGCAGACGCATCGAGAGCACGATGACCGACTTGTTCCCACAGGACACTATTTCATGGAATACAGTGGAGCCGGTTGACAAAGTGGTTCATTGTATCAGTCAAGCAGTAGCTCTGGTCACCTTTGGTCCTCCGGTCTGCGACAATCCCAAGCTTATACGTCTGTGTTATGAGCACACATTGAATGGTATTTATGATTCTAAGCGTGTTTCGAGTTAGAGCTAAACGTAATGATAGTATTCTCGATAATGTTCATAATGCGATTGGTCCCGCGGTTCTTGCAACCCATCCTTGTCTGGCTTCTTCCACACAAGTGGCGTTTGGAACGAAGTTGGAAGAGCTTAGAAGACTTCGTTGTCCCCGAGGTACAGAGCCGCAAAACAGAGCGAAGTCATGAAGTCAAACTTGATTTAATATCATGGATGCTTGCTGAAGCCAAGGATGGGGAGGACACTGACGCATACATGCTCACTCGCCTTGTGGGGTCTGTTATAGCTGGCGGAACCTACAGCTCGGCCGCCTTCATCGTTGGCGTCATAGCAGATCTAGTCGCTCATCCACAGTTTCTCGAGGAAATCCGCGAAGAGATTCGCAAGAAAAATAGTGAAATACAGGGAAATTGGGATCAGACGGCCTTCAACAGCTTAGACAAATTGGACTCGGCCATGAAAGAGACGTCGAGACTTGCGCCTGGGAGCTTGCTCGTGTACAGTAGAGTCGTAGAAAATGACTGTACTCTCTCAGACGGTCTGGAATTAAAAAAGGGCCAAATGATCACCACGTCGGGACATTCTACGTCGATGGATCCGAACGTATTCCCCGATCCAAAACAATACAACGCTTTGCGTGCGTATAATCAGGACTTGGAACGTCATCGCGCCCAGCCATTTAGGAGCGTCGAAGGCGAAGACCATAGATGGGGCGCTGGAAGATGGGCGTGCCCAGGAAGATTTATTGCAAGTCTTGTGTCCAAAGTCATCTTGGTTAAACTCCTTGACGAATACGACTTCAGGTTTATTGGCGACCAGCGACCACCAACCTCGGTGATGTATGAATTCGTTTTCATGGATCCCGCGACCAAGATCATGATGCGACGCAGAGAACACAATTCAGGGATCAAGTACTGACCGATTCTTCAAGCAGCATTGGATTTATATTTTGAGCACTTTTGTTAAGGTCTAATCGCCAAAATTGTGCCAGTAGTCTTTGATGATGGGGTTTTAATATGCACAAATCGATGTACTTTTGATGGTTCATCCAAATAACTACATGTTTTGAACAGCCTCTGCCCCATGGCCTAAATTCCCATGCAAGAAGTGCAGTTTGTCTTAGCGCATTGGCCCAAAAATACGTTAAATTACGTCAAAATGGTCGTGCTTATTACTTTAAAGGTATAAATTTGTGCGAAGATCAACACGCGCTTTTAACCGGATGCGCTAAGGTGGTGTTACATAACCCAATTGCCAGGAAACGCATCCTTCATGAGAACAACGCTAGAGCCAACACCGATCGGATCATCGTTTGTTGTATTCAAGCCAGCGTAGGGGAAATGGCTATGCGAGCTATTCCACTCTGGGTAACCGTGCAAGATCTCACACGTCAATGGCGTGGGATCGTACATATGCACCGTGCGATACAGGCAAGGTTGCGAACTGCAATGCCAGCGTATATTGCATCGATATCTACAACGGACCGTTCGGCAAATTTAACTAGGATGGGATGAGAAAGTTACTAAGAAGAAAAACAGCTTTAGTGAATGAGAATGCTTAGTTAATTAATGTGCTGATAGTAAAATATCCGGGCGGGGTTTCTCATTCGTCAAGTTTTTATATCGGACTGCGAGTTCATGCGATCGGACTCCGCGTTCATGCGGGAAAGGTTGCATTACAGGTCTCCGCACTCTATTTGGCGCCAAAAGCAGAAATGGAAATACCCACTGTGTGGAACGCTGTTGTCTTTGTCTAAGGGGGATCCCTGGCTAACACATTAAGCAGAGTTCCTCAATTTGACGAATCCAGCATCGTCGAGTATTAGGACTTAGCGCATGCTCTTCATGCTATGCACGGACTATAAGAGCCGCCAATAACATGGGCGGCATGGTGCAAGCAGGCAGAAAGTGGACATGCAGTTGCCTGCGTGCAGCGAAAACTGATCTACCCGCCCGTTGGTGCCGCCTGCGCCCCCTTGCCTGGCCCGGCGTTGACCATCCCTATGAAAGTATCGAGAGGGCGTAGATCGAATCGTCGCCTCTACGCATTCCGCGAGCTCACTCCCGCCTTTGGTCCCCAGCAAAGCACCTCTCAAAATATTGACAACCTTCTCTCTTCTCTTGTCGGCACAATGGTGAAGCCTATCCGCGTGCACATGTGTCGTAAGTGAAGGTCCCTTTGTTAGCAGAATCTCGAGCCGGCCATTACTAACTCATCGTCAGCTCCGGGTCCAAACCCTTGGAAGGTGGTCCTTATCCTAGAGGAGCTGAACATACCATACGAAATCAACTCTTTCAAGTTTGAAGATGTGAAGAAGAAGCCCTTCACTGACCTCAACCCGAACGGCCGTGTCCCTGGTATATTTCTGAACCCTTAATCTTCAATGGTCTTCTCCAAGCTGACCCACGATGAAACAAGCAATCGAGGACCCCAATACTGATCTCGTGCTCTGGGAAACTGGTGCAATTATCCAGTATCTTGTGGAGCAATACGATATTCGAAAGACCTTGACCTATGAGACCCTAAAGGAGAAGCACCACCTGAACCAATGGCTCATGTTTCAAGTAAGCGGTCAGGGTCCATACTTTGGACAGGCTGGCTGGTTCAACGTGCTACACCCCGAAAAGCTGCCTTCGGCGATCGATCGATACAACAACGAACTCAAGCGCGTACTCGGTGTTCTCGACGGCTGCTTAGAGGGCAAACAATGGCTCGTAGGTGATAAGATCACGTTCGCTGATCTTGCATTTGCCACCTGGAACGATAGAATTGACTCGCTTATACTATGTCTCCCGGAAGCCAAGTTCGATGGCTTCCCAAATGTGAAGGCCTGGCATGAGCGAATGACGTCAAGGCCCTCGTGGACAAAGGCCATGCAAACCAGGGAGAAATTAATGGATGAGCAGGGTTTGATGCCTAATGGCATGCCAAAAGGGATCACTAATATGGCTGAGTATGAGGCGAAGATGAAGGCGGACGCGGAGGTAGCGAAAGCCTGAAGCCATTTGTTTTTGATGATATATTCAAATCCTATTTAAAGTTGCTTTAAAGAAATCTTAGGAACGTGCCAAAAAATTAACTTGAAGTGGAAAAAGCGCGTTCAGAGAAGACTATCTACCAAATTACTATAGGCTATGATTATTAACGTATATATTCTCGCCAGCTAGTCCAACCCTTTAAGAGGCCATATCTCATCCGGTGAACGTAGCAGTGTCGTTGGATCAGGCGCCCACATGAATTTATCGACATTCAACACATAAATTCTAGGCTGGGTCCAATCCAGTCTCGTTGTGCATGGGGCCCTCGGCCAAAGTGTCGGCGGAATGACCGTTCAGTAGTGCAGATGGAGGAATCGACATCTCCGCTGAGGTTGCTACCGAAAATGTACGCTGGTCACTGCCACCGAGAGTAATCTCGGCCTAAGTTCTACCTAACTTGCCTCTTGGAGCCTCTGCGGCATGGTTAAACGTGAAGATAACCAGGACCTAACTAACAGTTTACTAGTGGATTGTGGAATATATAGGGATACATACGAAGAGAGGGACACAGTTAATGGATTGGAGTACCTTATTATAGTAGGTATACGAGTAAGATATTCTGAGGTTGTGCTCCGTCACCTAGGACTGGATAGCTAAACTATGGAAGAATATTGCCTAGCCAAAAAAAAGCTATATATGAATATCAAAATTCATGAACGAATATGAGCGTACCGTTTGGCAGCGGCATAAGTCTTTGAAACGGGTAGAAGATACTATATGTTGACTACTTTAGTCGCTCCTCTTCTATCTCGTAAAGCGAGAGATATTATATCTGACGGGGTCTTAATCCCCGTTATTAAGTTATCGTCTATAACTATTTCGACTTCTACCTCTATTAATACGTCCTTAAGGTCTATATTGTAAGGGCGCGAAGAGACTTCCGGGTAGATTCGAAGGAATAGTATAAATTCTATCTAAATCTAAAAATATAGTTCTTGTTACGGACTTTATTAGTAGTAGTACTATTTAGAAGTTTAGTATATATTCTTAATATAGGAAGGATTCGCGGATAGGCTTACGTAAATATATAGAGACCTAAAATTAACAGTTATAGTAGAATAGAAATTATATAAACTTATATAGTAGTAGATTCTTTGATTAACGTCTGATACGGATCCTATCTAGGCCCACGCAGACTACTCCGTACACAAGGGAAAAGTAATATTGACGGGAAAAAACCCTTGCTATTGGGGGGGAAGGAAAAACCCTATGAGCCACCTCAGTAGGATGAAAAACCCCGAATTGCCATGCCTGCACGTAGCCGCGGCCCTGCGGGCCTACAGCTACGTCCTCCTCCTTGGATGTTTTGAACTCCTTGGGAACCACTGCTTCCTTCTCTAGCTTATCTAGAGCTAGGGTTCACTACGCCCCAGCTAGGCCTTGCTAATTGATTGCCGTATGCTTGTAGTTGTGTCCCGTATCTTGACCACCCCCCGTATACTATCTCTCTTATTAACCATTGCCATATACGCCTTGCCTCCCCCCCCCTAAGGCCTATTGAAGGCGTAAGGGGGATTCATCCGTTCCAATTACCGTAATACTGACAGCGGGATATTGTGTGTTGGGTATCTTTTGTGCCTAGGCCCCAGCTAGGCCCTTTCTAAGGGTTACCACTCCGTTGAAAGGAGACAAGGAAAACCGTGGGTCGCAATCCAGGCTGCTAGGTATTTAGTACTTGCAAACGGCGAGTGACTGCATGCTCCGCGGGCGATCGCCCTGGGGGTTAGGAGGGGCCGTATATTTGCTTGTTTGTTTGTTTGCGCTTATCTGTTCGTTAATGTGAGGTCGTTAATGCTTTTTATTAGGGTTTTTAGGGATGTTATCGAAAACTGCTTATCCATGTTGGATCGTACAGGTGCCCTGGATAGAACAGTGTAGTAGTCGTCGTATTGTAGAGGGCTAATAGTAGTGGTTTTCAAGATCTTACCATCCGAAAATTTCTCACCACCGCCCTTGACGCCCACAACCACCACCAGGTCCTGTCCGCACGCTGTGCGACGTCTCTGCGTTGGCTCTGGATCTGAACTTCGAAGACCAGGTTCGTAGCCGTCACCACGTACAGGTGCAGAGTCCGATTTCGATGGCCTATAAACTTATATAATAAGTATCGGCAATAGACTATATAACGTAGTTCTAAATACTAGTGGTATAGACTAAGTCACGTAAGTTCATGCCGATTTTTTTTTATATTTTAAAATAACTAGGTCGGAAAACAGCTAAACGGGATGCTTAAACGTGAAACCGGCCCAGTGACAATTGATAGAGCTTTAGCCCCTCCAACTATCGCGATGAGGAAATCCGAACTGTAGAGTCATACCCTTTTTTTGGGTTCAACTTATGATTCACCCCTTTATTACTTAGGCTAACGTATACCAAAAATTTTAAAGGTCGTCACAAAAATCCATTATGGTGATCAACTGTTAGGAGATTTAATAGTATTTATATTTGAATCAAACTCCTTCATAACATAGAATAGTCCGTATACAAATGCAGTCTTTCAAGATATAGTACATGAGCAGCTCACGGCTAACTTAATAGTATCAACATTTTCAGAAAATAAGGCTATAGGTTCTCCAAGCACAGTCGTAGACAACACTCCGGTTCACATCCTCCGTTGCAGTAAATGAGGAAATCAAAAGATGAGAACTCATGCAAAGAGCTTTGAAGAATACTTAATCCGTCACGTTTTTTTTCCCACATGGCCAAATAACAATCAATGCTAATGCTAGCTGTGAATATGAATTTACGTGTTGGCCACAAACCAGAAGTTCGGAAACTTCTACCTTAACCGGGTATCTTTATCAGGTCTTTTCAGCTGGAGAATCGAATAGAATCAAAGTATAGACCCAAGAAAGGAAGAAAGGAATTGTCATCAAGCCAAGGAACCAAGTCATTTAGTGAAGGAAAACAAGACAAGGATAAAAAGAACGAGGGGCGTCTAAATCTTGTCGAGCCTATTCGTGGTCGTCATGCTATGCCATTGCCATCATGTCATTCATCAACTCTATATGCTTGCTTGAGGTCCTATCGTCTTCCGCGAACAATAATTCTAAGTTCGATAATGCAGTATATTTGTCCATATCCATGACCCCCAACTGTTCATCCTTCAAAACTCCAAACCGTAATTCTGGTCACTTCCTTATAGTCCCACTTTAACTTCTACTCCATTTCCTTGCACCAGGAATGGTCCAAAACTTGCGTAATAGTGCTACGCTTGTCAACATCGCGATTCAGCATCAATCTAATTAGATCGATGCTCTCTTCGCTCATAATGTATGGTACGCGGAGATCATGGTCCATGATTTCGTCAATGCTGTAGAAGGGATTCTCTTTGTAGACGATGGTGTAGAGCAGGATACCGAGTGCCCAGACATCTTGTTCTTTACCCCGATAGGATTTGCCGGCAAGAACCTCGGGAGCAGCATAGTCTATACGGCAAACTTTAGCTTTATGGCCATTTTTACACGTACCCAAAGTCGGAAAACTCAGACTCACCAATTGTTCCGACAAAGACATCAAAGGGTCCACTCTTGATATACGCCGCACTTCCGAAATCTATTAGTTTAATATTTCCTTCTCCATCCAGAATCACATTTTCATCCTTGATATCGCGGTGCACAACTTTCGCCTTCGTGTGCAGGTGATGCAGGGCCTCAGCAACCTGTACAAAGATTTTCCGACACTCAGCCTCATCCATGTTCACTCGAAGTTCAATGTAATCAAATAGGTCCATTCCAGGCAGACCATGCGGAACCATCTCGATGTAGTAGTTGATGTCATCTTCAAAGAAGTCCGACATCTCGACGATATTGGGGTGCTTTAGGCCGTCTCGACGTAGATAATCAAGAACATGAATTTCAAGCGGAACGGTCCCCAATCGCCGATCTCGTGTCCATGTGTCGACTAGGATCCGACGCTTTGTCACGTATTTGATGACTACTTTCTTGCTGCTATTCCTCTTATATCGACACAGTTTGACTTGGCCATATGCGCCTTGGCCCATGTCTTCTAATACTACAAGGTCGTTGATGGATTTCTTCTTGGGCGGCTCTTTACTGTCAACCTCCTTGGGATTCTCCTTCACCCTTGTTTCTGGTAGCGTGCGTGGTTTTGATGCTTCTTGGAGTTGCATTGTAAGCAGTGACACAGGTGTCGAGTCAAGCTTTGATTCGTCTGAGTCGACTTCATCAGGATTCATGACGCTTACTGATTGGCCGGGCGACGGTTGATGAGGGGGGGTGCCAGGTCGCGACACCAGGGGTGTTACAGGTCCGACACCGTGATTCGTAGCGTGTAGATGCCTTGAATATGTGATCCAGAGTGCGTAGACCAGCTCAGGAGATGATAAACTACCAGGTGAGCCGGACTCTTCCTCGATAACATTTTCACGGTACCGAACACTTGTCTTTTCGCTTTTAACAACCCTCATTTGCACATCAACCATGATTTCCGCACCATCGCGATGCTTGGCCGGAAGACCGCTGGGTCGCAAAAAGATAGCAGCTGCATCGGCTTTACCCTCTCGCATGGCAAGCAGTGCTCTCGCTCGCCGAAAGCTGTGCTCTGGAATCACGATGCCATCTACGAGTTCAATCTTGTCTTCATCAGTCATAACGTGCAAAATTTTGTCGAAGCCGGGGATGAGATCCGTAATGTGCAGTCTATCATGATGTGGTTGACCGAAGAGTGCAGATGAAAATACGGTGTTTGAACTTGTGATAGCGAGATTTGCGGCGGATAAAACTACGATTCCCGCAATGTGAGGAAAGCTAGATACCCGAAAGGTTGGTTCGCCTAAAAGCTGCTCCACAGTGACAGGTATGTTTATGCTGTTTGACGTTCTCGCCGTAAAGGTTCGAAGTTCTGCAATCTTTTCATAATCCAGGGCGCCTGTGTTTGTTCCTGTAATCCTAGGAATTGCAGGAATGAGTCTTTTAAGGTCCATCCCTCTCCGCATTCTATCCGTCCCCCACACTGCTTCTGTTGCCCCTTGCCCCTTAGTAACACATCCAACCTCGTCAACATTGACATAGACAACATCTTCCGCAATTTCTTCTAGCACCCATATGAGGCCTCCATGTTTTTCCTTCACCCACAGACTAGCCGAGCCAAGGGCCCCGTTGCGCTTCTGGATTGGAACAACATCGCCACAAAGTAAGACCCCTCTTGATCCCTTCGATGCATGATTCAAACCACCTTTGACGTTCCTTTTTGATGTGTACGTGGACCCGCTTCCATCATCTGTTTTCGACCTTCTGCCCGGGGCTGTTTGTCTAGAAGGAGGTTTGCTAAGAAGCTTAGCTGTAACACCATTGCCTACATTCAGAGCGGTGGTGGTGTTGGGGCTCGTCCGTTGACTTTGACTGTAGGGCTCTCGAGATGACCTTGCTGATCCCCCATCAGGATTTTTCAGTTTCTCCTCCAACCACTTTCTCCGTTCTTCCCGTACCACTTCCAATATCCCGAGCTTCCGAACTTCAGCTCTAGTTACTCCAAATACTAGGCAGGCAAGGTCATTTGCAGCTGTGATCGTCCATGGCGCTTTGGCCTCTGTGGTGAAGATGGCTTGCGCGGCAGGAGCCCATCGACTCCCATGACCGTGAGGCGCTGGTCCAGCGTTATGTGGTCCGGACATTGTCGGTATCGACTGAGGGGCTGTGGAGATAGCGGTAGGAGATATAAGTTGGTTAATTTGCCCATTGTCACAAACGAGATACGGTTGTGCCAAGGCATCGTTAAGTTGGCTCTGAATCGTAAGAGGGGCTGTATCGGTAAATGTTCTTTTCAGTGTTGCTCGGGGAGCGAGGGGTGGAGGCGGTAACGAACGCGCAAACTGCGTGGCGTCGACAACAGTATCCTCGGAGAATTTGACTGTGTTCTTTTCCTCGGTGGTAATTGCATCCCTTGCGGCTGTTTGCATCCTGCTAGCTTCCAGACTAGACTCTCTGCGTCTAAAAGTTCTTGGCGATTCCGGTTCATCCAAACTTTCAGGGCTATCGGATCTAGGTAGGAAACTTTTCTCAAAGATATTTTCCCCACACATATCCGGTGGGCCTGTAAGAGGGCCTTTGGAACCCAACCCATGTGCGCGAGACGCATCTTGCCCTATGAGATTTGCTCTTGTGAGGAGTTCCATCATACTTTGAACTTCCTGATCACCACTCAACTTTGCTTGGGCATTGGCGATTCCGGGATTGCTTGCTGCCCAACCCAATTTGTCCCGCATAAAGTCTATCGATCTTTTTAACACATTTTGCCTACTGTGTATATATTCTTCTGACTGGTGTGCAAAAGAGAAAGAGTGTAGGGATTCGGAAGGAAATCGGCTTAGGTCTTCACTGAAGTTCAGTGTTGGTGAAGATGGCCCAGATGGGAGAGAAGAGGAAGGGTGGCGGCTTTGAGGAAGGGTAATGTTCATTGACACAGATCTGGATTGTGCACCTGGACTACTACTGGGTCCTGCTGGGGCCCTTGGTATTGGTTGTTGACGGATACGACGGAGGCCTGATGCTCCAAGGCCATGCTCATGCTCTGGGACGATTGGTGATCTGGCATATCAAATGTCATTAGCAGGAGTCTCCAGTACATCAGTGTACAATTGCGCTTGCTCCATTCTCAGTGCATTGCCTTGTTCCCGAGGAAGGTCCTTTGTTTTACACACCTCACTATCATATCAAGTGATCCAGCATCGAAAGACATTCGCGGCCGTATGGTGTCTATGGCCATGGCCGAGCTCGAGGAATGTGATAAGAGGTTCCCCGTGCTCTTGTTCTTCGGAATAGAAATATCGCTGACGGCAAAGCGGAGCGTCGAGTGTGGATTTTGTTCGGAGTCATGATTTGATGAGCCTGGATGTTCACGCCAGTTAGCAATATGTTTAGTAGACGTTGCTGTTCTTCGGCATTTCGTAGCATCCCGCTTAGAAGTGAGCCAGGTGAATTTGGTCACAAGAAACATTGGCCTGGCATGTGTAGTTGAACTCCTGGAGTATTGCCTCAGGTATGTGCTTGTGTTTGTCTGTCCGGTAAGGGGTCGAAGTCGACGTGCAGTAAATGAAGGACGGAAGGTTGCAGTGCGGAGTCTGTTGATGGCAAAGTTCCACGGCCATACGAGGGTGGCGGGTGGGATGGCGTATGTTAGAAAAGGTGTGGAAAGGGCTTACCATGATCATTTGGTCTGCTCATCACCATGAGATGGCTGACGGAGGCCAGCGCGTGCCGGAGGGGGTGCGGAGGTCTCGGGTCAGTTGGTAAAGGTTGCGCGCGACGGTGTGTGGGAAAACTGTGTCAGACGCCAAGCAGAAGCCGATGAGAGATCTGGAGATTATGTGCTAATACTATCAGCGGCGTGGGTTGTTTCCAGCAGTCTAGAAGTGTTTGCGAGGTGTGATGTACGGGTAGTCGTTAGGATGGCCTAATGGATGGAATATGGTATCTACAATCTAGGACGAGGTAAAAGAACAGATTCACTAGGTGAATGGAGCTGGCTCCTGGCTATGAGTAAGGCTGAGCTGCGAGGACTTCTTGATATGATCACAGTCAGCCACGCAGTGCCATAAAGAGATGTGCACGATGCGTTGTGGGATGGGGGCTGATGGCTTAAGGAGGCCCCGCGTTTCTGCAGACCTCAACGTGCCAACCGTCGAATTCGGAGGGTTGTAGATCCCACCCGCCCCAGTCTCGCCATTCATCCAACGAGAATATCTTTCCAGTACAAAGAACGCCAGAACTATACGGCTAGTGCTGTTACACAAATACAAGATAAAGTCCCGAAGCCAGACGTACCGAGGGTTATCTCATAAATCAGACGCTCCGTAGTAGAATTTTAACCGAACTCAGTTAGAGCAGCACGTGCTTGGTTACGGGGCAGGCGCGCCAGAAAATCGCTCATATCTGCTCCCTATATTTAGGTGTCGGTTTAGTAGCAACTGAAAAGTTTTCCAAAAAAAAAAAAAACCCCCTTTTTATAATTATAGCCTTATAAAAGTATTATTAAAGGACAAGATATAGTATTATAAATGAAAAGTTAAACTTTAAAAAATATATTTATAATTTTATCCCTTAACCCGCCGGCGTTTATCTGGTAGATAGTCCGTACGGAGCACCAGAATCAAAACTACGCGTATAGCCTACATAGATTTAATCAATACATTACCATTAACTATGCCTTCTAATCGTACTTCTAATAATACAGACCTGGCATGGTCAACGCCATGAGGGGTGAACACTCAAGAGCTCCGAGAAGGCCTAACAAAGGCAGAAAATACAATGGCAACACTCTTAAGAACAGGGATAATAGGACTAAAAGATTGGCTCTACTGGGTAGGTGTCCCAGTAGGCAGCCCGAGATGCGAATGTGGCTGGCCAAGACAGACACCAAAACACGTAATACTGTTATGCCCCCTACGCACCAACCGAGAAGCTATGCTCTCAGTAGCTGGCACAGAGAACTATAACACACTACTCTCAACACAAAAAGGTCTTAAGGCGGTTACCCGGTGGCTTATTAGCCAAAATGTGCTAGACCAGTTTCGGGTTGCAAAGGAAATGGTAATGGAAGGCAAAGGGGCGAGCAATAGGCGCCCCCTGATGACTCTACAGTAGTAGAGCAAAAGTTTGCGATACTAGCGCGTCCGTAGGCTTATTACGGCAGCAGTGGTTCCCAAGGAGGTCAAAAAGTAAGGTAGTAGAGCACCACAGGTGACTCGCAGGCGCCTCGCAGGCGAGTCCCAAAAGGCGGGGAGACGGATCACGGGGTTTTCTCAAAAGAGTTTTCTCCCCACATGTATATAAGGAGTAGTCCGCGTGGGCCCAATAGGGATCCGAATCGGACGTTAAGCAATGAATAATAATAATAATACAGACCTCGTTTAGCCGACCTAATATACCGTTCGACTAAATCGGGTAGCTAAAAAATCACCTCCGGAGCCATAGGAGCTGCCTGATTTCAACGACCACGGTACCCTAAATCTACCTCCTACCCTGAATCAAAGCGATCTATTTACTATATTCGGTCAATTCTTTATGGATAAAATTATAGATAAGCTAGTAGAATAGAGAATAAACATACAGAGCTACACCCGTCAGACGGTGGAAGAGGCCTCTGCGAGCGCTAAGAACGTATTTTAGGTATTGTCACGGCTCTGGCAGAAAACGGCAGAACTTGGCCGGCAGAACTTAGCTGGCAGAACTTAGCAGAACTTGCGGTCACGTGACTAGAGGACCGCATAAAAAAACCCTACTTTAACCGGCGCTACTCTTCTTCTCCTTTCCTTTCTCTAGCTTTAGATCCTTATTTATAGACAATCCAATTATACAGGCTTGCATGCGTCCTGCTAGCTGTGCTTATGCCTCGATTGACTGAGTTGCTAATAGGTATAAGATATATCAGATTCCGTTCTACAGGAAGGACGAATATTAGCTACCTTATATTAAGTGACCCAACTCTAAGGAATAAGCTATATAGATTGTTTTATATAATATTTAGTGGACACCACCAGGCTTATATTACTGAACACGGCAATTTAATCCTATTGATCTGATTGGCTAAATCCTTATCGACAACAGATGGACGTAACTCGGCGGGTTACGGGATAATATAGAGTAGAAAGATATAATAGAGAACTGATACCTTATTGTTCGTACTAACTTAATAGCACGAGTGAGTTGTATCCCGGGGCACGAAATACGTATAGTATTATATGCTCTTTAGGATGGTGGTGACTGTCTCTTGTATTAAAGCAGACTACGTAGTCTATATACTGATGCGACCTCCCCCTGATTAGTCAGTGCTTTAGGGGTGCACTAGACGCATAAGCGGGTGGTTAATGCACCGAACGCGTAAACGCGTAGTTGGTGTACCGTACGCGTAAGCACGCGTTCGGTACGACAGGTGCTATAATTATACACTGGCGGTACTTGAAAAATGAAACCACCTATATACAGCCTCCGTAATTGTTTTAATAGAACCGTAAAACACAAAAGAAATACATAGGAAATCCCTCCCAAGGTGCCTTCTAGGCTGCCTTCCAGACGGTACTTTAAGCTGGCCGTAAGTCCTGCTTAAGGTCCGTAAAGTAAACTATACAGCCTTCCAATGGGCTGTAAAGGAACCGTATAGCCTTCTAACGGGCCGCAAATAAACCATAAGTGCTCCGTTAGTCACGTTCCACCCATTCTATAACCTTTAGATTGAGCTTATTTGTGTTAATTAGGGTTTTTAGAGCTTGACACGGCTTTGCCTTAGTTATAGCATCTGCTGGGTTATCTCCACTGCTAATCTATTTAACCTCCGTGATTTCACGTCATTCGTAGGCCTAATATAAGCACATTAGGTTGACTATAAGCCTCTTCTCTTATGTTATACCTAGTTTAACTAGGCAGTCGTAGAGGGACTTTAAATCGGTGCATAAAACCAGGGGTAACTGCTCTAGTTGTAGAATCTTCTAGATTGTTAATTTAATTGCGGCTGCTATATTAAAGCCATAAGCTAGTGCATATAGTTTAGAAGCTAGTACACTATAGGTTACCTATTTGCATTTAATTAAGAACTAGTGCAGGATGTTTGCGTCCTAATTATAGTCCGTAAGTACAATTACAAAGCCAATTTGCAATGATAGGTCCCTGTTATTAGCAAAGGAGGCGTCCGTAAATGCCAGTAAGCTAAGGGAACTTAGGTCTAGTGGTACAAAAGTAAGTCCCCTTACTACATTGTTAATTTGCTACTAAATGCGCTTATTAAGCTGCTTAATATTTTCTTCTTACGGATCTACTGCCTAGGCCGCAAAGGATAAGTTATAGGCAGATTTGGGTTAGCAGACTATAGCAATATAGGCGCCTCTTATACGCTATACAGCGTATTGGTCCTTTATATTTATGGTCTTATAAGTCTCTCCATGGGAACTGGTAAGGTCCGTAGGCTTTACTATAATAAGCTTTAGGTTTTAAGCTTGGCGTTCCTAGGTTAGCTAGATTAAGTTACCCTTTTATATAATTAAGCCTCTATTAAACTTAATTGGAGTCTACTTAGTTAACTACTCTTACAGCTTTGCTAGGAACTTAGCTTCTTACAATTTAGTCTCTTTAACATCCGTAAATATCCGGTCTACTAAAAAGAGGGTATTATCTATTTGGAGTCCAATAATACCAAGGCCGTTTAATAGGCTGTATAGGAGGCAGGGGTTGTAGGTTAACTATTCTATTTTAAGTTTACTAATATAGTGCTAGTAGTATATCTTAAACTAATAGTTTCCGGCTTCTAGTACTCCATAAAGAGGTTTTATAACCTATAAAATTGTTCCTAGTTGTAGGTTAAGCTTATAGGGTGGTTATATAAAGATATCCCTACTTAGGTAGGTATTAGACTGCATATAGGCTTGTAAAATGTCCCGTAAGTAAAGGGCTACAGATTTAGTTTGCTGTAGTCCAGGCATAAGTATTACGGACGCTTTAAGTACGATGTTATAACTACTTAGAGAAGAGTCGGTGGAAGCTAGTTAGTTAATATAGGCACGGTCTAGGATAGATCCAGTGGAACTATATAACAAGGAATAGTAACTAAGGTCACGTAGTATTAAACGTATTAACTGTATTAAATAAAAGGGACGTTATATTTAATACAGACAACACGTACCTCACGTATAAGAGAGGATTTCTTAGAAATATAGTTATGTATTTAAAGGACCTTAGTCCCTACTATAGATAGTTCTCTCCTTATAGTAAATCTTAGAATACAATTAGAGTTAATCTATTAGGCAACTACTCCACTAGTTATTATTACATTATTGTTTTGTTCTTACCTACATACCTAGCCTAATAATAGGACCCACCGTAGTTCCTACTATAAGGTTCCGTTACACATTCACTACTAAGGTTACGGTATTAAACAAGATCGAACAATATGCCACCTAAAGCACCAGTCACAACGGCGTTAACGGCAGCCACAACCTTAGGGCCAGGTAATACCAGTATAGATAATAGGGATTCTTAAGTGGTTACATAAGGTTAGTTATAGGAAATAGTTAATTACTTATAAGACAATAATAGGATACTTAAAGAACGCATTAATAGAATTAAAGTAGTAAAAATCAAGCTACCTTTAATTAAATGGTTTTTAGGAGAGAAGTTAAAGCTTAAAGGATTTCTTACACAGATGCACTTTAAGGTAGTATAGAAAGGAGCGAAGTTAGCAATATCATTAGATTAAGTAGCCTATATAGGATTATTCCTAATAGGGAGGGCACTTAAGTGGTTTAAACCGTATCTTACGGAAATATAGGCTAATAGCATAACAACTACTAACCAAGACGTACGGTATATATTTGCCAGTTAAAACGGGTTTGTAGAATAACTAATATAGATATTTAGAGACCTAGAGGCCACAACTATAGCGGAACAAAAGCTTTAGAACTTAGTATAACGTACTTTAGTAATTAAGTATACAACACAGTTTTAAACACTAGCCATATAGGTTAAGTGGAATAATAGGGCGCTTATAGTATAGTATAAATAGGGACTTAAGGCTAAAGTCCAGGACATAATTATCCTAATAGAAGATGCGAATACTCTAAGAGAGTTAATAGATTAGTTAATAAAGATTAATAATAGGATCTATTAAAGGGAACAAGCTAAGAGAGGGCAAGATAGAGTTCCATAGTCGTATAAGGCGCAGAGTATGCAATAACAGACATAGAGTTAAAAACTATAGAATGGCGCAGAGCTAATAGACCTAAGCGGTACTAAAGAAACCTAAAGATAGGAAAAGAAACTATAGAAACCTAAAGGTTAAGGATTAAGTAATTAAAGGACCTAGGAGTAGAGGCTAAACTAGGGATCTTAGTAGCAGAAAACGTTTAGGCGGACTCTATAGCAAGAAAGATGGTTTAAAGATAGAGCTTATATAAATTGTAGAAAATAAGGTTATTTCGCTAGAGACTATAGAGGTGGTTAAAGTAACTACACGGTAAAGGGAACTAGGCCAGCAGATGGTACGTATATATAGAGGGATAATGGTGCACTATAAGGAACAAAAGAGTGTTTAATTAATAGTTTTGCGTATTATTATAACAACGTATGCCGAATTCATAAGGATGCTAAGTATGGCGCAAGCTATTAGCTATAGGAGCCATTATTATCTAAGTTTAAAGGAACTAACAAACTAGCTTATAGATTGGATATTAAAGATAATGAATTTAATATAGGCGAAGCATTTACTAATAATAAGGTAATAAAGGCAGCTTACTAGAAGCATGCAGACCTTAGAGAAGTTAAAATAAAAGTAGAGACTAAGACCGTCACAAAACAAGGTTTAGTAATAGATGTTATAACACCATTAGATACAATTTCCATTACTTTATAAAATAATAGGAGTAACGTTTAGAAGAAACTAAGTAAGTAGATAACTGCTAGTACTAGCTTATTACTTAATAAAGGCAAAAGGCTATAGGCTTAAGATTTTTAAGTAGAGATAAGAGAAGCTTAAGATTCTTAAGACAAGATAAGATACACTTAAGGACCCATAACAGACAAAAACTGATAGGAAAGGGCAGCGACTTAATTTAATAATAAATAAATAAGTATAGGACGCAAGTTTAAGAACTATAAGTTTAGGGAATAAATAAAAACGTTAGTAATTCTAGGTAAATGCAGTATTCAGCCTAAAGATTAAATAGTTAATACTAGGATTAAAAAGTAAGACAACTATAAAGATCTAGCTATAAGACGCAGAAAACAAGAAACTATAGATAAGTTTAAAACAAGAATTATTGCATAGCAAAAGCAAAAGCTAGATAAGAGGTTAGCTATACTAGGTTATATAAGGGACAGAGCACCTATATAAAGAGTTACTAATAAACTAAGTACAGGAACACCTAGGATAAAGTGGTTAGATAAACTGGAATAAAAAGAGGATCTAGATATTCTAACTAGGTTTAAAGAAAGATATACTAAAGGATGTTATAATACAGTAATAATAAGGTACTTTCTAATAGATAAACTATACACACTAAACCAGTTGTATAGAAAGTGGTATAGGCAATAACACAACAATAAATAGGAAGACTTTTATATATAGCTAGATAAAAAAGTTGTCTAAGACCAACCTATTATGGAAAAACATATAAGTCATATTAAAGGGGCGTTAATTATAATGTTAAGGAACCTAGAAGAAGGATCTAGGGACTAAAGAAGTAAACAATAAGTCTTAGTACCTATAGCAGAGATACCAGTGGTTAGGTCAACTAGGTATAGGTTTAAACTTAAGGATAAAAATAAACCAAAAATTAACCTAAAATATATAGCGTATTATACACTATCGTGGATAGCTTATATAGATAATATATGTAATATGCATAGAGCACCTAAAGACAAAAACTAGAAGTACCTAGTAAGGATATATTAGGTACTAGAGGAAAAGCGGTTTAGAAATACTAAGTATATATATAGTTGGCACCTAGTAAAAGTATAAGGTTAAGGGGACTTAATACTTTAACTAGGAAGATTCCTTATAGAAGAATGCCTAGATAAATAACAGTAGTAGAAGTGCCTAGAGAACACTTATCTATAGTATATAGAGGAAAAGAAATAAACTAAGTATTGGCTAAAGATGGACTAAGTATAGGCAGGATTTAGCAGCTAATAGTTAGGAAAAGGGGAGGTATATAAAACTAAAGGGAACTAGTATTAGAGCCTTAGACCCTTAAAGGAATTTAAAAATAACACCTAAATTTATAAGTTAAATGGCAAGATTAATAGTTTAAAGCGTTAGTAGATAGTAAAGTAACTAGGAACCACATATTACCAAAGGCAGTAGAAAGGATAGGGTTACTATATAGATAGAAGAAACACCTATATTCACTTATAATAATTTTAGGAGATTGGATAGCCTATAGAGGAGGCATTATTAATCTTAAAATAGGACCTATTTAGTTAACTATTAAAGGGAGACCAGTTAGAATGTCTTTTAATATCTTACCGCTAGGATAGGATAAGGCGATACTAGGAATACCTTAGTTATAAAAGTATAATCTAAAGATTAATTAGGTTATAGGTTAGGTCAATATTAAGAATACTTAACAGCGTAAAGTGCGACAGTAAACTAAGTTGGTATAGTACTAAGTTGGAGCGATATACAAAGAGACTAAGCAAGGCTTAAGTTATATACTAAAGAGATACCACAAGTATAGTAAAAAGTGATGGTTACTAGAAAGTAAAAAGCTGTTAGAGTATGCAGCATAGGACTATAAGATAGAATTAAAAGAGGGAATAAATCTAAAGTTCTTTTTAATCTATAAGCTTACTAAAACAGAGTTAGTAGCGCTTAAGGAGTTTATCTAGGAGAACTTACGCAAGGGATATATTAGACCATTATAGTTATTAGCAGGATATCCAGTACTATTTATCCTAAAGAAAAACGGAAAACTTAGGATGTGTATAGACTATAGATAGTTAAACAGCATTACTAAGAAGGATAGGTATCCTTTACCCTTAATTAGCGAAATCTAAGACAGGATAGGCAATGTAAAGATCTTTATAAAGATAGATCTAAGGTAGGCGTACCATTAAATTAGGATTAAGGAAGGCGATAAATAAAAGGCAGCCTTTAGGTTAAAGGAAGGACTATATAAGCCATTAGTTATGCAGTTTAGGCTTATAAACACACTAGCAACGTTCTAGAAGCAAATTAATAGTATATTAGGAGAACACCTAGATGAATTTATTATAGTATACCTTAACGATATTATTATCTACTTAGAGAATAAGGAAGAATACAGAGAATATATTAAATAGGTCTTAAAGAGACTATAAGAAGAACAGATGCTAGTAGCAATTAAGAAATATAAGTTCTTTACCTAGAAGACTAATTTTGTTAGATTTATTATTAAACTAGGCCAACTTAGTATAGATCCAAAAAAGATTAAGGTTATAGTAAATTGGTAGGAACTAGAGAATATTACGCAGTTAAAATCGTTTCTAGGGTTTTGTAATTATTGTAGAAGGTTTATAGCGCAATAGTTAAAGGATATTAAGCTATTTACAAGGTTAACAAAGAAATAAGAACTATAGGTATAGGGAAAGAAGCAATAAGAACTGTTTAAAAGAGTTAAAAGGTTATTTACCTAGGAGCCAGTTCTTAAGATCTATCAACCAGGTCTAAAGACGGTTATAGAAATAGATATATTAGACTTTACACTAGGGGCATACTTTATATAGAAATATTAAGATGGATAGCACCTAGTGGTATACTATAGTTAGAAGATAACACTACTAGAGTTAAACTACAATATATACAACAAGGAGTTATTAGGTATAGTTACAGTACTTAAGAAATAGAGAGCATTCTTATAAGGCACAGAGAAACCATTTATAGTTAAGACAGACTATAAGAACCTTATAGGATTCCTAATAATAAAGAAACTTAACCAAAGATAGATTAGATAGGCGGAAATACTTACAGAATACTATTTTAAAATTTAGCATACTAAAGGTATAAATAATGCACAAGCAGACGCTCTAAGCAGAAAGGCTAAACTATAAAGTAATAAAAAGCTATTAGGAGCTTTATTGCAAAAGAATTAAAACGGATTAATTAGGTATAATTATCCAAAGATTATAGCAACCAAAGAAAGTCAGATCTATAAATTACTAGAGAGTAATTAAACATAGAAGATTTAAAAAGTATAGGCAGAAGATCTAGACTTAAAGCAATATAAAAATAAAAAAGCAACGTATATACCTAAGTCTATTATAAAAGAATTTATTAAGGAATTCTATAAGGAAATAACACAAGGACATAACGGAGCTATAGGCTTAGTGTTAAGACTTTAAGAAGAGTACATTATTTAAGGAATCTAGGGACTAGTAAGATAAGTTATAAAGGAATATCTAGATTGCTAAAGGAATAAACTAATAAGGTATAAGCCGTATAGAGGGCTATAACCTATTAAAATACCAGAAAGACCATAGAAAGTTATATTATAGGACTTTATTATTAAGTTACCAAAGTTAAGAGATCCTATTATAGGATAAGATTATAACGCGATTTTAGTAATAGTAGACAAGCTAACAAAGTAGGGATACTTTATAGTATGCACTAAAGAGATATTAGTAGAAGATGTCGCTAAAATTTATATAAAGGAAGTATTTGCAAGACATAAAGTACTAAATAAGATTATATTAGATAGAGATCCAAGATTTATAGCAGCATTTTAGGAAGTGTTTTTGGCAGAACAAGGAGTTCGCGTAGTAATATCTATAGTATATTATCCGCAGACGGACGGATAAACAGAAAGACTAAACTAGATACTAAAGTAGTATCTAAGGCATTATATTAACCACGCACAGAATAATTGGGTATTATTATTACCAGTTATATAGTTTGCATATAATACAACACTATAAGAAGGAATAGGGATATTACCATTTAAGGCGAATTACAGATATAAGCTAAGAACATTGTTATTACCACATTAAGTAAAAAGGACAAGTAGCACAGCTAAGTAAAGAATAGAGACGTTAATAAATCTTTATATAAACCTTATAGAAACAGCTAAACTAGTATAAGAACAAATAAAAAAGTACTATCATGCTAAAAGATCTAAGGGACCAGATCTTAAGGAGGGAGATAAGGTATGGCTATTATATAAAAGTTTTAAGAGTTAACGACTAAGTAAGAAGTTGGACTATGTTAGACTAGGACCTTTCAAAATTAAGTAAAGAATTTTATTAGTTATGTATAAATTAAACCTACTAGCCAAAATAAAGATCTACCCTATATAACATATCGCAATACTAGAGCCAGTATACGGGAACGTTAAGCCACCAGTCTATAAGGCAGATATATATAGAGGACAAGAGGAAGATAAATAGCAAGTTTTAAAGATTATTAGTTATAAGGACGTAGATAACAAAACGTAGTATAAGGTAAAGTAAATAGGCTATAATAAGACTACCTAAAAACCACTAAGTAACTTAGAGAACGCTATAGAAAAGGTATAAGAGTATTAAAAGAAAGTAGGTTAGGTAATATTAATAAAGAAGGATTGCTAAAGAATAAGTTACCTAAGGGGGACCTAAGAGGAGCAATTGCTAAGCTACTTAGAGTTGTTTCCCTTATAGGAGGAGGGCTAGTCCTTTTGTTACCCAGCTTAAATAGACCTTATTAAACAAGCTTCTACTCCTTAGAACGGACCTTCTTATAAATACGTTTAAGACGTTAAAGACAAGTATAAGCCAAACGTTGAGCTTTAAGGACATATGTGGATTCTTCTAAGGTATATTAAACCTTAAGTAGCGTGGAGGCCAGCTTACCGTTAAGCTTTATAGTAGTAGATTAAATATAAGACCCTATAATAAGTTACTTAGAGAACTTAAAGACTGTTAAGAGTTATAGAACACGCATACTTAGCATTAGAAATAGAGCGAACATTATAGGACAATTAAACGTTTACTTTAGTACACTTAAAGTAAGAAGAGGGTTATTAGAATAAAGGACTTACTAGCGCAACGCATACTAACCCCTCTTTAGCGCAACAAGAGTAAGGGATTGCTATTACCTTACCTAGCGATAGTATAGAGGAAACCATATAAAGGCAACACTTAACCTAGGAAAGAGAAGAAGAAGCTTTAGGTATAATAAGTAAGGATATTAACCAGACTAATTAAACGGACATTATACCTCTAGTAAACGACTTGGAGATATTAGGAATCTTTAAGGACGAAAATAAAGAGAAGGGAGATAGTATTACGGACGCTTTAAGTACAATATTATAACTACTTAGAGAAGAGTTAGTGGAAGCTAGTTAGTTAATATAGGCATGGTCTAGAATAGATCTGGTGGAACTATATAATAAGGAATAGTAACTAAGGTTATATAGTATTAAACATATTAACTATATTAAATAAAAGGGACGTTACGTTTAATATAGATAACACGTACCTTATATATAAGAGAGGATTTCTTAGGAGTATAGTTATATATTTAAAGGACCTTAATCCCTACTGTAGATAGTTCTCTCCTTATAGTAAATCTTAGAATATAATTAGAGTTAATCTATTAGGCAACCACTCTACCAGTTATTATTATATTGTTGTTTTATTTTTACCTATATACCCAGCCTAATAATAGGACCTACTATAGTTCCTACTATAAGGTTCCGTTATAATAAGTACAAGTATAATCTGTTAACTGACCTATTAAATTATAGGCAATTATGTAAGGACTAGGTCCTTTCCCTAGTTATTATAAGCTTATATAATAAGCCTTAATTTCTTAAAGGCTTTATTAGTACTAGGGTGCTTAATCTTGTTAATAAAGCATAAGTTAAATATACGGACGCCTTACAGAATGTCTCTCTCTATTATAATCGCAAAGACACCCTTTTTAAGTAGTCCATTAATCTCTTTATACTATAAGTCCGTAAAAAGGGTTTCCTATACTAGAACTAATATATCTATAGGCGGAGATTGCTTTGTAAATATACCTATAGAGGTTAGGTAGTTCTCTATTATAGAATTCTTATAGGGGCGTCCTTAGCCACGCTTTATAGTAGGTTTAGTAGGTTTAGTAGGTTTCTAGGGGACCTTTAGTGTAACGGAACCTTGATATAGGAACTATAGTGGGTTCTATTATTAGGCTAGGTATATAGGTAAGAATAAAATAACAACATAATAATAACTGGTAGAGTAGTTGCCTAATAAATTAACTCTAATTGTATTCTAAGATTTACTATAAGGAGAGAACTATCTACGGTAGGGACTAAGGTCCTTTAAATATATAACCATACTCCTAAGAAATCCTCTCTTATACGTAAGGTATGTGTTATACGTGTTATACATAGCGTATACTGCGTATACTCCGTATACTATATATAATATTATGTGACTCGCTTACTATTTCTTGTTATATAGTTCTACCAGATCTATTCTAGACCGTGCCTATATTAACTAACTAGCTTCCTGTGACTCTTCCCTAAGTAGTTATAATATTGTACTTAAAGCGTCCATAACACTATCTCCCTCCTTTTTATCTTTGTTTTTAAAGATTCCTAATATCTCTAAGTTGTCTACTAAAGGTGTAATATCCGTTTAATTAGTCTAGTTAATATCCTTACTTATTATACCTAAAGCTTCTTCTTTTTTATAAGTATAGTGTTATACTTGCACCGTGGCTGCTATACTATCGCTTAGTAAGATAATGTCGTCTCTATGTTCTTGTTGTGCAAAAATAGGGTTAGTGTATATTATAATAGTGAGTCCTTCGTCTTAATAACCCTTGTTTTGTTTAGAGTGCACTAAAGTAAACATTTAATTGTCTTGCGATGTTTGCTCTGTCTTTAACGCTAAGTATACGCGTCCTATAACTCTTAACAGTCTTTGAGTTCCCTAAGTAACTTATTATAGGGTCTTGTATTTAATTTGCTGCTATAAAGCTTAATGGTGAGCTCTTAAGCGCCTTAGATAAGCTTTATTGTTTATGGGAAGCGGAGCAGGAGGCTATAGCTACTTAATAGCGTACCCTTAAAGCCCGTTTATTAGCCTCTGCCCGTCTTCTTTGTCTTAAGAAAGTGTGTAAGAAGGTCTGTTCTAAGGAGTAGAAACTGGTTTAATAGGGTTTGTCTAAGCTAGGTAATAAAAGGACTAGCTTTTCTTCTATAAGGGAAATAACTCTAAGTAGCTTAGTAATTGCTCCTCTTAGGTCCCCCTTAGGTAACTTATTCTTTGGCGATTCTTCTTTATTAATATTACCTAACCTACTTTTTTCTGATACTCTTGTACCTTTCCTATAGCGTTTTTTAGGTTGCTTAGTGGTTTCTAGGTAGTCTTACTATAGCCTATCTACTTTACTTTATACTATGTTTTGTTATCTATATCCTTATAACTAATAATCTTTAAAACTTGCTATTTGTCTTCCTCCTGTCCTCTATATATGTCTGCCTTATAGACTGGTGGCTTAACATTCCCGTATACTAGCTGTTACGGACGCTTTAAGTACAATGTTACGACTACTTGGAGAAGAGTTGTAGGAAGCTAGTTAGTTAATACAGGCACGGTCTAGGATGGATCCGGTAGAACCATATAACGAGGAATGGTAAGCGAGTTATATAATATTATACGCAGTATACAAAGTATACGTAGTGTACGCCATGTATAACACGTATAACACATACCTTACGTATAAGAGAGGATTTCTTAGGTATATGGTTATGTATTTAAAGGACCTCAGTCCCTACCATAGATAGTTCTCTCCTTATAGTAAATCTTAGAATATAATTGGAGTTAATCTATTAGGCAACTACTCCACCAGTTATTATTACGTTGTTGTTTTATTCTTACCTATATACCTAGCCCAATAACAGAACCCACTATAGTCTAAGCTACAAGATTCCGTTACACATTCACTACTAAGGTTATAGTATTTAAATAAAGTTAAATAACATGCCACTAAGAGCAGCACTAGTCGCAACAGCGTTGGTAATAGCCACAACCTCAGGACCAGGAGATACCAGTATAGACGATAGGGATTCTTAAGTGGTTATATAAGGTTAGTTACAGAAAATAGTTAATTACTTATAAGACAATAATAGGATACTTAAAGAATGCATTAATAGAATTGGAGTAGTAAAGATCAAGTTACCTTTAATTAAATAATTCTTAGGAGAGAAGTTAAAGCTTAAAGGATTTCTTATATAAATGCACTTTAAGGTAGTATAGGAAGGAGCAAAGTTAGCAACATTATTAGATTAAGTAGCCTATATAGGATTGTTCCTAATGGGGAGGGCACTTAAGTGGTTTAAGCCGTATCTTATGGAAATATAGGCTAATAGCATAACAACTACTAACCAGGACGTACGGTATATATTTACCAGTTAGAATAGGTTCGCAGAGTAACTAACGCAGATATTTAAAGACCCAGAGGCTATAACCACAGCAAAATAAAAGCTTTAGAACTTAGTATAACGCACTTCAGCAATTAAGTATACAACACAGTTTTAAACATTAGCTATATAGGTTAAATGGAATAATAAGGCGCTTATAGCACAGTATAAATAGGGACTTAAGGCTAAAGTCTAGAACACAATTATCCTAATAGAAGATACGGATACTCTAAGAGAGTTAATAGATTAGTTAATAAAGATTAATAATAGAATCTATTAAAGGGAACAAGCTAAGAGAGGGTAAGATAAAGTTCTACAGTTATATAAGGCGCAGAGTACGCAACAGTAGATATAGAGTTAAAAACTATAGAATGGCGTAGAGCTAATAGACCTAAGCGGTACTAAAGAAACTTAAAAATAGAAAAAGAAACTATAGAAACCTAGAGGTTAAGAATTAAGTAATTAAAGGACCTAGGAGTAGAGGCTAAACCAGGGATCTTAGTAGTAGAAGATATTTAGGCGGACTCTATAGCAAAAAAGATGGTTTAAAGATGGAGCTTATATAAATTGCGGAAAATAGGGTCATTTCGCCAGAGACTATAGAGGTAGTTAGAGTAACTATACGGTAAAGGGAACTAGGCCAGCAGATAGTACGTATATATAAAGGGATAATAGTGCACTATAAGGAACTAAAGAGTATTTAATTAACAGTTTTGTGTATTATTATAACAACGCATACTAAATTTATAAGGACGCTAAGTACGGCGCAAGCTATTGGCTATAGGAGCTATTACTATCTAAGTTTAAAGAAACTAATAAACCAGCTCGCAGATCGGACATTAAAGATAATAAATTTAACATAGGCAAAACATTTACTAATAATAAGGTAATAAAGGCAGCTTACTAGGAGCATATAGACCTTAAAGAAGTTAAAACAGAAGTAGAGACTAAGACCATTACAGAACAAGGTTTAGTAACGGGTATTATAACACCATTAGATACAATTTCTATCGCTTTATAAAATAATAAGAGTAATATTTAGAAGAAACTAAGTAAGTAGATAACTACTAGTGCTAGCTTATTACTTAATAAAGGTAAAAGGCCACAGGCTTAAGATTCTTAAGAAGAGATAAAAGAAGCTTAAGATTTTTAAGACAAGATAAAATATACCTAAGGACCTATAATAGACGAAAACTAATAGGAAAGGGTAGTAACTTAGTTTAGTAATAAACGAATAAGTATAGGATGCAAGTTCAAGAACTATAAGTTTAGGGAATAAATAAAAACGTTAGCTATCCTAGGTAAACGCAGTGTTTAGCCTAAAGATTAAATAGTTAATACCAGGATTAAAAAGCAAGACGACTATAAAGATCTAGCTATAAGACGCAGAAAATAAGAAACTATAGATAAATTTAGGACAAGAATTATTATATAGCAAGAGCAGAAGCTAGACAAGAGATTAGCTATACTAGGTTATATAAGGGACAGAGTACCCGTATAAAGAGTTATTAATAGGCCAAGTGTAGGGATACTTAGGGTAAAATAGTTAAACAAACTAGAATAAGAAGAGGATTTAGATATTCTAACTAGGTTTAAAGAAAGACATACTAAAGGATATTATAATGTAGTAATAATAAGGTACTTTCTAATAGATAGACTATATATACTAAACTAGTTATATAGAAAGTAGTATAAGCAACAATATAATGATAAATGGGAAGATTTTTATATGTGGCTAGACAAAAAAGTTGTCTAAAACTAACCCATTACGGAGAAATGTATAAGTTATATTAAAGGAGTATTAATTATAATGTTAAGGAACCTAGAAGAGGGATCTAGGGACTAGAGAAATAAGCAATAAATCTTAATACCCGCAGCAGAAATACTAGTGGTTAGGTTAACTAGGTATAGGTTTAAACTTAAGGATAAAAATAAACTAAGAGTTAACCTAAAATATATAGCGCATTATACACTATTATGGATAGCTTATGTGGATAATATATGCAATATATATAGAGCACCTAAAGATAAGAACTAAAAGTACCTAGTAAGGATATATTGGGCACTAGAGGAAAAGCGGTTTAGGAATGCTAAGTATATATATAGTTAGCACCTAGTAGAAGTATAAGGTTAAGAAGACTTAATACTTTAACCAGGAAGATTCCTTATAGAAGAATGCCTAGATAGATAATAGTAGTAGGAGTGCCTAGAGAACACTTATCTATAATATATAGAGGAAAAGAAACAAACTAAGTATTGGCTAAAGTTAGACTAAGTATAAGCAGAATCTAGCAGCTAATAGTTAGGAAAAGGGGAGGTGTATAGAACCAAAGGGAACTAGTATTAGAGCCTTAAACCCTTAAAGGAATTTAAGGTTAACACCTAAATTTAAAAGCTAAGTGGTAAGATTAGTAGTTTAAAGTATTAGTAGATAGTAGAGTAACTAGGAACTATATATCACCAAAGGTAGTAGAAAGGATAGGGTTACTATATAAACAGAAGGAACACCCATATCCACTTATAACAATTTTAGGAGATTAGATAGCCTATAGAGGAGGCGTTATTAATCTCAAAATAGGACCTATTTAGATAACTATTAAAGGGAGACTAGTTAGAATATCTTTTAATATCCTACTATTAGGACAGGATAAGGCAATACTAAAAATGCCTTAGTTATAGGAGTACAATCTAAAGATTAATTGGGTTATAGGTTAGGTTAATATTAAGGATATATAACGGCGTAAAGTGCGATAGTAAACTAAGTTGGTATAGTACTAAGTTAAAGTAATATATAAAGAGACTAAGTGAGGCTTAAGTTATGTACCAAAGAGATACCACAAGTATGGTAAAAAGTTATAGTTACTAGAAAGTAAAAAGCTGTTAGAGTATATAGCATAGGACCACAAAATAGAATTAGAAGAGGGAATAGGTTTAAAGTTTTTTTTAATTTATAAGCTTACTAAAACCAAGTTAGTAGCGCTTAAGGAGTTTATTTAGGAGAACTTACGTAAGGGATATATTAGACTATTATAGTTGTTAGTAGGATATCCAGTATTATTTATCCTAAAGAAAAACGGAAAACTTAGGATGTGTATAGACTATAGATAGTTAAACAGCATTACTAGGAAGGATAGGTATCCTTTACCCTTAATTAGTGAAATCTAAGACTAGATAGGCAGTGTAAAGATCTTTATAAAGATAGATCTAAGATGGGCGTACTATTAGATTAGAATTAAGAAAGGTAATAAGTAAAAGGCAGCCTTTAGGTTAAAGGAAGGACTATATAAGCCATTAATTATGCAATTTGGGCTTATAAACGCACTAGTAACATTTTAAAAGCGAATTAATAGTGTGTTAGGAGAACACCTAGATAAATTTGTTATAGTATACCTTAACGACATTATTATCTACTTAGAGAGTGAGGAAGAACATAGAGAATATATTAAGTGGGTCTTAAAGAGACTATAAGAAGAATAGATACTAGTAGCAATTAAAAAATACAAGTTCTTTATAAGGAAGACCAATTTTATTAGATTTATTATTAAACTAGGCCAACTTAGTATAGATCTAAAGAAAATTAAGGCTATAGTAAATTAGCAAGAACTAGAGAATATTATATAGTTAAGATTATTTCTAGGGTTTTACAATTACTATAGAAGGTTTATAGCGCAATAGTTATAGAATATTAAGCTATTTACGCGGTTAACTAAGAAAGAAGAACCGTGGGTATAGGGAAAGAAGTAATAAGAACTATTTAAAAGAATTAAAGAGTTATTTACCTAGGAGCTAGTTCTTAAGATCTATTAACTAGGTCTAGAGACGGTTATAGAAATAAATGCATTAGACTTTATACTAGGGGCATACTTCCTATAGAAATATTAAGATAGATGGCACCTAGTGGCATACTATAGTTAAAAGATGATACTACTAGAGTTAAACTATAACATATATAACAAGGAGTTGTTAGGTATAGTTACAGTACTTAAAAAATAGAGAGCATTTTTATAAGGCACAGAGAAACCATTTATAGTTAAAATAGACTATAAAAACCTTATAGGATTCCTAATAACAAAGGAACTTAACTAAAGACAGGTTAGATAGGCGGAAATGCTTATAGAATACTATTTCAAAATTTAGTATACTAAGGGTATAGACAATATATAAGTAGACGCTCTAAGCAGAAAAGCTAAACTATAAAGTAATAAGAAGCTATTAGGAGCTTTATTATAAAAGGATTAAGATAGATTAATTAGGTATAATTATCCAAAGATTATAGTAACTAAAGAAAGTCAGATCTATAAATCACTAGAGAGTAATTAGATATAGAAGATTTAAGAAGTATAGGTAGAGGATCTAGACTTAGAGTAACATAAAAATAGAGAAGTAATATATATACCTAAGTCTATTACAGAAGAATTTATTAAGGAATTCTATAAGGGAATAATATAAGGATATAACGGAGCTATAGGCTTAGTGTTAAGACTTTAAGAGGAATACATTATTTAAGGAATCTAGGGACTAGTAAGACAAGTTATAAAGGAATATTTAGATTGCTAAAGAAATAAACTAATAAGGTATAAGCCGTATAGAGGGCTATAACCTATTAAGATACCAGGAAGACCATAGGAGGTTATATTATAGGACTTTATTATTAAGTTACTAAAGTTAAGAGATCCTATTATAGGACAAAATTATAACGCAATTTTAGTAATAGTGGATAAGCTAATAAAGTAGGGATACTTTATAGCATACACTAAAGAGATATTAGTAGAAGATATCGCTAGAATCTATATAAAAGAAGTATTTATAAGATATAGAGTATTAGATAAAATTATATTAGATAGAGATCTAAGATTTATAGCAGTATTTTAAAAAGTGTTTCTAGCAGAATAAAGAGTTTGTGCAGTAATATCTATAGCATATTATCCACAGACGGATAGATAAACGGAAAGACTAAACTAGACACTAGAGCAGTATTTAAGGCATTATATTAATTACGCATAGAATAATTGGGTATTATTATTACCAGTTATATACTTTACATATAATATAATACTATAAGAAGGAATGGGGACATCACTATTTAAGGCGAATTATGGATATAAGCTAAGAATATTGTTATCGCCACGTTAAGTAAAAAGGACAAGTAGCACAGCTAAATAAAGAATGGAGATGTTAATAAATCTTTATACAGACCTTAAAGAAACAGCTAAACTAGTACAAGAAAGAATAAAAAAGTACTATAATGCTAAGAGATCTAAGGGACTAGATCTTAAGGAGGGGGATAAAGTATAGCTACTATATAAAAATTTTAAGAGTTAATAACTAAGCAAGAAGTTAGACTATATTAGACTAGGACCTTTTAAAATTAAGCAAAGAATTTTATTGGTTATATATAAGTTAAACCTACTAGCCAAAATGAAAATCTACCCTATATAATATATTGCAATGCTAGAGCCAGTATATAGGAATATTAAGCCACTAGTCTATAAGGCAGACATATATAGAGGATAAGAGGAAGATAAATAGCAAGTTTTAAAGATTATCAGTTATAAGGATATAGATAATAAAATATAGTATAAAGTAAAGTAGATAGGCTATAATAAGACTATTTAGGAACTACTAAGCAACCTAAGGAACGCTATAGGAAAGGTACGGGAGTATTAAAAGAAAGTAGGTCAGGTAATATTAATAAAGAAGGATCGCTAAAGAATAAGTTACCTAAGGGGGACCTAAAAGGAGCAATTACTAAGCTACTTAGAGTTGTTTTCCTTATAGAAGGAGAGCTAATCCTTTTATTACCTAGCTTAGACAGACCCTATTAAATAAGTTTTCACTCCTTAGAATGGACCTTCTTACGGACATGTTTAAGACAAAGAAGACAGGTAGAGGCCGATAAACAGGCTTTAAGGGTACGCTATTAAGCAGCTATAGCCTCCTGCTCTGCTTTTTATAAACAATAAAGCTTATCTAAGGCGCTTAAGAGCTTACTATCAAGCTTTACAGCGGCAGATTAAATATAAAACCCTATAATAAGTTACTTAGGGAACTTGAAGACTGTTAAGAGTTATAGGACGCGTATATTTAGCGTTAGAGATAGAGCAAACGTCGTAGGACGATTAAATGTTTGCTTTAGTACACTTAAAGCAAGAGGAGGGTTGTTAAGATATAAGACTCGCTATCATAACACACACTAACCCCGCTTTTGCATAACAAGAATATAGAGACAACATTATCTTACTAAGCGACAATATAGCAGCCATAGTGCGAGCATAACGTTGCGCTTATAAAGAAGAAGAAGCTTTAGGCATAATAAGTAAGGATATTAACTAGACTAATTAAACGGACATTATACCTTTAGTAGATAACTTAGAGATATTAGGGATCTTTAAGGACAAAGATAAAGAGGAGGGAGATAGTGTTATAGACACTTTAAGTACAATATTACAACTATTTAGAGAAGAGTCGCAGGAAGCTAGTTGGTTAATATAGGCACAGTCTAAAATAGATCTAGTGGAACTATATAATAAGGAATAGTAAGTAAGTTACATAATGTTATACGCAGTATATAAAGTATACGCAGTGTACGCTATGTATAATATGTATAACACATACCTTATATACAAGAGAGGATTTCTTAGGCGTATAGTTATATATTTAAAGGACCTTAGTCCCTACCGTAGATAGTTCTCTCCTTATAGTAAATCTTAGAATATAATTAGAGTTAATCTGTTAGGCAACCACTCCACCAGTTATTATTATATTGTTGTTTTGTTCTTACCTATATACCTAGCCTAATAATAGAACCCACCGTAGTCTAAGCTATAAGGTTCCGTTACACTAGCTCTAGCATTGCAATATATTATATAGGGTAGATCTTTATTTTGGCTAGTAGGTTTAACTTATATATAACTAATAAAATTTTTTACTTAACTTTAAAAGGTCCTAGTCTAATATAGTCTAACTTCTTACTTAGTTGTTGACTTTTAAAATTTTTGTATAGTAGCTATACTTTATTCCCCTCCTTAAGATCTAGTCCCTTAGATCTCTTAGTATTATAGTACCTTTTTATTTGTTCTTATACTAGTTTAGCTGTTTCTTTAAGGTCTGTATAAAGATTTATTAACATCTCTATTCTTTGCTTAGCTATGCTACTTATCTTTTTTGCTTAATATGGCAATAACGATATTCTTAGCTTGTATCCGTAATTCGCCTTAAATGGTAATATCCCCATTCCTTTTTATGGTGTTGTATTATATATAAACTGTATAACTGGTAATAATAATACCTAATTATTCTATGCGTAATTAATATAATGCCTTAAATACTACTCTAATGTCTAGTTTAGTCTTTCCGTTTATTTATCCGTCTGTAGATAATATACTATAGATATTACTACGCAAACTCCTTATTCTGCTAGAAACACTTTCTAAAATACTACTATAAATCTTGGATCTTTATTTAATATAATATTGTCTAGTGCTTTATGTCTTATAAATACTTTCTTTATATAGATTTTAGCAACATCTTCTACTAATATCTCTTTAGTATATGCTATAAAGTATCCCTACTTTATTAGCTTATCTACTATTATTAAAATCGCGTTATAATCTTGTCCTGTAATAGGATCTCTTAACTTTAGTAACTTAATAATAAAGTCCTATAATATAACCTCCTATGGTCTTCCTGGTGTCTTAATAGGTTATAGCCCTCTATACGGCTTATACCTTGTTGGTTTATTCCTTTAGTAATCTAAATATTTTTTTATAACTTGTCTTGCTAGTCCCCAGATTTCTTAAATAATATATTTCTTTTAAAGTCTTAATACTAAGCCTATAGCTCTGTTATATCCTTATATTATTTCTTTATAGAATTCCTTAACAAATTCTTCTGTAATAGACTTAGGCATATATATTACTTCTCTATTTTTATATTACTTTAAGTCTAAATCCTCTGCCTATACTTTTTAGATCTTTTATATCTAATTACTTTCTAGTAATTTATAGATCTGACTTTCCTTAGTTGCTATAATTTTTAGATAATTATACCTAATTAATCCGTTTTAATCCTTTTATAATAAAGCTCCTAATAGCTTTTTATTACTTTATAGTTTAGCCTTTTTACTTAGAGCGTCTGCTCGTGCATTGTCTATACCCTTAGTATACTGAATTTTAAAATAGTATTTTATAAGTATTTCCGCCCATTTAACCTATCTTTGGTTAAGTTTCTTTATTATTAGGAATCCTATAAGGTTTTTATAATCTGTTTTAACTATAAATGGTTTCTTTGTGCCTTATAAGAATGCTCTTTATTTTTTAAGTACTATAACTATACCTAATAACTCCTTATTATAGATATCATAGTTTAACTCTAGTGGTGTTATCTTTCAACTATAGTATGCCACTAGGTGCTATCTATCTTAATATTTCTATATAAAGTACGCCCCTAGTGTAAAGTTTAATGTATCTATTTCTATAACCGTCTCTAGACCTGGTTAATAGATCTTAAGAATTAGCTCTTAGGTAAACAACTCTTTAATTCTCTTAAATAGTTCTTATTATTCCTTTCCCTATACCTATAGTTTCTCTTTCTTTATTAACCGTGTAAATAGCTTAATGTCCTATAACTATTATACTATAAACCTTCTATAATAATTGCAAAACCCTAGGAACGATTTTAGCTATATAACGTTCTTTAGTTCTTACTAATTTACTATAGCCTTAATCTTTTTTAGATCTATACTAAGTTAGCCTAGTTTAATAATAAATTTAATAAAATTAGTCTTTTAGGTAAAGAACTTGTATTTCTTAATTACTACTAGCATCTATTCTTCTTATAGTCTCTTTAAGATCTATTTAATGTGTTCTCTATATTCTTCCTTATTCTCTAAGTAGATAATAATATTATTAAGATATACTATAATAAATTTATCTAGGTATTCTCCTAATATACTATTAATTCACTTCTAGAACGTTGCTAGTGCGTTTATAAGCCCAAATTGTATAACTAATAGTTTATATAGTCCTTCCTTTAACCTAAAGGCTACCTTCTATTTATTGCCTTTTTTAATCCTAATTTAATAGTATACCTATCTTAGATCTATCTTTATAAAGATCTTTATATTACCTATTCTATCTTAGATTTTGCTAATTAAGGGTAAAGGATACCTATCCTTTCTAGTAATGCTGTTTAACTGTCTATAGTCTATATATATCCTAAGTTTTCTGTTTTTCTTTGGGATAAATAGTACTGGATATTTTACTAATAACTATAATAGTTTAATATATCCCTTGCGTAAGTTCTCCTATATAAACTCCTTAAGCGCTACTAACTCTGTTTTAGTAAGCTTATAGATTAGAAAGAACTTTAGACTTATTTCTTTTTCTAATTCTATCTTATAGTCCTATACTGTATACTCTGACAGCTTTTTACTTTCTAGTAACCATAACTTTTTACCATACTTATAGTATCTCTTTAGTATATAACTTAAGCCTTACTTAGTCTCTTTATATATTACTCTAACTTAGTACTATACCAACTTGGTTTACTATTGCATTTTACGCTATTAAGTATCTATAATATTAACCTAACCTATAACCCAATTAATCTTTAGATTGTACTTCTATAACTAAGGCATTCCTAATATTACCTTATTCTATCCTAATAGTAGGATATTAAAAGACATTTTGACTGGTCTCCCTTTAATAGTTAACTAAATAGGTCCTATTTTAAGATTAATAATGCCTCCTTTATAGGCTATCTAATCTCCTAAAATTATTATAAGTGGATATAGGTGTTCCTTCTATCTATATAGTAACCCTATCCTTTCTACTACTTTTAGTAATATATGGTTTCTAGTTGCTTTACTATCTACTAACACTTTAAACTGCTAATCTTGCCACTTAACTTATAAATTTAGGTATTGCCCTTAAATTCCTTTAAGGGTCTAAGGCTTTAATATTAGTTCCCTTTAGTCCTATACACCTCCCCTTTTTTTAACTATTGGCTGCTAGATCCTACCTATATTTAGTCTAACTTTAGCTAATACTTAGTTTATTTCTTTTCCTCTATATACTATAGATAAGTGTTCTCTAAGCACTCCCACTACTATTATCCATCTAGGTATTTTTCCGTAAGGAATCTTTTTAGTTAAAGTATTAAGTCTCCTTAACCTTATACTTCTACTAGGTGCTAACTATATATATACTTAGTATTCCTAAACCGCTTTTCCTCTAGTGCCTAATATATCCTTATTAGGTACTTCCAGTTCTTATCTTTAGGTGCTCTATATATATTATATATATCATCTATATAAGCTATCTATAATAGTATATAATACGCTATATATTTTAGGTTAACTCTTAGTTTATCTTTATCTTTAAGTTTAAACCTATACCTAGTTAACCTAACTACTAGTATCTCTACTATAGGTACTAAGATTTATTGCTTATTTCTTTAGTCCCTAGATTCTTCTTCTAGGTTCCTTAATATTATAATTAATACTCCTTTAATATAACTTATACGTTTTTCCATAATGGGTTGGTCTTAGATAACTTTTTTATTTAGCTATATATAAAAGTCTTCCTATTTATTACTATATTGTTGCCTATACTACTTTCTATACAACTAGTTTAGTGTATATAGTTTATCTATTAGAAAGTACCTTGTTATTACTATATTATAATATCCTTTAGTATATCTTTTTTTAAACCTAGTTAGAATATCTAGATCCTCTTTTTATTCTAGTTTATTTAACCACTTTACCCTAGGTGTCCCTACACTCGGCCTATTAGTAACTCTTTATATAGGTGCTCTATCCCTTATATAACCTAGTATAGCTAACCTCTTGTCTAGCTTTTGCTCTTGCTATATAATAATTCTTATTCTAAACTTATCTATAGTTTCTTGTTTTCTGCATCTTATAGCTAGATCTTTATAGTTGTCTTACTTTTTAATCCTAATATTAACTGTTTAATCTTTAGGCTAAACACTATATTTACCTAGGATTGCTAATGTTCTTATTTATTCTCTAAATTTATAGTTTTTAAACTTGCGTCCTATACTTATTTGTTTATTACTAAACTAAGTTACTACCCTTTCCTATTAGTTTTTATCTGTTATGGGTTCTTAGGTGTATCTTATCTTATCTTAAGAATCTTAAGCTTTTCTTATCTCTACTTAAGAATCTTAAGCCTATAGCCTTTTACCTTTATTAAGTAATAAGCTAGCACTAGCAGTTATCTACTTGCTTAGTTTCTTCTAAACGTTACTCCTATTATCTTATAAAGCGATAGAAATTATATCTAATAGTATTATAATACCCGTTACTAAACCCTATTTTATAATAGTCTTAGTCTTTGCTTTTATTTTAACTTCTCTAAGGTTTATATGCTTCTAGTAAGCTGCCCTTATTACCTTATTATTGGTAAATACTTCGCCTTTATTAAATTTATTGTCCTTAATGTCCAATCTATAAGCTAGTTTGTTAGTTTCTTTAAACTTAAATAATAATGGCTCCTATAGCTAATAGCTTGCACTATACTTAGCGTCCTTATAAATTTAGTATACGTTGTTGTAATAATATATAAAACTGTTAATTAAACACTCTTTTGTTCCTTATAGTGCACTATTATCCCTTTATATATATATGCTATCTGCTAGTCTAGTTCCCTTTACCGCGTAGTTACTTTAACTACCTTTATAGTCTTTAGCAAAATAACCTTATTTTCTATAATTTATATAAGCCCTATTTTTAAACTATTTTTCTTACTATAGAGTCCGCCTAAATATCTTCTACTACTAAGATCCCTAGTTTGGCCTCTACTCCTAGGTCCTTTAATTACTTAATTCTTAACCTCTAGGTTTTTATAGTTTCTTTTCCTACCTTTAGGTTTCTTTAGTATTACTTAGGTTTATTAGCTCTACGCCATTCTATAGTTTTTAACTCTATATCTATTATTATATACTCTGCGCCTTATACAACTGTAGAACTCTGTCTTGCCCTCTCTTAGCTTATTTCCTTTAGTAGATCCTATTATTAATCTTTATTAACTAATCTATTAACTCTCTTAGAGTATCCGCATCTTCTATTAAGATAATTGCGTTCTGGACTTTAGCCTTAAGTCCTTATTTATACTATGCTATAAGCGCCCTATTATTTTACTTAACCTATATAGCTAGTATTTAAAACTGTGTTATATACTTAATTACTAAAGTGTGTTATACTAAGTTCTAAAGCTTTTATTCTACTATAGTTATAGCCTCTAGGTCTCTAAATATCTATATTAGTTATTTTACAAACCTGTTCTAACTGGCAAATATATACTATACGTTTTGGTTAGTAGTTGTTATGCCATTAGCCTATATTTCTATAAGATATAGCTTAAACCACTTAAGTGCCCTCCCTATTAGGAACAATCTTGTATAGGCTACTTAATCTAATAATGTTACTAACTTCGCTCCTTCCTATACTACCTTAAAGTACATCTGCGTAAGAAATCCCTTAAGCTTTAACTTCTCTCCTAAAAATTATTTAATTAAAGGTAGCTTAACCTTTACTGCTCTAATTCCATTAATATATTCTTTAAGTATCCTATTATTATCTTATAAGTAATTAACTATTTTCTATAACTAACCTTATATAACTACTTAAGAATCCCTATTATCTATACTAGTATTACCTAGCCCTAAGGTTATGGCTGCCGTCGACGCCATTATAACTGGTGCTCTAGGTGGCATGTTATTTAATCTTATTTAATACTATAACCTTAATAGTGAATATGTAACGGAACCTTATAGTAGGAACTATAGTAGGTTCTATTATTAGGCTAGGTATATAGGTAAGAATAAAATAACAACATAATAATAACTGGTGGAGTGGTTGCCTAACAGATTAACTCTAATTATATTCTAAGATTTACTATAAGGAGAGAACTATCTACAGTAGGGACTAAGGTCCTTTAAATATACAACTATACTCCTAAGAAATCCTCTTTTGTACGTAAGGTACGTGTTATACGTGTTATATATAGCGTATACTGCGTATACTCCGTACACCGTATATAACATTATATAACTCGCTTACTATTTCTCGTTATATGGTTCCACCAGATCCATTCTGGACCGTGCCTATATTAACCAACTAGCTTCCTGCGACTCTTCCCTAAGTAGTCATAACATCGTACTTAAAGCGTCCGTAATATTTAGGGTAGGTAAGGGTGCCTCTAGTTTATCTAATTTAGCAGTCGCTTCTGGTTTATCTAGTTTAGTGGTTGCTTTTAGTTTATCTAGCTTAACGTTATGGGTGTTTTTAGGCTAAAAGTAGGGTTTTACGGACGTGCTTCTAAAGCTAGTTAGCCCGCTAGGAAGCTATATACAGCACGTCTTATTTTCTACGGCTAGTAGATGGTAAGGTCCATTCCAACTACCGCTTTTACGCTATATAAGGACTTTAGAGTTAAGCAGGAGGTTGTGTACTAAGGTTATATTAGGTCCGTTGCGGTAGTATAGGACGTTATTAATAGTTTGTTTAGCCCGTAATTTAGCTATTTCGGCTATTACCTTCTATATTACAGCTGCTTGTTCCATAATAGATGGGGTAGGGGGGCCTAGGTTGCTTATTCTTAGGTAGGCTTTATAAACCAAGAGGGTAGGTATTAGTCTATTAGGGCTAGTAGTATCGTTAACGGCTTTTATAGCCATCTATAAAGCCAGTTCCTTTTGGATGTCCTTACACTTATCCGTAATAATCTAATAAGCTCTCTATAGAGCTAGGTAAGCTCGCTTAATAAGCCTAATGGACCAATACGCCTTAACTAGAACAGCTTTTATTAATATAGCTATGGCTATAGCATACTGCTAGAATTCCTTGCTAATAAAGTTCCTACCGGCATTATAGGTGATATACTTAGGAGGTCCAATGTATATATTAATCCAGCAGGTCCATAAAATATCCTAAGTATACTTTGTAGATATATTTTGCAACTAATAGGCGGCTTGGTAGCGGGTTGCCTTATTAATTATATGTAATACTGGGCTGCCGTTAATGTACATAATGTCTATATACACTAAGTGGTTGAAGTTAAGGTCCTTATAAAGGGTGAACTTAAATTAGCCTAGGGAACGTCCGTATTTCTGGCAAAAGAAGCAGTATTTAGTTAGGTAATTAACTACCTTCCTATTAACGTCGTTGTGTCTAGAGCGTTTAAGGACTCTATATAGCTTTTCGGCTAACGGGTGGCCAAAACGGCGGTATAGACGGTGGATCTCCGTACTGGTAAGGTAGCACGGGTTATAGTTAAAAGATTCCTAAATGTAGGTCCGTAAAGTCTCTCCCTATATAAGGAACGGGTGTCCAAATCGTTATATAATTAGTAGGGTAATATACTTGCTTCCTAGGGCAGTTACAGGGCCGATCAAGGTGTCCGTAATATTGTTATAGTAAACCTATAACCTGTTTATATCCGCAAGGCAAAGTAAAAAAGGGATGTCTACTTTTACTATATAGAAGTTAACTAGGCCAATTAGGGTCTTAACTATAACTAATCCAATTAATACAGTTAAGCCAATGCCGAATTGGACGTTTACGGCCCCAGTTTACATAGTGTCAATGTCCGTATTATCATTTACGGTGGTCCTATATATAAGGTATTATCCGTAACCTATAGTAGACTTCTTAGAGACGCCTGTGTCAATTATAACACCGTAGAATTCCTTAGGGGTATAGCGTTCTGTGGTGATATATGCAAATGGGTCCTGCTTATAATCTATAACGTCCGTAACGGGGGTGCTTATAAAATGGTTTTTAGGCGCAACTAAGTGTATAAAGGAACAGTCGGCTAATACAGTTATAATATTAAAGGCTTAGCTGTCCGTAAAAGGTCTAAAAGTAGTTAGGAATATCTCTAAGGTCTTCTATTCCTAGTTGTCTAGGTTAAAGTCAATTATAAGGGCTTCTATTAACTTATTAGGGGGCTCCTCTTCTTCCTCTCCTTTATATTCTAAGATAAACTGGCTAATTCGTTTATTAAATCTCTTCTTAGACCTGTTACGTTCTTCCTAGGTATGCCTTATAGACTAATATCCTTCCTTACCACACACGAAGCATTTCTGGTTTGTTTATCTGCGGGGGTATGCTTTTATACGGGAGTTGCTGTAGGGGTTACAGGTGGGACTTGGTTAGTATAGGTGCTGCTAGCAGTAACAGCGGTCTGTAAAGTAGACGTCTAAGTCTATCTACGGATATTAAATATCTATAGCGAAGGCTTAAGTGCTGCCTAGTGGGTTTAAGACTTTATACATTATAATAAAGGAGTATAGGTTATTAATGAGGCCAGCTAAGGTATCTATAGGCTTATAATAGGCGTACTTACAGGGCTCTACTTCCTAGCAAGCCGTAATAAGTTTATTATACAGGAAGTTGTCTGTTCGAAGCTTAGCATTAAGGCCGTGCTATAGGTGCCGGAGGTCTTTAATAAGGATTTGCAGACACTCTATAGTCGATTTTTCGGTATTCTTATTAATTATAGTCCGTAGCTTGGTCGCATTCCATTAGGTAAGGATATTACGCCTATATTCCGGTTCTTTAAAGTAGTTGTGGGTAGCTTTATATAGCTTATTAAAGGGGACACTAAGGGGGTTGCTCTTAAGGTTGGTGTAGTAGTGGTTAAGTGCTAGGCCGCGCAGCATAGAAGAGTAGGCTTGGCTAAACTCTTATTTAGGAATATTAGCCTTCTAGTAAAGGTCCGTAAAAATGGTTAGTTTAAAGTTAAAATTATTATTTTCACCACTATACTTAGATTCGTCGGTATAGAGCTTAGCTAAGTTAGCTAGCTCCTTACCATAGGTCTTTACTTAGGTAGGTTGCGGATCTATAACTTACGGATTTATTGTTACGGACGCTTTAAGTACAATGTTACGACTACTTAGAGGAGAGTCGGCGGAAGCTAGTTAGTTAATATAGGCACGGTCCAGGATGGATCTGGTAGAACTATGTGACGAGGAATAGTAACCGAGGTTACGTGGCGTTAAACGTATTAACTGTGTTAAACGGAAGGGACGTTACGTTTAATATAGACAACACGTACCTTACGTATAAGAGAGGATTTCTTAGGAGTATAGTTATGTATTTAAAGGACCTTAGTCTTTACCATAGATAGTTCTCTCCTTGTAGTGAATCTTAGAATATAATTGGAGTTAATCTGTTAGGCAACTACTCTACTAGTTATTATTATATTGTTACTTCGTTTTTACCTATATACTTAGCCTAATAATAGGACCTACCGTAGTTCCTACTACAAGGTTCTATTACACATTCACTACTAAGATTATGGTATTTAAATAAAGTTAAATAATATACCACCAAGAGCAGCACCAGTTATAACGGCGTTGGTAATAGCCACAACCTTAGGGCTAGGAGATACCAGTATAGACAATAGGGATTCTTAAGTGGTTACGCAAGGTTAGTTACAGGAAATAGTTAATCACTTATAAGATAATAATAGGATACTTAAAGAACGCATTAATGGAATTAAAGCAGTAAAGATTAAGTTACCTTTAATTAAACAATTCTTAGGGGAGAAGTTAAAGCTTAAGGGATTTCTTATATAGATGCACTTTAAGGTAGTATAGGAAGGAGCAAAGTTAGCAATATTATTAGATTAAGTAGCCTATATAGGATTATTCCTAACGGGGAGGGCACTTAAGTAGTTTAAGCTATATCTTACGGAAATATAGGCTAATAGCATAACAACTACTAACTAGGACGTATGGTATATATTTACTAGTTAGAATGGGTTCGTAGAACAGTTAATATAGATATTTAGAGACCTAGAAGCTATAACTACAGCAAAACAAAAGCTTTAGAACTTAGTATAACGCACTTTAGTAATTAAGTATACAACACAGTTTTAAACGTTAGCTATATAGGTTAAGTGGAATAATAAGGCGCTTATAGCACAGTATAAATAGGGACTTAAGGCTAAAGTCCAGGACGCAATTATCCTAATAGAAGATGCAGATACTCTAAGAGAGTTAATAGATTAGTTAATAAAGATTAATAATAGAATCTACCAAAGGGAACAAGCTAAGAGAGGGCAAGATAGAGTTCTATAGTTATATAAGGCGTAGAGTACGCAATAACAGATATAGAGTTAAAAACTATGGAATGGTATAGAGCTAATAGACCTAAGTAGTACTAAAGAAACCTAAAGATAGGAAAAGAAACTATAGAAACCTAGAGGTTAAGGATTAAGTAATTAAAGGACCTAGGAGCAGAGGCCAAACCAGGGATTTTAGTAGTAGAAGATATTTAGGCAGACTCTATAGTAAGAAAGATGGTTTAAAGATGGAGCTTGTATAAATTATAGAAAATAGGGTTATTTCGCTAGAGACTATAGAGGTGGTTAGAGTAACTATATAGTAAAGGGAACTAGACTAGTAGACGGCATATATATATAAAGGGATAATGGTGCACTGCGAGGAACAAAAGAGTGTTTAGTTAATAGTTTTGCGTATTATTATAATAATATATACCAAATTTATAAGGACGCTAAGTACGGCATAAGCTATTAGCTATAGGAGCTATTATTATCTAAGTTTAAAGGAACTAATAAACTAGCTTATAGATTGGATATTAAAAATAATAAATTTAATATAGGTAAAGTATTTACTAATAATAAGGCAATAAAGGCAGCTTACTAGGAGCATATAGACCTTAGAGAAGTTAAAATAGAAGTAGAGACTAAGACCATTATAGAATAAGGTTTAATAACGGGTATTGCAATACTATTAGATATAATTTCCATTGCTTTACAAGATAATAGGAGTAATATTTAAAAGAAACTAAGTAAGCAGATAACTGCTAGTACTAACTTATTACTTAATAAAGGTAAAAGGCTATAGGCTTAAGATTCTTAAGAAGAGATAAAAGAAGCTTAAGATTCTTAAAACGAGATAAGATATACCTAAGGACCTATAACAGACAAAAACTAATAGGAGAGGGTAGTAACTCAGTTTAGTAATAAACGAATAAGTATAGGATATAAGTTTAAGAACTATAAGTTTAGAGAATAAATAAGAACGTTAATAATCCTAGGTAAATGTAGTATTCAGCCTAAAGATTAAATAGTTAATACTAGGATTAAAAAGCAAGACGACTATAAAGATCTAGCTGCAAGATGCAGAAAATAAGAAACTATGGATAAGTTTAGAATAAGAATTATTATATAGCAAGAGCAGAAGCTAAATAAGAGGTTAGCTACGCTAGGTTATATAAGAAATAAAGCACCTATATAAAGAGTTACTAATAGGCCAAGTGTAGGGACACCTAGGGTAAAATGGTTAGATAAACTAGAATAAGAAGAGGATCTAAATATCCTAACTAGGTTTAAAAAAAGATATACTAAAGGATGTTATAATATAGCAATAATAAGGTACTTTCTAATAGATAGACTATACACACTAAACCAGTTATATGGAAAGTGGTATAGGCAACAATATAGCAATAAATAGGAAGATTTTTATATATGGCTAGATAAAAAAGTTGTCTAAAACTAACCCATTACAGAGAAACATATAAGTTATATTAAAGGAGCATTAATTATAATGTTAAAAAACCTAGAAGAGGGATTTAGGGACTAGAGAAGCGAGTAATAAATCTTAATACCTATAGCAGAAATACTAGTAGTTAGGTTAACCAGGTATAGGTTTAAACTTAAGGATAAAGATAAACTAAGAGTTAACCCAAAATATATAGCGTATTATATACTATTGTGGATAGCTTATATAAATAATATATATAACATACATAGAGCACCTAAAGATAAGAACTGGAAGTACCTAGTAAGAATATATTAGGCACTAGAGGAAAAGCGGTTTAGAAATGCTAAGTATATATATAGTTAGCACCCAGTAGAAGTATAAGGTTAAGGGGACTTAATACTTTAACTAGGAAGATTTCTTATAAAAGAATACCTAGATGGATAATAGTGGTAGAAGTGCCTAGAGAACACTTATCTATAGTATATAGAGGAAAAGAAATAAACTAAGTATTAGCTAAAGTTGGATTAAGTATAAGCAGAATCTAGTAGCCAATAGTTAGGAAAAGGGGAGGTGTATAGGACTAGAGGGAACTAGTATTAGAGCTTTAGACCCTTAAAGGAATTTAAGGTTAATACCTAAATTTAAGAGCCAAGTGGCAAGATTAGCAGTTTAAAGCGTTGGTAGATAGTAGAGCAACTAGAAACCATATATTACTAAAGGTAGTAAAAAGGATGGGGTTACTATATAGATAAAAGGAACACCTATATCTACTTATAACAATTTTAGGAGATTAGATAGCCTATAGAGGAGGTATTATTAATCTTAAAATAGGACCTATTTAGATAACTATTAAAGGGAGACTAGTTAGAATATCTTTTAATATCCTACTATTAGGACAGGATAAGGCGATACTAAGAATGCCTTAATTACAGGAGTACAATCCAAAGATTAATTAGGTTATAGGTTAAGTTAATATTAAGGATATATAACGGCATAAAGTGCAATAGTAAACCAAGTTAGTATAGTACCAAGTTGGAGTAATATATAAAGAGACTAAGTAAGGCTTAAGTTATGTACCAAAGAGATACCATAAGTATAGTAAAAAGTTATGGTTACTAGAAAGTAAAAAGCTATTAGAGTATATAGCTTGGGACTATAAGATAGAATTAAAAGAGGGAATAAGTCTAAAGTTCTTTCTAATCTATAAGCTTACTAAAACAGAGTTAGTAGCGCTTAAGGAGTTTATCTAGAAGAACTTATAAAAGGGATATATTAGACTATTATAGTTATTAGCAGGATATCCAGTATTATTCATCCTAAAGAAAAACGGAAAACTTAGGATGTATATAGACTATAAACAGTTAAACAGCATTACTAGGAAGGATAGGTATCCTTTACCCTTAATTAGCGAAATCTAAGACAAGATAGGCAACGTAAAGATCTTTATAAAGATAGATCTAAGATAGGCGTACTATTAGATTAGAATCAAGAAAGGCGATAAATAGAAGGCAGCCTTTAGGTCAAAGGAAGGACTATATAAGCTATTAGTTATGCAGTTTGGGCTTATAAATACACTAGTAACGTTCTAGAAGTGAATTAATAGTGTATTAGGAGAACACCTAGATAAATTTATTATAGTATACCTTAACAACATTATTATTTACTTAGAGAGTAAGGAACAATATAGAGAATACATTAAATAGGTCTTAAAAAGGCTACAAGAAAAATAGATGCTAGTAGCAATTAAGAAATATAAGTTCTTTACTAGGAAGACTAATTTTGTTAAATTTATTATTAAACTAGGCCAACTTAGTATAGATCTAAAGAAGATTGAGGCTATAGTGAATTAGTAGGAACTAGAGAACGTTATGCAGTTAAGATTATTCCTAGGGTTTTGCAATTACTGCAGAAGGTTTATAGCGCAATAGTTATAGGATATTAAGCCGTTTACGTAGTTAATAAAGAAAGAAGAACTGTAGGTATAGGGAAAGGAATAATAAGAACTATTTAAGAGAATTAAAGAGTTATTTACCTAGAAGCTAGTTCTTAAGATCTATTAACCAGGTCTAGAGACGGTTGTAGAAATAGATACATTAGACTTTACACTAGGGGCGTACTTTATATAGAAATATCAAGATAGATAGCACCTAGTGGCATACTATAGTCGAAAGATAACACCACTAGAGTTAAACTATGACATCTATAATAAGGAGTTATTAGGTATAGTTACAGCACTTAAAAAATAGAGAGCATTCTTATAAGGCATAGAGAAACTATTTATAGTTAAGACAGACTATAAGAACCTTATAGGATTTCTAATAACAAAGGAACTCAACCAAAGATAGGTTAGATAGGTGGAAATGCTTATAAAATACTATTTCGAAATTTAGCATACTAAGGGTACAGATAATACACGAGTAGACGCTCTAAGTAGAAAAGCTGAACTATAAAGTAATAAAAAGCTATTAGGAGCTTTATTGCGAAAGGATTAAGACGGATTAATTAAGTATAATTATCTAAAGATTATAGCAACTAAGGAAAGTCAGATCTATAAATTACTAGAAAGTAATTAGATATAGAAGATCTAAGAAGCATAGGTAGAGAATCTAGACTTAGAGCAATATAAAAATAGAGAAGTAATGTATATGCCTAAGTCTATTATAGAAGAATTTGTTAAGGAATTCCACAAGGGAATAATATAAGGACATAACGGAGCTATAGGCTTAGTGTTAAGACTTTAAGAGGAGTATATTATTTAAGGAATCTGGGGACTAGTAAGATAAGTTATAAAGAAATATCTAGATTGCTAAAGGAATAAACCGACGAGGTATAAGCTATATAGAGGGCTACAACCTATTAAGACACCAGGAAGACCATGGGAGGTTATATTATAGAACTTTATTATTAAGTTACCAAAGTTAAGAGATCCTATTATAGGATAAGATTATAACGCAATTTTAGTAATAGTGGATAAGCTAATAAAGTAGGGATACTTTATAGCATGCACTAAAGAGATATTAGTAGAAGATGTCGCTAGAATCTATATAAAGGAAGTATTTATAAGATACAGAGCACTAGATAAGATTATATTAGACAAAGATCCAAGATTTATAATAGCATTTTAGGAAGTATTTTTGGCAGAATAAGGGGTTTACGCAGTAATATCTATAGCGTATTATCCGCAGACGGACGGACAAATAGAAAGACTAAACTAGACACTAGAGTAGTATCTAAGGCACTATATTAATCACATACAGAACAATTAGGTATTATTATTACCAGTTATATAGTTTGCATATAATATAACACCATAAGAAGGAATGGGGATATTACTATTTAAGGCAAATTACGGGTATAAGCCAAGAACGTTATTATCGCTACATTAAGCAAAAAAGACGAGTAGCACAGCTAAGTAAAGAATAGAGACGTTAATAAATCTTTATATAGACCTTAAAGAAACAGCTAAACTAGTATAAGAACGAATAAAAAGGTACTATAATACTAAGAGATCTAAGGGACCAGATCTTAAGGAGGGGGATAAAGTATAGCTACTAT